>Ga0209498_1000013_pt1 | contig 99629 bp, 79 predicted proteins | sample WalLakDeSediment_FD_184131 | JGI IMG/M metagenome (GOLD analysis project Ga0209498, IMG submission 184131) | Lake sediment microbial communities from Walker lake, Nevada to study Microbial Dark Matter (Phase II) - Walker Lake 11/02/13 Deep... | ecosystem: Environmental > Aquatic > Freshwater >... | reverse complement strand
AATCGCCAATGGGGTTCTTCAATAAATCACGTGAGCCCCGGTCCTCGAGCGAAGCTTTTGCGAAACGGTAGTGGAGCGAAAGCGAAGTCTCGCCTGAGGCGAGACGCGGTCGAGAGGCGGTTCGGATAATTACAAATTATCCGGTGTTCAAAGCGGCATAACATATGCCGCTTAGCGGGGCGAAGCGGGGTCGAGAGGCGGTTCGGAAAACCCCTCGTCTCCGCTCGGGGTGACTTCGCTTTTGGGGTGGCTCCGCTTGTCAGGCTGGGCCGATTACCTCAGTCAGGCTGAGCGGAGTCGAAGCCTTCTGCATCGAAATTTTTGGCGATTTCTTCCCAGGCTTGTGCGGCGGCTTTTTGTTCGGCTTTTTTTATGGAGAAATCCTGTCCCTTTCCCACCACCTCTCCATCCATTAACAGGTGCACCACGTAAATACGGTTCTTTTTACCGTTTTCAATTTCTTCAGCAAGGACGAAATCAGCCGTCTTTTTTTCTTTCTGACTCCATTCAATAATTTTGCTTTTGAAGTTGATTTCTTTGCTCAGCAGCTCTTCAATGTCCAAGTGGTAGGCAATGATCTGGTTGATGAGCATCTTTTGGGTGAAACGGTAGCCCTTGTCAAGGTAAATGGCGCCGATCAGGGCCTCGAAGGCATCGCCCAGGATGGAAGAGGCCGAAATGTTTCCTTCACGACTGGTCTGTACCAGTTTGTCGAGGCCCAGCTTTCGCGAAAGCAAGTTGAGGTTTGTGCGGCTCACAATGCGCGAGCGCATCTCGGTAAGAAAACCTTCTTCCTTAAAGGGGAATTTTTTGAAAAGGAAGTCGGCAATAATGGAACCAAGCACCGCATCGCCCAGGTATTCTAACCTTTCGTTGCTGTGCTTGAATCCATTGGTAAGCGGTGATACCGCTGAACGGTGGCGCAGGGCCAGTTTGTACAGGGCCAGGTTCCCCGGGTTGTATCCGAAGATATTTTTTATGGCTTCCCGCAGTTCCCTGTCGGAAGCATGGCTTTTTCTTAAAATGGACGAAAAAAAACGCAAGATAAAAAACCTATTGCGAAAACTTCTTAAACGCCACACAGGCATTGTGCCCTCCAAAACCAAAGGTGTTGCTCATGGCTACATCTACCTTACGTTTTCTGGCTTTGCCGATGGTGAAATCGAGTTTGTTGTCAATTTCCGGGTCAATGTTAAATACATTGATGGTCGGGGGGACAATGTCGTTTTTCACCGCCAGAATGGTGGCAATGGCTTCTACTGCGCCAGCTGCGCCCAGCAAGTGGCCAGTCATCGATTTGGTGGAGTTGATGCTGATGTTGTAAGCATGTTCACCAAAAAGCTTGACGATGGCTTTGGGTTCGGCAACATCGCCCAGGGGAGTAGAGGTGCCGTGGGTGTTGATGTGGTCGATATCCTCGGGCTTAAGTTCTGCGTCTTCGAGGGTGTTGCGCATTACATTCATGGCGCCCAGGCCTTCGGGGTGGGGGCTGGTCATGTGATAGGCATCGGCCGAAAGGCCACCACCCACCATTTCAGCATAAATCTTGGCTCCCCTGGCAATGGCATGCTCATACTCTTCGAGAATGATGCTGCCGGCACCTTCGCCAATCACAAAACCATCGCGGTCTTTGTCGAAAGGCCTGGAGGCGGTAGCAGGGTCGTCGTTTCTTTCAGAGATAGCGTGCATCGCGCTGAAACCGCCCACTCCTGCTTCATTAACAGCAGCTTCTGATCCACCACTAACAATGATGTCAGCTTTTCCGAGGCGTATCAGGTTGAAACTGTCGACCAGGGCGTTGGCTGCCGAGGCACAGGCTGAAGTGGTGGTATAGTTGGGGCCCCTGAAACCATACTTGATGGAAATGTGGCCGGCTGCAATGTCGGCAATCATTTTGGGGATAAAGAATGGGCTGAAGCGCGGCGTACCATCGCCTTTTGCATATTCAGAAATAGCCTCAAGAAACGTTTCCAGTCCGCCAATACCACTTCCCCATATAATGCCAACACGGTCAACATTGACCTTCTCGGGGTCGATGCCTGCGTCTTTTATTGCCTCATCAGTGGCAATAATGGCATACTGGGCATATGGGTCATATTTACGGATTTCTTTCCGGTCGAAATAGGCCTTAAAGTCGAAATTTTTGATTTCGCAGGCAAACCGGGTTTTAAATTTTGAAGCGTCGAAGCGTGTAATGGGAGCTGCCCCGCTGACACCATTAAGCAATCCGTTCCAGAATTCTGGAACGGTATTGCCTATTGGAGTAAGAGCGCCTAATCCTGTAACTACTACTCGTCTGAGTTTCATTTAAAGCGCGTTAGGTTCTACTTATTGGTTTTTCTCAATATAAGAAATAGCATCACCTACCGTGCTGATCTTCTCAGCCTGATCGTCAGGAATAGCAAGATTGAATTCTTTTTCAAATTCCATGATGAGCTCTACGGTATCAAGTGAATCAGCTCCCAAATCATTGGTGAAGCTGGCTTCAGCGGTTACTTCTTTCTCATCTACACCAAGCTTATCAACGATGATAGCTTTAACTCTTGTTGTAATGTCAGACATGGTTTCTCCTTTTTATTTGTTTAAAACAGGATGCAAAGAAAATTATTTAAACGCTAATCACCAACTTTTTCGCTGGCTAATTTCACTAAATCGCTGTAATCTATTGTTTTGCAATTTTTTGCGATTAACTAAAAGCTTAGTTGAAGTGCGGAATATGGCAAAATATGTTGCTTTTTTTTTGATTTTTTTGCTAAAAATTGGCCACATTTGTCAAATATTTAATTAATGTTTATCAATAATGCAGCAAAAAGGTGCAAAAATAAGGCTAGCTATGATGGCCTCGGGCAGCGGAACGAATGTAGCCAATTTTATTGAATACTTCAAGTTACACGATTTCATTGAGGTCGCCCTGATTGTTTCCAATGATCCGGATGCTCAGGTGCTCAAAAGAGCCGCCAAAACCAAGATTCCGCATGTGGTGTTCCGGCGCGAACAATGGTCAGACCAGGAGCTGGTGCTGGGCCTTTTCAGGCAAAGCCACATAGATTTTGTGGTGCTGGCCGGATTCCTGCTGCTGGTGCCCGATTATCTGCTTAAGGAATTTCCCGCAAGGGTGGTGAATATTCATCCTGCCCTTTTGCCAAAATTTGGGGGCAAGGGTATGTATGGCATGCGGGTGCATGAGGAAGTTATCCGCCAGGGTGAATACCAAACCGGCATCACCATACACTATGTTAACGAACGCTACGACGAGGGGGAGATCATTTTCCAGTCCGGATTTGACCTTGAGCCCGATGACACCCCTGAAACCATTGCTGCAAAAGTACATCAGCTCGAATATAAATATTACCCCGGCGTGATAGAAGAACTTGTACAGAATCTTGAACTCTGACAAAAGAAATCAGGAATGATCGCCATCGATTGCCCGGCCGGAAAGCCGGTGTCGACAGGTCACCATTCCTGAATCCTAAAAAACTATTCCAGTCTGTTTACCTGATATGCTTCAGGGCCTCTTCCACTGCATCGAGCATAGGCTGGCTCGAGATGGGGCTGCCCACGGCCAGGTTCATCCATTCCTGCGGGATAAGTTTTCCGGCGGTAAACATGCGGTCGGTTTCACTGCCCACATTCAACCCTTCAAGTTTGCCTTCGATCTGAAACTCGATAAGGTGCCCCAGGGGGTAGGCGCTCAGGTAGAGCGGGTAGCTGATCATATGCGAATATACGGCCAGGATGGGCGAGTCTTCCACGCCAAAAACCGGCGCAAAGTATTTGTTCCAAACGTCAATGGCAATTTTTGTAGTTTCTTCTTTCAGCTGGGCGGCGGTGGCGTTGGGGTTTTTGTACATCCACTTCCACACGGCCATATCGACCAGCGACACGCCCATGATTTCGTAGCTTCCCCAGAAGTTGTCGAGGGCACGCAGGTGGTGCTCATCGGGGTTGCCGCTGCTGATGCCCAGCAGTTCGAGGTCGCGCACCTGAAAGATAAAAGCGAGGGCTTCGGTAAATGCCGTGTTGGGTACCCCACTCATAGTGTAGTAATCAACATCATGCAGGGTAATGGTCTGCTCTACGTTGTGGCCATACTCGTGAATGGCGATATTGTAGCCTTTATAGTCCATGCCATCTTTTCCGATGCGTGTGCGCAGGTGCGAGTTTTGCGAGCGCATCTGTGCGCCCCAGGCGTGGCCTGCGCCGCGCGAGCCTTCCACCACAATTTTTGAGGCAATGTAATTGGCCCTGTCGCGGGTCCATCCAAGATTTACCATGATGTTGGGCAGGTCGTTCTCAAAGGCTTCGCGGCTGGGGTATTTCCTGCCAACAGTGCTGTTAAGCTCTTCTTCCGAAATGGTGCTGCGGGCTTTGAAACCATCGTACCAGATATCGAAAGGCTTCAGTGGGCGGCCCAAACGCTGGCTGATGAGGGCACCTACTTCCCTGGCAAGGGGAGAGCTAACCAGTTCAACAAAAAGATCCTCCACTTCCTGCTGGGTCAGTTCAAGGCCGGCATTAAATGCGCGCTCAATGGCGGTAGGGTAGTTGGGCGAATAGGGATCGGCTTCCTTTGCCGCCTGGAAGTTGTTGAGCAGGTACTGGTAGCGGGTGTCGGGCTCGGGGGTGACTTCCACACTCTGCCCATCCTTAAATACTTCGTTGCTGTATGGGTTCCAGCTAACCTCCGGGTTGTTGATCACCTTTTCAGGGATATCCTGCGAAATAATACGCTGCATAACCTGGTAGATCATTTCCTGCTGCGGAAGGCCATCGGGGTTGCCGTACTGCGATTTGATCTCGTCGCGCAGGCCCCAGTGGGTAATCAATCGCATATTTTCGGGGAAGAGGGTTTCGCCGGCGTCATTTACCAGTTTTCCCATTATAATGTTGTATTCCGAAATGTAGTTGTCCGACTCGGTGCTAATGCGCGAGGCTTCCTGGTTGATGGCCGATGGCACCCGTGAGGTGTATACGTCGCCCATGCGCGCGTAGGCCCATTCGAGGCGGCTCCAGTTTGGCCCCATTTCTGCCTTTTCTTCCAGCTTGTAGAACGGGAAATTCAGAATAGTGAGAAAGGCGATCTTGTTTCCAAAAAAATCGTCGGCAAGGTGGGCATAGGGCGAGTAGCTGCCAAACATAACATCTACGGCGGTAATTGGACCCACGTCAAGATGCAGGGACTTATTCAGCTCCAGGCTCATTTGGTTCATGTGGCCCCAGAGCAACTCATAGTTCGAAGAGAGTTTCTCAAACAGGGTTTTGCGGGCAGCATCGTCGCCCAGGTAGTTTTCCAGGCAAAAAGCTTCAAATTCTTCGGCGGTGCCATCTTCCGTCTTCCAGAGGGCTGCTGCCTGGCTCACCCCGCGTTGAATAAGGTCGTGCTGGCTTCCGCCATACTTTTCTGTCAGTTGGTCCGTCACCGATTTAACGGTGGTTTCAGGTATTACGCCCATGTCGTCTTGTTTTTCGCGGCTGACATCATTTGCACATCCTGCAAGCAGCATGGCAATCAAAACACCGCTAATTAACATTAATTTTTTCATAAAATACTATTTAAAAGGAATTGGTTGAGTGAGGGTAAAAAAGTGAGTTTCAATGCTCAAATTTACTTCAATATTGGTTGAAAGAGGCCATTTTGTCCATGCTTTTTCTGATCTTCCTGCGTTTTTTTTCGCTGGCAGGGTAACCCAGGGTGATGACCAGCGGAATGCGCTTGCTTTTTGGAATACCCAGCAGTTGGCGCACCTTTTTCTCATCGAACCAGCCAAGCATACAGGTGCCCAAACCCTGGTCGGCTGCAGCCAGGCAAAAATGTTCGGCCACAATGCCAATGTCGATCATCGAGAGGTCTTTGTCTTTTACGGTACTACCGATTTTCGAAAGCATTTTGGCCGGCTCAGCCACCAGCACCGCCATAACGGGCGCCTGAACAGTGAAACGGTTAAATTGCAATACCGTGCTGAAAGTGGCATTGGCCACCTGAAGGGCCAGCTCCCGGTCGGTTACCATCACGAATTTCCATGGCTGGCTGTTGCAAGCCGAGGGCGCCAGGCGGCAGGCTTCCAGGATGTATTCAATTTTTTCTTTTTCAACCACACGGTCTGAATACCGCCGGGTGCTCTCGCGTTCGTTTACAAGTTCAATAAATTCCATTTTTCTGTTTTTTACTCACCGGGTGACTCCAAGTCACCCGGTGAGTATAAGTTAAGGTCACTCCAAGTCACCCGGTGAATCAACATTTCCCGCCGACCCTAAATCACCTGGTGGGATAAATATAAGCTGATAAATCACTTCTGTTGTTGCCGTGTTACGAAACAAAAGCTCCCTTTCGGCAATGAAGGACGTGGGGCTTTCTTCATGCAGCTTTGCCAGGGTTTTATCGTACAGTTCTTCTTCGTCGCGCTCAATGTAGAGATAAACGTTTCGGCCCGAGTCGACAATGGTTTGTGCATCAAAAGGCTCCACCCAGTATTTCAGGGTATTGTCCCAGGTAAAATAATTATACACGTAGGGATACAGCTTGTCTAGGATGGGGGCGTACTCCAGGCGCTTTTTGTGGTTGCCCCACACGTGGCTGTAGGTCAGGGTGTATTCAATAAAAGGGGAGCCATAATTTTGCGATGTAATGATTTTATAGCTGTCCTTTTCGAGCAGCTGGGCATAGTGCCAGGTGGGCATTCGGTTTTCGATATCGGCGCCCATGGCTTGGCTTTTTATGGGAAGCCAGTGCAGATTGTGCTCCACGCTCCAGAACAGCAGAGCCGCAATGCCAATATTTATGGCGATATTCATTATCCTTCCGGGATAGAACTTTTTGATAAGCTCCGCCATTAGGAAAACCATCAACGGGGAGAGCAGCAGCACCGGGATAAAATAACGGTGGGCGTAATGCTTGCCAACCATCAGCACCTGTAAGGCAATGGAAACCACCACAGCAATGCTCAGCAGGGAAATACGTTTTTCTGCCTTTTTTCTGAACCATGCCAGGTAGCTGACCAGGCTTGCAGACAGTGCCAGGAAAACATAAAAGAACCTCTTTTCCAAATGAATTAATTCGCGCAGGTTTGATTTTAAGGAAGCGAAATCAACGATGTTCGATTCGCCCCCGCCGTATTGCCCGCTGCCCATAAACAAGGCCGTGATCCACCCCCAGAAAATATTGAAACGCAACGTAACCGGAAATGCGATGACAAGGAATAATACCAGCGAAATGCCCACAAAGGCCGCCTTTTTCTTCCAGCCATCCATGATCATAAAAGGGATGAACCACACTGGCAGGAAGGTGAGTTTTATGGAAAGCCCGAAAGCGGAGATAAAGGCAAACAAAAAAAGCTGGTAATGGCTGACCGCTTCTTTCTGGAAAAAAACCTTTATGATCAGCAAGGTAAGCAGCACCAGCGGGAATGGCATGATAAGCTCTGGCGCCACGCGGCCGATCAGGTCGTACCAGATCACCGGCAAAAAGGGCGCAGTTTGCACCAGCAGGGCATAAAAAACCGAATTGGTGTATTGAAAGGTTTTCTTGCCGGCATAAAACAATAGGGCAGCAGTTAATCCTGCAATAAAAAGACTAGTAACAGCCAGATATAGATCCGGATGCAGGAACACATCCTCCACAAAGGGCTTTGGCAGCCCCCTGAAGAACCAAATAATTCTGAACACCAGGGCCACCAGAGCCTGCAGCGGGGTGCCGGGATTGTCGATATGGGCCAGCTTCAGGGTGCCTTCGGACAGGGTAAGCCCGCTCATAAAATAAATGTACTCCGGGTCGCTCGATCGCAGCGAAAGGTTACCCAGAAGGTTTCGGAAGTAAGCTCCGGCAATAAAATAAAGCACTGGCAGCAGAAAAAGCAGGGCTTGCTGTGCCTTGGGCAGCTTATCAATCAGCCTTTTCATAAATGTTGTGTTTTATGAGCTTCCATTTTTGCAGGCGATACTGCACCGAGGTTTTAAGCACCCCCAGCCCGTATATGGTGCTGTTTTTCAAGTTAATACTCGAGGCATCGTCGAAATATTTGGTGGGGCAGGTGATTTCGGCAATGTCGTAGCCGGCATACCATATCTGGGCCAGCATCTGATTATCGAACACAAAGTTGTCGGAATTGGCCATGTAGTTGACTTCTTGCAGCACCTCGCGCGAGAAGGCCCGGTAACCGGTGTGGTACTCAGAAAGTTTGGCGTTGATCAAAAGGTTTTGGAAAAAAGTAAGCCCACGGTTGGCCACATATTTTATCAAAGGCATACCACCCCTGAGGGCACCCTTCCCAAGGATGCGCGACCCAAGCACCACATGATACAGATCCGAGGCAATCAGGTGGGTCATGGCGGGGATCAGCTTAGGGGTGTATTGGTAGTCGGGATGAAGCATTACCACAATGTCGGCACCGATTTCGAGGGCCTTGTTGTAGCAAGATTTCTGGTTGCCGCCATAGCCCTTGTTTTTCTCATGAACCACAATATGTTTTATGCCAAGCGTTTGGGCCACTGCCACGGTGTCATCGTGGCTTCGGTCATCCACCAGAATCACTTCGTCGACAATCGAAAAATCTATTTCCTCATAGGTGATTTCAAGGGTTTTGCCTGCATTGTAGGCTGGCAGTACAACCACAACCTTTTTTCCGTAAATCATTCAATCCGATTTTTTGAATGATAAAAGTAAGAAGAAATTTGGGGAGGCAGGCTTTTTAAAATTTCAAAAAATAGAGGTTTGCTATCTTTAACGCCAAACAAACTAATTTTCTGATTGCCGATAATTGCCTGCCGGGTTAAAAAATATGTCGTAAATTGCATTTCTTGCAGCCCCGGTTGAGACATTTTTAAAAACATAAAAGCATGGAAATAGCTTTACAGGAAATTTTTTCGAAAAAAGAGTTGGATACCTTTATTCGCTTTCCTGATCAGCTTTATAAAGACTCCAAGTATTATATTCCTGCATTGCATTCCAACCAGGTGGCCACTCTCTCCAGGGAAAAAAACCCGGCTTTTGAGCATTGCGAAGCCCGCTACTGGCTGGCTTATAATGGGACCGACATTGTGGGAAGGGTGGCCGGCATAATTAATCACCGTTACAACCTTGAACGTAATGCCCGGTTTATGCGCATTGGATGGCTTGATTTTGTGGAAGACCAACAAGTGCTCGAATTACTGCTTGGAGCTGTTGAAGGCTGGGCCCGCGAAAAGGGAATGGAGACGATGCACGGCCCTTTGGGATTTACTTCATTCGATGCTTCGGGGGTGCTTATTGAAGGCTTTGAAGAGTGGCCCACTTCTTTCGGGAAGTACAATCATCATTATTACGACCCCATGCTTCAAAAAGCCGGGTTTAAAAAGGATGTGGACTGGGTTGAGTTCAGTATCAAGGTTCCCGAACAAATGCCCCAGCGGGTGGTGGCCATTACCGAAATGATAAAAAAGCGCTACGCCGTGCGCAACGCTGAGCTTCTAAAACGTAACGATCTCCTGAACTATGCCCCCCAGATTCTTGATCTGCTGAATAATGTGTATCACGACCTTTATGGGTTTTCTACCCTGACCGCAGCCCAGATCGAAAACCTGACGAAGGAATTTCTTTCATTGATTGATCCTGCCTTTGTTTCCATTATCCTCAACGAGAAAGATGAATTGGTGGCCTTTGGCATTGTGATGCCCTCGCTTACCAAAGCCCTCAAGAAGGCCAACGGGAAGCTCTTTCCCTTTGGCTTGCTTCGGGTGTTGTATGCCCTGCGATTCAACGACACGGTAGATATGCTTCTGATCGGCGTAAGACCCGATTACCAGGGCAAAGGCGTTCATGCACTAATTTTTGAGAAAATCGTGAAGACTTTTCACCGCCGGGGGATAAAACGGGTTGAAACAACACGCGAACTGGAAGAAAACCAAAAGGTGCAGCAACTATGGGCCGGATACGAGTCGCGCCTGCACAAAAAGGCCAGATGCTATATTAAGGAAGTGAGAAGTGAGAAGTGAGAAGTGAGAAGTAAGCAGAAGGCAGTAATTGGCTAGGAAGCGAAAGCAATCGTCAGTAAGCAGTATGCCGTTTTCAAACAAAAGCAAATCCCATTTGTTAAATTAAATAGTTGGCTTAAATGTTTTTATTATGCTTTTTTTATAATAACCAAAATCACATTAATTATGTCGAACTATCACGAACCCGCAGAAGAATTATCACCGGAGGCACGTAATTTTTCGCGTGCCTTAAACAGCCTGAAGGAGGAGATTGAAGCTGTTGACTGGTATCATCAGCGCGTAGTAACCACCAACGATCCTGACCTGGCTGCCATTATGGCCCATAACCGCGACGAAGAAATTGAACATGCCTGCATGACTTTGGAGTGGCTGCGGCGCAATATGCCTGGTTGGGACGAAGAGCTTCGCGCCTGGCTGTTTAAGGAAGGCGATCTGATGGCTGCCCATGGCGATGACCATGATCATGGAGATCAAGATACATCTGCAGCACCTAAAGCAGGTGGCGACTCACTGGGTATCGGAAAAATTAAAAAATAACTAGGAGGACTAAAAACATGGATGTTTTAAGAAAATCACTTGCCCCAATTTCGCAAAAGGCGTGGGAAGAAATTAATGAAACGGCCGTAGAAGTGCTTTCATCGGTACTTTCGGCCCGCAAAATTGTTGATGTGGAAGGTCCCAAGGGCCTCGATTTTGCTGCCCTGTCTACCGGCCGCATTCAGGTGCCTGCAAACCAGAAAGCCGCTGTAAAATATGGCATTCATCAGGTACTGCCCTTGGTAGAAGCACGCATTCCTTTCGAACTGAACGTTTGGGAACTCGACAACGTGGCCCGTGGCGCCGAAGACATCGACCTGGGTCCCATGGAGGATGCTGCCCGCAAAATTGCACAGTTTGAAGAAAATGCCATTTACGAAGGCTTTAAGGCTGGCAATATAGCTGGTCTGAAAAACAGTTCGGACTACGATGCCATTGCTTTCCCCGAAAATGCGGAAGATATTATGGGTGCCATTACCCTGGCTTTGGCAAAATTTAAGGCCAACGCCATTGGCGGACCGTACACCCTGGTGCTAAACAGTGAAAAATGGCAACTGGTAAACAGTTTTGTTCGCGGCTATCCGCTTCGCAAGCAGCTTGAAAGCCTGCTCGGCGGCAGTATTATTCTGGCACCCTTTGTTAAGGATGCCTACCTGGTAACCGAAAGAGGCGGCGATTTAAAAATGGTGATCGGTCAAGACCTTTCCATTGGCTATGAGTCGCACAACAGCAAAACCGTTCAGCTTTACTTTACCGAATCATTCACCTTCCAGGTGGTTGATCCGGCAGCTGTAATTGTGCTCAAATAAAGGTTGTTTTTTCAATTTCTAAAAAAAGCCGGCACAGAGTTTCATCTGCTGCCGGCTTTTTTATGCCCTTCTTAAGCGGCTGGCCAAATGCCTCTATTTGGCTTCTTTGAAATAATCTTCCATTACTTTTTTGAACTCGTTCATGTCCATGTCGTACTTCGGTGTTTGTGAGCGTTTTTCCGGGAAGTTCTCCATGTGCAGTGTTTGCGTGGGGAATGCAAAGCGCACGCCCAGTTTTTCGGCCAGGCGAACAATCTGGATCAGGGTTTCGTGGCGGGCCTTGAGCTCTTCAGGCCAGGTGGGCACGTCGAAGAAGATGTAAAACATGATCTTGAGCGAGAAGTCGCCCATTTCATTAAATTCGATAATGAAAAAGTCCTTGCGGGTGTTGGGGTGCCTTTCCACAATTTTGCGCAGGCCCAGCACAAACACCTCGATCAGGTCGGGCGGGGTGTCGTAGGTAACGGCAATGTGCATAAAGAACCGGCGGTACCTTCGCAAGCCGTGGTTGTCGATGGTGGCATCGGCCAGCTTGCCATTGGGAATGTAAGTCAACGAATTTCTAAAGGTACGTACCCGTGTGGAGCGGAAGCCCACTTCTTCAACGGTTCCGTCAATATCGCCGCTGGAAATCCAGTGCCCCACAGAAAAGGGCTTGTCAATAAAGATCATAAGCGAGCCGAAGAAGTTCTTAAGCGTATCCTGCGCTGCCAGCGCCAGTGCAAGTCCGCCAATAGATATCCCTGCCAGCAGTGCGGTAATATTCACATCGAGGTTTTGCAAAATGAACAAGCCGCCCACGATAATTACGAAAACCCGCAGCACCTTTTTGATGAGCGGCACCACGTGGTTGTCGAGGTTGGTGTCGCTTTTTCCGGCCAGGCGCTCAAGGTAAAGCGAGAAAACATCGACCATCTTGTAAAACACCAGTGTAGCAAAAAATGGCAATATGGCCCTAAAGGCAAAAATGAAGTATTTCGAAATTTCAGAAGGTAGCTGCAACACCGGAAAAATGATCCCGATAAAGATAAACACCATGAATAGACTCAGGGGTTTTGCCACCGGAAGCAGGTAAGGCCTTACCAGGCGGTCGTAGCCCAGCTGCGAGGCACCGCGGAAGAGCAACTTGCTGAATAAAAAGGTAAGCAGCTTGTGCAACAAGAAACTAAGCAATATTATAAAAAGTATGCCCAGGTGTTGCCATAAAAACAGCCCTAATATTTGCCTGGTGCCAGCATTTGGAAGCAAATCAAGGAAGCGGTCTATGCCAAAGGGAAAAACCTCGCTGTGCAATTTGTCGATGGCACTGATGCTATGCTGGCTGTAAATCCATTTGCCATCTTTTTTCAGCAGGTAAATATCCTGCAGCTGTTCAACGGGTACAAAAATCTTGTTGCCTGTAACCGAATCGGTAAAATCGGGGTTTTGAGGCATGCGCTCCAGGTCAATAAAAATTCCCCGGCCGTCAAGAATCTGCTTGAACTTTACGGCTGTTTCGCGCGCCAGATCCTTATTCATACCCGGGTGCAAAAATGCCAAGGCCGCGGAGTCTGGAAAAAAATGATCGGTCTGCAAAAAATCGAGGTGAGTGCGTATGCTATGATAAGGGCTGCTAAGGTTTGCCTGCGGGCTTAGGTGTCCCGGCAAAATTTCAGTCGCCTGGGCAAAAGATGAAAAAAAACCGCAAAATAATAATAGAAAAGAAAAAAATAAATGAAACGGATTATTAATCAATGATTTAACTTGCATTTTTTTTATTTTGTCGAAAAAACAACAATAAGCTTGCTGTAATCTTGTAAAAATACAGAAATGCCGTCAATTTATGAAACCTGTATTTTTCTATTCTCCCGCAAATTTTCTAATGTTGGTTCGTTTTCCGAACAAAACCAATACATCACCGTCCTCGAGTTCGGAGCCAGCATAAACAAAATCAACGGCATGGCCGGGGTTGAAGGGTTCGGAAATGCTGGTACCTGCGCTGCGATGTTTTATGATAGAAACAAGGTTTAGCTGTAGCCTGCCCTTGAAGTCAATCTCAACCACTTTCTGCCCAACATATCTTTTTGGCACCAGCACTTCAAGAAGCTGATGGTCCTGACCAATGTTATAGGAGTCTATCACATTTTGGGAGCTCATTCTTTTCACCAGCCGCTCGGCTGCTTCCATTTCCGGGTGAAGTATTTCCTCCACTCCCAGGGCTTTAAAAACCGATTCGTGCACGGGTGAGGTAGACCGGGTAATGAGCCTTTTAATATTTTTCTCCTTGAGCAGGGCCGTAATCATTACCGAGGCACCAAAATCCTCACCAATGGCTACAATTACTCCATCGGCTTCAGCCAGGGGAAGTGTTGTCAAAGCAAAAGGGTCTTTGGCATCCAGGCAAATGGTATTTGTTATGCGCTCCTTGTGGGTTTCGACCTTTTGCATGTCGGTGTCAACACCTATCACTTCATTGCCCAGATCGGTAAGCATGGCTCCCAGGGAAGAACCAAAGTTGCCAAGTCCGAAGATGATGTATTTCATAGCCAGGGTTTTTTAGTTAATGTAAATTTGTTCGGAGGGGAAACGGTAGCTCCAGCTCGAGAGCTTGCGGAAGAATGCCACAAGTATGGTTAGTGTACCAATGCGACCGATAAACATTGCGGCAGTGAGAATTAGTTTTCCGGCATCGTTAATTTGGCTGGTAATGCCCAGGCTAAGCCCTACGGTGCTGAAGGCCGAAAAGCTTTCGAACACCAAAGCCCGCAATGGCAGGGCAGGATTGGTATAAGCCAGGGAAAAGGTACAAAGCCCAATCACCAATATAGACATAATGATAATGCCAAAGGCGCGGTTGGTGCTGCTGTTGGTAACCTGGCGGCCAAAAATTTCCAAACGGTTTCTGCCGCGGGCAATACTCCAGATATTTAGTATCGCCAGGGCAAAGGTGCTGGTTTTCACCCCACCCCCGGTAGAGCTGGGCGAAGCCCCCACCCACATTAGGAAAAGGTAAAACAAAATGGTTGGCACGGCAATGGTGGTCATGTCGATGGTATTGAAGCCAGCGGTACGCGGTGTTACTGCCCCGAAGAAAGCGGTGACCAGCTGCCCGTACCAGCCAAGGCCGCTGAGCACCCCGTCACGCTCAAAAAACCAGAATCCCAGGGTGCCGCCTACGAGGAGGCAAAAAGTAGTGACCAGCACAATGCGGCTGTTGGCATTGATAACCCTCGGAATATGGTGGAATTCTTCGCGCCGGGTTAGCTGATGCCATTTATTTATGCTGAAGTATTTCAAGAAGGTGTAAAAATTTATGACCACCGGAAAACCAAGGCCACCCAGCACAATAAGCCATGCAATAACCATGTGCATGTTGAAATTATGGCGGGCGCCCATACCGGCATCAAATAATCCGTCGGAAAAAACTGAAAACCCAGCATTGCAGAATGCCGAAACCGAGTGAAATACCGAATACCATACCTTTTCAAGGCCGCTGTGCAGGTCGGCCGGAAACGTCTGGTAAATAAGCAGGGCACCGGCAATCTCAAGGCCAAAGGTGAAGCCCAGAATTTTGATCAGGGTTCTGAAAATTTTTCCCAGCTGCTCTTCATTAATAAAGTCTTTAAGAAAGATCTGATTTTGGAATGAATGGGAACCCTGGAAAAAGAATCCGAAGAAGCTGGTAAAAACCATGACCCCCAAACCACCCAATTGAATCAGAAAAAGGATAATGCCCTGCCCCAAAGGGGTAAAGAAGGTGGCGGTGTCAACCACAATCAGCCCGGTAACGCAAACGGCGCTGGCAGAGGTAAACAGGGCATCGGTAAAGCTTATGCCCTCATGGGTGGCACGGGGAAGCAACAGCAGGCCGGTACCGAAAACGATCAGGAAAAAGAAACTGCCCAGGTACAGTAAGGAAGGATTGAACCTCATGCGCAGCAGCGAAAGACTGCTCCTGGAAAGCTCAATGCCAAAAATGATGATGAGAAGGCTGTGGTTAAAGAACTTTGAGGAGAAGAAATCGGTCCATCTTTCAAAAACGATTAAGCGGTAGTCGTGAACAAAGTGCAGGTCGGTGGCCAGCAATAGCAAAAGCAGTATTATGAATTCGGAAAGTAACAAGCCCCACGACCTTTTTATGAGAAGATCAAAAGCAAATCTTATGGTAAACAACAGGAAAAAAACCAAAAAGATTATGCCATAAGCGCTATTAACAAAGCGTTGCCATGAGGGCTCCTGGTGAAATCCAAAATCGTAAATAACCAGCAAAAGTGAAAGGGTGCTGAAGAACAGCAACCATCGGTTAATTTTTGAAGGCAGGTTTCTTTTCAGAAAATACCACTGGTCGGCAACGCGAAGTTTTAAAATATGCCAGCGCATATTGTAAGAATTAAAATTCAGGGCTTAAGAAAGAAAGCGTAAGCCTTGCCAAAGCCCTCAAAGCGGTTGTTGAGCATTATCAGCACTGAATTAAAAACAATACTTATCAGAACGGTTGAGTAGGTAATGTTCTGAATGAGCTCGCCTCCTGGAATACCCGCCTGTGCAGGGAGCGAGGCCAGCACGGCTGCGGCAAGCCCTTTTGGGACCATTACCGCCATTATAACCCGGTCGTTTATGGGAATGGAAGGCCTGACCGAAATTTTCACAATGGGAATCCTGAAGGTAAATACCAGTAGGGTTAGGATGGCTCCCACGGCAATGGAGAAATAATCGGTTAGCACAATGGAAATGCCAATGTAGACAAAGAAGAAGGTTTTGAAAAGAAAGACCACTTCTGAGAAAAACACCCTTTCTGTTTCGTTGAGGGTATGGGGCACAAAGCGGGTGTAGCGCTGCAGCATTGGCTTGGGCACAATGTCGATGTTGGCCAGGGTTATGCCAAACATGAGCGCAGCGATGGCTCCACTGAAGCCCAGCAACTCGGCGATGCCATAAACAATAAAAACGAAGGCCGGGGTGGTGAAAATGGAGTTCTGAAGATTGCGGGCTTTGTTGAGCAAAAACGACCAGCCGAAACCTCCAAGCACCCCAATGACCGTTGAAAAGGAAAAACCTGCAATAATGCTCCCGAGCATGGTTCCGAAGTTAATGCTACCCAGTTTTAAGGCCTCGAAAAAGGTAAGGCCCACCACCACACAGAGCACATCGCTCACTGCCGATTCCAGTATCAGAATAGTCCTGGAGCCCGATTGAAGATTTAGCTGCCCCACCATAGGAATGACAATGGCCGAAGCCGTGCCACCCAAAAAGGCGCCCAGCATAAATGCGCGTATCGGGTCAAAATCGAAAATGACAAGGGTAACAATGCCAATGAGGATGCTGCTGATAACAAAGTTGACCGTGGTAAGGCTTGCGGTACCCTTTATGGCGGTGCGCAGCACGTCGAATCGCAGGCTGGTGCCGCCTTCAAAAAGAATAATTACCAGGGTAATGTTGGCAAACACCGCGCCGATCTGCCCGAAATAACCCTGATCGACGATTCCTAAAAGGGGGCCTACAATCAGTCCAATAATAATCAGCAGCAATACATCGGGCACCTTGTTGCTGCGGAAAAATTCGGCAAAAAGGTGGGCAGCAAAAATCAGCACCCCAACAAATACAATCGTCAATGTGATCTGTATTCCCATTTTTGTGCTGATTTACCTTGTGCGGTCCAGTGAAGCGAGGGTTCAAAATTAACAATTAATTGACATTGATTCTTTTCTTTAATCATTATTGTCGATCAATTTATGGTCGTTGCTCTGGTATGAAGAGACCATTTTATTATATCTTTGGTAAGGTTAAAAAACAGAAAGCTGTGGCAAAAGCAAAGAAGTTCGGTGCATTTGGAGGCGTGTTTACTCCGTCTATTCTTACCATCCTGGGTGTGATTATGTACCTTCGTTTGCCCTGGATCGTTGGGCAGGCAGGCTTGTTGGCCACCCTGGGCATCATAATTGTGGCGCATGTTATTTCGCTCAGCACAGGGCTAAGCGTTGCTTCGGTTGCCACCGACAAAAAAGTGGAGACCGGAGGCAGTTATTATATCATTTCCAGGAGCCTGGGACTTCCAATAGGGGGCACCCTTGGTATGGCATTATTTGTTGGCCTTTCGTTCAGTGTCAGCCTTTACCTTATAGGTTTTGCGGAAACTTTTCTTTCTTACTTCGGGTTCGAAGTCAGCCTTTTAACCATTCGCATTGCCGGATCCATAATATTATTTGTGGTGGCACTGGTTACCTTTATCAGTACCTCAATGGCCATAAAAACCCAGTATATTATCATGACCGCAATGGTGCTGTCGTTGATTTCGGTGTTTATTGGCAGCCACGAGTTTGTTCCATCCGAGCCACTGTTTGGCTCCATCACCGGTGCCCTTCCCTGGATTGCCTTGTTTGCCATATTCTTTCCGGCTGTAACGGGTTTTGAAGCCGGCGTTTCCATGTCGGGCGATTTGAAGGACGCAAAAAAGGACATTCCCTTTGGAACCATTTCGGCCATTATTGTTGGCCTTTTGGTATATGTCGGTCTTGCTTTTTTCTTTTCTTATACCGTTGATCGTGACATGCTGGTGAATGACCCAAGGGTGCTCTTTCAGATTTCATGGATCCCGCAACTGGTCATAGCCGGTATTTTGGGTGCCACCCTGTCTTCTGCCCTGGGTAGTATTTTAGGGGCACCTCGCATTATGCAGGCCATGGCCATCGACCGCATTATTCCCAGGTTTTTTGCCAAAGGCTTTGGCCCCTCCAACGAACCCCGCAATGCCCTGTTTCTAACCTATGCAATAGCCCAGGCTGGCATTCTTATTGGCGAGCTGAACGTGATTGCCCGCATCGTAACCATCTTTTTTATCCTTACCTATGGTTTTCTGAATATTACCTATGCCGTTGAAAGCTGGGCCGGCAGCGATTTCAGGCCTTCGTTCAAAATCCCGCGTTTTGTTAGTATCATAGGCGCCCTGGCTTGTATTATTGTTATGATTCAGCTCGATATCATCGCCCTGCTGGCGGCCTCGGTGGTGCTAATCGTGCTTTTCCTTTTTCTCAAGCGCAAGGAGCTTACCCTGCAAACGGGCGATACGTGGAACAGCGTGTGGACTTCGCTGGTAAAAACAGGGCTGGGCAGGCTCACGTTGAGCAGCCGTGAGCCCCGCAACTGGCGTCCCAATGTCATTCTTTTCAGCGGTGGCGAACAAAACCGGCCTCACCTGATCGAAATGGGTAAGTCGCTGGTGGGAAAACTGGGCATTTTTACCAACTTCGAGCTGATTGAAGACCCTAATGCTGATGCCATTTTCCGCGAAACTGACATTGCATTGCTGCGCAGGGGCCTGCCCAAGAAGGGCGGCGTCTTTACCCGCCGTCACCATTGCCGCGACTATTACGAGGGCATCGACCTTATTTCGAGAGTCTACGGGTTTTCGGGCTTTGAGCCAAACACCATTCTTATGGGATGGGGACGAAAAACCCGCGACCCGGAAAAGTTTGCCAAACTGCTCGAAACTTTTAAAAGACAGGATTATAATACCGCTTTTCTCAGCTACAATCAGCAAAATGGCTTCGGGAAATTCAAACAAATCGACTTTTGGTGGACTGGTAGCGGCCGCAACCTTAGCCTGGCGCTTACCCTGCTGCGTTTTATTACCACGAGCAAAGAATGGCTTACTGCAAGAATTCGTATCAGGATTATTAACCAGGACAGCTCTCAGGCCGAAAGCCTTTACCACCTGGTAAACCAGCTTCTGGATCAAAACAGGCTGCAAGCCAGCGTAAAGGTGATTAACAATGGGGTGGAACAGTTGCCCGAAGCGGAGATAATACTTGCAGAATCAGCGGGTACTGATCTAACCATACTTGAACTGCCCGAAACCGCTGACAAAGGGTTGCAGTTGATCGGAAAAACAAACGAACTGGTTTCCGACCTGAAAACCTGCCTGATCATCAGGGCTTCCACCTTTTTTGATGAAGTAAACCTGAGCCTTAAAAAGCCCGGTGCGAAAAAAGACCCCGCGAAACTCGAAAAACCCGTCCCCGAAGTGTTGTCAAGGCTGGTTCCCGCCTCACGCGAAATTGTGGCCAATGAAGTGTACAATGCAGGCAAGAGCCTCGAAGATTTTACCAGCCAATACTATTCCCAGGCTTTCGAGACCATCACGGGCGATGTGCTTTCGTTCTACTCAGAACTGGGCAGTTATTCAAACAAGATTTTTGAGCAACTCCAAAAAACTGTAAGAAACACTGAGCCAGCCAATCAGCCCAAAGAATTTCTTAAAATACTCAACGATTTTTCTTACCAGGCTCGCAAGCGTATCAATCATCTGAACGGCACCATCGTCCGCAACCAAAGCGAATATTTAGAGAGCGCTGGCCAGGCCTATGTGAGAGGCAGCAAGCTGATGCTTTCGGCTTTGCCTCACTTTTTAAGATTAAAGCTCAAGGCAGAAGATTTTGCAGTCAAAAGCTCCGACAAGTTTCTCACCCGGGCTTACAAGTTCAGTCGCCGCAGCTGGATTAAACTCACCGGCAAGGAGGCCACCAAGAAACTTCGTATTTCGGATCCGGCACATTATTATCTGTTTGTAAGACGGCTCGAGGTGTTCAGCAAGCTTCTCAACGACTATGCCCTCGATGCTTTTGGCGATGTGGTGGCACTGCGCAAGGTTTTTACCAGCCTGCACGAAATCATTGAGATGACGCGGCTGGAGTGCACCGATCGCGAAAAGGCGCTCACCCGCATCTCTATGGAGAAAGACCGCATTGCCGCCCAGCTGGCCGTACTCGAATCGGAAGCCCGCACTTTCCGCATTGAGGCCGGAAACCAGCTCTTCGACAGCTTGCTCGGCGATCTGCAAGAGTTCAGCAACCTCCTCGACAATGCCGGCACTGACCCGCGCATGAAGAAATATCTCGCCGCCCTGCTTAAAAGGGGAGCGGAGCAGGAAGCCGTTTTCCTTGGGGCACCGGTGTTATGGGTTAAAAACATGAACTTGTTTATCAACAAGGCTACCCTCGATTTCATGTTTCTTTCACTGCGAAGCCGTATTCATTCCAAAATCAGAAAATATAATCAGGACTTTGCCAACCTTGGAGAGGTCAGCCTGCTAAGACACCTGAAGACCTATCAGAATGAGCTGCTCGAAGGGGCAAAAGGAGCCGAGCAAGATAAAGTTCCGGCTAAACAGCTCGATCATAAGTTGCTTAAACAACTGCTGGTGGTTGATTTTTATAGTGATTTCTTTGAAGAAGTAAAAGAGCTGATCGCCGAGCTTCCGGAGCAGATCGAGATTAGCAGCCAGCATTTCAGCGATGAGATAGAAAAGGGCAATGTGCCCGAGCCCGAACCGGTGGCGGTGAGCGTGCGCAAACTGGCCGGTTTTTATGTGGGAAACCTGCTCATCGACAGGGTGAAAATCCAGGCCCACGAAACCGAGCACAAGATTCAAATGAGCCATAACCGGATCAGGGATTTGCTGCGACTCATCAACTTCAGCCTATTGCGCGAAGACGAAAATGCCGACAATAACGACGAACCCTTCGACCGTGAGCAAGCGGCCCGTTTGCTCAATAATTTTGTGAGCAAGCTCAAAGAGGAGGAAACCAAACTGCGCAACTTGCTGACCGATTTTGTTAAAACCTTTGGCGAGGGACTGAAAATGGCTTTTGAGCCCCTTTCGTCGGCCGTCATCACTCAGACCAGCCTCGATCTGAAGAAGAAGATTCGCGAAAAAGGAAACGGTCGCCTGTCTAAAGCACTGCAGCTGCAGCTTGTCCAAGGCAGGGAGTTTGTGCAGAACAACCTGGTAAACCTGCTTTATAGCAAAAGCGAAGGTATTGTTTGGGCCAGCCGTTTTGAAAAGAGTCAGACCGGAAAACTTTCTAACCGCGACATGCTTTCGTTGATTGAGGCCATTACCCCAAACCAGTCTGTAATGAACGAGCTACCCTATTACTATACTACCCTTTTCTCTGGCTTGTCGGGCACCAGCGACGACTTTTGGGTGGGAATGAGCGAGCAGATACGTGAGGGCAACCAGGCCATAAGCCGCTTCCGGTCGGGTGTGTCAGGGGCCCTGATCATTACCGGCGAACGCAGTTCGGGCAAGTCGAGCCTTTCGAAATACCTGGCAAGAAAGCACTTCAGCTCCGACAATATTCATATTTTAAAGGCACCCAAGTTTTGCAACGCCAGCACCGAACTGTTTCGCGAATCCCTGGCCAAAGCCCTGCAGGTGAATAGTCAGGACCTGGAAGAAGCCCTCAGCGACCTTCCATCGGGTAAGGTGATTGTGATTCACGACCTGGAGCTCTGGTGGGAAAGGAAACCCGACGGCCTGGAAGTCATTGAGCTGATAAAGGATCTGATTGATCGTTTTGGCCGGAAGTTCCTGTTCTTGATCAATGCCAACGAGCATGCCCTCAAAGTGATTGAAAAGGCCAGCGGCCTAATGAGCTATTCGTTGGCGGCTGTGGTTTGCAAGCCTTTCGACGCCAGAGAGCTTCGCGATATTATCATGCTGCGCCACAATGCCGGTGGGCTCAAATTTGTTTTCACCAAAAAGGAAGAAGAAAAAATGTCGGCGCTGGACTTTGCACGGATGTTCAACCGTTTCTTCGACCAGTCGTATGGCAACCCCGGCATGATGATCTCAATGTGGCTGGCATCAATAAAGAAGATCACTGGTAAGACCCTGGTTATGGAGCCCGTGCAAATTCCTTCCATGTCGGTTTTCGATCTGCTGAATCAGGAGCAGCTTTTTTACCTGTTGCAGTTTGTGATGCACCGCCGCCTGGCCGCCGATTCGCTGGCCAGAGCACTTCAGTTTCCTGAAGAAAGAGTGAAGGAGCAGATTAAGGAGCTGTTGCGCTCGGGCATTATTATTGAAAAGTTTGAGGGCGTTTTTGCCATACACCCATCCCTCGACCTTTACCTGGTAGAAAAACTTAAAAGTAAGAACCTGCTATGAACCTGCTGTATGTTGTAATTCTGGGTTTTGCGCTGTTTTTTGCCTTGCAGCTGATCAACCGCCTGGCGGTGCTTATTCCGGGCGAGAGCCGCTGGCGCAACCTGCTGCTGCGCTCGCTGCCGCTGGCTGAGTTGGTGGTGTGGCTCACCTTTGCTTTCTGGGCGGCGGCAATAATTTTTGATGCCCTGCCTTACCGTGGCATTGTTCAGAGTGCCATGGCCCTGGTGCTGGTGGTGGCCTTGGGCTGGTATGTGCTGCGCGATTTTCTGAGCGGGGTGTTGCTCAAATCAGAAAGCGGGTTTAGCAAGGGGCAGTCGGTAAAAACGGGTTTTGTTTCCGGAAAAATTACCGCTGTGGGATACCGGACCTTGCTGATTGAGACGGAAAAAGGCGAGAAAATTCGCGTACCCTTTTCTAAACTGGGCGATGCCATTATTGCCACACCCCCGCAGAAAGGGCAGAGCCACAGCCATATGCTAAGATTTTTGATAGCCGAAGGGTCCAACCCCAGTTCCCTCCCCGCCAAAGTTTCGAAAGCCCTGCTCAATATGCCCTGGATCATTGCCGAAGAAGAACCTACGGTCAGTTTTGTGCATGATGCCGAAGGACACCTAGCGCTGGAAGTTAAGTTTTCGGTGTTAAAGGAGGAACATGCCCTGCTGGTGGAGCAAAAGTTACAAGAGCTGATAGAAAAGGCCGGCGAATAGTATTGTTACCGGTCGAACTCCCTTTTGCTAACCATTTTGCCATTGTCGAACACCATGGTCTGAATTACCTTCCCGCGGCTGTCCCAGTAGGCCCAGTTTCCGTGGCGCTGCCCTTGGATGTACGATCCTTCCTGCTGTTTGCTGCCATCCGAAAAAAATGTGGTAAAGCGGCCATGTGCCTTGCTGGCAGCAAATTCCTGCTCCCTGTATTTCTGCCCGCGCCCGTCAAAAAAGCGCCATAGCTCCGAACGCTCACCCAATGTAAACTGACCTTCTTCAAGCTTGTTGCCATTGTCCTGCCAGCGCGCCCACTGGCCGTGGTTAAGGCCATTGTCGTAGCTGGCCACCTGCCGCAGGCCGCCGTTTTCGTACCAGTGTGTCGACAAGCCGTGGCGTTCGCCAGCCAGATAGTGCACCTGGTAGCGCTTTCGTCCCGAAGCAAACCAACCTTCCCAAAGTTGGTCCATTTCTCCGCGGGTAAAGGTACCGCGGTCCTGCATCTGCCCGTTCTCGTACCAGCTGGTCCAGACGCCATGCTCCAGGTCATCGGCGAATTCTCCTCTGTGGCTTATTTCGCCCCCAAGGTACCAAGTGGTCCATTCGCCCTGGCGTTTGCCTTCGACCATGGGTCCTTGACGAAGCTTCTCGCCCGTGGTATAGTAAAAGGTCCAGATGCCGTTCTCCTTACCACCAGCAAAGTCGCCTTGCGAGGCAATGTTTCCGTTGATAAAATAAAAGGTCCAGGTGCTGTCCTGCAAATCGAGCACCGATTTGCCTTCCGATTCGAGCTGCCCGTTGTCGAAATACCATTTTGAGAAGCCATGCAACAGCCCGTCCTTGAAATTGCCTTCAAACTCCACGGTTTCATTTTCGTAAAAAAGCTTTGAAGGCCCTGACTTCTGGCCAGCAACAAACATGCTTTCTTCGCGAAGGCTTCCCGATGGGTGGTAAAATTTCCATTGCCCTTGGCGCAGGCCGTCTTTCACCGGACCACTCACTTCAAGGGTGCCATCGGCAAACCACCAGGTGGTAATGCCTTCTTCCATGGCAATTTCAGCGTTTTTTTGGCCGTCGGCATACCAGAATAGCCAAGTGCCGGTTTGCCTGCCGTGGTCATAATGGCCTTTGGCCCATGTTTTCCCGTCAAGGTGAAAATATTCCCAGGAGCCATGCTGTTTAAGATCTTCCGTAAAAGGTCCTTGCCCGGCAAGATTTCCGTTTGGGAAAAACTCCTGGTAATACAGGCTGTCGTAAGCTATTTGCGCCAGCATGGTTTGGTCTTCGCAAAAAAACGTCCAGGTGCCGCTTCGCTGGCCATCAGTATAATGGCCGCTTTCGCGGAGAAAATTTTCCCCGTCAAAATAGTTCCACAAGCCCTGTTTCTGGCCATCAAGGGAAGCTCCCTGCCCGCTAAGGGCGGGGTTGTGCCTTTTGGGTTCGGGCATTTCCTGGCCCATTACAGAGATGGTGAAAAAGGATATAATCATGGCCATTAGCAGCCATTTTCCGGAAGTGGAAAGAAAATTCTTCATAAAAAATCCTGGTTGTTTGATGCAATTTTACAACAAAATTGCCAATGCAATTATTTTTCCCGAAAGGGAAAAATTTTAATTTTTGCGCTCAATGGTAAAGTCGATGAGCTGCCTGAGAGATTCTTTTGCCGGTTTGTCGGGCATTTCCTGCAGCATTTCGAGGGCTTCGTTGCGGTATTCTGTCATTTTTTGCACGGCATAGTCAATACCTCCTTTTTCAGTTACCTGCTGGATGAGCCAAGCCACTTTTTCGCGGTCGGTGTTGTGGTTTTTTACAATGTTAATGATCTTGCGCTTTTCAAGGTAAGTTGAATTGTTGAGAAGGAAAATCAGGGGAAGGGTCATTTTTCGCTCCTTAATGTCGACGGCCGTGGGTTTTCCCTTGGCGCAGCTGGTGTCGAAGTCGAGGATGTCGTCTTTGATCTGGAAAGCGATACCGATTTTTTCGCCGATCTGCCGCATTTTTTCAATTTCGTCGGCGCTGGCGCCTGTAGAGGCCGTTCCACTGGCCAGGCATGAGGCAATGAGCGAGGCGGTTTTTTTACGAATAATATCGAAATAGACCGATTCCTTAATATCTAGGGTGCGTGCTTTTTCGATCTGCAGCAGTTCACCTTCGCTCATTTCCCTTACTGAGTGTGAGACAATTTTGAGCAAATCAAAGTCGTCGTTTTCGAGCGAAAGCAGCAGGCCGCGCGACAGCAGAAAGTCGCCCACCAGCACCGATATCTTATTTTTCCAAATGGCATTGAGCGAGAAGAATCCCCGGCGTTCGTTGCTGTCGTCCACCACGTCGTCGTGAATAAGGGTGGCCGTATGCAGCATTTCGATAAGCGTGGCTGCACGGTAGGTGCGCTGATTGATGCCCGAGAAGAGCTCGGCCGAGAAAAAGACAAAGAGGGGCCGCATTTGCTTGCCCTTGCGCTTGATAATGAAACGGGTAACGGTGTTGAGCAGCGGGATGCTGCTTTTCATCGAATCCCTGAAAAGGGACTCGAAGGCTTTCATGTGCTCATCAACAGGCGCTTTTATGTCCTTCAGATTCATATCAGCTGCAAAATGTTTGCGCAAGCCAAACCTACGGCAATTTTATATAAAACACAACAAGAATTGTTGTATAAAGTTTTTACGTTTTATTTTTATTAACAAGGCGAAAAAGCCGCGGCAGCCGTTTTGTTACTGTTTTTCGTTTGGCCGTATGTCGATGCGCTGCCCCACGATGCGGGCAATCTGGTCGATGGCAATACGGTCCTGTTGCATGCTGTCGCGTTCTCGAATGGTAACGGTGCTATCTTCGAGGGTCTGGTGGTCGACGGTTATGCAATAGGGTGTGCCAATAGCATCCTGGCGGCGGTAGCGGCGCCCTATGGCGTCTTTCTCGTCGTACTGGCACATATAGTCGTACTTGAGGCTGTCGAATATTTCGCGGGCCTTTTCGGGCATGCCGTCCTTTTTTATCAGCGGTAGCACGGCCACCTTTATGGGTGCCAGCACAGGCGGGATGCTCAGCACCACGCGCTCGGAGCCGTCCTCGAGTTTCTCTTCCGTGTAAGCATTTGATAAAACGGCCAGAAAAGTGCGGTCGAGGCCAATGGAGGTTTCCACCACATAAGGCACATAGCTCTCGTTGGTTTCGGGGTCGAAGTACTGCAACTTTTTTCCGCTGTATTGCTGATGGGCGCCAAGGTCGAAATCGGTGCGCGAGTGAATGCCTTCCAGTTCTTTGAAGCCGAAGGGAAACTCGAACTCGATGTCGGTCGCGGCGTTGGCATAATGGGCTAGCTTATCATGGTCGTGGAAACGGAACTTTTCGGCAGGGATACCAAGTGCCAGGTGCCAGCGCAAGCGCTCCTGCTTCCAGTAGTCGTACCATTCCTTTTCCTGTCCGGGCCTTACAAAGAACTGCATTTCCATTTGCTCAAACTCGCGCATGCGGAAGATAAACTGCCGTGCCACGATCTCGTTGCGGAAAGCCTTTCCGATCTGTGCAATGCCGAAAGGCAGCTTCATGCGGCCGGTCTTTTGCACGTTGAGGTAGTTTACAAAAATGCCCTGGGCAGTTTCGGGCCGCAGAAAAATCTGGCTGGCGTCTTCGCTTACCGAGCCCATCTGAGTGCTGAACATGAGGTTGAACTGCCGCACTTCGGTCCAGTTGCGCGAACCCGATACCGGACATACTATGCCGAGCTCTTCTATCAGGGATTTTACGTCAGAAAGGCGGTTTTCTTCCAATGCCGAAACGAAGCGTTTGGTAATGTCTTCAATCTTTTGCTGGTTTTCAACCACACGTGGATTGGTTTGGCGGAACATAGCCTCGTCGAAGCTGTCGCCAAAACGCTTGGCAGCCTTTTCAACCTCCTTATTGATCTTGTCGTTAAGTTTTTCGATGTGTTCTTCAATGAGCACATCGGCACGGTAGCGCTTTTTCGAGTCCTTGTTGTCGATCAGCGGGTCGCTGAAAGCATCTACGTGGCCCGAAGCTTTCCACACGGTAGGGTGCATGAAGATAGCCGAGTCGATGCCTACGATGTTTTCGTGAAACTGCACCATAGAGCGCCACCAGTAGTCTTTTATGTTGTTTTTGAGCAAGGTGCCGTTTTGCCCGTAGTCGTATACAGCACTAAGCCCATCATAGATTTCACTTGAGGGGAAAATAAAACCGTATTCTTTACTATGCGAAATAATCTTCTTGAAGGTATCTTCTCCTTTAATCATGCGGATTACAATATTTTGGGAACTATCCCAGGTGGTTAATAATAACTTTCAAACTTTTGGGTATGATGTTGAACTGGAAAGGCGAGGACCCAAGCGATTCCCCGTCTGCTTCAAGGGGTATGGGAGTGTCGGATTCAATTCGAATGGATTTTCCTGTAAGCATTTCTACCTCCTTAACCTTGCGAATACTTCCATCATAAAGTCTTCTTATATTATAGATGATCGACAGTTTGGTCATGTGCTTAATGATGGTCAGGTCGAGCAGGCCATCGTTAGGCAGGGCATCAGGGGCCTGAATCATTCCGCCACCATTGTACTGGCCAATACCTACGCTCATACTGAATACCTTTGCCTTGATTTCGCGTCCGTCAACATTTATGCGAACGTTTGTTGAATCGTAAGAGAACAGTGAACTCGCCAGGTTAACAAGGTACAGAAAAGGGTTACTCGATCCTTTCTCCTTGTCGGCATTGGTCTTTTTTGCCACCAGGCCATCGAATCCAAAGCCCGCCATATTGGCAAAATATCGGGTTTGTGTTCCTCCGTTGGCGGTGTATTCAACAATACCCACATCCTGTTCAAGGGTAGTTCCCTTTTTAATAACCTCAAGGGCTTTCTTGTAATCAAGAGGCACATTGTAGGTTCTTACCCAGTCGTTGCCCGTGCCTATTGACATCATCCCAAGCGTAATATTGATGGGCAGAACGGTTTTCTGGGCAAATATTCCGTTGACGACTTCGTTCATTGTGCCGTCGCCTCCCACAACAATAATTTTCCTGTAGCCTTTCCCAATGTATTCGGGCACCAGCTCAATGGCGTGAAGTTTTCTTTCGGTAAAAACACAGTGGTAATCGAAGCCGAACTCTTTAAGGAGTTTGCAGATCTTTTTCCAGTCTTTTTTCCCTTTTTGTGTGCCGGCGTTGGGGTTAACCAGTACCAGCCATTCTTTAATTTGGGTATCGCTCATTAAAAGGGTTTTAAATGAAACCTGTCAGAAATTACCCCGGGGGTTTTGCAGAGTGCAAAAATAAGAAAAATAGGTCAACCTCAGCCTGTTAATAAAAACGCTTGTTTAAATTGCCTTACATTAAGCGATAAGGCCTTTTTCTAGCAGCTTCAGTGCTATTTGAACGGCGTTGGTTGCGGCGCCCTTTCGCAGGTTGTCGGCCACAATCCACATGTCGAGGCCAAAAGGCACGGTAGTGTCGCGGCGCAGACGGCCTACGAACACCTCGTCGCGGTTGTGGGCATGGCGTGGCATGGGGTAGAGGTTAATGGAGGGGTCGTCCTGAACGATTACTCCGGGAGTGGCTTCCAGCAGGTTGCGTAATTCGGCCAGGTCGAAATCTTTTTCAAACTCCACATTTACGGCTTCAGAGTGCCCACCCACTACGGGTATGCGCACCACAGTAGCTGTAACCTTAATTTCCGGGGCTTCGAGGATCTTTCGGGTTTCGTGGAGCAGTTTTAGCTCTTCGCTGGTATAGCCGTTTTCGGCAAAATCGCCCCCATGCGGAAAGCAGTTCAGGTCGATGGGGTGGGGGTAGGCCTTCTCTCCCTCGCGCCCTGCGCGCTCATCCTCCAGCTGCTTCACGGCTTTAACACCGGTGCCGGTAACCGACTGGTAGGTAGCCACCACCAGGCGCTTAATACTATAGCGACGGTGCAGGGGCGCCAGGGCCATTACCATTTGTATGGTGCTGCAGTTGGGGTTGGCAATAATGCAGGTTTTTTCCGAGAGGGTATGTGCATTGATTTCTGGAACCACCAGTGGCACCTGCTCATCCATGCGCCATGCCGAAGAGTTGTCTACCACAAACGTACCGATGGCAGCAAATTTTTCTGCCCATTGTTTCGAAACACTGCCCCCGGCCGAGAAAATGGCGATGGCCGGGCGGGCATCCATCGCATCCTGAAGACTTACTATCTTGTGCGGCTTGCCGCGAAACACAACTTCCTTGCCCACCGAACGCTCAGAGGCAGCAGGTATAAACTCCTTACAGGGAAAGTTCATCTCTTCCAGCACTTTTATCATTTCGGTACCCACCAGGCCGGTGGCGCCCACCAAAGCTATCTTCATTATTTCAAGGGTTTGAATGTGTTTTACAAACCGGTTTAAAAACCGGGTCACGCAAAATTACTATATTTAACTCCCACAAAAAAGATAAAATCATGCGCAAGCGTTACGTTATGCTTATTTTTCTGTTTTTTCCGCTTCTGGCTGTGGCCCAGTTTTCCGACAATTTCGGCGATGGCAACTTCACTTCAAATCCGCCATGGGTAGGCGACACCGATAAATTTATTGTAGAGGCAGGCGTGCTCAGGCTCAACGATACCCAGGCCGGGCAGTCGTATCTGGCCACCCAAAGCAGCTTGGCCCTTGAAACGCAATGGGAGTTCTGGGTAAGGCTGGCCTTTACCCCATCAACCAACAACCACCCCAAATTTTACCTGATAAGCGATGCGCAAAACCTGAAAGAACCGCTCAACGGTTATTTTATACAAATTGGTAGGGACGGGGGAGAGAACAAGCGGCTCTACCTGTTCAGGCAGGATGGAGAAACCACGACCGAATTGCTGGCCGGTAGCCAAAACCTGGCCAGTACCACCAACAATATTATGCGCATTCGTGTAACCCGCGACGAAGAAGGCGTTTGGGAACTTTGGGCCGATGGTGCGGGCGGGCAATTGTTCATACCCCAGGGCACCGTTACCGACCTTACCCACCAACAGACTTCATGGTTTGGCATGGTGTGCAACTACACTGTGTCAAATGCCAACCGCTTTTATTTCGACGACTTCGTGGTAAGCGAAATAGTTCCAGATCTGGAGCCACCAGTGGTAAACGTGCTCGAGGTGGTTTCGGCCAATCAGCTCAATGTGCACTTCAGCAAGTTGGTAGAGCCCAACACCTCGCAGGATACTGACAATTATTATGTTAACAAGGGCATTGGCAACCCGCTTACTGCAACCATCAACCCTCAGCAACCCAATGTGGTGCAGCTTTTTTTCGTGCATAGCTTCGAAGAAAACCTTTATTATGAGCTGCAGGCCGACAATGTGGAAGACTTTTCGGGCAACGTTATGGTGCCTTTTTCGGGGAGTTTTGTGCTGTATGTGGCCCAACGCAACGATCTGGTCTTTAACGAACTGATGGCTGATCCTACGCCCGAAGTAGGCCTTCCGCCTTTCGAATATATTGAGCTATACAATACTTCTGAATTTCCAGTAAATATTGATGGGTGGATTTTGCAGCATGGCAGTACCCAGCGTGTGCTGCCCTTCGGGCTGGTGCAACCGGGAGGTTTCGTTTTGCTGGTGGCCGAGGCTGCAGTTTCTGCTTTTCAGCCTTTTGGCAATGTGGTGGGGGTCCCATCCCTTTCGACTACCGCACTGACCAATGCCGGCACCAGCCTGTTGCTTTTCGATAGGGAGGAGCGCCTGGTGTCTTTTGTAAATTATTCCGACAGCTGGTATGGCAACCCGGCCAAGGCTGGTGGCGGCTGGTCGCTCGAAAAGATCGATCCAATGAACTTCTGTCAGGGTGCCGGAAACTGGACTGCATCAGAAAGCCTTATTGGCGGAACTCCCGGTGCAGCCAACTCGGTGCAGGGAAGCAATCCCGACACCACCCCGCCCAACCTGCTCAGGATTGGCTATGTGGACGAAGTGACGGTAAAACTGTTTTTCAGCGAAACAATGAACGAGGAGGATTTGCTGGGCCTGGCGCAGGCAGCCGATTTTGGCTTGGGAAACATCCTGGCGGTTCAGCCCCTGCTTCCCGACTTCTCTTCAGCATTGCTGACTTTGGCAACCCCACTGGAAACGGGTCGGATTTATGAAGTTAACCTGCCTGCCCAGGTTACCGATTGTGCCGGCAATCAGCTCGGCCGCCGCACTGCCAGGGTAGCTGTGCCCCAGGTGGCAGAAGTTTTCGATGTGGTCATAAACGAGGTGCTTTTTAACCCGCCCGATGGCGGAAGTCGCTATATTGAGCTTTTCAACCGCTCGGAAAAAGTGATCGAACTGAAGAATTATACTATTTCTTCGAAAGACACCATCCAGGGTTTTCTCACTACCATAAGGGAAATCATCAGCGAAAGCTATCTGTTGTTTCCCGGCGATTTTGTGGTGCTGACGACCAGCCCCGCTGCCGTGCTCAATACGTTTATGACCACCCGTCCGCATGCTTTTATTGGATTGGCTTCCATGCCTTCGATGACCAACACCAGCGGGGTGCTTGCCCTTGCCAGCAAGAGCCTCACGGAGATTGACCTGTTTGCCTATCATGAACAAATGCAATTTGCGCTGCTATCGAATAAAAAAGGGGTGGCCCTCGAAAGGGTCAACCCCAACCGGCCTTCGCAAGACCGCGCCAACTGGCATTCGGCGGCGCAGAGCGCAGGCTTTGGAACGCCCGCCTATCAGAACTCTCAATACAGCGCTGAGCTCACCAGCCAGGTCGGAGAGATTGAAGTGTATCCCGAAGTCTTTTCGCCCGACAGCGACGGGCACGACGACCTGCTCACCATAAGCTACCGTTTCGACAATCCTGGCTATGTAGCATCCGTAAGGATTTTCGACAGCCGGGGCAGGTTGATCCGCACCCTGGCAAGGGCCGATCTGCTGGCCGTAAACGGCGCTTTTACCTGGGATGGCACCACCGATGACTATCAGAAAGCCCCGATCGGAATTTACATCATTCATTTGGAAGTGACTAATTTGAGCGGCAAGGTAAACCATTACCGGAAAACGGCCGTGCTTGGCGGAAGATTATAGAAATTATACAGTTATGGCAATGGTTGCCAGCCACACCCTGGCACCCTCAATCTGGAGCAGCCTCTGCGAGCAGGCTTCAAGGGTTGAGCCGGTAGTAACCACATCATCAACGAGCAGGATGTTTTTGTTTTTGAAAACCGATGGATCGGGAATATGAAACACCGACTCCACGTTTTCCCAGCGGCGAAACCTGGTTTTACGGGTCTGGGTGGAGGTGGGTATGATGCGTAGCAAACCGTCGGTTACCATTGGAATATGAAGGCTTTCGGCCAGCCCGCCTGCAAAGACCTCGCTTTGGTTAAAACCCCTTTTGCGAAGTTTGGCCGGATGCAATGGAACCGGGATTACCATGTGCAGGCCCTGATAGTATGGCGACTCCCTGAGGTCGTTGCCGTGAAGCACACCAAGGAAATGGCCTATTTCACGAAAGCCCTTGTATTTGAAACGGTGGATAAGATGCTGCACCTTGCCGCCTTTATGGAAGAAAAACAAGGGGGCGCCAGTTTCAATGGGTACCCTGCCCCAGAAAATTTCGGTGAGCTTGTTTTCCTTTTCACGGTTCAGGCGCGCAAAGGGCAGGTGAAACTGGCAGAAAGTGCAGATGCAATGCTCGCCCGAAACCAGGGTTTCGCCGCAGGCATGGCAGGTGCGGGGAAAAAACAAAGCGAAAAAATCGTACAGGTAGGTGGCCGCTTTCATGGCAATTCCCGTTTTGTTCCTTAAAAATAAGTAAATTTGCAAAAACTTCAAACTCAGTAACAAACAAATTAAAAATCGCTTTTTTGCCCAGCGGTCATTTTGGTTCAATCAAAAATGTTTTTTTTTCAACGAAATTCAAAAAACCAAAAAAAATGGGAGCAGATTTGCTGAAAAAGTTACGTTTTTGTCCGCAATGTTGCAGGGGGTTTGTGCGTTAAAGCATCGGAGAACAAAAGATATTTCACAACAACCAAAAGAAACAACCAAACTTAAAAACTATTTCAAATGGAAAACAAAAGCCAGTCAGGGTTTGATAAAAGGAACGACCGGATTTACAAAGGAACTATTATTGTTCTTTTATTGATTATCGGGGTGCTTGCCGTAATGCTTTTCACCAGCCGGCAATCATTTAAGGTCGAAAGGGAAACAGCCACTTTGCTGAACACCGAGCTTCAGCAGGAACTTGACTCCCTGCTGGCCGATTACAACATGGTTAAGATGGAATACGACAGTGTTCTGGTCGACAGAGACAGCATTATTTTGGCCAATGCCGATGAGATTCAGCGCCTGATTGCTTCCCAGGCCGATTACTACCGTATTCGTCGCCAGCTCAATATGCTTCAGGAAATTACCCAGAACTATGTGCGCGATATCGATAGCCTTGTAACGATAAACCAGGTGCTTAAAGATGAAAACGTAGCCTTCCGCCAGGAGATTCAGCGGGCCACCGTCCGCACCACCGAGCTTGAGGCCGACCGTGAAGAACTGGCTTCAATGGTTGAGGTGGGTGCCGCTTTGCGTGCTTACCAGTTTAGTGCCGAGGCTATACGTATGCGCAGTCGTGGCCGCGAAGAAGCCACTGACCGAGCCAGCCGCGCCGAACAGATCAAAGTTTGCTTCAGCATTGCCGAAAACCCCATCGCTCGCTCAGGAAATATCAATGTGTATATGCGTATTTCAGGTCCCGACGGAGCCATTCTTCGCATAAGCGACGACGATGCCTATTCGTTTACCCATGGCGAAGAGGTCTTTCAGTTCTCGGCATCTACGGTGATCGATTACGACAACCGTGAAACCGATGTGTGCCTCTACTGGCAGCGTACGGACGAGTTCCAGCCCGGCATCTACGTAATTACACTCTATACCGACGAGTTCCGCCTGGGTGAAACAGCCCTTACTCTCAGGTAAACCAAAGCCCATTGTTAGCATTTTCAGGCTTTTTGTTAGCATTTTTTCGTTTGTTTTTGTAGTTTGGTTTCCTCAAATCCTTACTTTTGGAAAACCAAAACAAAGTCATTATGGGTAAACAGCGACTTTCTGACGCCTCCCAGCGAAAAGGGTTTTCTCAAACTGCAAGATCAGCCAACATAGCGCCAATAATTTTTCTCTCTGTCATAGCAGTAGTGTTGGCCATTGCAGTAGCTCTTGTGTTGCGCGAGTTTTTTCAGGCACGTGAGCATGCCGTGGCCACTGCCATTGAGCGCAACGAATGCCAGGAGCGGGCCGATCAATTGCTTAAGCAGCTCAACGAGTTGGAAAGCGCTTATGAGAGCCTCAGCCGCGAAAATACCGATCTGCAAAACCTGTCCAATCAGCAGCAAATCGAAATCAACCGCCTGAGGGCGCAAATCCGTTCGGTAGCTGGCACCCAGCGCATCGACGAGGTAAGAGCCCGCATTGAGCAACTCGAACAGGAACTGGAGGAGTACCGGAATCAGGCAAAAGTGCTTCTTGAAGAGAATACCCAGCTATCCGGCGAAAATGAGCGGGTTAAAAATTCTCTGGCTATTACAGAAGAACAGGTAGTGGTACTGGAAGTGAAAAACCAGGGCCTCACCGGCCAAATTGAAGAAGCCAGCGTGCTCAACATTATGAACATTGAAGTGATCACCACCCGTTCAGCCAGAAGGGGCGAACGCGAAACGGAGCGCGCACGCCGCGTTGATAGGATACAGGTGTGCTTTACTATTCTTGAAAACATTCTGGCAAGCCCCGGCAACCGTAATTTTTACATCAGGATCACCGGACCTGATGGCCAGCTGCTTAACGGCGGACAAAATCAGACTTTCGAATTACTCGGAAATCAGGTGGCCTATACCGCCACACGAGCCTTCGAATATAAAAATCAACAGCAAGTTGCATGCATTGTCTACAATCCGCCCAACGACGGGTTGGATAAGGGCATTTACCGCGTGGCAATTTATGCCGAAGGCCGCGAAGTGGGCACCCAGCTTTTTGAACTGAATTAAAAGGAATTTATCTTTTCAGAAAACCGGCTCTGGCCGGTTTTTTGTTTTCCGGCATTTCCTTGCAATCTAACCTTTTGTCAAAATGATTACTTTTGCACTTGGCCTGAAAGCCTGCTGTGTTTTTTGTTTTCCCCTTTTTGGGAAACCTCAGGCATTTCAAGAGTTGGATTTTTTTAAAGAATTTATCACTGATGAAGATTTCATATAACTGGCTGAAAGCCCATGCCGATTTTACTGAGAGCCCCGAAGAGCTGGGCGTGATACTGACCGACTGTGGTCTGGAGGTGGAAAGCATAGAAATGTTCGAGACTATTAAAGGCGGTCTGAAAGGCGTTTTTGTGGGCGAGGTAAAAACCTGTCACAGGCACCCCGATGCCGACCGCCTGTCGGTAACTACCGTTGATATTGGTGCTGGCGAGTTGCTGCCAATTGTTTGCGGTGCGCCCAATGTGGCCGCCGGCCAAAAGGTGTTTGTGGCTATTGTTGGAACCACCCTCTATACACCCAAAGGCGAGCTGGAACTGAAAAGGGTTAAAATTCGCGGTGAGGCCTCAGAGGGAATGATCTGTGCTGAAGATGAGCTTGGACTAGGCGACGACCACGAAGGTATCATCGTTTTGCCTGCCGATGTGCCTGTTGGCATGCCTGCTGCCGAATATCTACAGGTAAAAACTGACCATATCTTTGAGATCGGTCTTACACCCAACCGCATTGATGCTGCCAGCCACATTGGCGTGGCCCGCGATGTGGTGGCCGTGATTAACCACCGCCGGGGGAAAGGCACTCTTAAGCTTAAGAAACCTTCAACCGCAGCATTTAAAGTCGACAACAACGACCTGCACATTCCCGTGATTATTGAAGATGCTGAAGCCTGCCCGCGATACAGCGGACTTACCATTTCGGGCCTTGCGGTGAAGGAATCGCCAGCCTGGCTTAAGGAAAGGCTGCTTTCAATTGGCCATAAGCCTATTAACAACGTGGTGGATGTGACTAATTTTGTGTTGCATGAAATGGGCCATCCGCTTCATGCCTTCGATACCGACAAGATCGATGGGAAGAAAGTGGTGATTCGCAAGCCGGCCAAAGATACCCTCTTTATAACCCTTGATGAGGAAGAGCGCCAGCTCACTGGCGACGACCTAATGATATGCGGTGCTACCGAGCCCATGTGTATTGGCGGAATTTTCGGGGGCATCCACTCGGGGGTTACTGAAAAAACCACCAGCATCTTTCTCGAAAGCGCCTACTTTAACCCGGTTTCTATCAGGAAGTCCTCTAAGGCCCATGGCCTTAAAACCGATGCTTCGTTTCGTTTTGAGCGGGGTGCCGATCCTGAAATTACCGTCGAAGCTCTGAAACGCGCTGCCATGCTAATTAAGGAAGTGGCCGGGGGCCAGATCACTTCCCAAATTGTTGACGAATATCCGGGCAAGGTAATGCCGGCCCTTGTTGATTTCAGCCTGGAGCGCGCGGCTATGTTGATTGGAAAAACCATACCACGGCAGGAAATTATTGATATACTGGAAAGCCTCGACATAAAAGTGCTGGAAGAAAGCGGCGATGTGTTACAACTTTCCATTCCGACCTACCGCGTGGATGTAAACCGTGAGGCTGATGTGGTGGAAGAAATTTTACGCATTTACGGGTATAACAGCGTGGAGCTGCCCGAAAGGCTCTACTCTTCGTTGGTGCTATCGCCCAAGCCCAACAAGGAAAAGCTGCAGAATATGGTTTCCGACATGCTTGCTGCCCGTGGCTTCAACGAGATCATGAATAATTCGCTTACCCGCAGTGCCTATTTCGAAACCGAAGGCTTCGATCCTTCGCGTTCGGTACAAATCCTCAACCCACTTAGCCAGGACCTTAATGTAATGCGGCAGAGCCTGCTGTTTGGCGGCCTCGAAACCATTGCCTACAATCAGAACCGCAAGGTGGCCGATATGAAGCTGTATGAGTTTGGCAAGATTTACGCTAAAGATCCCGCCAGAGATGCCTCGGCCAATGCCCTGGTGCCTTTCCACGAGCGGATGCAGCTCAGTATTTTCCTGACCGGGCTGCGCCAGCCCGAAACCTGGAGTGTGAAGGAAACACAGACCGACTTCTTTGACCTTAAGACCGCCGTTCATGCGGTGCTTAACCGAATGGGCGCTGCCGACGAGGTGCTGCAGGTGAGCGACGAGAACTTCAGTCCTGTGTTTGCCTACGGTCTGGGTTATTCGTTAAACAACAAGGTAGTGGCTTCCCTTGGGAAGCTTAACAAAAGCCTGCTCAAGCGATTCGATATTAAACAGGATGTATGTTATGCCGTTATTGAGTGGGAGACGCTGCTGAAACATGCTTCAAAACAGCAACTGCTTCACGCAGAAATCAGCAAATTTCCAGAAGTACGTCGCGATTTAGCGCTGCTGATCGACCGCTCAGTGAAATTTTCGCAGATCGAAAAACTTGCCTACCATACCGAACGCAAGCTGCTTAAATCGGTGCGCCTGTTCGATGTGTACCAGGACGAGCGCCTTGGCGAGACCAAGAAGTCGTATGCAGTGAGCTTTACCCTGCTTGATGATCGCAAAACCCTTACCGACAAGGAGATCGACAAGATCATGCAGAAGCTGGCCTGGAATTTCGAAAAAGAACTGGGTGCTGAGATAAGGAAGTAAGTTCCAGCCTTCTCTAATTTAAGTTTTCCATAAACTTTACCAGCTTCATAAGGTCTTGCCGGTTTGAGAAGTTGATGTTTTCGCTGCGGACGAAATCGCGCAGTTCGTTGCGGTATTCGGGAAAGTCGCGCAGAAGCTGCCGTTGATTATTAACACTTATAAGTTTACCACTCTTTTCGATAACGAAATAATCGTTATACCTGAGGGTTATGTCCATTTCCTGTCCGGAAGGATTATCGAGGAAAATTTCGCGGTTAAAATCGCCTCCGCTATTTGTAGCAATGCTTGCCGCCAGGTCAATGGCTGAAGTGTAGTCGGTGCCTCCGTAGGCACCCCTTCGAACGGGCATGGCCGAGACCCTGATTTGCCGTTTCATGAACAGCGGGAACCTGCCATCTGCCAAAACCTCAAAGTAACCCTCCTCTCCACGGTGAATAAATGTGGCTTCGCCAATTTCCATTTTTTTCAGGTCTCTGGTTTCTACGGCCTCAATACCCCTGCGGGTTTGCATATGCATCTCATCAAGCAAAATGCTGTAATTTAACTTCACCTGGCTGGTTCGGCCATCCTTTAAAGTTACCATCGCATCTACCAGATCAGGGTAAAGGAATACCAGGGTTGAGTCAGCAACTTTTTCAACCTGCACACGTGTGTCGGTTGAGCGTATGGTTTGGGTGCGCTGGGCAAGAGCCGGCAGGGAGGTGGCAACAATAAAAATGAATAGAATGAAATGGATACGTAGCATAGCGATAATTTTTTTGCAAAATAGCTAAAGATTTTCGAAATAAAAAGCCTGGGGGCAAAAAAAGGCCAACCGGGATTTGGTCAGCCTTTTTTTTCTGTGAATGGGTATTTATTCCATTATGCTGAGTTTCTTCACCACAATGCCGTCACGGCTTACAATGCGCACAAAGTAAGTGCCGGCTTGCAGGTGGTGGACATTAAAGGTAAAGCTTCCGCTAATGTTGCGATGCAGGGCAATCGTTTCGCCCAGCAGGTTGATCAGGTATACATCAGCTTGCTTATCCACCGGCAAATCGAGTACGAAATATTCCCTTGCCGGGTTGGGGAAAAGCTTCACCAATTCCATGGCGGTTTCGTCGATGCTTGTGCCATCGGCATAGAGCACAATGTCAACGGTTTTATCTCCATGAACTATCTCCACCACGCCTACATGGGGGAAGTAAAACTCGTGTTCTACTCTGATATTGTAGTTGCCGGGAAGCAGGTCGTCAAAATTATACCTTCCGGATTCAAATACATTGTTTCCAATTTTAATCACGGCATCGGTAAGGACGTTGTCCCATTCATCAATAATTGAGAAATCCATTTTGAAAACCCTGGTCAAAGGAATAGTAACCCTGTTTTCTCCTTCTGCTGCCACACTAAAGAACTGGCCGATGATGGGGCGGTGGTTTTCGGCCAAGGCTGTGTAACGGAAGGTTCCGGGCAGCAGTTCAAGGCCTGTTTCACCCTCTACGTTGGTCAGCATGATGTAGCTTCCCACTTTCACCTGGGCTTCTTCAATCAGCTCATCAAACTGATTTGCTACCACAAAAGTCACCTCTTGTTCGTCAGCAATATCGTCTGCAGCAAAGGCCATCCAGATATTGGGCCTGACAGCGCTGGTGCCGTTGATGGCAGGAAGCGCATTGGTGTCGCTGTAGCCATATGCTACCATGTTGGCCGATTGCTGTGTAGAGGCCACCTGGTAGAATGTGTTTACCCAGTTTCCTAGCAATCCCCAGGTAATCTCAATAACCAGGTTACTTTGGCCATCGTATTCAAAAGGTTCAATTTCCCAGGTGTGCCAGCCTGCGGTGGAGGGCATTTGGTAGTTCTGGGCCGAAAAAACTACGGTGGCATCGGTCATGTCGATGTAAGCACTGGAGGTAAAGGCGGCCTGTTCCACCTGCTTAAACCTGATGTAAAAATTGGGTAGGTTGTTGAATGTTGTGGCAGGACGGGTAATATTGAAACCTATCTCCAGCATGGTTTTCACACCTTCGCCAAGTTCGCTTGCCAGGTAAATCATCTGGCTGCGGTTGGCCTTGTAGTAGTTGTAGAACGGGAACTGCCCCGAAGTGGCCGTTCCGTTTCCGAGGGTGGTTTCGGGCACCTGACCAATGATCAGGCTTTGTTCCGACTCGAAAAAGTGACCATCTTCAATGGAAAACCTGAGCGGCAGCATGGTGCCTTCGACCATTGCCTGATGCGCTGTTACGGTGTAAGGCACATCAAGGTATTCGCCAGCAGGGATTACCGGCAGCTCCTCCTGGTATTCGGCAACGGTGAAATAAGGGCTCTCGGCAAAGAACTGTGTTATTGGTGCCATGGCAGGAGCACCGCCGGTATTGGTGTAGCGAATCATTAGGTCGGCAGTTTCGCCCGGATCGAGGCGGTTGTTGCCGTTTTCACCGGCATCGTTCACGGTAAATTCGCCAATGGTAAACATGGGCGAAAATATGCGCATGGAGAAGTTCGACGACCATTCGTTTTCTTCAGCATCGGTCACTTCAAGGGTGAAAAGCACGCTGTGGTTGTTGGGGATCACATCGGCAACTTTCAGCCTAAAAGCATTCTCTAAGGTTACATTGCCGCTTGCTTCAATTTCGCCAAAAGCTTGTTCGCCCTCAATAATGGTAATATGGGGGTTTTCGGTGGTCAGTATGGCGTGTGTTCCCAGTGCCGGATCAATGCCCACATTCCTGAGGGACAGGTGCAGTTGAATGGTTTCGCCATAATCGGCCTGGTTGTTGGCATTGTAATCCTCATCGTTTATGCTCATGTGGTTAAAGATCACATAAGGACCATCGGGCGGAATCACCTGGATCTCATCGTCGATATAGGTAACCTTGTTGAACCCGGTAATGGCCAGGGTGAGGGTTCCCGGTTCGCTCAGTGGCTCACCAAAGGTTATGGTGGCAGTTCCGTTTTCGACCGTGGCGGTGCCAAGGATTTCGATTTCTTCATCCGTTTCGTTAAACATGGTGAGGGCCACGGTTGCACCATCAGCATCTTCCACCTGCACTTCAAACTCAGAAAACCCGATCAGTATCACCGGATTGTACATTGCAGTTATTGGTTGAGGAGTTGCGGTACGTACCTGCAGGGTTGGGTCGCCAAACAGCACCCAGGTGTCGTGGGTCTGAATCCCCGGTGTCCCGTGTGAGGGGATCATTTTCATGCTGCCATTAATGGAAAGGCCGCCGAAGGTGCGTTTAATGTGGTCGCGCTTTTCGGCCAGTATGGTTACCATTTCATCCTGCCCTGTCATTGGGGGCTGCCACAACTGGTTGATGGTCGACATCATGGTACCAATAGCGCCGGTGGGCTCACCGTTGTGGGTAGCTCGCATCCAGGCTTCGGCAAAACAGTAGGTGTTTACAAAGGCCCCGTTAACACAGGCCACTGACCAGATAAAGGGCAGTTTGCCCACATTGGTAAGGTTATTTACATGGGTGTTGCTGAATCCGCCCACACTCCAGCTGGTTTCAGAACCGTGGTTGCAGAAGTTAACAATAGAAACCCCGTTGTTGAAGCCGGTGGACATTTGTGTTGCATTCGTGTTGGAAATCCCCGGCACATTACCATCGTATTCCTGCAAAACAACATCATAGGTAAAGTTAAGTAGGGTGTCGCGAATTAAGTTCATGTGCACGTAGTCGGCTTCGCCTCCATTGTGGCCACCACCAGCGCCTTCATTGCGTGCAATGCCCATACCGTAGCTCAGCCAGGTGTCGGTTTCATTCAGGTCTCTTTCGTAATGTATCATTCGTTGCACCTGTGTTTGGACATGCGCCACGTTTTCCGCTGAAAAGCGGCCCACAAAAATTTCGTTGTAAGAGTCGGTGCCTGCCAAGTAACCGTATGCATTGTCGGTATGCCCGCTGGAGTTCGAAATAGTGGGTATCTGCGGAGCATCGCCCACCAGCAGCAGGAATGAGAAATCTTCGTTTTCGTTGTAATAATTCTGAACGAAAGCTTTGATGGCCGCAGCAGTAGAGCCAACCTCCGATTTGAGCACCATTTCGGTATGGCGGCCAATGGTGCGTTTCCAGTTTACAAACGGTTGCATGGCTTCAGCAAAATCATCAAAAACAATAATCAGCATACTGCCTTCTTCATCAACAATATACTTGCTGGTTTCATAATATTCCATGTTAAGGAACATATGGTTGTATATCTGACGGAATTCGCTTTCGAGAAGGGAAAGGTCCTTGGTGCGGGCCAATACATTTTCACCGGTTTCGCCGGTGTTTTTCACTTCAACCACAATATCGGTATACACCCTGAGGGTTTTGGTAACCGGATTGTACTGAAATGGGAAAACAGTAACGCTTTGTCCACGGAAATCACGCAGAATGAACGGGTCTTCCAGTTGTGCCAGGTTACCGGGCCAGAACTCGTTTTTTTGATATGCTTCGCCATAAACCAAGGGCACATCATCGGGGTTAATGTCGCGGGTAAAATGCCCCTTTGAAGGGAGCACCTCGATGTTTTCGAAATCCTGGTATTGCGAACGAACCACGCGCACCTCCATCTGTGCCATATCGGGAATAATAACGGAGGTGAAAAGCTTGGCCAGATCGGGCGCACCTTTCTCGGTTATTGGAGCACCGTTCTCGAGGCTTATCATTTGCTGCATACCGCCAGGGGTGCGCACATCAGTGGCAGTAAACCCCTCGAGCGAGAAATGTATCTCTGTGGTTTCAATATTACTTTTTACCAGGTCGATACCTGCAGGCTGAGGACGGGAATTCCCAATACCAACCCACATTGACTGGGCCTGAAGTTGAAGCATCAGCCCTGCCAATATAAAACAAAAAGTTAATACTAATTTCTTCATTATTTAGGTTTGCTTGGTTTAAAAAACCGGCACTGGCCAAAGCAAGGCCAGTGCCGGAATAATGAAATTATTGGAGAATAATTTTTTCGATCCGGGTTTGGTCGTCAGAAACTACTTTCAGGTAGTATACGCCGGAGGCATAGCCACGCAGGTTAAACTCAAGTTGAGTCTGTCCGGTGCCCGGGCTAAGCATTTCCTGGCTTATTACCTGACCCTGGTAGTTGGTAAGGCTTACCACAGCGCTTTTTCCTGCGGTGTTTAGTCTGACATGGAGTGGTCCGCGGGTGGGGTTGGGAAAAGCCTGCAGGCTTAGCCCTTCGTTAAGATCGTTAATTGAGGTGCCGTCGGGGTTCAGAGTTATCTGTACCACCACGTCTGCGTCAACAATTTCGAAAGAGCCTGTGTAGTCATGGTACCCTTCGCGGGAAATGACGTAGTTGTAGATTCCGGACTGCATTGGTGGCATTTCATAATCGCCGGGTTCGTGGTTGTCTTCTTCCACTGTAATAGCAGCATCGGCAACGGTATTGCCCCAGGTATCTTCAATTTCAAACACTACGCCGAAAAGCGGAATAAAGTTCAGCTCAATTTCCAGGGCATCCTCTTCCACCAGCAGAGTGCCGGTTATGGGTTCCATAATTCCCGCAGCAGCCGTATAGGCGTAGGTGCCCGGCATCAGCGTGAAGCTGGTCTGCCCATCGGTGTTGGTGCGTTTGGTAAGGGAGCCGATCTTTACAGCTGCATTTTCAAGGAAATCAGCGCCCATTGTTGCAGTGAATACCACTTCCTGAGAATCGGCTGATTGTTCGGCTGCAAAAGCGAGGAAAAGGTTTGGCCTGGTACCTGTAACACCATTAAATCCCGGAGGATTGGCAGTATCGCTATAACCATAGGCGACTAAATTATCAGGATAGTTGGTACTAGCAACCCTGTAATAAGTCGAAGTCCAGTTGGCCAGTTGTCCCCAAATCACTTCAACTATCAGGTTGGTTTCACCATTATAGGTGTAGTTCTGAATGTCCCACATATGCCAGCCCAGGACGGTGGGCATGGAATAGGAGGCTGCAGCGAATACCTCGGTGGCACCCGACATGTCTACAAACGAGCCTGATGGAATGGAATTGAGGGTAGTGGGTTTAATAAGAATTTTGAAGTTGGGAAGGTCGCGGTAGTTGTTTGCCACCTGTATAATGTTGAACCCGAGCTCAGTTATCACTTTCTCGCCCGAGCCAAGCTCGCTGGCCTTGTAAAGTATCTGGGTGCGGTTGGCTTTGTAGTAATTATAGAAAGGATATTGATTGGACTGCACATTGCCGGTACCCACTTCCATTTCGGGTACTTGCCCGATCACCACCATTGTTTCGGCGCCATACCAGTGGCCGTCTTCAATTTCGATGGCCATTTCTATGAAAGTGCCTTCCATCGCCGAAGCGTGAGCTGCCACTTCAAAAGGTACCTCCACGGTTTGACCGGGTTCGATGGGCAACAGTTCTAAGCTGTTTTGTGTAATTACCAGATAAGGCGAGGAGCCTTCGAGGATAATAACCGGCAAGTTGGCCGTAGCATGGCCATGGTTGGTCACGCTGAAAGTCAGTGTGGCAGTTTCGCCCGGGTCGATGCGGTTGTTATTGTTTCCCTCGCTGTCGTCGATAGCAAAGGCCGGATCGATTTCAAACACCGGAGCGTTGGCAGTTATGCGAAGGTTTGAAACCCACTCATCTTCATTGTCAGTAACATGAACCTGAAAAGCAGCCTTGTGCTGATTGGGCACATTCTTATCAATAGCCACCAAAAAGGCATTCTCAACAGTAGAGGTGTTTCCTTCTTCACCGGCTTCCATGCCTTCGAAAATAACGGTTTCGTCAGCATTCACAATGGTAATATAGGGATCTTCGCCCAAAATTGTCACACTAACCTGTCCCACCGGGTCGGCACCCACGTTTTTGATGGTAAGGTGCAGGCTCAGTTCTTCGCCATAATCGGCCATTTGGTTGGCATTGCCATCGGTGTCGTTTATTTCAAAATTGTCGAGTACAATAAATGGACCTTCGAGGGCTGCAGCCGGCAGATCAACAATGTATGGGATGTATTGGTGCTTGGTAACCACTATACGTACATCGCCTCCATCGAGTATGGGCTCAATTGGTACTTCTACCTCCCCGGATTCATCAACAAATGCGGCACCATGCAAAATGCCGTTCATCGAAATGGCAACGTAGGAGCCGGGCAGTGCGTTAACGGTGTAAGTGTCGAGGCCAATGGGCACAATGGGCATGTGCGAAACCTGGTTTTCTTCGCCTTCGGTCAGGTAAATGAAGGTGGAAGGGTCGCCAAAGGTGTGATATGCCTGCCAGTAATATAGCGGGCTGGAGTGGCTGGGATAGCCTTGGACGTCAACTTCGGTTACGGCCAGGTTGCCGACAAACTTCAAGGCTGCAACGGACAGATAGTCAGAAACAAAAGGTGCATCATAAGCGCCAAGTGTGGTTTGTGCTGCGGTGGGAACGTACCCGTCATTAGAGCCAGAAACTGGGAATGCACCTACAGCCCAGTAAAAATCTTCGAACCAATAAGTGTTTGGTGCGGAACCAATGTATGCCACACCACCCTTGTTGGCGGCGCGAACCCAGGCCTCGCCAATGGATTCGGGCTGGCTGAACAAACTACTCTGGCAACAGTTGCCAATAGCCAGGGGGTATTTGCCGGTATTGGTCATGTTGTGCACGTCGGCCACGGTAAGGTATGGTCCTGCCCAGGAAGTGGGGGAGCAGTGGGCCGTGAAGTTTATTAAACTTACTGAAATGCGCTCATTATCATAGCAACCGGTATACCCTGAGTTGTTGTTGGGGTTGTTGGGGTCACTTGAAACGCCATATCCCCAAACGGTGTTAAATCCATGAGCTGCATTAAAATAGTTGGCAGTACCGTATTTAACGGTCGGTTGTCCGATGCGCGGGTTCCATGTTCCGTCCTGGCCTGCAATGAGGGTGGCATTGTTCAGGTAAGTAGGATCACTAAATTCATATTTTTCGTAATACAGGATTTTGTCCAGCTGATTCTGCAGTTCCTGCACATTGCGGGCAGAAAGGCGCCCGTAATACATTTCAGGAAAGTAATCGCCATCAACAGAGGCATAATAAAGGTCAGTAACACTGTTTGATGAGCTGCCAATGGTCGAAGCAGGCATGGTGGCCGGATCGCCTACCATTACAATAAAAGTGGGTGCAGGAGCATCGGGGGTAGCCGCGTTGTATTGCGCATGAATAAAACTTTGAATGGCCGCTGCAGAGGTGCCAATCTCGTCAGTATAACCTACTGTGAGAAAGAAACCCTGCTGGGTTTTCCATTCCAGGTAGGGCTGCAGTGCTTCTTCAAACATACGGTTCGAAACCACCACCATTTTAATGGGATTCTTGGTCAGATCAGGATGGTTATCAAAAACATTCTTCAAGCTGAATGGGTTGAGTACTTTGCTGTAAACCACATCGAAGTAGGGCGAATAGGTGGAAGCTTTAATGTGGTTTGTAAGGCTCAGGTCGGCGCCAGAATACTTTACTTCCAGTTCAATGTCATTGTATACCTTAATGGTACCCTGTGCGGGGTTGTACTGAACCGGTGCCACAGTAAGGCGAGCAATACGCATGCCACGCATCACGCCCAGTACTTCCACTTCGGCAAGGGGGATTTCAGTAAAGGTATTTTTTGTAAAACTTTCGGCTTTAAACTCAAAAGGCACCTGGCTTGCATCAAGATCTTTGCGCAGCGAAGGTTGCATGGGCATCAGCGGGTTGTCGATACCAAAATCGGCCAGGCGATACTCGGTGGCAGTGTATTTAACCACTTTTACTTCCACCTCGGCACCAAAAGGAACCTCAATCAGGTGCTTGGAAGCCGGCAGTTTGGGGGTTCCCGGTTCTCCAACAGAGTAACCCTGATCAAGAAATAGTTCGGAGAAAGTACCGCGCTCGGTCTTTACATCAATAGCATTTACGCCCTGAAACTTGAAATCAACTTTAGTACGCTGAAAATCATTGGTTTTGACTTCGGCAGCACTGGGCTCATTGCGGAAGTCGATTCGGGCAGCCTGGGCATTTACTTGCTGCCATCCAATAACCATCACAAGCAGCAACAGGGCTTGCACGGCTAGCGAAACAGGTAAAAATCTCTTCATAATAAAAATTAAAATTGAAAAAATAAGAAATGTGATTGTTGGCGCGCTAAAAGTAACAAAATTGACTTAATAAACCAACCTATGGCTATCTATAAATTTCCTGCAATCATTTGCTTTTTTGGCGTCCAAGCTCTTGTTGGAGAATAATCAGCGGATGGTGGGAAAAAGGATAAAAAAAAAGAGACAGATTATTTGTTTTTTTGGAGCAGCAAAGAAATATTTCTAATTGGCAGGATGGATGCCAGCAGTCCTATGCCAAACACCGTAATGCTTACCAGCAGAAAATCTATTGCTTTAACTGCAACGGGATACGCATCGATAATAAATGAGCCGTCGGCCTGTATCCCAATAATGCCAAAGCGCATTTGCAACCAGCTCACCAGGCCGCCCAATATAATACCTGCTAATGCTCCGCCCAGGCTAATCATGATTCCTTCGGCCAGGAATATGCGCCTGATAACCTTTTGTGAAGCGCCCATGCTATGCAGGATACGTATGTCGCGGGTTTTTTCAATCACCAGCATGGTAAGCGAGCCTACCACGTTAAAGGATGCAATGATAAGGATAAAGCTCAGGATAAGAAAAATGGCCCATTTCTCCGATCGCATTACCTTGTAAAGAAAGTCCTGCTGCTGCAGGCGGTTTCTCACCTCAAAATCAGGGCCCACCAGATCCTGCACCTGCCGCTGCACCCTGCTTATGTTGGCCGCCGGGTCGAGCCCGATTACCACCGAGGTGACCTCGTTGTCATACTCGAGCAGTTGTCGTGCCAGGCGCATAGGCACCAGAATGTATTCCATGTCAAATTCAGCCTGCAGCCCAAAAATGCCACTGGCAAAATTGCTTGAGGCGTTGAAAGCCTGCGAGGGCTGAAGACCAGTGCTGCGGCCCCGCTTGGGCACGTAAAGGTTGAGCATGTGCTGAAAATCGTTGATGTTGGCTTCCAGCACATATTCCACACCCTGCCCTAGCACCAGAAAGTCGGCATCGCCGTGTTCCAGGATGAATTCGCCGGCCACCAGCATGCTGTCGATACCCGATATTTCAACAAAAGAGTCATTTACTCCGCGCATGGTAACCAAGTGCTGCCGGTCGCGATAGGTAAGCAGAGCCGTTTCTTCGAGTAGCTCGCTGTAAAGCACCACCCCGGGAATGTTCTTCAGTTCCTCAAGCGGAATGTCGTTAACAGAAAATACTTTGCCCTCCCTGAGACGGATCTCCATGTCGGGATTAAAGGCGTTGAATAAGGAGAGGATCAGTTTTTCAAAGCCATTGAATACCGAAAGCACCACCACCAGGGCCATGGTGCCCACCGCCACACCAATCACCGACACCAGGGTGATGATGTTAATGGCATTGTGCGATTTTTTCGCAAACAAATAACGGCGGGCTATGAAAAACGGAAAATGCAATACGTGAGTATTTAATGTTCAGGAAACAAAAATATTGAATATTGAATATTGAATATTGAAAATTTTAAGAATTCCATATCCTCACCTAATCATTATACAATATTCAATCCTTAAAGGCTTTTACCATTAATCCCGTACCGGAATTATGTTTCATTCTTACATCAGCATAGTTAAGGAGCAGGGTAAAAGGCATTACCAACAGGTAGTAAAAGGGCAGCAGAACCAGGAAAGTTTTTGATATACCCAAGAGAATGATTGGATACTTCATGGAGAGCCGCCAGGAAATTTTTCCGGGTTTGCCATAGGTATATTTAGTTTCTACCTTTTCAAACCCTGCCCTTTTCAGCTTTTCTTTTATTTCTTGCATTCCGTAGCCATCGCGCACGTGCTCGCCAATAAACGATTCATCGTCATGGTTTTCTACGCCACTGCCACCCTGGTCACTGGGGGTGCTTATCAGCAGCATCCCGCCGGTTTTTAGCGAATGATAAAAATGGCTGAAGACCTGCTCATCAGTTTCAATATGCTCCATCACATCTACCGATAGGATAAGGTCAAAAGCATTTTCCTTTCGGAAAACGGTGAGGTCGCCCTTTTCAAAGCTGGCATTCTTAAGTCCGGCTTTTTCAAAAAACTGGCGGCAAGCTTCAATCTCTTCGGTTTTTACGTCTATGCCCAGAATGTTCCAATCCCTATTTTTTCTGGCAAGGAAATAAGAATACTGCCCGAAGCCGCTGCCGGCATCAAAAACACTTATCCCCTGAATGCCCCTTTTGCTTGTGGAAAATCGGCGCAACTCCCGGTGGATATGCCAGGTGCGCAAAAGCAAAATATCGAGCAAATGATAAAACACCTTACGGGTGAAGGTGAATTGGTTGAACAACCTGCCCAGCGCGTGCTTAACGGGGTCGTAATTCATAGGGCAGGTAATTTATTCTTTGAGCAACTTTTCAATGTTCTCAATATAATCGAGGCTGTCGTCAATAAAGAAGCGCAGATCGGGAATATGTCTTAGCTGGTTTTTTACCCGCAGGCCTAACTGGTGGCGAATCTCTTTGGTGTGTGTTTGTGCCTTTTTCAGGACTTCCTGTGCATCTTTCCCAAAAATGCTCAGGTATGTCCTGGCAATGCTCAGGTCGCTGGTTACCTGTACCTTAGTTACCGTAACCATGGCGCCCGGAAACCAGCCGCGCCCCTCTACCTGAAGGATCTCGCCAAGGTCCTTTTGCAACAGGCGCGAGATGCGTTTTTGTCTGTTCGATTCCATAGCTGCAAAGATAGTTAAAAACGGGGCAGTGCTGCCAGATGCCTGAACCCCTCACTCACAAATTTAAATGGATTTCAACGAATTATGCCCGGATTTTTGTGATATTTAAATTTTTACCCTATTTTTAAACATCCTAAAAACCTATCGCCAATACACCAAAACCCCTTACTTATGGCAACACCTGCATTTTTTTACCAAGACCCCTATCCCCTGGGGCACGACAACACGGAGTATTATAAACTGAGCGGCGAACATGTAAGCCTTTCGCAGTTTGAAGGCAGACCCATCTTAAAAGTTTCGCCAGAAGCACTTTCTCTTATTACAAAAGTGGCTTTGCACGATGCATCCTTTATGCTTCGCACAAGCCATATTAAGCAAATGGCAGCAATTCTCAACGATCCCGCCGCCAGCGAAAACGATAAGTATGTAGCCCTTACCATGCTGCGTAATGCGGAGATCTCCGCTAAAGGCTTGTTGCCATTCTGTCAGGATACCGGAACCGCCGCTATCTTTGCCCATAAGGGGCAGCAAGTATGGACCGGGGTAAACGACTATGAGGCCATTTCCCTGGGGGTTTACCAGACCTATACCGAAGATAACCTTAGGTATTCTCAAACCGTGCCCCTGGATATGTACAAGGAAAAAAACTCGGGTACCAATCTGCCGGCTCAGATCGATATACGCACCAGCAATGGGATGGAGTATGATTTTCTTTTTGTGGCCAAAGGAGGAGGGTCGGCCAATAAAACAGCGCTTTACCAAGAAACAAAGGCCCTGCTCAATCCTGAAAAACTGGAAAAGTATCTTGTTGAAAAGCTTCGCTCGTTGGGCACGGCGGCCTGCCCACCGTATCATGTGGCCTTTGTTATTGGGGGCACTTCGGCCGAGGCCTGCCTCAAAACAGTAAAGCTGGCCAGCGCCAGGTATTATGATAAACTGCCTGCCTCAGGCAATGAGCATGGACAAGCTTTTCGCGATATTGAAATGGAAGAAAAAGTGTTGCAAGCCGCCTTTAAGTTGGGCATTGGTGCGCAGTTTGGCGGAAAATATTTTGCCCTCGACATCCGCATTATCCGCCTGCCCCGCCATGGCGCTTCCTGCCCGGTAGGTATGGGCGTTTCCTGTGCCGCGGACCGTAACATTAAAGCAAAGATCAACAAGGATGGCCTCTGGGTAGAAAAGTTGGAAGACAACCCTGCAAGTTTCATTCCTGAAGAATTCCGTAAGGCTGAAGAAGGTGGCGGAGTTGCGGTCGATTTGAATCAGCCCATGAAGGATATCCTAACCTTAATTTCGAAGCATCCGGTGGGTACCCGCCTTTCGTTATCAGGAACAATCATTGTTGGTCGCGACATTGCCCATGCAAAACTGAAAGAACGACTCGACAATGGCGAGGGCCTGCCACAATATATAAAAGACCACCCGATCTATTATGCTGGCCCGGCCAAAACACCGGCAGGAATGCCTTCCGGTTCATTTGGACCAACCACTGCAGGACGAATGGACTCTTATGTCGAGTTGTTCCAGCAGCATGGCGGAAGCATGATCATGATCGCCAAGGGCAACCGCAGCCAAGCCGTTACCGATGCCTGCAAAAATTACGGCGGCTTTTATCTTGGCTCTATTGGCGGTCCGGCCGCAGTGCTAGCGCAGGAAAATATCCGTAAGGTGGAACTACTCGAATACCCTGAGTTGGGCATGGAAGCCATTTACCGAATAGAGGTGGAGGACTTTCCTGCCTTTATCCTTGTGGATGATAAGGGCAACGATTTTTACCGTAACCTTAGTTAATAGCGACCTCGTCATTTTTAAAAAGGGTGAATTAGAACCAACAATAACAGGTTTTAATTCACCCAATTTTTTAAGGCATTTTAGCCCAAAACCGGCATTGACTATTTTCAGTAATAGGAAACATAGCCTCCGCCACTGCCCCCAAAGCGGGGGTTAACTACATTGTTGTAGATTGAACCGAAGGTGTAGGAAATCCCGATGGATGTGTAATACCTGTATTGGGTTGCCAGTTCTTTTTGCCTTAACAAAACCTCATCCAGGGTTGCTCCTCCCTTTATCAGCGAAAGCTGATCGTTAATCAACGATGCACCGCCTCCGAAATTTACGGAAAACCCTTTTAGAACTCTTAAGCTCAGATATCCGTGCAACGAAAGATTTCTTTTTGAAAAGTCGTGTAAATAGTTTCGGTAATTGCAGTTGATATTTATGGAACCCCATTTCTGCACAATTTCATATGCAGCTATAAATGAATGGGCAAATAAGTCTTCCCGGGTTTTGTTGTATATGGTGGTGTCAATATAATTATTGTATTCATATCCAATCCTGTATTGCAAACGAAACTGCCTTCTGGTTGACTCTGAATAGGGAAAAATATTGTACTCAACCCCTGGCATTAGGTTATACCTTATTTTGTAATTGCTAAAGGTTGACGAGCCCAAACTGGAACTTCCGCCTGCCGAAAAATGATTGCCCAGACTTTTTACATATAAAATGCTGAGGCTGTTTGATTTATTAATGCTTTCGAGGGTGAAATCCTCTAATGAAAAGTAATCCCTGTCCCGGTTGTAAAAAAGACTTATTTCAAGCTTTGATTTTTCGGTTACCCGGTTGGCCGAAATTCTGCCAAAATAAGCATTGTTATTATATGATTTTTGGCCGCTCAGAAAACCGCTCAGGCTTGCCCTGAAAACCCAGCTATCCCAGTTATCGCCTTCTATGGTTTCAGCAACCGGTTGATTGAAAGTTATGTCCATATATTGTATCAATGGTGTTTTAGCAACATAACGAATTAATCCGATTTTCAGCGTTTTAACAATTTGGTTTCTGATAATGTCCTCTGTATCGTCAGGAGAGCTGACAAACCGAAGGGTGTCTTTCATGCCCTCAAATTCTTTTTGACCTACTAAAAAATAGGTAAACTCGCGTCCTCCCGAACCTGTTCTCTGGCTTGCGGAAATAATATAAACCTGGGCATCTTTAATGTCGCGAACATAATTTATGAAAGGGATTTCCCTTTTAATAAAATCACCGGCCTCCATAAAAACATTCAGCGCATTTTTCCTTAAGGTATCTGTTTGCTCAGCAGGTTCTTGCGAAAAACATGAGAAAATGCTGCAAAATAAAAAACAGGAAAACAAAAGTTTCTTCATGGGATTGGCTTAAATTGTTTGAAAACTTGAGTGTAAGGGACAAATTAAATATGCTATCAAAAAATATGCCCGACATACTTAATTTCTGAAAAAATATTTTTAATATTTGCAGGAGAATAAAACTGGTTCGATCAAAAATTTTATGTATTTAATGAGGCTGATTAACTTTTTTTATGGTTGGTTGTTCAAGTGATGTATATCTTTTAAATTACGTAAGGAATCATGTTCAGAACAGAGTACGACACCATGGGCCCGGTTGAGGTGCCCGACGACAAATACTGGGGTGCCCAGACCCAGCGTTCCCTTCAGAATTTTAAAATTGGCGATGAGCTTATGCCCCGCGAAGTGATCAGGGCTTTTGCCCTTTTGAAAAAAGCGGCCGCACAGGTAAATCATGAAATGGGTGTGTTGCCCAAAGAATTGCTTGGGCCTATAGTTCAGGCCTGCGATGAAATACTAGATGGGAACCTTGATGGAAATTTCCCGCTGGTGGTTTGGCAAACCGGCAGCGGCACCCAGACCAACATGAACCTCAACGAAGTGATTGCCAACCGTGCTCACGAAATTATGGATGGCAGGCTGGGGGAACGAGAAAAGAAGGTGCATCCCAACGACCATGTAAACAAGTCTCAATCCTCCAACGATACCTTTCCAGCAGCAATGCACATTGCCGCCTACACCCTGATTGTTGAGCGAACCATTCCGGCCCTGAAAAAGCTGCAGCATGCCCTCGATCAGAAAGCCGAAGTTTTTAACGACATTGTGAAAATTGGCCGCACTCACCTTATGGATGCCACACCCCTTACCCTGGGGCAGGAGTTTTCTGGTTTTGCGTCTCAAATTGAACATGGCATCAGGGCTTTGAAGAACACACTCGAGCACCTTAGTGAACTTGCGATAGGTGGAACGGCCGTTGGAACCGGCATTAATGCCCCAAAAGGGTTTGACAAAAAGGCAGCGGAAAAGATTGCAGAACTTACTGCGCATCCTTTTGTAACGGCACCTAATAAATTCGAAGCACTTGCTGCTCATGATGCCATTGTTGAAACCAGTGGTGCCCTAAAGACCATTGCTGTAAGCCTGATGAAGATTGCCAATGATATCCGCTTGCTGGCTTCGGGCCCGCGCTGTGGAATTGGCGAGATAAACCTGCCTGCCAACGAACCCGGCAGCTCCATCATGCCCGGAAAGGTCAATCCTACCCAGCCCGAGGCCATGACCATGGTGGTGGCACAGGTAATCGGCAACGATGCCGCCATCACGGTAGGGGGGATGAGTGGCCATTTTCAGCTCAATGTGTTTAAACCGGTTATGATATACAACCTGCTGCAATCGGCCCGGCTTATTGCCGATGCCTGCCATTCGTTTACCGATAAGGCTGTTAAAGGCATTGAAGCCAACAAGGTCGGCATCAACGATCATCTGAACAACTCGTTGATGCTTGTAACAGCACTCAACCCGCATATTGGCTATGATAATGCTGCCAAGATTGCCAAAAAGGCTTATGAGGAAAATTTAAGTCTGAAGGAAGCTGCCCTGCAGCTGAATTTGGTAACGGCCATGGATTTCGACCGCTGGGTTGATCCATCAAAAATGGTATAAAAAAAGAGGCTGTCACCAATTGGGCAGCCTCTTTTTTTTGAATCAGGGAGTTGTTAGTACTCCCACAGATCGTGTTCGAAGTTACGTATGTATTCTTTTACCCTTTCTGCTTCCAGCAGGGCATCCAGGCCGGTATAGTATTCCTGTATGCGGCGGTCGTGTACGTTCGACTCTTTGTACACATAGCTGCTGAAGAAACGGCGCAGGAACATATCGTCGTACGACATGCGCTGGGCGTCGTTATGACGGTTGAAAACCTCGGAATTAGCGAGTGAAGTGCGCGCGTCGGGGTAGTAGATCCAGAAGAGCGGCTCGTCGCCCCTCGATTCACCGGTAAGGGGGTCGAGGTTTTCTCTGACGGGACAGATACCCAGCACCCTCACGTCGAGCACCGAACGCTTGCTGTCAAAGAACCATTCTTCCTTAACCCTGAAGCGCATTACATCTGCGGGGTTGAAAGAGATGGTAAGGGTGGTGTCGAACTCATCGTATGGAGGTTCAGGCCTTTGCATGGTAACAGTCTGGGATCTCTCGATATTTGAGAAGAGTTGCTCCGGTGTCATCGGAATGGTAAACTCATCATTATCCGGACTGTAGGCCGTCAAAGATCCTTCCCTGATCCCATCAATCAGCACCTGCATTAAGCTTCGGCGGCTGTTGGTGGGTGTAATAGGAAAGTAAAGGGGCTGATTCATTTTCTCCCTGAGATCAATGATTTGCCAAACCTGTTTCGACCAAAGCACATCGGCTTCTCTAACGAAGGGCAACGCTGCGGGTTCTTTTTCTTCGATCATCATTTTATCGTAGAACCCGTCGCGGGCATTTTCGATAACCTGACCAACGGATTGCAGGGAAAGAAACAATCCCAGCATCGTGATTACTATTGCATGTTTTGCCATGGGAATAACCTCCAAATAGTTTATTCTTGGTATTAGTTAATTGTAAAAGTAATGGGCGAGAGCGACCTGGTCCTGCCGTCGGGGCCGGGCCTGGTGGTAATGTTTTCAAAGATTACGCGCTGCCCACGAGTTGCATTGTTAATAACCTGCAGCATCTCAGGAGAGAAAACATTGCCACTGGTATTGTAGGTTCTGAAGTCACCGGCCACTTGGGTGGCCATGTTAAAGGATGCAATTTCGAAGTTCATGTCGAATTCGAAGTTCTCCAGCCTGGGGATAATAGCCCTGGCCAGTGCGAGTTCTTCGCGTGAGATACGTCCTTCGCGGCGTCCACCAATGTAGGCAACCGGGTCGGGAACGTTTCTTACCCTGAATACAGAGGTACCCATGCTGCGGGTTGAACCTTCAAAAACAGCATTTACGGTTACGCGTACTTCGGTGGTTCCCGGGCTTACCCTAACGGTATAGCCTGTGCCACCCCTGGGGGTCAGCGTTGCACCGGCCGAAATGGAAGGACGCACATTTTCAGTAGGAACGCCGGGTACAGAAATTGAAACCGGGTTGTCTAATCCTACATAAAATACGTTCATCCTATCAGCAGAAACGGTTACCGAAGGCTGCTGAACCATAAAACTGCTCTGGAAAGGATATTCCTGGGGAATACCGGCCGGGTTGGTCACCCTGATTACGCCGCTGAATGACCTTGATCCGGTTCCGCTTGCAGGCATACGGAGTTTGCCAACGCCACCAGAGGTGGGAATGGGCTGTCCGTTTACCAAAATAGTGGGTTCCTGCTTGGAGTCGAAGGCGGCCACAAAAATATCGGCTTCGTAGTTTTCACCGGCCAGAACAATCTGGCTGCTGGGAACTACCCTGGCTGTAATTTGGTCGAATTTGAAGTCATCGGCCGAGATGGCACCGTAAAGGGTGTTTACCACGTCAAATTCGGCATTTCGTACTTCGGTGATTAGCCGGGTTAGGTTGGTAGCCACGGCCACGGGAATAACCCTGTCGAACATGGATTGCTGCCAGCTAACCTCTACCGAGCTATTGGGCATATAGAAAGGTCCTTCCAAGTCCATGCCAAGCTTTACGGCATCTTCAAGGCCATGGGATTCGACCAACTCTTTGAGGGCGGCTTCATAAGCCTCTATTCTTTCACGGAGTTCAAAAGCTCTGGTGCCACGACCACCTGGTTTCACGGGGTCCTGGTTGTTGTCCTGCAGCCAAAATCTGGATGAAGCGCTGTAGTTATCCTTGTTTTTCAGGTCAAGCAAGTTTTGGTTTGCAGCCTGTTCAACAGGAATTCTGTCGATAACTGAGATCATGGAGGCTCTGTTCTGCGAAATGAAGGTGATCAGCTCGTCAGAAAGTTCCCTTACTTTTTTGGCTTCATCGTAAAAGGGTTGAACCTTTTCAGCACTGATGACTTCCTGCATTTCAAAGTCATTCATCACTGTCTGGATTTTCTGGTCCAGGTTAAGGTTGGTCTGTTCAATCCCGTCGTCGATCAAGGGAAAAGAGTCAAGGACCTCAACTGATACGTTAAGTGCCATCAGTGCCAAGAACACAAGGTACATTAGGCCGATCAGTTTTTGCCTGGGGGTTTGTTTTCCACCTGCCATAGTTTTTTATCCTTTCTTTGTTAAAAAACTTTAACAAAAGTGTTTAAATCTAACGGGGTACATTGAAATTCATGGCCGAAAGCATGTTGCCATATACGCTGTTGAGCGCGCGGATGTTGGCATTGAGCTTTTCGATCTCCTCTTTATACTGCTTGGTGTTGGTCAGCGAGTCGTTAATGTTGTCAACCAGCGCGCCAACAGTCTTATTCAGTTTTTCAGTCGAATCCGACTGTGTGCCTGCAGACTGCAGTTGGAGCTCGTAAGCAGCGTTGAGGGCCATTAAGTTGTTGGCGGTTTTATTAAGCTGCTCGCTGTAAGTCTTGCCGCTGTTGGCATTGCCTTCGAGGGCCTCAACGGCCTTGGTGAGCAACTCGGCGTTTTTGCTGTAACTTTCGCCAAGCTTGTCGGTGTAGGTAGTCACATTTTTGATGCTGCTGTTGAACTGCGAGGAAACATCCAGGCTTTCCTTTGCGGTCTGGGCCGTCTTCTGGTAGGTCTCGCTCAGCTGGTTCATACTGGTTACGGCGCTCTTGAGGCTGTTGCCATATTCCTGCGACAGGCTCAGGTCGTGCTTGAGGTATTCGGCCGCATTCTTATACGACTGGCTGAGCTCAACCACCGACTTGGAGGCGTTTTCTACATGCTGGATGTAACCGTTCGTAACCACTGCGGCATTCGAAAGGTCGGCCATCTTGGCGGCATTGTCGCTAAGGTTTTGCAGGCCTTTGCTCAGATTGCCGATAAGTTCGGGGCCAATGTTGGCGTCTTCGAGCAGCTTGTCAAGGGTATTCGAAATGGTAACATTTTGGGTAATGGCCCGGGTGCCACCATCATACTTGCTGGGTTCGGCACCTTCAATGCCTGCCAGCTCGGGATAAACCAGGCTCCAGTCAGGCTCTTCGTGCAGAGGCTCGAAAGCCGAGAAGAAGAATACAATGGCCTCAGTTACCATACCTATTACCAGCATAAGACCGGCAAAGGGGTAGTGCTGAATTTTAAACAAAGCACCAAGGATAACGATTGAGGCGCCCCATCCATATAGTCTGGACATGAAGACTTTCCATGCTTTTGTTTTTACGAATTTCATAAGGCTTTTTCTGAAAGGGTTAATAAATGAACAGAAATGGATTTACAAAGGGTTTATGGTTTATTAATACACGTTGGATGCTCCAGGTCCATCGTTGCGGTCGCGTCCGGGGTAAGTCTGGATGCAGCGGAAGCCAATGTAAGACTTCGCGGTATCCTGAAACTCGTATGCCCTAGTGCTCACCTGCAGGAAGAATCCCACATCTTTCCATGAGCCACCGCGGATTACCTTGCGCTTGAGCGTTTCAGGATCGTCGGGTTTGGCTTCGTACTGGTAGTCGGGGTTCATGTCGTGACCAAACACGTAGAAGGATTCGTCGTAGGCGTTGCGTGTCCATTCGGCCACGTTTCCGGCCATGTCGTAAAGGCCATAGTCGTTGGGCGGGTAGTGTCCAACAATAACGGTCTGGTATCCGCCATCGTCGATATAATTACCCCTGAGCGGCTTAAAGTTGGCAAGGAAGCAGCCGTCCTGGTTACGGATATAGGGTCCGCCCCATGGGTAGGGGTTCAGGTCGAGGCCTCCGCGGGCAGCATACTCCCACTGTGCTTCTGATGGCAGCGAGAAGTCCATGGCGAAGGGCCGTTCGCGGCTTGCCAGGTAGCTGTTCAGGAACTGCGTTCTCCAGATAGTGAAAGCCCTTGCCTGCAGCCAGTTTACACCCACCACCGGATAATGGTCGTAAGTGGGGTGCCAGAAATATTTCTGGGTCATGGGCTCATTATATGAATAGGTGAAGTCGTGGATCCATGCCAGGGTATCCGGGTAAACGGGTGTCTGGTATTCATAAACCAGCTCACTGCGGGGGGTGTCGCGCTCTGAGCGGCGGGCGGCACGCGTCAGGTCAATGGTATAATACCGGTAGATCAACTTGCGCGAGTCAATTTCGCGTCGGTTGAAGAAGCGCTCGTGCTCGGGCAAGTAGAGCTCAGAAAGCACATCGCGCTCTTCTTCGCCATCCCAGCGAATACGGGCCCTCCAGTTGATAAGGGGCGGATCGAGCAGGTTGCCGAACTGGTCTTCCTCTATCAGGTGAGACTCGTCGACGGTGGCCAGCAGGCTATGGGCCAGGGAGTCGCGCACCCAGAACACAAACTGACGGTACTGGTTGTTGGTGATCTCCGTTTCATCCATATAGAATGCGGGCATCGAAATCGTTTTTGAAATGGCGTTGTGCGCATATGCAATATCCTCGTCGGAGGGCCCCATAATAAAGCTGCCCATTGGAATGAAAACCATCCCGGGAGGATCGGCATAAAAGGCATCCGGTCTGTCGAGCACACCGGTAAGGTGTCCGCGACCTGAACGGTCACAGCTGGCAAAAAGAACCGCCGCCACAGCAATAAAAATCAGTTTTTTCATGGTAACTTCAAATTAATTGACCACTGTTGTTATGTTGATCTATTGGTTTTAAATGCTTTTCAATTTTTCCGGCCCTTGTCAGAGAAAACGCACGTTGCGTTGTATTTCCCTGATTTTGTCCAGATCCAGGTCGAAGCAATACTGGAGCATGATTTCGTGGCTTCCGAAACTCCGGCCTCTTCTGCCCAGGGGCGAGGTGGTGAAGTCGTAGGAGTAACCCACGCTGATCTGCTCGATATTGAGCCCGAAAAGGAACACTACGGCATCTTGCAGCCTGTAACTAACGCCACCCCAAAACCTATTATTGTATGTGATCATGGCGTTTATATCGATTTGCACCGAAGCAAGGTCTGTTTTTACCAGCACAGAAGGTGTCAGCTCGTAGGCTGGATTTCCCGGAAGGGAAAGGTTATAGCCTCCGGTGAGGTAAGCATGGCGCTTGAGCACGTGGTTGCTTTCTCCGATCTGGCCGCTGGCCTGTCGCAACTGTGAGAAGGAAAGTCCTGCCCACGACTTGCTGTCAGATTGGAAAAATCCGCCCAGGGCAAAATCCACAAACATGTGGGTTTCTTCGGCCGAGCCTGTAAGGACCGGGTCGCCGTCGGTTATTGGGGAAAACTGGCTGAAGTCGATTCTTTTGTCGAGAAAACCTGCCTGGGCACCAATGCCCAGCTTACCGCCCACCATCCTTATATGGTATGAATAGGAAAGTTTCACGCCCACACTGTTTTCGTAACCCAGTTTGTCCTGCATAAAACCCAGGGCCAAACCTCCCTTAAGAAAGGGCAGGGGGGCATCCACATTAAGAAGGTAGGTTTCGGGATTCAGACGGTTGTCTTCGGCGTCTTTAAAACCCAGCCACTGTTGCCTTGCCAGACCGGTGGCGCATATGGCCCCGCGAAGTCCTGCATAACCTGGGTTAATACCCATGTTGTTAAACATATTATGACTGAACTGCGGTTCCTGCTGCGCAAAAACTGCCGGGCTGATGAAAATAAAAAGGAGGGTAGCAACAATGCCCTTAAATCTCATGGATCAGTATTTAGTCCTTTTAACTTTTGTAACGCAAAAATAGCTGGTTTATTGATAAAGATGCTGAAAATTTGAAACTACTTCAGGCATAAAATCAGAAGGTTTTTTAAAGCAATATTAAAATTCCCTCAAATTAAACCGTAGTGAAATTTTTCAGAGTCAACATGTCAAAGAGCTTACTGGCTTAAAATCTGTCAGAGCCAAAAATCAACCAAACAAAAATATAAGGACCAGCAAAGAATTTTATCAGTAATAATACGCGGTTATTGCAAGAGAATACTTTGGATTTTTTTCTGCTGATCACGCAATTATGGGTTTGGTTATATTTAAAGGTGCAAATGTACTTAAATTTTGGCCATTGGTTGTTAGATCGTTCAATTCATTAAAGAAATTTCTGATACACCTGAAGCCACTTTTCGGGAATCTCGTCCTGGCAAGCTGCCTGGTATTCGCGGTATGAGCAGGGCACCAAAAACTGACGGTCATATTTTGTTTGCAAGCCGGCAGGGCATGGCACTTCCATCCACCAGCGGTCGCTTTTCTTGCTTTTATAAAAAACGATTTCGTTCTTAAAGTCTTTGAGCGACACTACATATTTAATGTACTCTCCCGAGTCTTTGCGCTGGCGGTCGGGCATGTCATTCTTGCGATGGTAAAACCCGTCAAAGAAGTACCATATCATTTGCGCCACCAAGTGTGCTGTTTGCTCGCCCTGGTCAAAGGCGGGATTTACTTCGTAAAAGCCAATGGAAGAAAGCTTGTCGCTGAGGCCTGCATAGCGAACAATCTGGCAGGCCTCCTCCCCATAAAAACCGTTGGGCGACACGTTGGCGTTGCCAGGTGCATCCGACTGCCTAATGGCCGAAATATCGAATGAGATCATATCGGCACTGCGCACCACGGGCTCAACCTCCTCCAGATCTTTGCGAACCACTCCCAGTCTATAGATGTCGAAATAGAGCTTGTTCATTAGCTCAATGGCATCCTGATCGACCAGGTAAGTCTGGTAGCCGAGGTTGGTATAGTTGAACAGGTAGTTGGGTTGGTGGGTAAGGATGGTGCTGAGGTAATTGCGGTGATTGATTTCTTCATTGCGCTTTAGGCCCAGATCGAAGGTCGAATCGACCGACACAATATTGATGATCTGCCCAAGAGCTTCGTAGGCCATATAATTGGCATAGGTAAGGTCCTGGCTTCCGCCGATGATAATAGGAATGACTTTTTTGCGGATGAGCTCTGCCACGGTAGTTTTTACGGCAAAGTAGGTGTCTTTTACCTGGTCGCCGGCCCTGATGTTTCCCAGGTCGGCAATGCGCACCTTGAAAGGCCCCTGAAAAAGCTGGTACAGGTATTTGCGTACATAGTCGGGGGCAAGCCCGCAGCCCTCGTTGTACAATGCGTTGCGGTCTTCCTGCACGCCAATTATGGCAATGTCGGCATCCTCGATATCGGGGAATCCGCTTTCGCTGGTATAACTTTTTATTGAGCGGCCCAAGGCCAAGGGGTGCTGTTTTCGCCCAGTCTGGAGTTTACTCCTGTCAATGGGTTCAAAAAAATCCACTATTTCCATACGTGCCAAAAATCACTGACTATTTACCCTTCTTGCGGGTTGTCGTTTTTTTGGTTGTACGGGTTTTTTTGGAAGAGGTTCCTTCTTTTATAATATTTAAACAGTCTTCCAGGCTTAACTCTTCAGGGTCTTTGCCTTTGGGAAGCTTGTAGTTGTTTCCTCCGGCGGCAAGGTAAGCGCCCCAACGGCCCCTCAGTAGTTTTACGTCGGGGTTCTCAGGAAATTCCCTGATCACCTTTTGTCTCTCCTTTTCGCGTTTTTCCTCAATCACCTCAATGGCCCTATCGGAGGTAATGCTCAGGGGGTCTTCTCCCTTGGGGATGGAATAAAACTGCCCGTCGTGGCGTATGTAGGGACCGAAGCGGCCGGCCGAGGCCACCATTTCCTTGTCTTCGTAATCGCCCACCGTGCGCGGAAGTTTAAACAGGTCGAGGGCATCTTCAAGGGTAATGGTCTCGAGGCTCTGATCTTTACGCATGCCCGAAAACAGTGGCTTTTCCTCTTCCTCAGCAGCGCCGATCTGAATCATAGGGCCAAAGCGCCCTATCTTGGCGTAAACATTGCGCCCGCTTTTGGGGTCCTTGCCCAGCAAACGCTCGCCGCTGAATTTCTCTGAGGTCTTCAGGGTTTGCTCTACCTGCTTGTGGAAGGGCCAGTAAAACTCATTGATGACCTTGTTCCATTGTTTCTGCCCGCTGGCGATCTCGTCAAATTCTTTCTCCACGCTTGCCGTGAAGTTGTAATCCATAATGTCGATAAAGTACTCCATCAGAAAGCTGTTGACCACCGTGCCAATATCAGTTGGGAAAAGTTTATTTTTTTCCTGTCCGAAAGTTTCCGATTTTTTGGTTTCGGTAATCTTACTCTTTTTCAGCAGCAGGTAGTCGTAGTGGCGGGTTTCGCCATCGCGGTTTTCCTTTACAACATACTCACGTTTCTGAATGGTGCTTATGGTAGGCGCATAGGTCGATGGGCGCCCAATACCGAGCTCCTCCAGCTTTTTTACCAGGCTGGCTTCGGTATATCTGGGTGGGTTTTTCGAAAAACGCTCTATGGCGGTCATTTCGTTCAGCGCCAGGTTTTGTCCGGTTTTCATGGGAGGGAGGATACCTTCAGCGGCTTCATCGTCCTCGTCGTCGGTCGATTCGAGATAGACCTTAAGGAAACCATCGAACTTAAGCACTTCGCCAATGGCCACCAGTTTTTCGTTATTTGTTGAAATGCCGATGGTCACGGTAGTTTTCTCCAGCAAGGCGTCGGCCATTTGCGAGGCCAGGGTGCGCTTCCATATCAGTTCGTATAGTCTTTGTTCAGAGGCATCAGCTCCGGCTTTCGACACATTCATGTACACAGGGCGAATGGCCTCGTGAGCCTCCTGGGCTCCTTTGCTCTTGGTGGCAAACTGTCGCACCTTTGAGTATTCTTCGCCAAAGGTTTTTATAATCTCTTCCTTGGCCATGGTAATGGCAGTACCAGAAAGGTTCACCGAGTCGGTACGCATGTAGGTGATCTTCCCCGATTCGTAAAGTTTCTGGGCCACAGTCATGGTGCGAGCCACCGAAAAGCCAAGCTTGCGGCTGGCCTCCTGCTGCAGGGTAGAGGTAGTAAAGGGCGCGGCCGGAGACTTCTTGGTGGGTTTGGTTTCAACCTGCTCCACTGTAAAGCTGGCATCGACACATTGCTCCAGAAAAGCCTGGGCCTCTTTTTTTATGGAAAAGCGCTTGGGCAGGTCGGCTTTTACCTGCACTCTTTGTCCGTTGTGCTCCACATCAAATATGGCCGAAACCTTAAATGATGCTGCGGTTTTGAAGGCCTGGATCTCCTTTTCGCGCTCCACAATAAGGCGCACAGCCACCGACTGCACCCTGCCTGCCGACAGTGCCGGCTTTACCTTGCGCCACAAAAGGGGCGAAAGTTCAAAACCTACCAGGCGGTCGAGCACCCGTCGCGCTTGCTGGGCGTTCACAAGGTTGCGGTCGATCTGCCGCGGACTCTCAATGGCTTTCAGAATGGCATTTTTGGTGATTTCATGAAAAACAATGCGCTTATAACGGCTCTCGTCCAGCTTAAGGCTTTCGGCCAGATGCCACGATATGGCCTCTCCCTCGCGGTCCTCATCAGTGGCAAGCCAAACGGTCTCCGCTTTGTCGGCATGCTTCTTTAAATCGCTGATTACCGTTTTCTTGTCAGCAGAAATTTCGTAAAGGGGAGTGAAATTTTTTTCCACCTCGATGCCTAAGCTTGTTTTTGGCAGATCGCGCACATGGCCGAAACTCGACTTCACCAAGAAGTCTTTTCCGAGGAAACCCTCAATGGTTTTGGCCTTAGCCGGTGACTCTACAATGACCAGATTCTTTATCATAGTGTTGGTTTTTCGCGCCCAAAAGTAATAAAACAAATATTAAATATGAAAAAAGGCCGTTAAATTTAACGTTTTATCATTCCTTAAAAAGTTGCAAAACGACCGGGGACAGGCTGTTTGGGCCACAATAAGGCTGTTTTCTTTATTTATTAAAGGTGAAAATGGGTGGTTTGTTTTAATCTTGCTGAAAAATTTGCAAAGAAAACAAAAAGCAACGGGTTTTCAGTCGGGTCTTCGGTTTTTTTGATGAAACCAAGACTAATTTTGAGTAATTTTGCCATCCTTGCCAAAATTGGCAGCATTTGTAACTTATTGAAAATCAAATTGTGAGCAAGAAGCTTTTTATAGAAACCTACGGGTGCCAGATGAATTTTTCCGATAGTGAAATTGTGGCATCGGTTATGACCGACAATCAGTATTCGACAACGCAAGACCATAACGAAGCCGATGTGATTTTTCTGAACACCTGCTCTATTCGCGACAATGCTGAGCAGAAAGTAATGAACCGTCTCAAGCAACTTCAACACCTTCGGAAAAAAAAGCCGGGGTTGATTATTGGGGTGCTGGGCTGCATGGCCGAGCGCATGAAAAGCTCGCTGCTCGAGGAAAATGAGCTGGGCCTGCGTGTCGACATGGTGGTAGGTCCCGATGCCTACCGCGACCTGCCACAACTTATGCTCGATGCCGAAAGCGGCCACAAGGCCATAAACATTATTCTTTCGTCAGAAGAAACCTATGCCGACATAACGCCAGTGCGCTATGCCTCTAACGGTGTTTCGGCCTTCATTTCCATAATGCGGGGCTGCGAGAATTTTTGCTCATACTGCGTGGTGCCGTTTACCCGCGGCAAGGAGCGCAGTCGTGATCCCCAGACCATTGTGGGAGAAACCCGTGAGCTGTTCGAAGCAGGCTATCGCGAAATTACCCTGCTGGGGCAAAACGTGAACTCTTACCGCTGGGAAACAAAAGAAACCGGAATTGTAACCGGTTTTCCTGAACTGATAGAAATGGTTGCCGGGGTTAATCCCTTGCTAAGGGTAAGGTTTGCCACTTCGCACCCCAAGGACATGTCGGATGAGTTGCTCGGGGTAATTGCCCGCAACCCTAACATTTGCCGTGCTATACATTTGCCCATGCAATCGGGCAGCAGCAGTGTGCTTAAGCGTATGAACCGCAAATACACTAGCGAAGATTACAAAAGCCGCATTGAAGCGATCCGTCGATTTCTTCCTGGTTGTGCCATCTCCACAGATGTTATTGCCGGCTTTTGCGGAGAAACACCCGAAGAGCACCAGCAAACCCTTGATATGATGGAGTGGGCCGGCTTCGATTTTGCCTTTATGTTTAAATACTCGGAAAGAGGAGGCACCCTGGCGGAAAAAAAATATGAAGACGACATTCCGGAAGAAATAAAAGCCAGCCGCCTGCAGGAAATCATTAAGCTACAGCAAAAGCTTTCGCTGAAAAGTAACAAGAAAGACGTGGGTGCGTTGGTGGAAGTCCTTGTGGAAGGCCCTTCGAAGCGCTCAGCCGATTTCGTTTCAGGCCGGAGCAGCCATAATAAGGTGGTGGTTTTCCCCGACAGGGGATATAAACCCGGCGATTATGTTATGGTGGAAATTACCTCCTGCACGGCAGCAACACTTCTGGGCGAAGGAATTTTTGAATGATGATTTAGGATTTGTCAATGACTAAATTATGTGGAGCTTCTCGGCAGGTTTCCACTGCAAATTTTTTCATCAATCATCAATCAAAAGAGAGAAGCGCAGCTGCGATTTTCAAATCAGCGGGTGTTGTAATTTTAATGTTTTCGCGGTTGCCTTCGGTGAGGTTAATTCGGTGCCCGTCGGCTTCGAACAGGGTGGCTTCATCAGTAAAGGCTTCGTCGTAATTTCGGTTGTAAGCTTTTTTGATCAGGTCGGCCCTGAAGCACTGCGGTGTTTGAATCATGCGGACTTTTTCCCGCGAAAGCGGCTTGCTGAGGGCATGATCGGTCAATCGTAATGACTCAATTACTTCAACAGTTGGCACCGCATTGCCCAGTTTTTCGGCCAGATGAAAAACCCTTTCAATGACTTCGGCAGAAACCAGTGGCCGCACCCCATCGTGTATGGCAACCAGTGCGTTGTCGGGCACAAGCCTGAGCCCGCTTTTTACCGAATGAAAGCGTGTAGGCCCGCTGGTTGCAAGCTGGTGTGGCTGCCTGAAGTGATGTTTCAGGCAGCTTTCCTTCCAGTAATCAAAGGTGTTTTCGGGCAAAACCAGCACAAATTCCAGCGCCGGATCGAAACGCAGAAAAGCTTCAAAGGTATGCATCAGCACAGGCTTTCCGGCAATTTCGAGAAACTGCTTGGGCAGCTCGGTCTTCATTCGTTTGCCCGAGCCGCCAGCGGTTATAAGCACAAACCTGCGCATGGTGACGTTTTATAAAATGAGCATGGCGTCGCCGTAGGTGAAAAACTTGTATTTCTCCTTCACGGCCGACTTGTAGGCTTTCATTAGCAGGTCGAAACCCGCAAAGGCCGACACCATCATCATTAAGGTGGATTGTGGCAAGTGCATGTTGGAAACCATGGCATTGGCCACGCTGAATTCGAAGGGCGGGTAAATGAATTTGTTGGTCCAGCCCTCATAGGGTTTTACCATGCCCGTAATGGAAACCGACGACTCGAGCGCCCGCATGCTGGTAGTACCCACAGCGCAAACCCTTCTTTCTTTTTCTTTGGCTGCATTGATAATTCTGGTGGCTTTTTCCTCTATCATAAATTCTTCGCTATCCATTTTATGCTTGCTCAGGTCTTCCACATCCACGCTGCGGAAGTTGCCCAACCCGGCGTGCAGGGTTACCTCGGTAAATTCCACCCCTTTGAGTTCGAGTCGCTTGATGAGCTGCCGGCTGAAGTGCATGCCTGCCGTAGGTGCTGCCACAGCGCCTTCGCGCTTGGCAAAAACTGTCTGATAGCGTTCGCGGTCTTCGGGTTCCACTGGGCGCCTGATCTGGCGCGGCAAGGGGGTTTCACCAAGGGTCTCGATGGTTTGCTTGAATTCATCATAGGTGCCGTCGAAAAGGAAACGCAGGGTGCGCCCACGCGAAGTGGTGTTGTCAATCACTTCGGCCACCAGGTTGTCGTCTTCGCCAAAATAAAGCTTATTGCCTATGCGGATCTTGCGGGCGGGATCAACCAGAACATCCCACAGACGCGTTTCGCGGTTGAGTTCGCGTAATAAAAAAACCTCAATCTGGGCACCTGTTTTTTCTTTGGTGCCATAAAGCCGGGCGGGAAAAACCTTGGTGTTGTTTACCACCATCACATCTCCATCATCAAAATATTCGAGAATGTCTTTAAAAGTGCGGTGCTCGATGGTTTGCGTGGCGCGATTTACTATCATAAGCCGCGATTCGTCGCGGTTGATGTGTGGGCGCTCAGCAATTAGCTCGGGGGGAAGGTTGAATTTAAAATCGGATAACTTCATAGGGCAGCAATATTTTTTCTCCGCCAAGCTGTGCCCAAAGGCAGAAGAAATAGCGGAAAAGGTTCGTTTTTATTTGATTTGCATTGATTTGGGAAAGGAGTGCAAAGATAATACTTGAAAGAGGCCTTGTCAATACCTTTTTGCAAATAATTGAAACCAGTTTCAGATTTATGAATAATGATTGATGAATGATGATTAAAAAAAGCTTTAGGCCTTGTGGTGAAACGTTCAGCCTAGTTCAACCAAAAAATGAAGGAATCCTAAACTATCATTCTTAAATCATCAATTTCCGAAGGTGTTTTTCGAAATCTTCAATGCTCCATGCATCGTCGGCGCTGTAGTTGCCAATGCGCGTTCTTCTGAGGCTTTTGAGGTGTGCTCCCGAGTGCAGTTCTCGTCCAAAGTCGCGGGCCAGCGAACGAATGTAGGTACCCTTGCTGCAAACTACGCGGAAGTCGGTCTCAGGTATTTCGAAGCGGGTGATCTCAAACTCGCTGATAACAATTTTGCGGGCTTTCAGCTCGGTGTGCTCGCCGCGGCGCGCAAATTCGTAGGCTCTTTCGCCTTCAACTTTCTTTGCAGAATACTGGGGTGGAATCTGATCATGATGGCCCGAAAGTTTTTGGGCGGCACGCTCAACCATTTCCCGGGAAATATGTTCGGTGGAAAAATGCCCGTCAGTTTTTGTCTCCAGGTCGAAAGAAGGGGTGGTTTGCCCCAGGATGAAGGTGCCAGTATACTCCTTTTCCATTTCCTGGAAGCTCTCGATGCTTTTGGTTTGCTTTCCGGTGCAAATGATCAGCAGGCCGGTGGCCAAGGGATCGAGGGTGCCCGCATGACCGGTTTTCAGTTTTTTTATGCCCAGCACATAACGCATCATAGAGCGCACCTTGTTCACCACATCGAACGAAGTCCAGCCCAGGGGCTTGTCGAAGGTAAGCACGGCACCATCAACAAAGGATTGCACTAGATCACTTTTCTCCATTTAGGATTTTTTCCTGTTAAAAAATGCTGTAGCCTATGGCAATTAATCCTACCGCCAGGCAGTAAATAGAAAACCAGGCAATATTTCCTTTTCTCACAATGCCAAGCATCCAGCGGCAGGCCAAAAGTCCGGCCATGAAAGCTGCAAGGGTGCCAGCGATCAACGGAGCGGTGCCCAAAGATACCATGGCGGCGTCGCCCGACATTTTCAGGATTTTGAGGAAGTTAGCTCCAAATACGGGTATAAGCACCATAAGGAATGAAAAGCGGATGGCCTTGCTGCGCTCAATTCCCAGATATAGGGCGGTGCTGATAGTTGCTCCGCTGCGGCTGATGCCCGGCATCACGGCAATGGTCTGCGCCAGGCCTATGAGCAGGGCGCTTTTCAGATTCACATCCTTGTTGTTTTTTGGCGTAAAACGGGTAAGGAAAAGCAGCAGTGCGGTTATGAGCAGCATTATGCCAACCAGCACAATCCGGCCTTCAAAGAGGCTTTCGATTTGCTCCTCAAAAAGCAGTCCGATGATTCCGACAGGAATGGCAGATGCCAGCAGAAGAAGGGTAAACTTGGTTTCGGCATTCCATTGAAAGCGAAAAAGATTTACGATCAGATCGCGGATATCTTTCCAGAAAACCACTACCACGCTCATAAAAGTGGCGCCATGCACCATGATGTTAAAGGTGAAGAAGGCATCGGGGTCCTGCAGGCCAAAGAGGACACCTCCCAATTCGAGGTGGCCGCTGCTGCTAACGGGCAAAAATTCGGTAAGGCCCTGCAAAAGGCCCAGGATCAACGCTTCAATCCAGGTCATGGAAAAATCTACTTATGTTATTTCTTCTGCTTTACCTCGGGTGTTGCAGCGGGCTTTTTGGGTGTAGAGGTTGCCTTCGTTTCGGCTTCGTTGCTGGTTTTTTTCATTATGGCAAATATCTGAATGCCAAAACCTGCCAGTACAAGAAAAGGGGCCAGGGTTATTCTGCGAAAGCTGAAAAGATCATAACTGAACTCATTGGGGTCGGCGCTGCCCCCCCCAATCATCAGCACAAAACCAAGTGCGGTTACCAGCAAGCCGGCAATCAGCAGGGTATATTTTGCACGGTCGAACAAAAGCACGCGTTCCTCTTTCTTTTTGCTCATGGTTTATTTGGATTTTTCTGAATATTTTTTGTGGCAAGAAAAGCCTTTGCAATTAATACAAGTAAAGGTAATCGGTTTTTATGCGCAGGTATTTTTTAACGGCCAGATGGGTCGAAATCCAGCTAATGAGCATGCCCAGAAAAATGACCAGCACAAAAAGGCTCAGCAGCATATTGGTATCCTGAAAGCTGATAAGTTCGGGTATTTGTCGCTGCCCGGCATATAATACACCTAGCAGCAGAAATATGGCCAGGGTGGCACCAATCAAGCCCTGTATCACGCCCTGTATTACAAACGGCTTGCGTATAAAGGCCTGTGTGGCTCCCACCAGCTGCATGCTTTTTATCAAAAAACGTTTAGAAAAAACGCTGAGCCTGATGGTGTTGTTTATGAGCGCAAAGGCAATGGCCAGCAACAGGACACTGAAGACAAGCAGGCCGATCCCGATTTTTTTCACATTGTCGTTGACAAGCGAAACCAGGTCTTTCTGGTAGTGCACCTCTCGCACAATGCGGTTTTTAATCACTTCGGCCTCAAACAGGGTCAGGCTGTCGGGGTTGGCATAGCTGGCATTCAGCCTCACATCAATACTTGGGAAAAGCGGGTTGTAACCCAAAAATTCAATGAAGTCTTCGCCTAGGTCTTCCATCAAGTCTTCGGCTGCCTTATCGCTCGAAATGTATTCGGCCGACTTTACCGCGGGCATCACATCGAGGGTTTTTTGCAAATGACTCACCTCGGCGGGCTTGGCATTGTCGTGAAGAATAACGCTAAAACCAAGATTCTCCTTTACGTGGTCCGATAGTTTTCGGGCATGTAGCATTACCATGCCCAGCAGGCCAAAAACGAACAGCACCAAGGTAATGCTTACTACGGTGGAAATGTAAGAGGTTTTCAGTCGCCTGCCAACAATGGCTTCTTCCTGTTTGGCCATAAGGTTCTGCTTTATATGGCTGCAAAAGTAATAAAAAATTGTGCTGGCTGCAGATTTTAAGGTTCTTTAACCCAGCATAAAACGAAAACTTTTTTTAAACCATTGGCACTTTTGCAGTAAATTTATTGACCCAACTAAAACGTATAATTGTTTCATTTATGTTCCATAAAACCTGATAAATATGAAGAAGGCTATTTTACTTGCGATAATGGCTGTTATAGCCGTTTTTGTTGTGTCTTGCGGACAGCAGGCCTCCCGGGATGCTGAAACAGCCCATGAAGGGGTAATAATCATTGGCAACAAGAGTGGCGACGATGTGTATTTTCTTGACCGTTCCACTGGCGAGATTCTGGCCAAGCTGTCAACTGGCCTAGAACCTCATGAGGTGGAAGTGTCGGACGACGGACGCATTGCCGTGGTCTGCAACTACGGCAACCGCGAAAACCCGGGCAATACCCTTTCGGTTTACGATGTGGAGCAGGCCGAACTGATCCGTACCATCGACCTGGGCGAGCACACCCGCCCCCATGGCATGCAGTGGATGGCCGGCACCAATAAAATGCTGGTTACCACCGAAGGCAGCCACAGCCTGCTGGTGGTGGATGTGGAAAATGGTGAAGTGCTTCAGGCACTTTATACCGATCAGGATGTCTCGCACATGGTGGCCGCTACTCCCGATCACAAGCGTGCCTTTGTATCAAGTATCCGCACTGGCAATGTTACTGTTTTCGACCTTGAAACCGGCGATTTGCTTGCTCAACTATACAGTGGCAGTGGTGCTGAAGGCATTGCTGTTTCACCTGATGGCAAGGAAGTTTGGGTTACCAACCGTGCTGAAAACACCATTGCCGTTTTTGACACAGAAACCTTTGAACGGCTAGCTACTATTCCCTGCGAAGACTTCCCCATTCGTGCCAAATTCTCGCCCAACGGCAAGCTATTCTTGGTAAGCAACGCCCGCTCTGGCGATGTGGCTTTTTTTGATGCTGGCACCCGCTCCCTGCTGGCTGCCGTTAAAATGACACCACCCGTGCCCGCAGAAGAGGACCCCGAAAGATATTTTGCCGACTTTGAAGGCACTTCGGTGCCTATCGGACTGGTTGTGCCCGACAATGAGTTTGCCTATGTGGCAAATACCCGTTCTGATGCCGTGACGGTAATCAGCCTCGAAACCTTCGAGATCACAGGTCATTTTGCTGCAGGCAAAGAACCTGATGGAATCAGTTTTTCACCCCTGAAGCCACTTGTCGACAAATAGTTCAAACGACAATTATTATTTGCTCCGTCCCTTTATGAAAGGGAAGAATGCGTAATTTTGCAATAAATTGAAAAGCAGCACTATGGCAAACCGCATAATGGATCCCATCGGCAGATTGATGGGTCTTCGCTATAAATCGCACCCCTGGCATGGGGTAGAAATCGGGAAAAATGCTCCTGACCAGCTCACCTGTTTTGTGGAAATGGTGACCACCGATACCGTGAAATACGAAGTTGACAAGGTGAGCGGCTACCTAAAAATTGACCGGCCGCAAAAATACAGTAACGTATTGCCGGCGCTTTATGGTTTCATTCCGCAAACTTTATGTCATAAAAAAGTGGCTGAGTTTGCAATAGAAAAGACCGGCCGTGAAGACATAAAGGGCGACTACGACCCACTGGATATTTGTATCCTGACAGAGAAATCCATCTCGCATGGTAATATTCTGGCTGAAGCCATTCCGATTGGTGGATTCCGGCTGATTGACCGAAACCAGGCCGACGATAAGATTATTGCCGTGCTCAAAGACGACGCAGTTTACGGCGCCATGCGAAACATTTCCGAATGCCCGGCCCCAGTAATTGAAAGGCTCAAGCATTACTTCCTCACCTACAAAGATCTTCCGAATACGAAGCTTGATGTTGAAATTACACACACTTACGAAGCCGAGGAAGCCAAAGAGGTAATCCTCCGCTCCATGGAAGACTACCGCATGAAATTTGAAGATTTTGACAGCTTGCTTTCTGCGGTTGAGGTGTAATACGTTAGGGTTTTTTAGGTTATCAGCAGCTTATAAACTTTCCCCGGAAGGGGCTTTAAGATGCCCTTAAATTCAAGCCCCAGCAGCAGGGCCGAGGTTTTGCTTACAGTAAAGCCCACATTGGCCACAATAAAGTCGATGCCGGCTTCAGGATTTTTTCGCAGAAAATCTACCAGTTTTTCCTCATCGGCGTCGAGTTCGGTAAACAGGGCCGGCTGAATGGCCTTTTTCTGGTCTTTTTTTAGCTCCCATCCCATTATGTACTCCAGGTCGGCCGCGCTCTCGAGCAGGTTGGCTTTGTGAATTTTTATCAGCACATTGCAGCCCTTGCTGTAGGGGTCAGTGGTGCGCCCGGGCAGGGCAAACACGTCGCGGTTGTAGCTATTGGCAATGTTGGCAGTGATAAGTGCGCCGCCGCTGTCAGCCGCCTCAATTACGATTACCGCATCGCAAAGGCCTGCAATAATGCGGTTGCGTTTTGGAAAGTTCTCACGGTCGGGCTTGGTTTCCGTAAGGAAATCGGTAAGCAGGGCGCCCTGCCCCACTATTTTCCTGGCCAGTTGTTGATGCAGAGGCGGGTAGATGCGGTCGAGGCCATGACCCAGCACAGCCACTGTTTCGAGCCCCACTTCCAGGGCTTTTTTGTGGGCACAGGCATCTACGCCATAGGCCAGTCCACTTACCACCAGTGCATTGTGTGGCAACAGGCCTTCCACCAGCTCGGTGCATTTGTCGCGCCCGTAATCGGTAATATTGCGCGTGCCCACAATGCTCACCACTCGTTGGGCGTTAAGATTCACATTGCCTTTCACAAAAATCAGAATGGGCCCGTCTTCGCAATGCTTCAGGCGGGCAGGGTAATCTTTGTCAAGAAAAAAATGCGTTCTGATGCGATGTTTTTCAATAAACTGCATTTCTTTCTCGGCCCGCTCGAACACCTGTCCGCCAAGAACCGCTTTAGCCAGATTTTCGCCAACGCCCGGGATTTTTATCAGCGCCGCCTTCTTCTCCTTAAAAACACCTTCTACGCCACCGCAATAGCTGATCAGTTTTTTGGCCGTGATGCCACCCACTCCCGGAATCAGGCTCAGGGCAATCTGGTATTTTAGCTGAGGGTCCATTTTTGCGCTGTAAGACAAAAGAGTTTTTATAAGACAGAATAAAAATAATGCAAAAAATTGTTTTGAGCAATGCTTTCCAAATTTTCACCTTCGTCTTGCCGCGAAAATTGGTAATTTTAGCCGTATGGAATGCAATAAACAAACGGTGGTTCTGGTTTGTCCGCTCAACTGGGGGCTGGGGCATGCCACCCGTTGTGTGCCAGTGATCAATGCCTTGCTTTCGCGAAAATGTAAGGTAGTCATTGCCGCCGATGGGGCTTCCCTGGCTTTCCTGCAAAAGGAATTTTCTGACCAAACTTTTTATCTTGGCTTTCGCGGGAAAAGCATCCGCTATCCCCAAAAGGAGAATATGTTGCTCAGCATGGCCCTGCAAACGCCTTCGCTGCTTTTTTCCATTTTAAGGGAACACCGTGAACTGAAAAAACTCATTCGCCAAACCAGCGCATCAATAGTGATTTCCGACAACCGATATGGGCTGTGGAATAAAAACGTCCGCACGGTTTTCCTCACACACCAGCTATTTATTCGGGCATCTTTAAAAACGAAATGGCTTGAGCCATGGCTCGGGTGCATTACCCGTTTCTTTATAAAAAAGTTTGATTTTTGCTGGGTGCCCGATTTTGCTGAAGCACCGGGTTTGTCGGGCGCGCTTTCGCATAAGAAACCTATACCCGGAATACATTTTTCTGGACCGTTGAGCAGGTTTGCCGCTATTGAAGAGCTTTCATTTTTTAATCCGCTGCCTGAAGGTTTTCCAGCCCATTTTTTTCTTGCCATTTTATCAGGCCCCGAACCCCAGCGCAGCACTTTTGAAGCCATGCTCCGGACGCAGTTCGAAAGAACCGGTGACCCGATTGTTTTTCTACTGGGAAAGCCTGATGGTGAACTGCGGCAATGGACCGGAAATGCCTTTATAATGAGCCACACGAAAACCTCCGAGCTAGCCTGGCTGATAAAAAACGCCCGCATGGTGATTTGCCGCCCAGGTTATTCAACACTCATGGACCTGGCAGTGTTTGGCAAAAAAGCCCTCTTGGTGCCCACTCCCGGGCAAACCGAACAGGAATACCTCGGACAAATGCTTTCGGAATCGAAACAGGCTTTTTGCGTGAAGCAAAACGATCTCGACCTGAAAACCCATATTCTTCAAGCAGAAAATTTTGAAGGAATAAGGAAAGAGAAAAAACCCCATGACCTGTTGAAGCAGCTGCTGGACGATTTGTTGCACGACCTTTAGTAGGTCTTGGTCATTGTGCGTGGCACCACAATTATGAAGTCGGCAAGGCCAAAGTTGCCTTCTTCAAGTGTGCTGATGTCGTCCTGTTCTACGGTGCTAATGGTAACTATTTGCAACTTCTCATCGAGCTGCCGCAAATACCAGAATATGCCTTCGTAATTATTGGAGTGGTAGGCTCCGTGGTAATGCACAAACACCCCGCTGCGATTCAGGTTTTCGTAAAGGAAGTGTGCCATGGTGGCATCCTTAATGGCCTGTGCCTTGGGAAAGTTCTCCTTGGTATGGGCAGGCATGCCTGTCATTTCGAGCATAGCTTTGTAGCCGGGCAACTCAGGGTCGTAAGCCGGTGGCAGCGGTGCAATATATCGTTTAGCTTCTTCTGTCAGGGCTTCCAGGCCGTCAAATCCCTGGCGGTTTACCAAAGCAGCATAGCGCCTGGGAATGTTGGTGGCAATAAAGGGAATGCCCTTTTCTTTGGCCAGCTCAACCAGGGGCTTGTAATCGGTAACGTAATTATTCCAAAGCTTTGCTTCGGCTGAAAAGTTACGTTCGTTGATCATCCCCTTGAGATACTCGTTAAGGATCAGCTGGTTGTCGGCTTCAAACATTTCTGCGCCCAGCACCATATTCTCGCCAAACTTTTCGGCAAGGTCGCGGCTTAGCTCAAGCTGCAGCCAATGCGCAATGGGGTTGTTGTGCAGTTCGCCAAAGAGCACCACCTGTGTCTGGGCCGATTTTTCGAGCATCTGCCCGAAATCAACCTGCCGGCCTTCGCGGTCGAATAACAGGTAAGCTGGCCTCTGCTGGGCTTGTGAAAGAGTAACAGCAATGAAAATTATGACAAGGGTGAGAAGTTTTTTCATGAAAAGGTTATTTTGAATAATACGGTCGGAGCCTTTGCGGCTTTGCATTTTTAAAAAAAGAAAGGGCATAAGTGCACAATCAGCGGGGCCCGTTCTTTTTCAGCTCGTCGCCCGAGAAGGAGAGGGGCAGCAGGTCGTGCACCTTTTCAATGATCAGAATTTTGCCATCCTCTTTGGCCAGCAACACCTTAATGGGCTGATTTTGCAGTATCTCATATTCGAGCAGCACTTGCCGGCAGGCGCCGCAGGGCGAAACGGGTTCATCGATCTTGAAGCGGGTTGATTTGGCGCTTATGGCAATCATTTTCATGGGCACCCCCGGAAACATGGCCGAGGCAGCAAAAACGGCCACACGCTCGGCGCAAAGACCACTGGGATAAGCCCCGTTTTCCTGGTTGCTGCCTGTTATGATCTCACCGTTCTCGAGCAGTACGGCCGCACCCACAAAAAACTCAGAGTAAGGGGCATAAGCCTTGCCGGTCATTTCAAGCGAAAGGTGCACCAGCCGCTGCTCGCGTTCATCCAATTCCGAAATTTTTTCAACCTCGTAAATATGAAAACCCAGATCTTTTTTGATCATGTGTTCTGATTTTTGTTTTACCGCCGTTATTACGGCTTTGTACTGCGTAAATTTATTAACTATTAACCAATCCTCAAAATTAATCTATCCGCACATATTTATAAATGTTTAAACAAAACCTATGCGGGCTTGTTACATTTATACAGATTACACGTTTTTCGCTCATTTTATTGTTTATTCTGCCGAAATTCCTGTCAGTTCCTTGCTAATAGCATAGAATTTCACTATATTTGTTCATGCCGAACAAAAAACAGGAGTAAGCGAAGAATCGTTCGATCTTGTTTTCAAAAATAAATATTGTCTAACATTAAAATTTCAGGAAAATGGAAAAATCAACAGGAAAAGCAATTGTAGGATTTATTTTGGGAGCTGCCATGGGTGTTGCAGCAGGATTGCTGTTTGCCCCCACTACTGGCAAGGAAGCACGCAAAAAGATTCAGAAGAAAACCAAAGACCTTTCGGATGATGTAGCACACAAAGTTGGCGAAAAGATTGACGACCTCAAGGAGTTTGTAAATGAGATCAGTGGCGAAACCAAAGCCAAGGTAAAAAAAGTGGTTGACGAAAAAAAAGCTGAACTTTAGTAGCAATCCAAATTTGGATAAATGGAAGGTAAATCATTCTTTGAAAACATTTCCGAGCTGAGGGAGAACCTGCTAAAATTTGTTGAGACCAAGGTTTCCTATTATGGGCTCGTGGCATTTGAAAAATCAGCCAAGCTGGTTTCCAGCCTTATTTCCAGTGCGGTCATTATTTTGATATTGTTTCTGGCGCTGATATTCTTTTCTGGTGCTGCCGGCCTGTATTTCGGCTATTTGCTCAAAAGCTATCTCTTGGGTTTGTTAATTGTTGGTGGCTTTTACCTCCTGCTCGGAATTGTTTTCATTATCTTCCGGAAAAAGATCTTTGGCCGCATGGTGATAAAATCGCTGGGCGAGACATTTTTTCAGGATGATGACGAAGAACAACCAAGATAAACCTGCACACCTATGGATACTTCCCGTTTCAAAAACATCAAATCTTTCAACGACATTAAGCTTGAAAAGGCCCGACTTCGCTACGATATGCTGGTAGCCGAAAACAGTTTACAGGAAAACCTGGAAGGGGTGCAGCGTTTGGTTACTATGGGTGCAATTGCATCGCGCGTTTCCACTGGCGTTCATTTTGTGCAGGATGTCTTTCAAAAGGTGTCAGGCTTGTTTTCATGGTTCAGACGTAAAAAAAGCAAGGGATCAGAATAAGGCCTTTAACCACCCTTTTTTAATTTACTTTTCTCCGAATCTTATTTTCAGATTCACAATCTCGGGCCGGTTCCCTACCCTGAGAGGCGGTCCCCATGTTCCCACACCGTTCGAAACATACATTAGCATTCCTTCTACCTCTCCCAAGCCATAACCAAGCACATACATGGCATCGATTATGTAATTTAGCGGCCATAACTGTCCGTTGTGGGTGTGGCCCGAAAGCATAAGGTCGGCGCCTGCCGCGGCTGCCTTCTCGGGGTGAAAGGGCTGGTGGTCCATCACGATTACAGGCAGGCTTTTATTTACCTCCTCCATCAGCGTTTCTATATCTTTTCTTTCCTTTCCGGCAAAGCGCCCTTTCTGGAAGTCTTCGCGCCCAACCAGGTAAAAACTTTCGTTTATTATCACCACGCTGTCGCGAAGCATTTTTACACCGTGCTCGCTAAGATAGCGATAAGCCGGCTCTGGGCCTCCGATATATTCGTGGTTTCCCATCACGCCAAACACGCCCATTGGCGCGCTGAGCTGCTTCAGGGTGGCCCCGGCGTTTTGCCTGATCACCGGTTCCAGGTCCTCGTCGAGAATATCTCCAGGTAGCAGTATGATGTCGGGATTGAGCCCATTTACCTTGCTTACAATACGTTCCAAACGACCGTTGCCAATGATGGTGCCCAGGTGAATATCGCTCATTATCACCGCATTGAGGCTTTGCAGGCCATTTGCCTGTTTGGGGATATGGATTTCGACAGTTTTTATCCTCGGATTAAGGGCATTAATGTAGCCTGCAAGAACAATCAAACCAACCAAAACGATGCTTCCACCCAGCAAGTAAAGCTTAAATTGTGCGAAATTTTCACGGGCAAATGCCGGGATGATTGGAATGAAGTGATTGACCAATCTGAAAATATCGATCAGCACCACCAGGAGGAAAAAATACAGCATAGCACCCAGCCAGAACGAACCGGTCCAGACCAGGGCATCGCTCACAGGCCCCAGCCAAACCCTTTCCAGAAAACGACCGGCAATATAGGTAGCGGCCAGAGTCCAGAACACCGGTATGTACCAGGCCCGCAATGCGCCGCCTGCAGGCAAGGCCTGCAAGCCCCTGGAAAAAATGTAATAGTTTACCAAACTATATACTACAATAACTATGGAGAAAAATATGAAGAATGCCATTTTACGCATAAGGGTTATGTTAAACTAAAAATCTTAACGGAAAAGCATGTCATTTGTTTACAGCCACGGCGGTTTGAACAATTACAAGGACTGCTGGTTTTGAAAGTACAGTAAAATATTATCAATAAATTATGAGCAATAAAGAAAAAATTGTTTTGATTACCGGCGCAACTTCCGGTATTGGAAAAGAAGCGGCCAAAGCGCTGGCACAACAAGGCATGAAGCTTGTTTTGCCAGTGCGCAACATGGCCAAAGGCGAGGCCCTCAGGGAAGAAATCCATCAGCTCACGGGCAATGGCCATGTGGACCTGATGGAGTGCGACCTTGCTTCGCTTGATACGGTTCGTATGTTTGCCGAAACTTTTAACAAAAAATATGATCGACTGGATGTGCTCATTAATAATGCCGGTATTTGGGAAATGAAACGCAATGAGTCGGAAGACGGTATTGAACGCACTTTTGCCGTAAACCACCTTGCTCCGTTTTTGCTTACCAACCTTTTGCTCGATAAGCTTAAGGCCAGTGCCCCCTCGCGCATTATTACGGTTTCGAGCGAGGCCCATCGCATGGGAAAAATCAACTTTGACGACCTGGAAGGCAAGCGCCGCTGGAGCTGGATGGGCTCCTATGCTCAAAGCAAACTGGCCAATGTATTCTTCACCCGCCAACTTACCCGGCAGCTCAAGGGCACGGGTGTGGTAGCCAATTGCCTGCACCCCGGGGTGGTGGCCACCAACCTTTTCGACAAAATGCCCCGCTTTATGCACCCTTTGATGAAGCTGGTAATGATACCTCCGCAAAAAGGGGCTGAAACCACCGTGTTTCTTGCCTCTTCGCCACAGGCCCAGCAGGTTAGTGGCGAATATTTTGCCAAAAAGAAAGTTAGAAAAACCACCGGTTATGCACACAACAACGAAGTGGCAGAGAAACTCTGGAAAGTCAGCCGCCAGTATACCGGATTGTAAAAACCACCCATATGCCCTATCCCCAGAGCCAGCCAAATCATCTTAAGGGCCAGACCAGCCCCTACCTTCTGCAGCATTTGTATAACCCTGTGGACTGGCACCCATGGGGCGAGGCAGCGCTGGGCAAAGCGCGGCGTGAAAACAAGCCCTTGCTTGTGAGCATTGGTTATTCGGCATGCCACTGGTGCCATGTAATGGAAAAGGAAAGTTTTGAAGACGCAGAGGTGGCCCGCCTCATGAACCAGAATTTCGTTTGTATAAAGGTCGATCGCGAAGAAAGGCCCGACATTGATCACCTGTATATGAACGCGGTGCAGATGGTGTCAGGGCAGGGCGGCTGGCCGCTCAACTGTTTTGCATTGCCCGATGGGCGGCCTTTCTGGGGCGGCACCTATTTCCCGAAAGAACAGTGGAAGGGGATTTTGATAAGGGTTGCCGAACTTTTTCAAAACAAACTTAAGGATGTGGAAGAACAGGCCAGCCAAATCACTGAGGGGGTTTCGGCCAGCAGTTTCATCAAGTTTGACGGGGGCAAAGCCGAATTCAGCCAGCAAGAGGCAAAAGCGATGTTCGATAACCTTATGGGATACATGGACCGTGAGGAGGGCGGAACCAAAGGCGCACCGAAATTCCCGCTTCCTAACAATTACGAGTTTCTGCTGCATTATTTCTACCATACCGGAAGCCGCGAAGCCCTTGAGCAGGTTTTGCTTAGCCTTCGCAAAATGGCCATGGGCGGTATTTACGATCAAATCGGTGGTGGATTCTCGCGCTATGCCACCGATGCCAAATGGAAAATCCCCCATTTTGAAAAGATGCTGTACGACAACGCCCAACTGGTTTCGCTCTATTCAAATGCATTCAAGGCAGAGTCCGATCCGTTGTTCAGGCAAGTAGTTTACGAAACCATTGGCTTTGTGCAACGCGAACTCACTTCCCCGCAGGGGCTTTTCTTTTCAGCACTCGATGCCGACAGCGAAGGCGAAGAAGGGCGCTATTATGTCTGGACCGAACGGCAGTTTGAGCAAGAATTGGGCGCGGATGCAGGATTTTTAAAGGATTATTTCAACCTTGGCGGGAAAGGATTCTGGGAAAAAGGACAGAACATTCTGCTTCGCGATTTGCCTGATATGGCTTTCGCCGAGAGGCATAATATGAAACCGGAGGAGTTGCAAAGCAAAATTGCTTCAGCGAAAATCAAACTGCTTAAGGCACGTGAGACCCGCGTAAGACCCGGCCTTGATGACAAAATACTGGTGTCGTGGAACGCCATGATGATCAAAGGCCTTGCCGATGCGTACGCCGCATTTGGGGAAGAGGAATTTCTGAACACTGCAAAAACTGCAGCAGATAAAATCATGGAGCTGGCCATGGCTGAAAACGGAAAATTATTCCGTAACCTGAAAGGAGATAAGCCCACCATTGATGCTTTTCTTGAAGATTATGCCTGGCTGGCACAAAGCCTGATAAGGCTCTTTGAAGTTTCTTCTGAAGAAAAATATTTGAGGAAAGCGGCTCTGCTCGTCGAATATTCCCTTGCTGAATTTTCTGCGGAAGCTACCAGTCTGCTCTCGTTTTCTTCCAGAGCCGGCGAAAAACTTGCCACCTCGTTTTTCGAGTTTCATGATAATGTAATACCTGCCTCGAACAGCGTAATGGCCCGAAATCTCTTTTACCTTGCCAATTATTTTGAAAAGCCGGAGTGGGGACAGCAAAGCTCTGATATGTTGCGCGACATGAAGCGGCTGTTAAATAAATACAGCAGCAGCTACACCAACTGGGGCATTTTGCTGCTCCACCATGTGTTTCCATTCTACACAATGGTGATTTGTGGCCCGGAGGCAATAGAACATTTAAAAGAGGCAAATCAAAGATTCCTTCCAAATACGCTTTTAGCCCCTTCAAAAGGAGAAAATTCTGAACTGCCGGTTTTCGAAAACCGCTATGATGCGCCAAACACCTGGCATTACGTCTGCAGCATGGGCGCCTGCCAGTTGCCGGTAAAAACCCTTGAAGAAGCCTTAAGGCAAATCAATTGACGTTCGTTTTAATGGTATTATTCAATTCATCAGGTGCCGGTTCACCTTCATTCATTACTTGGTTTTGGTGATTTATAGATTCCTGATGAATGAGTCTTAACATGTTGTTTATAAAATCTGTCCCAAGGCCTTTTTTCTCGCCCAGGGCAAGGTTTTTCTGCACGACCTCTGCCCATCTTTTGGTTTGAAGAATGGTAATATTATTCTCTTTTTTGCATTGGGCAATGGTTTTGGCTACTTTCATTCGCTGCTCCAGGATGTCAATCAGTTGTTCGTCATAAATGTCGATTTTGCTGCGGAGCTCTTCCAACTCATTCAAAAAGCTGCTGTCGGTCGATTCGGGGTTGCGCATCACCAGCCTGTTTAGCAGGCATACCAAGGTTCGCGGGGTAACCTGCTGCGCTGCATCGCTTAAAGCAACCGATGGGTCAATGTGCGACTCAAGCATTAATCCATCGAAGTTCAGGTCCATTGCTTTCTGCGAAACTTCAAGGAGCATGTTCCTGTTTCCGCAAATATGACTTGGATCGCAGATTATTGGCAGGTTGCCCACCCGTTGCTTTAACTCAACCGGGATCAACCAATGAGGAATATTGCGAAACTGTGTTTTCTCATAACTTGAAAACCCCCTGTGAATGGCACCAATCCTTTTAATCCCTGCTTTTTGTATTCGCTCAATGGCCCCGACCCACAACTCCAGTTCGGGGTTTATTGGATTCTTCACCAGTACGGTAGCATCTGAGCCTTGCAGGGCATCCGCAATTTCCTGCACCACAAAAGGATTGGCAGTACTTCTTGCCCCGATCCATAAATAGTCAATGCCGTATTTCAGGGCTTCGTAAACGTGCCTGGCATTGGCCACTTCGGTTGAAATGCCCAGTCCGGTTTCTTCCTTCACTCTTTTTAGCCAAGGCAGGGCGGTGCTGCCCATGCCCTCGAAGCTACCCGGGCGGGTTCGGGGTTTCCAGATGCCAGCCCTAAAAATATCTACCTTGTCGCTGGCAGCCAGCTCACGGGCTGTTTGCATAACCTGTTCTTCGGTCTCGGCACTGCACGGCCCGGAAATGACCAGGGGCCTCCTTTTGTGGTGGGGCCATTGGGTAATGGGCTCAACTTCAAGAATTGTTTTCATATGTTTTAGTTTTTCTGAATTAGCTAAGAATTTTCTGAATTTTATTGGCCTCACGAATAAGGCCGTTAACCTCGTTTCTCTGGTTTTTTTCAATGTGTTCCCTGAAAAGCTGGAGCTTTTCAATGTAGGTGTTGAGCACTTCAATGACGTAAGCGGAGTTTTGCTCAAAGACCGGTGCCCACATCTCGGCAGAACTTTTTGCCAGGCGAACGGTGGAAGCAAAACCACCACCCGCCAGGCTGAGAATTCTTTTTTTGTCCTTTTCCTTTTCGAGCACACATAGCGAAAGGGCAAAAGAAGAAATATGCGAAATATGCGAAACATAAGCGGCGCTCATGTCATGCTCGTCTGAATTCATGTAAATAAGCTTCATGTTAAGGACCTTGAACATTTTGCGAACCGCCTTCAGGGCAAAGGGGGCGCTTTTTTCTTTGTCGCATATTATGGCGCATTTGTAATCGAACAATTTGCTCATTGCAGCCAGCGGGCCTGAAAACTCGGTGCCGGCCATGGGGTGGGCGGCCACGTAATGCCTGCGGTTTGGATGTTTTTTCAAAAGCTTTGCCAGACCGGCCTTGGTTGAGCCCATGTCGGTGACAACTTTTTGGGTTTCCCCAACCAGGTCGAGCACCCGTGGAAGCAACCCTCCGATGGCATCGACCGGCGTAGCCAGGATGATCAGGTCGGCACGCTGAACCGCATTTTCGAGGGTGTCGGTTTCGTCGGACAGGCCGCCAAGCCTGGCAATGGCCGCATGCTGCGGATCGCTGTCTACACCAATAATGTGGCTGGCAAAACCTCGCTTTCGCAGGTCAATGGCCAGTGAGCCACCTATTAATCCCATTCCGGCAATACAAACAATCATGCTTAGTTATTTAAGTGTTTGATAATTCTTTTTTTTGCATTCAAAAGCAGTTCAAGGCTGCTACACAATGAAATTCTGATGTGATTTTGCCCGTTGCTCCCGAAAATTATTCCCGGGGTAACGAAAACATTGGCCTGATATAATAACTGGTCGCTGAGCTCAACAGCATTGGCGAACTTTTTAGAAATCCTGCCCCACAAAAACATGCCGGCCTGGTTTGGTCTGACCTTACAACCGAGTAAATCCATTATATCGGCTGCAACCACCTGACGTTCTCTGTAAATCCTGTTCATTTCTTCATACCATTCAGCCGGAGCAGAAAGTGCCTCGGCAGCGGCAAGCTGCAGCGGCCTGAACATGCCAGAATCCATATTGCTTTTTACCTTTAATACAGCCTGAATGTATTCCTCGTGGCCTGCAAGCATCCCAACGCGCCAGCCTGCCATATTCTGCGATTTGCTCAGTGAGTTCAGTTCAAGGCAAACGGTTTTGGCATCGGGCACCGCCAGCAAGCTTAGCTTTTGGTGGTTCAGAATGAAACTGTAAGGGTTGTCATTGCAGATTAAAATGTGATTCCGAACGCCAAACTCAACCAGTTTCCTGAAAAACTCCGGAGTTGCCTTTGCCCCGGTTGGCATGTGCGGATAGTTGATCCACATGAGCTTCACCCTTTCCACACCTTCCTTTTCCAATCGATCCAGGTTAGGCAGCCAGTCATTTTCTTCAATGAGAGGGTAGGTTCTGATCTTACCGCTGAGCAATGCTGCTGCAGAACCATAGGTCGGATATCCGGGGTCGGGTATCAGCACCTCATCGCCAGGGTTTACGAAAGCCATGGTTATATGCATAATGCCCTCCTTGGAGCCCATCAGGGGCAGGATCTCACATTCCGGATCGAGCGTTACCCCAAAATGCCTGGCATACCAGTTTGAAAATCCTGCACGCAGTTCAGGAATCCCTTTATAGGACTGATAACCGTGGCTTCCCTGCTCATAGCTGCTTCTTACAAGGGTTTCAATGGTTTTGCCGGATGGGGGCAGGTCGGGGCTTCCTATGCCCAGATTGATCACATCAATGCCTTCTTGGCGCATTTGCTCAATTTCCCTGAGCTTTTGCGAAAAGTAGTATTCTGTAACAGAGTCTGTCCTATTGGCCGCTGGTATGAACATGATTCAACTCTTTTGAAAGTTTTGACATTCTATTGCTTACTGCTGGCGGTTTAGCTCCGGGATGATAAAGCCCCATGATCCAAAGCTTTTGAAGCTTTTTTCCCAACTCGCTGATAGTTTTCCTGGCGTGATCATGGTCATTGAAAAGCATGTCGGCATGGAAGATATACTCCCAGGTCGATCCCACTAGTGGCAGCGACTGCAGCATGCTTAGGTTGACCCCGGCTTCGGCCAGCGGGTTCAGCACTTTTACAAGGCCGCCTGGCACATGGGGAGCAATAAAGGCCACGCTTGCCTTTACCGGAAGGTTTTTAGTCAAAGTCGCAGGCTTGGGCCCGATAACAAGGAAGCGGGTGAAGTTCTCCTTGTTGGTTTCTATAGATGATGCCATTATGGACAAGCCATAAATTAGAGCCGCCTGTTCGCTTCCAACGGCTCCGATGCCGCTCAGCATGTCTTCTACGATCTCACGCGCACTGAGGGCCGTGTCGTATGATTCTACCAGACGGATATCCGGATGCTTCAGAAAAAAATCTTCGGTTTGCATAAGCGCCATGGGGTGCGAGCGCACTTCAACCAGGTCACCGATGCTTTGGCCGGGCAAGGCCATTAAATGCTGGGTAATCCTGAGATATTCTTCGCCCATAATATGCAGGGAAGCATTCCTGATCAGCGAGAAATTTGGCAGCATGCCGCCTGCCAGCGAATTCTCCACTGCCATGACACCAAAGTCTGCCTGACCAACACCAACCCGGTTCACCAGGCTTCTGAAATCCATACATTCAACGGGTTGAAAATCCCTGCCGAAGTAAAGAATGGCGGCTTCTTCATGAAAGGAGCCCCTGATGCCCTGTATTGCTATTTTCCCCATTTTTTCTCAAAAAAAAAGCCCCGCATTTGCGGGGCCTGGTCATTTTACATTATTGTTTTTGCTCAAAAGCAAACATATTGTCACCAAGCCCCCTTTCTACCAAAGTAGAAATAGAAATAAAAATAGCTGGTGAAATATGAAAAGCTCTGCTTCATGTTGAATTTTCGAACTGCAATAATAAGTTATTTTTTTTTAAAAATCTTCTTTCTTGAAGAAAAGTTGAAAAATAATTAAATAAATGTTTAGATATGTGCGGATAAAGGGAGGTTTTACCATAGCCAGCATTTCAGAAAAAGATGAATTTGCTTTAAATTCGCTGAAAAAAATATCATGCAAAGAGAAGAAGCACTTAAACTCTTACATCAACATGTAAAAAACCCGCGGATGATTGCCCATTGCCTTTCATCAGAAGCGGTGCTTCGTGCATTGGCTGAACGTTTGGGTGAGGATCCGGACAAATGGGGAATAGCGGGCTTGCTGCACGACCTTGATGTGGAAATGACCAATGGCGACATGCATACCCACGCCATGGAAACGGCCAGAATACTCAGGGAACAAGGTCTGGAAGAGGATGTTGTTGAGGCCATAATGCTGCACAATGAGGATGCAGCTCACGGGCAGCCCCGCAGCAAATTGTTTCACCATGCGCTGGCAGCCGGTGAAACGATTACCGGTTTGGTTACGGCCACTGCATTGGTTTATCCTGATAAAAAAGTGGAAAGTGTAAAGCCCAAATCAGTTGTCAAACGCATGAAAGAAAAGGCGTTTGCCGCCAGCGTGAGGCGCGAAACAATATTGGAATGCGAAAAGATTGGCATTCCCCTGCCCGAGTTTGCCGAGCTCTCGGTAAATGCCATGAAAAAAATTGCTCCTGAAATAGGGCTTTAGGGTGCTGGTTGTTGCTGCAGCTGCAGCAGGTTGGAGTAAGTGCCGCTGCGCAGCACCTCCAGTGCCTTGCCGAAAGCCTTGTCGTCCTGGTTAATAACCGGGAAAAAGGCCTCCGCTCCATAAATGTTTCGGCCAATGTATGCTTTTAGGTTTCGGTGAATCAAAGATTCGCTCTCAGCACTGATGGCGGCCGGTATGCTCACTCCCTCGGCAGCAACAAAGGTCAGAAAATCACGGAAAACATTTTGGCTAACACTGAAATTCCTTACAAAGGTGGCGGCATTCTGGTGCTGCTGCAAGGTGCTGCGGTTGCGGTCGGCATAGTTGAAGGCAAAGCGGTAAACAAGTCCGCGGTTGGCCACCTGGTTGTAAAATACAAACTGTTCGCCCGTTTCAATGGGGATGAAGATATCGGGCATAATGCCGCCACCGCCATATACCACCCGTCCGGCGGGCGTTTCGAAACGCAGGGAGTCGTCAAACTTAATGCTGTCGGGATTTTCAAGTTCGCCATCGAGCAGACGGGTCATAAACTCACTGTAATATTCTTCTTCGCCATTATCGTAAGGTTTCTGTATGCTGCGCCCTGTGGGCGTGTAGTATCTTGCCACGGTAAGGCGCATGGCCGAGCCATCGCCAAGCTGCACCTGTTCCTGCACCAAGCCTTTGCCAAAGGAGCGACGGCCAATGATAAGGCCACGGTCGTTGTCCTGAACGGCGCCTGCCACGATTTCGCTTGCCGAGGCCGACCACTCGTCAATCATAATTACCAGGGGCTGGGTCTCAAAACCCCCATTTCGGCGGGCATGGGCATATTGACGAGGACGGTTTCTGCCATCGGTATAAACAATCAATTTTTGGGCATCGAGAAACTCGTCGGCCAAGTTTATGCTGGCCTCCAAAAAGCCACCCCCATTGCCGCGCAGGTCGAGGATCATCTTTTCCATGCCTTCGCGCTTGAGGCGCTCCATGGCCAGCGTAAACTCCTGATGCGTGGTGGCCGAAAACTTATTCAGGCGAATGTAACCGGTTTCTTCATCGATCATATAGGCCACATCCAGGCTGTACTGCGGAATCTGATCGCGAAGGAGGGTGAAGGGCAGCAGTTCGCCTACTCCCGAGCGCTTTACCATAACATTTACCTGGGTGCCTTTTTCCCCCTTGAGGCGGCGCACCACCTCGTTGGTCGACATGCTGACCCCTGCAATGGGCTCGTCTTCCACTTTTACAATGCGGTCGCCTGGCATAATGCCTGCCTTTTCACTGGGTCCGCCAGCAATGGGGTTGATTACCACCACCGTATCGCTGATCATGTTAAACTCAATGCCAATACCTTCGAAGCTTCCCATGAGCGGGTCGTTCATTTCACGAAAATCCCTTGCGGGGATATAGGCAGAGTGCGGATCGAGGTTTTTCAGCAGGCTGTGAATGGCATCCTCGGTGAGGGTCTGACGATCGACAGAGTCGACATAGGCTTCCAGGATAAAATTGATGATGTTGTTGAGCTGGTTGCCGCGGTCAATGCCAATGCTGAAGAATTTCTTATCGGCCTGTGATTCGCGCGGACGCAAATTGAGCCCAAGGATAAAACCGGCAATCAGCACCAGGGCCATAATTACCGGAAGATAAATTTTAAAGCGGGAATATTTTACAGGTGTGTTTTCCATTTTTTGTCAAATACAGGCGTTAATTACCTGAAAACGAAATTAAATAAAACCAATAGACGTGCTGTGTTATTTTTTATTAAAACATTGACCTTAGGTCGCTATCTCCACTATTTTTCCTGACGCAGTTTTTCAATTATGGCGCTGGTTGAAAAACCTTCGAGGAAGTCGATGGTGACCACTTCTCCCTGCCTGGCTTTTACCACATCGTAGCCCACGATGTCCTCGGCCTTGTAGTCGCTGCCTTTTACCAGCACATGGGGCTGCACCTTTTTAATGAGTTCGTAAGGCGTATCCTCATCGAACAGCACCACAGCACTCACAAAAAACAGGGAAGCCAGCAGCCTTGCCCTTGCATCCTGATCGTTGACCGGGCGCCCCGGGCCTTTAAGGCGTCTAACCGACTTGTCGGTGTTGAGCCCCACCACCAGCTCATGTCCAAGATCGGCGGCATTCGACAGGTAGTCGATATGTCCCAGATGGAGAATGTCGAAACAACCGTTGGTAAAAACCACTTTCTTAGCGTGCTTGCGCCAGTTGTTAATTAAACGCGACAATTGCGCGCTGTCATTTGCCTGAACGATTTTCGATTCAATGACATGTTTTTTCAACATCATGGGAATTCTTTTTTACCCCTGTGGCTATTGAAGATGAAACACCTGCCAATCAAGGTTGTTCAGCCGGCTTCTGCTTTGCTTCCTGAATTTGCAGTTTTGGCTTGTTTACGAATGAAAACCATACCCAAAGCAGCCCGCTGGTGCCAATGATTACCACCATTTGCAGGGCGTGCGAAATGTAGGCATAGGAAGTGGCGGGCTCAGGTGCAATGGCATAAAGTTGCGTAAGGGTGGCGATAGTAATGAAGTGATAGGTGCCAATGCCGCCCGGAACCGGCGCAAGTATACCCAGGCTGCCCACGGCCAGAAGCGTAAGCCCGGCCAGGGGCGAAAGGTGAGAGGTGGCCCCGATGGCAAAAAATCCAAGGTAAGCCGTAAGGAAGTACAAGGTCCAGATCAGCAGGGAGTAAAACACGAACCATGCCTTGCTGCGCATTCTCCAAAGGGTTTTAATGCCGTTGAAAAAACCGTGCAGTTGCCTTTTCAGCTTATAAGCAATGGTGTCCGGCTCGGCATCCCTCAGTTTTTTTCTAAGCCACCAGGCCAGAAAAAGTATGGCCAGCAAAAACAGGCTTGCGGCAACAAAAAAGATGAGCAGGCCTGAAGTGCCCTTCGAAATGAGCGAACGGAAGAAAAAGTTATAGAGAAAATTTTTGAGAAAGCTGAACTGAAAAACGATGGTGAAAAACATCAGCAGCACCAGGGTAATCATGTCGATAAATCGTTCGGCGATCATGGTGCCGGCTAGGGAGTTGAAGGGGATGCCGTTTGACTTGCTCAGCACGGCGCATTTCGACACCTCGCCCAATCTGGGTACCACCAGGTTGGCCAGGTAGCCCGACATTACCGCATGAAAGGTGTTGCCCAGCCCCACCTTATAACCCATGGAGTGTATCAGAATATTCCAGCGTTGGGCCCGTGCTACGTGGCTTAACACCCCTGCCACCATGGCCAGCGCGATCCAGAAGTAGTTGGCGTTTCTGAACTCTAAAACAATTTTGTCGATATCCTGCCCGCGGGTAACCCACCAAAGCAGTAGCAGGCCAAGTGCCAGAAAAATTAAAACCCTGAAATACCTGCCCAACTTCTTCACGGAAAAACTATCGGATTTTCGACAAATGGATATTGAGATGATGAGATGAACTGTGTTTTATTGAAGGCGTAATTGTATCTCCTTGCAAATAAGCTTTTTGCAAATATATGAATAAAGAAATGCCTGCGCAAAACAAACCGGCAAAGCTAAAAGGAAAATTTGAAAATGACCAAAAAAAACCGTAAATTTGCAAACCATTTCTTCTTCTAACTGTCAACTACTTACTGTCATGGAAAAACCCCGAGTGCTATTCGTTCAACAGGAAATAACTCCATACCTTAAAGAAAGCCAGATGGGCCTTATTGGCCGGCATTTACCCCAGGGTATTCAGGAAAAAGGCAAGGAAATCCGCACTTTTATGCCACGTTTCGGCAGCATTAACGAGCGCCGCAATCAGTTGCACGAAGTCATCCGTCTTTCAGGTATGAATCTGGTAATCAACGACACGGACCACCCGCTGATTATCAAGGTAGCCTCCATCCAGGCTGCGCGCATGCAAATTTACTTCATCGACAACGAAGACTTCTTTCAGCGCAAATACACCCTGGCCGACAAAACTGGCAAGTATGCTGCTGATAACGACGAGCGCGCCATTTTCTTTACGCGTGGCGTGATAGAAACCGTGAAAAAGCTGGGCTGGGCACCCGATATCGTGCACTGCAACGGCTGGTTTACAAGCCTTATGCCGCTGTACTTAAAAGTAGCCCTGAAGGAAAACCCCATGTTTTCTGATACTAAGGTGGTGTATTCTGTATACAATGACGAGTTTCCGGGTTCGCTCGACCCCACCCTGGCCAAAAAGCTGACGGCTAAGGAAATCAAGTCCGAACACCTGTCAGGATACCAAGAGCCAACCTTCGTTAATGTTAGCAAGGCTGCCATCGACTACTCCGACGGCATCATATTCGGGAATGAAACCATCGACCCGGAAGTAGAGAAATACGCGCGTCAAAGCAATAAGCCTTTGCTCGAATACCAGTCGATGGATACTTATATCGATGCCTTTAACGATTTTTATGATGAAGTATTGGTCAACGAATCGGTGGTTTCAGAATAAATTCTTATAAATTTGCCACCTGAAACACGTTATTTTCATTGATCTTTCTGAATCAAAAAAATATTCCAACTTTGAAAAAGCAATTGTTCCCCCGTTTCGACGGGGGGTTTTTCCGCATCCCCTTTCAATTTATTGCCATTCTCGCCCTTTTTCTTGTCTGGCATAGCTGTTCAGAGCCCGACGGCATTGGCCTGAATCTTATTGATGAGCAGGCCGGTTATCAAATGACCGATACCGTTACCATTGCTGCGTTTTTTGAAAGGGACGATACCATACCCACCAACATTGGATTCCAGAATTTGCTGGGCCTGATGCACGACCCGGTTTTTGGTAAAGCCAGGGCCAGCATCTATACTCAGTTTCGTTTGCCCGTCAACGACTTCTCGCTGGGCGAAGAACCTGTGCTCGACTCCATTGTGCTTTCGCTGGGCTACACTGGCGAGTATTATGGCGATCTGGAAACTTTTCAAACCATAAAGGTTTTTGAATTACTCGAACATGTGCCTGACGCCGACTCTCTTTTTAATAACCAGCCCCTGGCGGTAGTGGAGCGAAATATCGGCCACCGTATTTTACGCCCAGCACCAACCGACAGTACCCTGATTGACACCACCTTCTTCGCGCCCCACTTTACCATGAGGCTTTCCGACTGGTTTGGGCAAAAAATTATTAACGCCAATGGCACCGAGGCTTTTGAAAACGTAGACAACTTCCTCGATTATTTCAAGGGGCTTCAGATTACTGTGGCCGACAACTTTAACGAAGGCGGTTCCATTTTCAACATTAACATGTTTTCGTTCTATACTGTTCTCAGGCTTTACTATCATGAGGCAGCCGATACGGTTCCTACTCCCCGGCAATACAATTTTTACCTAAGCGATTTTGCCAAGCGGCTGACTTTTGCCGAGCATTTTGACTTCGAAGGAAGCCACCCACTTATCCTGGAGCAACTAAACAATCCAGGACAATTTAACGACAGTTTAATTTTCCTGAAATCAATGGGCGGACTGCGTGCCAGACTAAAACTGCCTCATATAGACAAGCTTGGAGAAATCGACAATGTTACCATTAACCAGGCAAAGCTTATTATTCCTGTTGAGGAGGAGTTTATCGGCGATGACTACTTTGCGGCCCGCAGGCTATTCCTTTTACAAATGTCGGAGGAAGAAGAACTTGTTGCCCTGCGTGATTATTCGCTTGGACAGGCTTATTTTGGGGGTGTTTATGACGAATCAAAGAAACAATACGTATTTAACATTACCCAGCATTTGCAGGAGGTGTTGAGCGGTCAACTCGAAAACAGTGATTTGATTTTGATTGTTTCGGGCTCGGCCGAGAATGCCCAGCGTGTGGTGCTCAGAGGGCCCGGACGAACCGAGAACCCCATGAAACTGGAGATTATTTACACCCTTTTCGACTAATTTTCTCCCCTTATTTATTGAAAGATGTGTGGAATTGTTGGGTATATTGGCCCACGCGAAGCATACCCGATATTGATAAAAGGCCTCAAAAGGCTTGAGTATCGCGGTTACGACAGCGCTGGTTTAGCCTTGCTCGATGGAGGCCTCAAGTTATATAAAAGCCACGGAAAAGTGTCGGACCTGGAAGAAAGGGTCAGCGACAAGAACTTGAATGGCACGGTGGGCATAGGCCATACGCGCTGGGCTACCCATGGCGAACCCAACGATGTGAATGCCCACCCGCACTACAGCCAGAGCCGCAAACTGGCCATTATTCACAACGGAATTATCGAGAACTATGGTTCCCTGAAAACGGAGCTCATAAACCGTGGCTTCGAGTTTAAAAGCAATACCGATACCGAGGTGCTGGTGCACCTGATCGAAAACATACAGGAAGAAGAAAGGGTAGAGCTCGTGGAGGCCGTGCGCATAGCCATGAACTACGTGGTGGGAGCCTATGCCATTGTGGTGATTTCTGAAAATGACCCCGATAAGCTTATTGTCGCCAAAAAAGGAAGCCCACTGGTTATCGGCATTGGCAAAGATGAATATTTCATTGCCTCCGATGCCTCGCCTATTGTTGAATACACACAGAATGTGGTGTATCTCGACGATGAGGAGCTGGCCATTGTTCCCCGGAAGGGTGAGCTTAAAATAAAAACCATTCGCAACAAGGAAAAGACGCCTTTTGTCCATCACCTCGAAATGCAGCTGTCGACCATCGAAAAGGGTGGTTTTCCGCATTTCATGCTGAAGGAGATTTACGAACAGCCCAAAAGCATTAAGGACAGCATGCGCGGCAGGCTAAGCCTGCAGACAGGGCAGGTGGTGCTGGGCGGCATTATCGATTACGAGCAGAAGTTTCTCAACGCCCGGCGCATTATTATGATAGCCTGCGGCACTTCGTGGCATGCAGGGCTGGTGGGCGAATACCTTTTCGAAGATCTTGCCCGCATTCCGGTGGAGGTAGAGTATGCTTCGGAATTCCGTTATCGCAACCCGGTGATTTACGAAGACGACCTTGTGATTGCCATCAGTCAGTCGGGCGAAACGGCCGACACCCTGGCCGCAATAGAACTGGCCAAATCAAAGGGTGCCACCATACTCGGAATATGCAATGTGGTAGGCTCTTCCATTGCACGCGCCACGCATGCCGGCTCATACACCCACGCTGGCCCCGAGATTGGTGTGGCCAGCACCAAGGCTTTTACTGCACAGGTTACCGTGCTGGCGCTTATGGCCCTTGCCATTGCGCAGCGTAAAGGTACCCTGTCGAAGTCGCGCTATTACGAGCTGATCAGCGAAATGGAGTCCATTCCGGCCAAGGTGGAGGAGGTGCTAAAGGTAAACGACCTGGTGTACGAAATTTCCACCCACTTTAAGGATGCCCGAAATTTCCTTTACCTTGGGAGGGGATATAACTTCCCGGTAGCCCTCGAAGGCGCGCTGAAGCTCAAGGAAATATCCTATATTCATGCCGAAGGCTATCCCGCCGCCGAAATGAAGCACGGCCCCATTGCACTGATCGACGAGCATATGCCCGTGGTGGTGCTGGCCACCAAAAAAGGCACCTACGAAAAGGTAATCAGCAACATACAGGAGGTAAAGGCCCGCAAAGGGGTCATCATTGCCATTGTAACCAAAGGCGACGAAATTGTGCGCGGCATGGCCGACTACGTGATCGAAATTCCTGAAACCGACGAGATCTTCGTACCCCTGGTGGCGACCATTCCGCTGCAGCTTCTCTCATACCACATTGCGGTTATGCGCGGCTGCAACGTAGATCAGCCCCGCAACCTGGCCAAGTCGGTGACGGTAGAGTAGAAGGCGCTCATAACTTCTACTAACTCTTTGTGGTGATTTTTAAAAACAACCTTAACAAAAAACCCACCCCCTTTAAAACCTGCTTTTTAGGCAAGGTTAAAAAGGGGGCGCTGGTTGGGAAAATTAATCGAACCTGAACATCAAACCAGGTCATTAATTTTTTTCATGAACTCAGGGAAGCAGCTCGGGAATTAACGGACCGACCTCTGATTGATTTCCTGATTTTAATTTAATGTCGCCTTTACAATTAAATTTGGCAAACCAGTTAGGCAGTTCTCCATTGTGTATCATTGCATTGGGATTGAAGCTTCCGGTGGCTCCGGCAAAACGTCCGGTACCTCCAGAAATCGTGGCAAGGTCGTTAAAACTGTATTGATAATTCACACAGCCTGCACCCTGATTACAAGTTATTTTCCCTTCAGGTATGCTGAAGAACAGCGCACTGCCATCTGCGGCATGGAATGCACCGATCAGGTTGCAAAAAGTTAAATTGTCCATGTCGCAAAGTAGCGTCATTTCAACAGATAACTGACCAAAAATGGTTGATTCACCATCTCCTCTCCATGTTTTTAGGCAGCCATCTTGTGTAATTGGGGCATTGGCTGGTGAATGGTCATAAACAACAAAATTTGCATCGAACAATGCACTCGGTTTTGTTGGTCCTTCCAAAATAGGATCCTCACAGCTGGCAAGCAGGGCCATGCAGACCAGGCACATCAGCATCTTTTCAAACGTTTTCATTTCTTTTGGTTTTAGGTTCGACAAATAAGCCAGTAACGATTAACACTTGTAAAGTTCGGGCAGAACCCACCCGATGGCATATCAAACCATTTCCAAAAGATTGCCGTTTTTTAGCAGACGTTTAATGTTATTTTCAATTTGTTATAAAATAATTCCAAGGGTTTGGAAGTATTTTGAAAGGTTAAAATATTTGAGCAGAAGATATAAATGAATATTCAGGACAAACGCCACCTCATCACAGAAAGGGTTGATTTTGTTGATGTTTCAGGAGAATGGTGATTTATTTCGGGTTGATTTTCCCCGAAAATGACGTGTTTGCCTCAATGTTTATAGTTTCGCCACAGCCTTTTTTGCTTCTTCAAGGTTCAAAAAGGCTTCATGGTTATAGACGGCACGCTCTCTTCTTAAATCCCAGCTTTTTTGCAGTACCTCAAGCGCTTCGCGGTATTTGCCTTGCTTGTATAGGCCCAGGCCTTTGGTGTGCAACCAAATGTAATGATCAGGTCTCGTTTCCAGGGCTTTTTCAATAAGCTCCATACCCTCACTTACATTATTATCGTGCTTAATAAGCAATGTGGCCATGATATTCATTCTGACGGGGTTTTCTGGTTCCAGCAATAGTGCATTTCGCAAATGCTTTTCAGCTTGATCAATTTTTCCCGCCTCCTCGTAAATCCACCCCAGTCGGGTCTGAATCGAGGCTTCAGTTGCGCCTTCATCCCTGATAATGGATTCAAATTTCAACAGGTATTCATTTGCCTGTTTTGTCTTACCCCGGGCCAGGGCCAGGATGGCCTGAAAGCGAATGATAAGAGGATCATTCGGGAAATCCTTTTCTGCTTGTTTATAGAGCCGTTGTTCTTTTCTGTATTGCCCGGTTTTATGATAAGCTTCTCCAAGAAGTGCGTAATCGGGTGCCCATACACTCTTAATTCCCCAACTCCTTCTTAATTCCAGATTTTTCTCCAGTTCGGGAATGGCATTTTCATATTGACCTAATCGAATGTAATTAAGGCCGATCATATAGTAAACTAAAGAGATTTGATCATCTATATCAAGAATCAATTTGTAATATTTTATGGCATCAGCCGGAATCCCGAAATATGTTGCATAATTAGCCTCTATCGCTAAGTTCTCGAACCGTGATACTTTATGCCTTTTTTCGTACAATGTAATACTCCATTTCTTTGCATCTTCAAAAAGCCCCTGATTGCCATAAGTACCTGTCAAATGAATCATTGCGGGAATAAAATTTGAGTCTATCTCAAGGGCTTTTAAATACATTTCCCTTGCCTGGGAAAAATCCATTTTTGCAAAAGAATTTGTTCCTTCAAGATAAAACCTGAAAACTTCGGGATCAGTTGATACGGCTGATGCGTCAACAAGCCTTTTTATTGAAAGGGAAAATTCTTTTTTTAACAAGTCTGTTATCAGGAAATTCTTTACCAAAAGCGTAAGTGAATCTGCCAGTTGAATGATATTCTCGGGCTTGCCATCCAACTGAAAGGATTGAAACACCTGTTCTGTTTTTGAGTCTATCAGTTTTGCATTGAGCCGTGTTATGGCTCCGATTTGTTTTATACTTCCCAGCACCAATACGCTGGCATCGAGTTTTTGCGAAACACTGCGGGCAAGGGTGGTGGTAAGAGAAGCATAATTTGCAAGGTCATTGCTTTCCAGCAGGGAGTTGACGGTTTGCGTTTGCCTGACCTTCAGATCTTTTTCGTTCGACAGGGAGTTGATCAGGTTGTCCTGAATCATAATTTCCCAAAAATTCTTGGAGGCATCATTTGTCAGGTTCTGAAACGGCATCACCGCAATGGATATTTCATCACCGGCAGGCTGATTGCTTAAATCACTCTTTCGGGCAAGGTAGATAAAGGCAAAAGCAATGACCAGCAAGGCCATTAGAGCGTATGCGGCAAGCAGGGGTGGTTTTTTGAAGCTGCCGGACAATGATTGGGTTGCTGTTTCTGCTTCAGGAATGCCTTCTGCTGTTTGGGCTTCATCAACTATTGGCAGGGTGCCTTCGGCCATTTTCTTTTTTACCTCACCGGGCGGGAAGCCATAGAAAGCGCTAAAGCATTTGTTGAAATAGGCCGGGCTGCCAAAACCCACATTGTAGGCCACTTCGGCTGCGGTGGCATTGTTTTGCTGCAAAAGCTCCAATGCTTTTTTCAGGCGGATTTCACGAATTAACTCGCTGATGTGCTTTCCGCATACGGATTGCACCTTTCGGTTGAGGGTTGACCAGCTCATCCCCAGGGCAACAGCAAGCTCCTTACCCCCGAAATTTTCGTCTGACAAATGATCGAGGGTATGCTGTTTGAGTTTTCCGATAAACTCCTGTTCGTTTCCTGCCCCGAAGGTCATGATACTGATATTCAGTGACCCTACATGTATTCAAATGTATGGAAAAATACAATCCGAAACACAGTCAGTATGAAAAAAGGGGAGGTTTATGTAAAATTGGTGGTTGGGGAATGTTCCTGGTAAATACGCAATGCATCGCGTCTCTGCAGGTTTGCTTAATCCTTTTCGATGGAATAGTAGCAGGAAGGACAACCAATTGCCTCTTTGAAAAAAAAGGTACAATATTAAGCCAAAAACCCACCCCCTTCAGATCTTGCCCTAAGGGGTGAAAGACCATTGAAGGGGGCGCTGGTTGGGAAAATTAATTGAACCTGTAAATCAAACCAGGTCATTAATTTTTTTCATGTACTCAGGGAAGCGTTTCCCGGATTAACGTACGAATATCCTAATAGAAAAACGATCCCGGAAGTTTTTCCTTATTCTAATTATAAACCAGATAGCCTGTTATTTTATTGAAAACGAAATCGTCTTCTGGAAGTGCCCCCCCGCTACTATTGAGTATGCCGGTAGCGCCGGTAAATTGTCCGGTTCCGCTTCCGGGTGTAAGTATAATTTGGCCATGGTAACTAGTATAATCCAAGGTTTGATAGGACCAGAAGGTAAATTCCATGCCATGGCCATTTGCTCCAACCATTTTGCCATAACCCTCAAGATACATAAACATTTCTCCATCTATCTCCGTTGGTACCATGCTTGTAAACTGATAAAAACTTTCTTGAGGATTGAGTTTCCCGGCGTGGGTGGCGGTTCCATGGATCATATATCTGCCCGGAATCTCCGGATGGTAAACGGCCCGATTATTTGATTTAAAAGGAATAGGTGCTTGAGCACTTTTCAATTCCACGTCCTCCTGATCTTCAAACAATGGGGTGTCCTTTTCGCAGCCAGAAAGTAAAACACCTGCCATTAACATTAAAAATAAATACCTTAGTGCTTTCATGTTTAAAAGTTTTTAGTTAATAATTTGGTTCGACCTTAAACCAGGTTCTTTCAAAAATAAAGTTAGGGCTGTATCGTGCCCAGTGCATATAAGCCTTTTACCAAAAGATTATAATTTTTGATCAGCCGTATAAGCCAATTTCCATTTTATGTGATTTTTTTCCACATTTCTTTCAGGCTTTAAATATTTCCCCAAAATTTCTAAACTTTTGATCAGGAATTGAAGCTTTGATCGTGGAAAAGAATTGATTTTGCTGATGTTTCAGGAGATGGTGATTTATTTCGGGTTGATTTTCCCCGAAAATGACAATTTTTACTCCTGCCGAATGAAAATTTTGAAAAATGCCGGGTTTATTTCAGGAAAAGTTGTAATCAATGTGTACGTTGGTGCAGCATTTTTTAGTAGAGACGCAATGCATTGCGTCTCTAATATAGTGCCGGATTATCGAATGGATTTTTCGAATAACCATCCCCCGGCCCCTCCCTACATGTAGGGAGGGGTGCCCGCTGGCTAGCGGGCGGGGTGGGTTCTCTTTCGCAAGGTTTTTTGTGTAGAGACGTAGCATGCTACGTCTCTGCGAACCCAATATTGCCACGTCTCTGCAAAGCACAATGAACTCAGCTCCAAGCCACACGTTCAATGCCCCAAATTATTCTCCCCGTTTTATTTCATACTTGCAACTGCCTTTTTAGCCTCCTCTAAATTTAAAAAGGCTTCATGGTGATAGACGGCACGATCTCTTCTTAAATCCCAGCTTTTTTGCAGTACCTCAAGCGCTTCGTGGTATTTGCCTTGCTTGTATAGGCCCAGGCCTTTGGTGTGCAACCAGATGTAGTGGTCTGGTCTCATTACCAGGGCTTTTTCAATAAGCTCCATACCCTCACTTACATTAATATCGTGCTTAATAAGCAATGTGGCCATGTAATTCATTCTGTCGGGATTTTCTGGTTCAAGCATGAGCGCATTTCGCAAATGCTTTTCACCTTGATCCATTTTTCCCGCCTCCTCGTAAATCCACCCCAGTCGGGTCTGAATCGAGGCTTCAGTTGCGCCTTCATTCCTGATAATGGATTCAAATTTCAACAGGTATTCATTTGCCTGTTTTGTCTTACCCCGGGCCAGGGCCAGGATGGCCTGAAAGCGAATGATAAGAGGATCATTCGGGAAATCCTTTTCTGCTTGTTTA
>Ga0209498_1000012_pt1 | contig 100497 bp, 100 predicted proteins | sample WalLakDeSediment_FD_184131 | JGI IMG/M metagenome (GOLD analysis project Ga0209498, IMG submission 184131) | Lake sediment microbial communities from Walker lake, Nevada to study Microbial Dark Matter (Phase II) - Walker Lake 11/02/13 Deep... | ecosystem: Environmental > Aquatic > Freshwater >... | reverse complement strand
CGGCGTCATCTTCTGCCCGTTCTCCGAGGCCGTCAGGGAGCATCCCGAGCTGCTGGAGCAGTATCTCGGCACAGTCGTGCCGACCGGAGACAACTTTTTCGCGGCGCTCAACTCTGCGGTATTCACCGACGGCTCGTTCGTCTATATCCCGAAAGGCGTGCGCTGCCCGATGGAGCTGTCGACCTACTTCCGCATCAACGCCGCGAATACCGGGCAGTTTGAGCGGACCCTCATCATCGCCGACGAGGGCAGCCACGTGAGTTACCTGGAGGGCTGCACGGCGCCGATGCGTGACGAGAACCAGCTGCACGCAGCGGTGGTGGAACTGATTGCGCTGGACGACGCCGAAATCAAGTATTCGACGGTGCAGAACTGGTACCCCGGGGACGAGAACGGCGTCGGCGGAATCTACAACTTCGTCACCAAGCGTGGCGACTGCCGCGGGCGCAACTCCAAGATTTCCTGGACGCAGGTCGAGACCGGCTCGGCGATCACCTGGAAGTATCCCAGCTGCATCCTGCGCGGCGAAAACTCGGTCGGCGAGTTCTACTCGGTGGCGCTGACAAATCACTACCAGCAGGCCGACACCGGCACGAAGATGATCCACCTCGGTCGCAACACCAGGAGCACGATCGTCTCGAAGGGCATCTCGGCGGGCCGCGGCCAGAATGCCTACCGCGGCCTCGTCAAGATCCTGCCCACGGCCGAGGGCGCACGCAATCACACGCAGTGCGACTCGCTGCTCATGGGCAGCGACTGCGGCGCGCACACCTTCCCCTACATGGAGATCCGCAACCCGAGCGCGGTGGTCGAGCATGAGGCGACGACCTCGAAGATCAGCGAGGACCAGCTGTTCTACTGCCGGCAGCGCGGCATTTCGGAAGAGGACGCCGTCAACATGATCGTCAACGGCTTCTGCAAGGAAGTGTTCCGCGAACTGCCCATGGAATTCGCCGTCGAGGCACAGAACCTGCTGAGCGTCAGCCTCGAAGGCGCGGTCGGCTGATTAACCAGGAATGAGTTCAATGTTGAGCATCAAGAACCTCAGCGCCCGCGCGGGCGAGCGCGACATCCTCAAGGGACTGAACCTCGAGGTCGGCCCCGGCGAAATCCACGCCATCATGGGCCCGAACGGCTCCGGCAAGAGCACCCTCGCGGGGGTGCTCGCGGGGCGTCCCGACCTGGAGGTTACGGGCGGCAGCGTCACCTACCGGGGCCACGACCTGCTGGCCATGGATCCCGAGGATCGTGCCCGCGAGGGCGTGTTTCTCGCCTTCCAGTACCCGGTCGAGATCCCGGGCGTGAATAACGTGTACCTGCTCAAGGCAGCACTGAATGCCATTCGCAAGCATCGTGGCGAGAGCGAACTGGACGCCTTCGAGTTCCTCGCGATCGTCAAGGAGCGGATGAAGCTGATGCAGATGGACGACAGCTTCCTGAACCGCGGCGTCAACGAGGGCTTCTCGGGCGGCGAGAAGAAGCGCAACGAGGTGCTGCAGATGGCTGTGCTGGAGCCCGCCCTGGCGGTGCTCGACGAAACCGACTCTGGCCTCGACATCGACGCCCTCAAGGTCGTGGCCAACGGCGTCAACAGCCTGCGCTCGCCAGAACACTCGATGGTGGTGGTGACGCATTACCAGCGGCTGCTCGATTACATCGTCCCGGACTTCGTGCACGTGCTCTCCGGCGGGCGAATCGTGCGCACGGGCGGACGGGAACTGGCGCTCGAGCTCGAGGAGCGCGGCTACGACTGGCTGCGCGACGGGGCCGACGCAGCATGAGCGCCGCCACCGCGGCGCGGGCCGCGCCCGCCCCGACGCTGCCGGACTGGATCGAGGCCGCTGCCGCGGCCGCCGTCGGCCCCGAGTGGCTGGCGGAGCGTCGCCGTGACGGCCTGGCCGCGTTCGCCGCGGCGGGCTTCCCCGGGCGGCGAGAGGAAGACTGGAAATACACGGACCTGAAACTGGTCGCGCGGCGCAGTTTCGCATTTGCTGGGGCGCCGGCTGTCGATGCTCCGGAGATCGAGGGCCTGGACTGCCCCGCCATCGTGTTCATGAATGGCCGCCTGGTCGAGACCCGCGGCCTGCCGGAGGGCGCGGCCGTGCTGCCGCTGGCGCAGGCCATTGCGGCAGCGCACCCCGCGTGCCGCGAACTTCTCGGCCAGGTCGTGAAGCCGGAACGCCATCGCTTCGCGGCGCTTGCGACCGCATTGTTTGCGGACGGCGTCTTGCTGGACTTGCCTCCGGGCACGCACATGACGGCGCCACTCAGGCTCGTGTTCCTCGCCGGCGGAGACGCCGAGCCGGGCCTGGCCTGCCCGAGGGTGCTGGTGCGGGCCGGCGAAAACAGCCGCGCCACGATCATCGAGCACTACTGCGCCGCGCCCGGGGAATCCCTGAGCCTCGCCGTGACCGAGCTGTCGCTCGGCCAAGGTGCACGCATCGAGCATTACCGGCTCCAGGAAGCCTCCGGCGAGGCTTTCCACCTTGGCGTGCTGGGCGCGCGGCTGGCGCGCGACGCTACCCTCGTGAGCCACAACCTCTCGGTCGGCGGGCGTATCGCACGCCTCGACCTCGACGTGGAGCTGGCCGGGCCGGGCGCGCGGGTGGAAATGAACGGCCTGTACGTCGTGCGGGATCGCCAGCACGCAGACAGCCATACGCGCGTAGACCACGCCGTGCCGCGCACCACCAGCGACGAGCTCTACCGGGGCGTGCTCGCCGGCAAGAGCCGCGCCGTGTTCAATGGCAAGGCGATCGTGCATCCCGGCGCGGCGGGAACCGATGCGCGCCAGTCGAACGCCAACCTGCTGCTGTCACCGGAGGCAGAGGTCGATACCAAGCCAGAGCTCGAGATCTACGCGGACGACGTGAAATGCGCGCACGGCGCGACGACCGGCCAGCTGGACACCGCCGCCCTGTTCTACCTGCGCTCGCGCGGCATCGACGAAGACACTGCCAAGAGTCTGCTGACTTTCGCCTTCGCCGACACGGTGCTCGCGCGCATGGAATTGCTCCCGCTTCGCCGCCACGCCGAACAGCTCGTGGTGGGGCGGCTACCCGATGCCGACCGGATCAGGGAGTTCACATGAGCGAAACGCGCCTGAAGGTTGTTCCTCCCCGCCCGGCCTTCGACGTCGAGGCCGTGCGGCAGGATTTTCCGATCCTGCACCAGCAGGTCCACGACCAGCCGCTCGCCTACCTTGACAATGCCGCCTCCGCGCAACGCCCGGTACAAGTCATCGAGGCAGTGGCGGAGTACTATCGCCGTGACCACGCCAACGTGCACCGCGGCGTCCACGTGTTGAGCCAGCGGGCCACCGACGCCTTCGAGGGCGCGCGCGAGAAGGTGCGCCGCTTCATCAACGCCGCCTCGACGAAAGAAGTCATCTTCACGCGCGGCACGACGGAGGCGATCAATCTCGTTGCCCAGAGCTGGGGCCGTGCAAATATCGGCGTCGGCGACGAGATCGTGATCACGCACCTCGAGCACCACGCCAACATTGTGCCCTGGCAGATGCTGTGCCAGCAGACCGGGGCGACGCTCAGGATCGTCCCCATGACGCCCTCCGGGGAGATCGACCTCGATGCAGCGCGCGGCATCGTCAATCCACAAACGCGGTTGCTGGCCTGCGGCCATGTCTCGAATGCGCTCGGCACCATCCACCCGGTGGCCGAGCTGGTGGCGCTCGCCAAGTCGGCAGGGGCGCTGGTGCTGCTCGACGGCGCCCAGGCCGTGCCGCACATGCGTGTGGACATGCAGGCGCTGGGCTGCGACTTCTATGCGTTCTCGGGCCACAAGCTGTTCGCGCCCACCGGGATCGGCGTGCTCTGGGGTCGCGAGGAACTCCTGCGGGCGATGCCGCCGTGGCAAGGCGGTGGCGACATGATCCTCGCCGTCAGCTTCGAAAAGACGACGTACAACGACCTGCCCTGGAAATTCGAGGCCGGCACACCGCATATCGCGGGCGCGATCGGGCTGGGCGCCGCGATCGACTACATCGAGCGGCTCGACTTCGAGCGCGCTGCGGCATGGGAGGACGAGTTGCTCCGGTACGCGACCGCCGCCCTGGTCGATGTTCCCGGCCTCAGGATCATCGGCACGGCGCCGCACAAGGCCGCCGTGATCTCGTTCTCGCTCGACGGCGTTCATCCGCACGACATCGGCACCATCGTGGATCACGCCGGGGTCGCGATCCGCACCGGACACCATTGCGCAATGCCGATCATGGAGTATTACGGCGTGCCCGCGACGGCGCGTGCTTCGTTTGCGTTCTACAACACGAAGGCCGAGGCTGACCGGCTCGTTGCGGCGCTGCTGCAGGCGCGGGAGGTGTTTGCCTGATGGATCTCGCCGACCTGTACCGTGATGTGATCATCGATCACAACCGCAACCCGAGGAATTTCCGCAAGATCCCGCCTCCCTGCCGGCATGCCGAGGGACTTAACCCGCTGTGCGGCGACAAGCTGCAGGTTTACCTGCGGGTGGGACCGGACCACCGCATCGAGGACGTGGCTTTCGAGGGCTCCGGCTGCGCGATCTCGGTCGCCTCCGCCTCGCTGATGACCGAGGCGCTGCGTGGCCGGTCGCATACGGAGGCCCAGGAATTGTTCGAGCGCATCCATGCGATGCTCACCGGGCGCGAGGAGGCCGACATCGCCGCGATCGGCAAGCTCGCCGCGCTGGCCGGCGTCCGGGAATACCCGACCCGCGTCAAGTGTGCCAGCCTGTGCTGGCACACAGTGCACTCCGCCCTCACTGAGGGCGGCACCGTAAGTACCGAGTAGAAGGCAGCCATGTACGGACAAGACAGCGAACCCGTCACCCTGGCCCGAGACTGCACGGCGATCATCGTGCCGGCGGGTGACCAGGTCATCCTCCGCAAGGGCGCCCGCGGCCTGATCACCCAGGCGTTGGGCGGCAGCTTCACAGTCTACCTCGACGGCAACCTGTTCCGCATCGCCGGGGAAGACGCCGATGCGCTCGGCAAGGACCCGGTACTGCCGCCGGAGCTGCCGCCGGACGCGGTGGACGAAGACGTCGAGGACCTGGTCTGGGAGCAGCTGCGCACCTGCTTCGACCCGGAGATCCCGATCAACGTCGTCGACCTGGGCCTGATCTACCAGTGCAAGCTCACGACCATGGCCGACGGATTGCGTGACGTCGAGGTCATGATGACGCTGACCGCTCCCGGCTGCGGCATGGGGGAAGTCCTGGTCATGGACGTGAAAGACAAGCTGGAGATCATCCCGACCATTCGCGAGGCGCGCGTGGAGCTCACCTTCGATCCGCCCTGGAACCGTGACATGATGTCCGAGGCCGCAAGACTGCAAACGGGGATGTTCTGATGGGCAGATGGCACGACGTGACGGCCGAGGGAGACATCGAGCCGGGGGGCTTCGCGCTGCTCGAGACCGATGATCGGTCGGCCGCGGTATTCAATGTCGATGGCACGCTGTACGCCATCGAGGACGTCTGCACGCATGACGGCGCGGAGCTTGCCGGCGGACCGATCGTCGGCGACCAGGTCGTCTGCCCGCGCCACGGGGCGCGCTTCTGTCTCCGCACGGGCCGTGCGTTGACGCCGCCCGCCTACGCCGCGGTCCAGACCTTCCCGGTGCGGATCAGCGCCGGCCGCGTCGAGGTCGAGCTGCCGGAGTAACGCCATGTTGCGCCTGATCCTGCTGCGGCACGGCAAGTCGAGCTGGGATGATCCCGCGCTCGACGACTTCGAACGCCCGCTCGCGCCGCGTGGCCTGCGCAACGTACCGGAGATGGGCCGTCGGCTTGCCCGGCGCGGGCAGCTCCCGGACCTGATCATCTCCAGCACGGCCGTCCGCGCCCTCAGCACGGCGCGCGCCATCGCACGGGAAATCGCTTACCGGGAGGATCGCATCGTCGAGGCCCCGGACCTCTACCTGGCGAGCCCGCGGTGCATGCTGGCGATCCTCCGCGACACGCCGTCCCCGACGGGCACGATCTTGCTGGTCGGACACAACCCGGGGCTCACGGAATTCGCCAACATGCTGGATAACGTGCGACTGGACAACATGCCAACAGCCGCGATGTTGTGCGTCGAATTCGATGCACCCGGATGGGCCGGAATCGACCCTGCTAAAGCACGCTTCGCGTGGTTCGACTACCCCAAGAAGCAGCCAGACTGAGTCAAGGCTGTCGGGCCCACTGCCGCGACCCGCGCTCGACCTTGCTCAGGAACCCGTCCAGGACCTCCAGATAGCGCTGGGGCTCCTCGAGATGCGGCATGTTGGCACTGTGCTCGAACACCACCCACTCCGAGCTGGGAATGCCCTGGTACAGCACCGCGGCGATCGCCGGCGGCGCCAGGTCGTGGCGTCCCGAGACTACCAGCGTCGGATACTCGATCTCGCCGAGCCGCGCGACGACGTTCCAGTCTGCAAGCTCGCCGCCGGGTTCCAGCTCGCTGGGCCCCAGCAGCGCATGCCGGGCCTCGGGATGCTCACGCGTGCTCCCCAGGCTGCGCTGCAGGCAGTCCGGCCAGGGATTCATGCGACAGAGATGGCGACGAAAGAAAACATCCGCTGCGCGCTGGCAGCCCAGGTCACCCATGGTGCCTGCCTGGGCGTGCGCGCGCAGGCTAGCCTCCACTTCGCCGGGCAGCGCGGCGACCAGTCGCCTGCACTCCTCGCGCCACTGGGGCACGCTGGCGACGGCGCTCGAAAGCACCAGGCTCTCCAGGCCCGGCGGACGCCGGAGCGCGTACTCCAGCGCCACGATTCCGCCCCAGCCGTGGCCGAGGACATGGCAGCGCTTGAGCCCGGCCGCGTCCCGCACCCCCGCGAGTTCATCTAGGAACAGGTCGAGCGACCACTCCGCAGCGGAACCCAGCCGGTCTGAGCCGCCGCAGCCCAGCTGGTCGTAGAACACCACCTGCCGGCCGGTGGTGGCCATTTCCTCGAGTGGATGAAGGTAGCGATACGTCATGCCCGGGCCGCCGTGGATGCACAGCAGCGGTCGGCGCGAGCGACTCTTGCCGACAACCCTGAAGCGGGTCTTGTAACCTCGAGAGGACGCGTAGCCCTCCCTGGCTGGTTCTAACTCCGGCATGCGGACGGGACTCCCGCCCAATCCATGGGTGTGGGTGCCGACGAGGATAGGTCTCGAGCGTGGCCGAGGGCCATCCGGAGAGATACTGTCAGGGATTGCCGCAGGAGGGCGCTGCCGCCGACTCTCTCCGGCCACGCGCGGAACGGCGCGAGACCGGGAGGCCACCTTTGCCCCTAGCGCGGCGCGGCGTAGCCCATGACCGCGATGAAATGGCATGCGGTCCCGGCAATCACGAAGAGGTGCCAGATGAAGTGGCAGTAGCGGAATCTATCCAGCGCGTAAAACACCACGCCGGCGCTGTAGGCGAGTCCGCCGGCAACGAGCCACGCCAGTCCCGCGGCAGGCATGCGCTCGACCAGGGGGACGATGGCGATCAACACCAACCAGCCCATTGCAAGGTAGACGGCCACGGAAAACTTCCTGAAGCGCACCCCGCCCGCAGCCTTCATGACGACTCCAGCCAGCGCGAGCGTCCAGATCAGCCCGAACAGCGTCCAGCCCCAGCCTCCCCGGAGTACCCCCAGCGTGAAAGGCGTGTAGGTCCCGGCGATCAACAGAAAGATCGATCCGTGGTCTACGGCGCGAAGAATGCTCTTGGCGCGTGGCCAGGGGACGGCATGGTAGATGGTCGAAGCTGCGTAGGCGAGCAGCACCGTCGCGGCGAACACCGCGGCGCCGACCAGGTCCGCAACGCCACCGGCACGCGCGGCCTCCGCCAGCAGGAAGGGCGTGCCGATCGCGGCCGCCACGAATCCCGCGCCATGGCTGGTGCTGTTGGCGATCTCCTCACCCACCGACTGCAGGCGCTTGTGGCCCGTGGCGAGGCCGGCAGAAGAATTATTGTGCATCGCATCAAGATACAGCCCGCGAGCTTGCACGGTCAAATGACTTGCTCTTCGGCCGACATAACCGGTCCAGGTGACCGCGGGCGTGGGACATCATGGGCCGGCCTGCGCTCAAACAATATAAACTCGCTCGGCCGGCCCATGATGTCCCACGCCAGCTGACCTTCGACCCGAGCAGCGCCCTTTGCGTCCCGGCCCCGGCCGGGTGGCCTCCAGGCAGGGCCAAGCTCAGCCGCCCCGACGCCGACTCCAGGTGCCATGCCCGGCAAGCCCTGCAACGCGGATGGCCGTCGTGGTCGTCAGCGTGGTTGCGAAGGCGGGGTGATTCGGCGGTCGGAGCGCAAGCGGGGACGGGGCGCCATAGGCCGGCCGAGCGAGTTTTTCCTTGTCCGAGCGCAGGCCGGCCTATGGCGCCGCGGCCTCGCGGGCAACCGGAACGAAGTGCCAGACTCGCGGGTTCGCGGGCAACGGCCACGCGCCAATCAGCACTCGGGAACGTTGACCGCGAGGCCGCCCTTCGAGGTTTCCTTGTAGCTGGTCGACATGTCGAGCCCGGTCTGGCGCATCGTGGCAATGACCTGGTCGAGACTGACCTTGTGGCTGCCGTCGCCGCGGAACGCCATGCGCGCGGCGTTGATTGCCTTGACCGCACCCATTGCGTTGCGTTCGATGCACGGGATCTGCACCAGGCCCGCGATCGGATCACACGTCAGGCCGAGGTTGTGCTCCATGCCGATCTCGGCGGCATTCTCGACCTGGGCGTTGCTGCCGCCCATCGCGGCGACGAGCCCGCCGGCCGCCATCGAGCAGGCCACTCCCACCTCGCCCTGGCAGCCCATCTCCGCGCCAGAGATCGAGGCGTTCTGCTTGTAGAGAATTCCGATCGCGCCCGCCGTGAGGAGGCAGCGGATGATGCCGCCCTCGTCCGAGCCGCTGACGAAGCGCCGGTAGTAATGCAGCACCGCGGGTATGATCCCCGCCGCACCGTTGGTGGGCGCGGTCACGACCCGGCCGCCGGCGGCGTTCTCCTCGTTGACGGCGAGCGCGTAGGCATTGACCCAATCCATGAAATCGCCGGCCTGCCCCTCGCCGCAGAGCTCGCGATACAGCCGCGGGGCGCGGCGCGGCACCTTGAGCACCCCGGGCAATATTCCCTCGGCCTCGAAGCCGTGCCGCACGCAATCCTTCATGACCTGCCAGAGCTCAAGCAGTCGAGCGCGTGTTTCCTCGGCAGGGCGCCATGCCTCCTCATTCGCGAGCACGACCTGGTCGATGCGCATATCGTTGCGCCGGCATTGCTCAAGCAGTTCCGCCGCGTTGTCGAACGGGAACGGCACCGTGACCGGGCTCTCAGGGCCGCCGTCGGGCTCGTCGCCGCGCAGGATGAAGCCTCCTCCGATCGAATAGAAGGTCTCGGTCGCGAGGATCTCGCCGGCGCCGTCAAACGCCGTGAAACGCAGTCCGTTGGCATGCCGCGGCAGGACCTGCTCCCTGTGGAACAGCAGATCCATCGGCTCGTCGAACGCGATCTCGCGCTCGCCCAGCAGCTTCAGCCGCCCTGCGCCCCGGATGCGCACGAGGCGCGCCTCGACGGTCGCCGGCTCGATCGTCCTGGGCACCTCGCCCTCGAGACCAAGGAGGATGGCCCGGTCGGTGCAGTGCCCCTTGCCTGTCAGCGCCAGCGAGCCATAGAGCTGCGCACCGACACGCTCGATGCGATCGAACACCCCGCCCGCGCGCGCGTCCAGCAGAAACTGCCGCGACGCCAGCATCGGACCCATCGTGTGGGAACTCGACGGCCCCACCCCGATCTTGATCAGGTCGAAGATGCTGATGGGCATGATGCTCCTTAACCCTCGGACAGCGACAAGAGGCTGGCGTTTCCGCCGACCGCCGAAGTATTGATGGTGAGCGTGCGCTCGGTCGTGAAACGGTGGAGATAGCCCGGACCACCCGCCTTCGGCCCCGTGCCGGACAGCCCGGAACCGCCGAACGGCTGGACGCCCACGACCGCGCCGACCATGTTGCGATTCACATACACGTTGCCGGCCCTGACCCTGGCAAACACCTCGCGGGCGCGCGCGTCGATACGACTGTGTACCCCGAAGGTCAGTGCAAAGCCGGTCGCGTTGATCTCGTCGATGACCTGGTCGAGATCCCTGGCCGCGTAACGCACCACGTGCAGGATCGGCCCGAAGACTTCCCGCTCCAGCTGGCCAATGCCATCGATCTCCACCGCCAGCGGCGCAACGAACGTCCCGTGCCTTGTGTCGTCCGGAAGTGCGCAGCGCGCGATGACGCGCCGTTCCTGCTCCATGCGTTCCGCATGGGCCTCCAGCACCTCGAGCGCCTCGCGGTCGATCACCGGCCCGACGTCGGTGGAGAGCAGCGCCGGATCGCCGATCCGCAGCTCCTTCATGAAGCCCGTCAGGAGCCGCAGCGTGCGCTCGGCGATTTCCTCCTGCAGGAACAGCACGCGCAGCGCCGAGCAGCGCTGGCCCGCGCTGTTGAACGCGGACTTCACGGTATCGAGCACGACCTGCTCGGGCAGCGCCGAGCTGTCGACCAGCATGGCGTTCTGCCCGCCGGTCTCCGCGATCAGCGTGGCAATGGCGCTGTCGCGCGCCGCGAGCGCCCGATTGATGAGCCGCGCAACCTCGGTCGAGCCGGTAAACGCGACCCCGGCGATGCGGGGGTCGGGCAACAGGACGCCGCCCAGCTCGGGACCGCTGCCGGGCAGCAGGTGCAACACTTCGCCCGGCACCCCAGCTGCATGGAACAGCCGCACGGCTGCGGCCGCCACCAGGGGCGTCTGTTCGGCCGGCTTTGCCAGCACGGTGTTACCGGTGACCAGCGCAGCAGCCACCTGCCCGGCGAAAATCGCCAGCGGGAAGTTCCATGGACTGATGCACAGGAACACGCCGCGTCCATGCACGGACAAATCGTTGCTCTCGCCGGTCGGGCCGGGCAGCCGCAGCGGCACAGCAAACTCGCGGCGCGCCTGGGCCGCATAGTAGTTGAGGAAATCCACCGCCTCGCGCAGTTCCGAGACCGAATCGGGGAGTGTCCGGCCACCCTCGCGGATGCACAGCGCGAGCAGTTCCGCGGTGTGCTCCTCGAACAGCTCCGCGGTCCGCTCCAGCAGTCTCGCCCTCGATTCCGCGCCGGCAGCATTCCAGCGTGGCTGTGCCTGCGCCGCGATCTCGAGTGCGCGCAGCGCAAGCTCCGGCGTGGCCCACTCTGCCTGGCCGATGACGCGGCGGTGATCCGCGGGCTGGACCACCGGATGCGCTTCGCCGGGCATTTCCTGCCCGCCGACCATCGGCCGCGCATGCTGCGGCTGCGCCAGCGCCTTGCGCATCGCGGCCGCGAGCGGGCCCAGCTCGCCCGGGTCGGCCAGGTTCACGCCGCGCGAATTCCTCCGCTCCGGGCCGAACAGCGCAGCGGGCGGCGGAATCCGGGGATGAGGGATCGTTTCGAGCCCATCCACGATCGCCAGCGGGTCCGCCACGATCTCCTCGATCGGCGCTTCCTCGTCGACGATCCGGTTGACGAACGAAGTGTTCGAGCCGTTCTCGAGCAGGCGACGCACGAGATACGGCAGCAGGTCCTCGTGGTTGCCGACTGGCGCGTAAACCCTGCACGGCAAGTTGAAGTGCTGTTCGCCGATGACCTCGGCGTAGAGTTCCTCACCCATGCCATGCAGGCGCTGGAACTCGAACTGGCGGTTGTCGCCCGCGTAGTGAATGATGCTCGCGACGCTGTGGGCGTTATGCGTGGCGAACTGGGCATACACCCGACCGCGGGCCGCGAGCAGCTCGCGGGCGCAAGCGAGGAAGGAGACATCGCTGTTCACCTTGCGGGTGAATACGGGGTAGCCATCGAGGCCGTTCTCCTGGGCTCGCTTGATCTCGGCATCCCAGTAAGCGCCCTTGACGAGGCGCACGGGGATGCAACGGCCCGTCTCCTCGGCGAGCGCGATGACCCAGCGGCAGGCATCCAGGCCGCGCTTCAGGTAGGACTGCACCGCAAGCCCGAAGCCGTCCCAGCCCGCGAGGGCCTCGTCGCGGAACACCTGTTCGAACAGCTCGAGCGAGATCTGCAGCCGGTCGGCCTCCTCGGCGTCCACGGTCAGTCCGACACCGGATTTCCGCGCGGCGACCGCCAGCTCGAGGATGCGTGGCGTCAGTTCCTCGAGCACCCGCTCGCGCTTGGCGAACTCGTAGCGCGGGAACAACGCCGAGAGCTTTACGGAGATGCTGTCGGCGGCAAAGATCGAGTCGGGCCTGCGGTCGGCGGCGGCGATGGCGCGGATGCCCGTATGGTAGGCCTCGAGATAGCGCTGGCTGTCCGCCGCGGTCAGTGCGGCCTCGCCGAGCATGTCGAAGGAGAATCGGTAGGCTGCGCCCTCGCCCGCCGAGGCGCGCTTGAGTGCCTCGCCGATCGTTCTTCCCATGACGAACTGGTGGCCCATGATGCGCATCGCCTGGCGCATCGCGCCGCGGACGACTGGCTCGCCAAGGCGGCTGACCAGCCGCTGCATGAACTTGGTCGGCTGCTCGACGTCCCGATGCGCCGGGCGGATGACCCTGCCCGTGAGCATCAAACCCCAGGTCGAGGCATTGACAAACATCGAGTCGCTGGTGCCCAGGTGGCTCCGCCAGTCGGCCGAGGACAACTTGTCGGCGATCAGGCGGTCTGCGGTCTCCTTGTCCGGCACGCGCAGCAGCGCTTCCGCGAGACACATGAGCACGACGCCCTCCTGGCTGGAGAGATCGTATTGCTGCAGGAAGGCGTCCAGGCCGCTGACACGGGTCCGGTTCCTGCGCACCGAGTCGACCAGGCGCATTGCGGTCGCGCGGACGCGCGCCGCGTCCTCCGCGTCGACGCGGGCGAGCCCGGCGAGCTCGCGGACCAGCACGCCCTCGTCGGCGAGATAGCGCGCATTGATGCGGTCGGAGACCCCGGAGGCCGGAGGCCGGCCGCCCGGGAATATGAATGCGGCATCGGCATCAGGCCGGCTCGCCGGCGTTTTGTCCATGGCGTCCAAGATCAGACCTCCCTCGTCGCTCGTGTCAGCCTTCATAGGTCTTCGTGAAACTGATCAGGCGCCGCCGGTCGCGCTTGCCGGGGCGCGACACGGGCGGCCGGCTCCCCGCAAGATCGCGCCGCAGTTGCTGCGCTGCCGCGCGCGCTGCTGCGCTGGCGTCAGTCTCTTCGTAGAGCCCGCGCGCTACCGGCGCCGGCCCACGCCGCGTCGCGAGCGCCAGCACATGAACCTCGAAGCGCTCCTCGCCTCGGGTGATCTCCAGCCGATCGCCGGGACGCACCGCGCGGGCCGCTCTCACCCGCTGTCCGTTGAGATGCACATGCCCTCCGGTGATCGCCTGCTGGGCAAGGCTGCGGGTCTTGAAAAACCGCGCCGCCCACAGCCACCGGTCCAGGCGAACGTCTTCCTGATCCATCTGCGCAGTTTAGCGCAGCACGCTCGGGTTGCAGCGTTCGGCATTGCTATAATCCCCGTTTTCCCGCTGCAGGAACGACTGATGAAGCCCGCCCTCCTCGACCGCCTTTCGTCGGAACTGAGCGCCCTCAAGGAACAGGGGCTGTACAAGTCCGAGCGGGTCATTGATTCGCCACAGCAGGCCGCAATCCACATGCAGGGCGGACGCGAGGTCATCAACCTCTGCGCTAACAACTATCTCGGGCTCGCCAACCATCCGGAACTGATTGCCGCCGCGCACGAGGCGCTCGACCGCTATGGGTATGGCATGGCCTCGGTGCGCTTCATCTGCGGGACGCAGACGCCACACAAGGAGCTCGAGCGCCGCATCAGCGCATTCCTGGGCATGGAGGACACAATCCTCTACCCGTCCTGCTTCGACGCTAATGGTGGCCTGTTCGAGACGCTGCTCGGCGAGGAGGACGCGGTCATAAGCGACCAGTTGAACCATGCCTCGATCATCGACGGTATCCGCCTGTGCAAGGCGCAGCGCTACCGCTACCGCAACAACGACATGGACGACCTCGAGGCCCAACTCGAGGCGGCATCCGCGGCGCGCACGCGGCTGATCGCCACCGACGGTGTGTTCTCGATGGACGGCACGATCGCGGAACTCGGCAGGATCTGCGATCTGGCGGATCGTTACGACGCGATGGTCATGATCGACGACTGCCATGCCACCGGCTTCCTCGGCGCCACCGGGCGCGGCACGCACGAGCGCCATGGCGTGCTCGGGCGGGTCGACATCATCACGGGGACGCTCGGCAAGGCGCTCGGCGGTGCCTCCGGCGGATTCGTCGCGGCGCGGGGGCCGATCGTCGAGTGGCTGCGGCAGCGCTCCCGCCCCTACCTGTTCTCCAACACCGTCGCACCGGTCATCGCGGCGACCTCCATCCGGGTGCTCGACCTGCTGGAGTCGGGCGCGGACCTGCGCCGGCGGCTGTGGGACAACACGCACTTCTTCCGCGAGCGCATGACCGCATTGGGCTTCGACCTCAAGCCTGGCGCGCACCCGATCATCCCGGTAATGCTCGGCGACGCAAGGCTGGCCACAACGATGGCTGACCGGCTGCTCGAGGAAGGCGTCTACGTGATCGGCTTCTCCTTCCCGGTGGTGCCACATGGCGAGGCGCGCATCCGCACGCAGATGTCCGCCGGCCACACCGTGCACCACCTTGAGCGCGCGATTGCAGCATTCGAGAAAGTCGGCCGGGAACTGGGGCTCATCCGCTGAGCTCCCACCCGCGAACATAATTTCGGTCGAACACAGGCAAATTCGGAGTCCACCATGCGCGCACTCGTCAAGGCCAGGGCTGAACCGGGCATCTGGATGCAGGACATCCGCCGTCCCGATCCAGGGCCGAACGACGTCCTGATCCGGATCCGCAAGACTTCGATCTGCGGCACGGACATACACATCTACAACTGGGACGCATGGGCCGCCCAGACCATCCCGGTGCCGATGGCCGTCGGGCACGAATTCGTCGGCCAGGTCGAGGCCGTCGGCAGTGAGGTCCAGGGCATCGCACCGGGCGACCGGGTCTCTGGGGAGGGCCACCTGACCTGCGGCCACTGTCGCAACTGCCGCGCCGGCCGGCGTCACCTTTGCCGCAACACCATCGGGGTCGGCGTCAACCGCCAGGGCTGCTTCGCCGAGTACCTGTGCATCCCGGCGAGCAACGTGTTCAAGCTGCCCGATGCCATCAGCGACGACATCGCCTCAATCCTCGACCCGCTCGGGAACGCGGTGCACACTGCGCTGTCCTTCGATATGGTCGGCGAGGACGTGCTCATCACCGGCGCCGGTCCAATCGGCATCATGGCGACCGCGATCGCGCGCCATGTCGGCGCACGCCACGTCGTCATCACGGACGTCAACGACTACCGCCTGGAGCTCGCCAGGAAGATGGGCGCGACCCGCGCCATCAACGTCGCGCGCGAGAAGCTCGATGATGTCATGCATGAACTGGACATGCAGGAGGGGTTCGATGTCGGCCTCGAGATGTCAGGCAACCCGCAAGCTTTCCGCGACATGCTGCGCACCATGCACCATGGCGGCGGAGTCGCGCTGCTCGGCATCCCCCCCGGGGAAACCGCCATCGACTGGAACCAGGTCATCTTCAAGGGCCTGACGATCAAGGGCATCTACGGGCGCGAGATGTTCGAGACCTGGTACAAGATGGCGAGTATGCTGCAGAGCGGACTCGACGTCAGCCCGGTAATCACGCACCGCTTCAGCGCTGCCGACTACCTCGACGGCTTCCGCATCATGGGCTCTGGCCAATCCGGCAAGGTGATCCTCGACTGGGCCTGAGCGAACCCCGCCAGACCGGCGCCTGATGCGCGCGCCGCGAGTGGCACGTGCCTCTGCTCGCAGCGCCTACCAGCTGTCGCAGAGGCAGTGGTAATAGACGCCGCGCGGATCGGCGAAGCCGCCCATGCGCTCCAGCTCGGTGAACAGCGTGCGCACCTCCACCGGCAGGCGCTCCAGCAGTGAGCGCGGCCAGGCGGTGATGCCGAGCCGAGCCGCCCTGCTGACCAGGTTGACCATCAGCCGCTCGCCGAAGCTCAGGCCGGGCTCGATCAGCATCACTTCGTAGTCGTCGCCCAGTCCCGCGCGGTCTGCGGCGGAGGCCAGCGCGTCATCGAGCGAGCCGAGCCGGTCCACCAGGCCCGACTCGAGGGCGACCTCGCCGAGCCAGACCCGCCCCTCCGCCAGCTCGCGCACCTCGTCCGCGGGCATGTCGCGCCAATCCGCAACCTGCCCGAGGAAGCGTTCATAGGATCCATCTACGATGGCCTGCCTGATATCCATGGCCTCCGGGCTGAACTCGCGGTCCAGCCGGAAATCCCCGCTGAAGCGATGGGTGCCGACGCCGTCCAGGCTGATGCCCAGCCGGCCCAGCAATCGCCCGAAGTTGGGGAGCATGCCGATCACGCCGATAGAACCCGTGATCGTGGTCGGATGCGCCCAGATCTCGTCCGCGGGCAACGCAATCATGTAGCCGCCCGAGGCGGCCACGCCGCCCATCGAGACGATGACCGGCTTGCCCGCCTGGCGCACCAGGTCGAGCTCGCGCACGATGGCCTCGGAAGCAGCCGCGCTGCCGCCGCCGCTGTCGATCCGCAGCACCAGCGCACGAATATTCTCGTCGTCCCGCGCGTCACGGATGAGCGCGCGCATCGACTCGTCGCCGATCGTGCCCGACGGCTGCTCCCCGGGCAGGATCGCGCCGCGTGCGACGATCAGCCCGACCGCGGGTTTTGCCTTGCCGGAAGGGCTGGCGACCTTGCGCTTCGCCCGCACGGCCGCAAGATACTCCTCGGCGTACACGCCCACGTAGTCGCCGTCCCGATCGTGTGCCCCGGCTTCGACCAGGCGGGCCTCCACCTCGTGGAAGCTGCGCAGCCCGTCCACCAGCCCGGCGTCCAGCGCCACTTTGCCGGTGTCCCCGCCGGCGGCCCTGAGGCGCGGCAGGAAGCGCTCTATGTAATCGTCCAGCAGGGCCGGCTCGAGCCCGCGGGCCTGCGCCACGCCATCCCGCCAGGCATGCCACATTCCCGCCGCGATCGGCGCCAGGTTTCCCCGCTCCGCCTCGGACATGTCGTCGCGACGGAAGGGATCGGCGAAGCTCTTGGCCTCGCCGGCGCTGAACACGTACCAGTCCAGCGACAGCTTCTCCATAGCGGTCTTGTAGTAGTGCCGGAAATAGCCGAAACCCTGCAGCAGCACGATGCCCTGCGGGTCGAGGTAGAGCTCGTCCGCGTGTGCCGCGAGGTAATAGTTGCGCATCGGCACATAGGCCGAATAGGCGACGACCGGCTTGCCGGTAGCGCTGAAGCGGCGCAGCGCCTCGGCCACCGTGGCCAGCTTGTCCATGCTGCCGCCCACGAGCCCGTCGACCTCGAGCTGGATCGCCTTGACGCGGGAATCCGCGGCGGCCTCGTCGATCGCTTCAACGAGGTCGCTGACCAGGGCCTGGGTGCGGGGCAGGCCCCGGGCAGCCTCGAGCGCACGGCTGACCGGATCGCCGGAATACTGCTCCACCAGCGCGCCCTCGGGACTGACGATCAGCACGAAGGCGTCGGGCAGCCTGTGGGGACGGGAGGCCAGCGCAAGCACGATCCCGAGCAGCACCAGCAGCATCAGGAACAGGTGCACGGTCCTGCGGACCGCGTCGAGGGACCGCCAGACTGACCTGAGGAAGCTCCGCAGGCCTCGCCAGATCAACGGCTAGACCTTTTCCTTGATCCGGGCGGCCTTGCCGGTGCGATCGCGCAGGTAATACAGCTTCGCGCGACGCACGTCGCCACGGCGCTTGATCTGGATGTCGGCGATGGCCGGGCTGTAAGTCTGGAAGACCCGCTCCACGCCTTCGCCATGCGACATCTTGCGCACCGTGAACGCGGAGTTCAGCCCGCGGTTGCGCCGCGCGATGACCACGCCCTCGAAAGCCTGCAGGCGCTCGCGGTTGCCTTCCTTCACCTTGACCTGCACGACGACGGTGTCGCCGGGCGCAAAGTCCGGAACCTCGCGCTGCATCTGCTCTTTATCCAACTGTTCGATGATGTTGCTCATATCGATCACCCGCGCCCAAGCTTTGGTCAGTTCAATCCGCGCCGTCGGTTGCCCGCTCGGCGATGTATTCATCCAGCAGCCGCCGTTCCCCGGCAGTCAGCTCGCGCCCGGCCATCAGGTCGGGACGCGTCGTCCATGTCCGTCCCAGCGACTCCTTGAGCCGCCAGCGCCGGATGGCCTCGTGATCACCCGACAACAGTGCCGGCGGCACCCGCAGACCCTCGACTTCTTCCGGCCGGGTGTAGTGCGGGCAGTCCAGTAGCCCGTCGCTGAACGAGTCCTCCACCGCCGAGTTCTCGTCGCCGAGCACGCCCGGCACCAGCCTCGCCACCGCGTCTACGACCACCATGGCGGGCAGCTCTCCCCCGCTCAACACGTAGTCGCCGACCGTCAGCACCTCGTCCGCTTCCATGCTAAGCAAGCGCTCATCCATGCCTTCGTAGCGTCCTGCCACGAGCAGCAGTCCCGGCAGGTCCGTGTACTCCCGCGCCACGGCCTGGGTGAAAACCCTGCCCTGCGGCGACAGAAACACCGTCCGGCTGCCCTCCGGCAACCTCGCCCTGGCGGCGCGTATCGCGCTGCGCAGCGGCTCGACCTTCATCACCATGCCCGGGCCACCGCCATAGGGCCGGTCATCCACGGTCCGGTGCGGATCCGTCGCGAACTCGCGCGGGTCCGTCGTCCCCAGCCGCAGCAGCCCGCGCTCCTGCGCCCGACCGACCACCCCGAAGCGACCGACCAGGCCGACCAGCTCCGGAAACAGCGTCACGACCTCGAAGTGCATGACGCTATCCTCAGAAATCCGGGTCCCAGTCGACGACGATCAGTCCGCCGGCCAGGTCCACCTCGTGCACAAATCGGCCGGGCAAAAACGGCAGCAGCCGCTCGCGCCCGCCCTTGACCACCATGACGTCGTTCGCCCCGGTGGCCATCATGTGATCTACCCGGCCCAGTTCAACGCCCTCGGTGGTGACCACCTTGAGCCCTGCCAGGTCGGCCCAGTAATACTCTCCCGCGGCCGGCGCGGGCAGTCGGTCCCGCATCACCGCCAGTTCCGCGCCGACCAGCAAGGCCGCATCGTCGCGGTCGGCACATCCCTCGAAACGCGCCACGAGCGCCTGGCCCTGGCGACGCCCCTCCGCCAGTCGGGCAGCGCGCCACGCCCCTTCCCGCCCCAGCTCGACCTCCCGGTAGTCCAGCAGGTTCTCCACCGGGTCTGTGAATGACCAGAGCTTCACCCAGCCGCGAACCCCGTAGAGCCCGCCGACCTTGCCGAGGATCACCCGTTGCTGAGCGGTCATGATCCCTGCTCCCCGGGCGGTGCGTTCCCGCGCGCCCGGAAAGGCCTCAGGCGGCCTTCTTCTCGGACTGCTTGATAAGGTTGGCAACCCGGTCAGAGGGCTGCGCACCCTGGCCCAGCCAGTAGTTGACGCGCTCGAGATCCAGCCTCAGCTTCTCTTCCTTGCCCGTGGCAATCGGGTTGAAGAAGCCGAGCCGCTCGATGTATCGGCCGTCACGCCGGTTGCGGCTGTCAGTCACCACCACGTGGTAGAAGGGCCGCTTTTTCGCGCCGCCCCGGGTAAGACGAATCGTCACCATGGATCCAGATTTCCTCGTTCGTGCCGGATGCAATGCGCGGAAAACCCCGCGCACCGCAGGGCGGTCGGCCATGCGCCGACCGCAAGTAAACGCGTTATTCTACTGGAAATTTCCCCAATGGGAAGAGCCGTCGGGCGTGCCCCTCAGCCGAAGCCCGGTGGCAGGCGACCCTTCATGGCGCGCATCATCTTGGCCATGCCGCCCTTGCTGAACTTCTTCATCATCTTCTGCATCTGGGTGTGCTGCTTCAGGAGGCGGTTCACCTCCTGCACCTGCACGCCGGCCCCCTGGGCGATCCGGCGCTTGCGCGAACCGTCGATGATGGCGGGGAAGCGCCGCTCCTTCGGCGTCATGGAATCGATGACGGCCGCCTGCCTGCGCATTTCACGCTCGCCCATCCGCGAGTCCACCTTCGCCGGCATGGCGTTGCCGGGCAGCTTGTCCAGCAGGCCCGCGAGTCCGCCCATGTCCTGCATCTGGCGGATCTGATCCCGTAGATCCTGCAGGGAGAATCCCTGTCCCTTCGAGAGCTTGCGCGCCAGGCGGTCCGCCTGCTCCTGGTCGACCTTGTGCTGGACCTCCTCGACCAGGGAGACCACGTCGCCCATGCCGAGAATGCGGGACGCGAGCCGCTCAGGATGGAACGGCTCCAGCGCGTCGGTCTTCTCCCCCGCGCCGATGAACTTGATCGGCTTGCCGGTGACGTGCCGCACGGACAGCGCGACGCCGCCACGGGCGTCGCCATCGGTCTTGGTCAGGATGACGCCGGTCAGCGCCAGCGCGTCGCCGAAGGCGCGCGCCGCGTTGACCGCGTCCTGGCCGGCCATGCTGTCGACGACAAACAGCGTCTCTACGGGATTGACGGCGGCATGAATGCGACGCGCCTCCTCCATCATTCCATCGTCGACATGGAGCCGCCCGGCGGTGTCGATGATCAGCACGTCGCACAACTCGCGCCGCGCGCTCTCCACCGCGCGACGGGCGATCTCGACAGGATCCTCGCCCGCGTCACTCGGGCAGAAGACGGCACCGACCTCTCCCGCGAGCCGCTCGAGCTGCAGGATGGCGGCCGGCCGGTAAACGTCCACGCTGGCCAGCATGACCTTGCGCCCATCCCGCTCCGCGAGCCGGCGGGCAAGCTTGGCGGCGGTGGTGGTCTTGCCCGCACCCTGGAGGCCCGCCAGCAGCACGATGGCCGGCGGCTGGGCGCGCAGGTTCAACGCTTCGTTCGCCGAGCCCATGGTATTCACGAGCTCGTCGTGGATGATCTTGATGAAGGCCTGTCCCGGGGTCAGGCTCTTGGCGACCTCAGCGCCGAGTGCGCGCACCCGGGTCCGCTCGATGAAGTCCTTTACCACGGGCAGCGCAACGTCGGCCTCGAGCAGCGCCATGCGGACCTGCCGCAGCGTGTCGCGGATATTGTCCTCGGTGATTCGGCCGCGCCCTTTCAGGGCGTTGCCGGCACGCGACAGGCGGTCGGTCAAGTTCTCGAACATCGCTTTCCGGGGGCTCGCTGGCGGGTTGAAGCCGGAATTATAACCGCGCGCTGCACAGCTTCGGGTTTCCCCGTTTCTAAACCTGCGCGGCGCTGTGTCAGAATGCGGCTCTGACCTGTCCGCCGAGCCTCCTGATGATCCCGACCGTCGTCTTCGTCCTGTACTTGGCGTCCGGACTCCTGCTTCTGAAGAAACAGCTGGCGGGCGCTCCGGGCGAGACCGTGCGCAGCGGCGTCGGGCCAGCGCTGCTGATCGGAGCCGCCGGCCTCGCGTTGCACTCAATGGCGCTCGCCACGCTCGTGGCCGAGCGCGGCGGTCCGGAACTGTCCTTCGGCGGCGTGCTGTCGCTGGTCGCCTGGCTGCTCGCCGTATTCGCCCTCCTGGTGGCGCTGAAGGCGCGCTTCGTCGGCCTCGCGGCCGTCCTGCTGCCGGCCGCCGGCATCGTGGCGCTCGCGGTGCTGCTGCCCGACCCGGTGACGCCACGGGGCGCGGCGCCGAACTGGGGCATCCATGCCCACGTAACACTTTCCATCCTCGCCTACAGCCTGCTGAGCCTGGGCGCAGGGCTTGCCGTGCTGTTCCTGTTCCGCGAACGCACCTTGCGACGACGCCAGCTGACGGCCTGGACCCGGATCCTGCCGCCCCTGGAGTCGCTCGAGAGCGCACTGTTTACCGCGCTGGTCGCCGGCTTCTCGCTGCTCACCCTCGCGCTGTTCAGCGGACTGATGTTCCTGCAGGACATTTTCGCGCAACACCTGCTGCACAAGACCGTGCTCTCGCTGGTCGCCTGGAGCGTGTTCGCGATCCTCCTTCTCGGCCGGCTGAAGCTCGGGTGGCGCGGTCGCCAGGCGGTTCACTGGGTACTGGCCGGCTACGGGCTGCTGGCGCTGAGCTACTTCGGCAGCCGCTTTGTGCTGGAGTTCTTGCTCGGTCGCCAGTGGGGGTAGGAGGACAGACCCGCATTGAATGATGTTCCGCTAGGCACGCTCTTTTCCGTACTCGGCCTGCTCCTGGTCCTCTCGGCGTTCTTTTCCAGCACCGAGACGGCCCTGATGAGCATCAACCGCTACCGGCTCCGGCACAGGGCCAGGCAAGGTCAGCGCTCCGCGCGCCTCGCGGAGGCGCTGCTGCAGCGGCCCGATCGCCTCATCGGGCTGATCCTGCTCGGCAACAACTTCGTCAACATCTTCGCCTCGTCGCTGGTCACGGTCATCGCGATGCGGCTCGGCGGCGAGGGCGCGATCGCGATCGGCGCCGGGGTGCTGACGCTCGTGATCCTGATCTTCGCCGAGGTCGCCCCCAAGACGGTCGCCGCGTTGCACCCGGAGCGGCTCGCGCTGCCCGCGGCGCTGATCTACTACCCGCTGCTGAAGGTGACCTACCCGATTGTCTGGCTGGTCAACCTGATGGCCAACGGCGTCCTGCGACTGCTCGGCATCCGGATGGAGCACTTCCAGGGACACGGGCTGTCCCACGAAGAATTGCGCACCGTGGTCAGCGAGGCCGGTGCAATGATCCCCAAGCGGCACCAGCGGATGCTGATCGGCGTGCTCGAGCTGCAGGATGTCACCGTCGACGACATCATGGTGCCGCGCAACGAGATCGACGGCCTCGATCTCGACGACGACTGGGAGGACCTGCTGGAGCAAATTACCGAGAGCCGGCATACCCGGCTCCCGGTTTATCGCGGCGATCTCGACCAGGTGGTCGGCATCATCCACCTGCGCAGCATCATGAGCCAGCTGTCCGAGGGCGAGCTGAGCCGCGAGCACCTCGCCGCGAAGTCCCTCGAGCCCTACTTCGTGCCCGAAGGCACGCCGCTGCATACCCAGCTGGTGAATTTCCAGCGCGCCAAGCGCCGCCTCGCGCTGGTGGTGGACGAGTACGGCGACATCCAGGGGCTCGTGACCCTCGACGACATCCTCGAGGAGATCGTCGGCGAGTTCACGACCGACCCGGCGGACATCTATCGTGACGTCCAGCCGGAGGCGGACGGCAGCTTCATGGTGAGCGGCACCGCGAACGTTCGCGAACTGAACAGGATGATGGGCTGGCGCCTGCCCACGGACGGCCCCAAGACTCTGAACGGCCTGATCGTGGAGCGCCTGGAAACGATCCCGCAGGCCGGCGCCACGCTGCGCCTCAGCGGCTACCAGCTCGAGATCGTCCAGACGACGGACAATGCCGTGCGCTCGGTGCGGTTGCGCCCGCCACCGCGGCCCGCCAGGCCCGCTGCCTAGGAAAACGCTGCCTCGATGGCCTGGCCCAGGCGCTTCACGGGCACGATCTCGAGTCCCTCGAGGCCGGCCCGAGGCGCGTTTGCCGCCGGCACGATTGCGCGCCGGAACCCATGTTTCGCAGCCTCACGGAGACGCTCCTCCCCATAAGGCACGGGCCGGATCTCCCCCGCCAGCCCCACTTCCCCGAACGACACCAGTCCGGGCGGCAGCGGCCGGTCACGCAGACTGCCAAGCGCCGCGAGCAACATCGGCAGGTCCGCCGCGGTCTCGACGATACGCACCCCGCCCACGACATTGACGAAGACGTCCTGGTCGAACATCGCGATGCCCGCGTGGCGGTGCATGACGGCCAGGAGCAGCGCGAGACGATTCGCGTCCAGCCCGACGGACACGCGACGCGGATGTCCCGAGTGGCTCTCGTCAACCAGTGCCTGGACCTCGACGAGCAGGGGGCGACTGCCCTCCCGCGCAACCATGATCGCACTGCCCGACACGCTGCCGTCATGACCGGACAGGAAAATCGACGAAGGATTCAGCACCTCGCGCAGGCCCTGCCCGGTCATCGCGAAGACTCCGATCTCGTTGGCCGCGCCGAAGCGGTTCTTGACCGCGCGGATGATCCGGAAACGACTGCCGAGATCACTTTCGAAGTACAACACCGTATCGACCATGTGCTCGAGCACGCGCGGACCCGCGATGGCGCCGTCCTTGGTCACGTGCCCGACCAGGAACACCGCGGGACCATTCTGCTTGGCATAGCGCACCAGGCGCGCCGAGCTCTCCCGCAGTTGCGCCACGGCGCCCGGTGCGGACTGCAACGCATCCGTATGCATCGTCTGGATCGAGTCCACCACCAGCACTCGCGGGCGGACGGTGTCGGCCTGCGCAAGGATTCGCTCGATGTTGGTCTCGGCGAGTAACTGGAGGCTGCCGGCGTCCATGCCGATGCGCCGCGCCCGCATACCTACCTGGCGCAGGGACTCTTCACCGGTCACGTACAGCGCGGGAAGCGTCCCGGCGAGGCGCACCGCCGCCTGGAGCAGCAAAGTGGACTTGCCGATGCCGGGGTCGCCGCCGATCAGCGTCACCGATCCCGGCACCAGGCCGCCCCCCAGCACCCGGTCCAGTTCGCCGATCCCGGTCGGCCAGCGCGCTTCGACCTCGCCCTCGACCTCCGATACCAGCCGGGGGGCCTCGCCGGCCCAGCCCACCGCGCGCGGGCGCGCCTCCTCGCGGGACTCCTCCAGCGTGTTCCAGCGCCCGCAGTCGGGACATTGACCGACCCACTTTGGGCTCGTGCCGCCACACTCGTTGCAGACGAACATCGTTCTGGCCTTGGCCATCATGCCTCCCCGGCAACCTCGAGACTCAGGCACGGTACACAGGGGCGAGTAGCGGCCGCAACCGGCTGACGATCTGCCTCGATTATCGTGATGGCGTACTCGGATTTGCCCCGGGAGGGCGTTAGACTGCTCAGTCGTCCATTGAACTGGCGCAAAATCGGCCTGCGCGGCAATGAAAGCCATGGCCCAGGCAGTCGGCACATAACGCCTGGTTGCGGGAAAGACAGACAATGAGCCTGAAGGACAAGGTCCGCTACTTCGAGTTCACCGACACGGGGCGGGTCCGCGAGCACAATGAAGACGCGATGTTCTCGGACATGGACATCGGCCTCATCGTGCTCGCCGACGGCATGGGCGGCTATAACGCTGGCGAAGTCGCCGCGGCGCTGGCCATCCGGAGCGTCACGGACATGGTCCGCGCCGGCCTGGACCGTGAGACCCGGACCTCCGTGGATGACAGCAGCGGCCTGATGCGCCAGAGCATCGTGCTCCGCAACGCGGTCATCCGCGCCAACAAGATCATCTGGCAGACGGCCCAGGCCCAGCCGCAGTGCCGCGGCATGGGCACGACCATCGTCGCCTGCCTCTTCCATGCCAATCGCGTGTCCGTCGCCCACGTCGGCGATTCACGCGCCTACCGCTTCAGGAAGAATCGCTTCGAGCAGCTTACCCTCGACCACTCCCTGATGCAGGAGCTCGTGGATCGGGGCTTTTTTTCACACCATGAGGCGCAACGCTCGGCCAACCGCAACTACGTCACTCGCGCACTCGGCGTCGAGCCCACGGTCGAGGTGGAGATCCAGGAGGAAACCGTCAAGCCCGAGGACATCTACCTGCTTTGCTCCGACGGGCTCTCCGACATGGTTGACGATGAGGATATTCATTTAACAATCAGCACCTTTAGTGCTAATCTTCAGACAGGCGGCGAACAGCTGATCCAGCTCGCCAACGCCAACGGCGGACGAGACAACATCTCTATCTGCATAGCACAAGTCGTGGAATCTTTCGCCGAGCCCCGCGGCCTCGTCGGCCGACTCAGGGGCTGGTTTGGATTAGCGTCGAGATAAACATGGCCCGCATGATCTTGAGCCTCAATAGCCGGATGCTTGCTGAGTACAACCTCAGCAAGGAGCGATATACCGTCGGCCGGCTCCCAGACAACGATATTCGCATCGACAACCCTGCGGTGAGTGGCCATCACTCGCTGGTCATCAACATCCTCAACGACTCGTTCCTCGAGGACCTGAACAGCACCAACGGTACTTACGTCAACGGCAAGCTCATCAAGAAGCACGCGCTGGCGCATGGTGACGTCATCACGGTCGGGCATCACCAGCTGCGCTTCGTGGAAGACGGCATGGAGGATGCCCACCTGGGCATGGACAAGACGCTCGAGATCTCGACGGCCGATCGCGAGTTCGAGGAAGTGGCATTTTCCGCCGACGACGCGCAGAGTCCCTCCGCAACCGCGGTACTGGTCGGTACGCCTGCCAGGCTGCAAGTGCTGACCGGGGTGTTTGCCGGGCGCGAAATGGAGCTGAAAAAACCGGTGACGACGCTCGGCCGGCCAGGGGTGCAGGTGGTCGGCATCACGCGGCGCGGGGAGACCTACTCCCTTGTGGTCGTTGAGCACGGACCGGGGGGCGACTCGCCCATGGTCAACGGCGAGGCAGCCGGACAGTCGGCCCGCAAGCTGCATGACAATGACGTCATCGAGGTCGCCGGCGTCAAGATGGGGTTCTTCACAAGCTGACCCGCGGGCCCCGGCGGTCGCCGGGCGTCAGACCATCGTCACACCAACCCGCTGGGTCACGCTGCACAGCAGCTCGTAGGGAATGGTGTCCGCCTGGCGAGCAAGTTCCTCGACCGGCAATCCTGCGCCCCATAGGGTCACCTCGTCGCCGACGCGCACCTGCGGGATGAGCGTGACGTCAACCGCAATCATGTCCATCGAGATACGTCCCGCCAGTGGCGCGCGCCGGCCGCGTACCAGGACCGGGGTCCCGCTGCCGAGACGACGCGTGTAACCGTCGCCATAGCCAATTGCGGCAATGGCGATCCGGCTGTCCTCGCGGGCCTGCCAGACGCCGCCGTAGCCGACCCGCTCGCCCCGATGCACCGTGCGCAAGGCGATGACCGTGCTCATCAGGTCCATCGCGGGACGCAGGCCGAGTTCGTCGCCAGTGCTGTCCGCAAATGGCGAGACCCCGTAGAGCATAATGCCGGGACGGACCCAGTCAGCCTGGCAGTCGCGCCGCCAGAGCAAGCCCGCCGAATTCGCGACGCTGCGCTCTCCCGGCAGGTCGCCCAGCGCCGCGGTGAAACGCTCCAGCTGCGCATCAGTGATCCGTGCATCGCGCTCGTCCGCGCAGGCCAGGTGAGTCATCAGGCGCACTCCCGAGGCTACCTGGGGGCAGGAGCCCAGCCGCCCTGCCGCGGCACGCGCCCCCTCAGGCGGGAACCCGAGCCGGTTCATGCCGGTGTCGAGCTTCAGCCACGCCCTGATCGGTCGCGGCAGTTGTGCAGCCTCGATCATCGCGAGCTGTTCGGGGGAGTGCACCACGATCTCGAATGCCAGCGAGGCCGCCAGCGGCAGCTGCGCCGCGTCCAGGACGCCCTCGAGAAGGACGATCGGATTCTCCAGCCCGGCCTCGCGCAGCGCCACAGCCTCCTCGATCCGCGCCACGGCGAAAGCATCCGCATCCCTGAGCGCCCGTCCCGTGCCGACCAGGCCGTGACCATAGGCATTCGCCTTGATGACGGCCATCACGCGCGCGCCCGGCGCGAGACGTCGCACCACGCCGAGGTTGTGGCGCAGGGCCGCGGTGTCCACCGTTGCCCGCGCGGCGCGCGTCATGCCGGTCTCACCCGAATGGGCCGCTGCCGTAGGCGTCCGGCATGAAATTCTCGAACTTCGTGTACTCGCCGAGGAAGGTGAGCTGCACGTCGCCGATCGGCCCATTACGCTGCTTGGAGATGATGATGTCCGCGATGCCCTTGCGCTGCGAGTCCTTGTTGTAGACCTCCTCGCGGAAGATGAATGCGATCAGGTCGGCATCCTGCTCGATCGCCCCGGACTCGCGCAGGTCAGACATCACCGGTCGCTTGTCCGTGCGTTGCTCCACGCTGCGATTGAGCTGTGACAGCGTGATCACCGGCACCTCGAGCTCCCGCGCAAGCGCCTTCAGGGAGCGCGAGATCTCCGAGATCTCGGTGGCGCGGTTTTCGGAGGAACCGTGCACCTGCATAAGCTGCAGGTAGTCGACGACGATGAGGTCGAGCCCGTGTTCACGCTTGAGCCGGCGTGCCCGGGCACGCAGCTCGGTGGGGTTCATCGCGGGCGTGTCATCGATGAATACCCGCGCCTTCGACATCACCGAGACCGCCGAATTAATGCGGCTCCAGTCCTCATCCGAGAACCGGCCGCGGCGCAGGTTGGACTGGTTCACCCGCCCGAGCGAGGAAATCATGCGAAACGAAAGCTGCTCCGCGGACATCTCCATGCTGAATATGGCGACCGATGCGCCGACGCCGATGGCCGCATGCTCCGCGATGTTCATCGCGAAGCTCGTCTTGCCCATCGAGGGGCGCCCGGCAATGATCACGAGGTCACCCGGATGGAGGCCGGCCGTCATGCTGTCGAAGTCCTTGAAGCCGGTCGCAAGGCCGGTGACGTCGCCCTCGTTCTTCTGCAGCTCGTCGAGCCGGTCGATGGTCTTGCCCAGGATGCGCTTGAGCTGCTGAAACCCGGAGCCACGCCGCTTGCCCTGCTCCGCGATCTCGAAGACCTGGCGCTCGGCCTCGTCCACGAGCTGGCTCGCATCGCGGCCCTCGGGCTGGTAGGCGCTGGTCGCGATCTCGCCGCCGATGCGGATCAGCTCGCGCAACATCGAGCGCTCGCGAACGATCCCGGCGTAGGCGCCGATGTTAGCCGCGCTGGGCGTATCGCGCGCGAGTTGCCCAAGGTAGGCAAGACCGCCCGCGTCGTCGAGCTGCCCGTTGCGATCGAGGAACTCGGCAACGGTCACGGCATCGGACGGCTCGCCGCGCTCGGCGAGTTCGCCTATTGCGGTGAAGATCAGGCGATGGTCACGGCGGTAAAAATCAGGCGCAGAGACGGCGTCCGCAATGGTGTCCCACGCGCTGTTGTCCAGCATCAGGCCGCCGAGCACGGATTGTTCCGCCTCCACGGAGTGCGGCGGAACACGCAGCGCCTCGGTGCCGCGCGCGGAGAACGATGGTTCAGGAATGCCGGCCAACGCGATCCTACCTGGCTCGTGGCTGGATGTCCGTCACCTTAGCACAGGGCAGCGGCCTGCGGACCCAACAGCCGCCGGCTGCCCCGCTCATTCCTCGGCTTCGACCGTCACGGAAATCGGCACCGAGACCTCCGAGTGCAGATGCACCTCAACCTCGTGCTCGCCGACCATGCGCAGCGGGCCGTCGGCCAGGCGCAGCTCGCTGCGCTCGATGACCACTCCGGCCGCCTCGGCGGCTGCGGCGATGTCCACCGTGCCTACGGAGCCGAACAGCTTGCCCTCGGAGCCGGCCTTGGCGCGAATCACCAGCTTGAGCCCACTGATCTTCTCCGCGCGCGCCTGCGCATCGGCGATGACTGCCTCAGCCTTCGCCTCGAGTTCCGCGCGACGCGCCTCGAATTGAGCGATGTTCTCGGGCGTGGCGCGTGTGGCCTTGCCCTGCGGCAACAGGTAGTTGCGGGCGTAGCCCGGCTTCACCTTGACCTTGTCGCCGATGCCCCCGAGGTTCTCGACCGTGTCCAGCAGAATTACATCCATCTTCCTAGTCCTCTTTGTGCTCCGGAGCCGCCTCCGGAGCGGAAGTGATCAGACTTTGCCCGCAGCCCGCCGCCGCAGGTCAATCAACGTATCGGCCAGCCCGTAGCAGGCGAAGCCCATCATCGCCCAAGGCGACAGCACCACCAGCGCGGCCCAGCCCGCAAACAACCAGCCCCGATGCATGCCCTTGATCCGCACGAGGCCGTGCATCACCGCGATACCCTGCAGCAGCAGTGCCGCTCCGACCGGCAAGGCCACGACCGCCGCCATCGGCGCGCCGGCACTCATCGCGCCGACGAGCGCCACCGCACCTATGATCCCGAGCACCGGCCCGAGCTGCAGCTCACGGAACGCCTCGCCAAATGCGCCGGGCCGGGCGATCCCCGCGTGCAGCCACATGGCGATGAACAGACCGCCGAAAGACACCATCAACAGCGATGCCGCAATGATACCCGGCATCAGTGCCAGCAACTGGTCCGCCAGCTGTGCCGGGTCTGTCCCGGTCTGGGCCGCCAGCGGTGCGACCATCTCCGTCACCAGCCCCAGCCAGGGCTCGCCCTGCACCGGTGCTATCAGCGACCACGCGCCCGCCAGCACGATCGCAGCCGTCGTTGCCATCCTCGCCGCCGTCGACAGTGAGCCGCTGCTGATCAACAGCTGCGCGACGGCAACCGTCGGCGCCCAGATCGTCAACGCGGAAAGCACGCCGGCCGCCGGGTGCGCTCCGGAAACCCAGGCGACGACCGCCAGCAATGCAGCCGCCATCGCCCCGGTCCGCCAGGCGGCGCCGGCGCCCCGCTGCAACGCCACGAGCGCGAGAATCGCGCAGCTCACCGGCGCGAGCAGCGGCAACAGCACGAAACCCGCCGCCATTAACGCGGCGCGATAGTCGCGTTCCGTGATCCAGCGGGCAAACTGCTGCATGCGGCAACCCTCGCCCCCCGTTGCCGGGGGAACGCGGGCGGCGCCAACCGTCAGTGACGGTCGGTGTAGGGCAGCAATGCCAGGAAACGGGCACGCTTGACGGCGACCGCGAGCTGGCGCTGGTAGTTCGAATTGGTCCCCGTGATCCGGCTCGGGACGATTTTCCCGGTCTCGGTCACGTAGGCCTTCAGGGTGGCGAGATCCTTGTAGTCGATCTCGACGACCTTGTCTGCCGTGAAGCGGCAGAACTTTCTCCTGCGAATGAATCGGGACATATTCGTGCTACTCCTCAGGCCGTTGCCGACGTGTCGCGCGCGGATTTCTCATCGCGGTCGCTATCGTCATCGTCGTCCGAATCGTCGTCATCGCTGTCATCGTCGTCGCGGCCGCGGCGGGAACGGCCCTCGCTGCGCTCCTCCTCCGGCTTGGCCATCGGCGACGGCTCCGTGACCGCCTCGTCCCTGGCAATCACCATGTGGCGCAGGACAGCGTCATTGAAACGGAAGGCGCCGGTCAGCTCGTCGAGCGTAGCCTTGCTGCACTCGATGTTCAGCAGCACGTAATGGGCCTTGTGGACCTTCTGGATGGGGAAGGCGAGCTGGCGCCGGCCCCAGTCTTCCTGGCGGTGGATATTGCCCCCGTCAGCCTCGATCATCCCGCGGTAGCGTTCGATCATGGCGGGAACCTGTTCGCTCTGGTCCGGATGGACCAGGAACACGACTTCATAGTGCCGCATATTGTCTCCCTTCGGATTGGTTAGCCACCCGCTCGGCATGGCGGTGTGGCAGGGAAATCGCCCGGACCCCGTGTCCGTGCGGAGCCGCGCATCGTAACGGATTCAGACCCAGCGGCGCAATCAGGGATGCGATCTTGGGCTCAATCGGCCCGCTCCCAGCCCGATCGCCTAGCGCGGGCAGATTGGCACAACCTGCGCTGAGCAGGGCACAGGCGCAGGTGGTGAGTGGTGGTCCGGGGTGGCCTGCTGGTGCGGCTACCGCTTGGCGAGCGCCAGGTAGAGCAGGGCCCCGGCCGCCACCGAGACGTTCAGGCTCGCGACGCTGCCTTTCATCGGCAGGCTGACCAGCAGATCACAGGTCTCCCGGGTCAGGCGGCGCAGCCCGCTGCCCTCCCCGCCGAGCACCAGCGCCAGCGGCCCCGCGAGGTCCGCCTCGAATGCCGGCGGCGCACCGGCCTCGGCCCCGATCAGCCAGATGCCACGGTCTTTCAGGCTCCGCAAACATCTTGCGAGGTTGACGACCCTGATCAGCGGGACGGTCTCGGCGGCCCCGGCGGCGGCCTTGCGGGCCGCCGGCGTCAGGCCGGCTGCGCGATCGCGCGGGATGATGACCGCATTGACTCCGGCGGCATCGGCGGTACGCAGGCAGGCGCCGACGTTGTGCGGGTCCTGCACGCCGTCCAGCACCAGCAACAGCGGGGGGCCCTCGAGCCGGTCGAGCAGGGCCTCCAGGTCGTTCTCATCGAGGGCAGCGGCCGCCGCCAGGCGCGCCACGACGCCCTGGTGGGCGCCGCCCTGCGCCATGCCGTCGAGCGTGTCGCGCCGCACCGCCTGGCAGGCGATGCCCTGCTCCCGGGCCAGCAAGAGCACGGCCTCCATGCGCTCGTCTCCTCGTCCAGCGAGGACCCAGAGCTCGAGCACGCGCTCCGGCGCGCGCGACAGGGCTTCCCGCACGGGATGCAGACCCCAGACGAGATTCTGCTCGTTCATCGGGTGCGCGACCGGCGGCCGCGGCGGCCCTTGACCACCTGCGGGGGCTCCTCCGCCAACTCGAAATCGATCTTCTTGTCCTCGAGGCTGACGCGCAGCAGGCGAACCCGCAAGCGATCGCTGAGGCGGAACACCCGGCCCGTGTGCTCACCGATCAGCCGCTGGTGGACGGCATCGCGCTGGTAGTAGTCGCCACCCAGCGAGCTGATGTGCACCAGGCCGTCGATCTGGAACTCGGGGATCTGCACGAACAGGCCGAAGTCCACCACCCCCGTGACGATCACGTCGAACTCCTCGCCGACCCGCTCGAGCATGAACTCGCATTTCAGCCAGTCCATCGCATCACGAGTGGCCTCGTCGGCGCGCCGCTCGGTCGCGGAGCAGTGTCTCCCCAGTCCTTCCATCTCCTGCATGCCGTGCACGAAGTCCGCCGGCTTGCCGCCGCGCGAAAGGTGACGGATGGCGCGATGTACGAGCAAGTCCGGGTAGCGGCGGATCGGCGACGTGAAGTGCGCGTAGCGCTCCAGCGAGAGGCCGAAGTGGCCGATGTTGTTCGGCTGGTAGGCCGCCGCGCTCATGGACCTGAGGATCACCGTCTCGATCAGGTCCGCATCGGGCCGGCCCGACACCTCCATGACCAGCGCCGAGAGGTGCTTGGGCTCGAGGCGCTCGCGGGTGGGCAGCGACAGGCCGAAGGCCGAGAGGAATTCCTTCAGCGCACCGAGCCGGTCTTCCTCGGGCGGCGCATGCACGCGATACAGGGTCGGGATCTTGTGCTTCTCGAGGAAGCGCGCCGCCTCCACGTTCGCCGCGATCATGCACTCCTCGACGATCCGGTGGGCGTCGTTACGATGGCGCGGCTCGACCCGTGCGACGTGCCCTTTCGGGTCGAACACCATGGCGACCTCGGGCAGGTCGAAGTCCACCGCGCCGCGCCGTGCGCGAGCGGCCGCGAGGACCCGCCAGACGGCGTGCAGGTGCTCCAGCTGCGGCAACAGCCGGGCATGGCGGCGCCTGAGTTCGGGATCGCCCTCGATCAGGATCGCGGCGACCTCGTCGTAGGTGAAGCGGGCCGCCGAGCGCATCAGGCCCTCGTAGAAGCGCGCCCCGTTGACCTTGCCGCCGGCGCCGACGCGCATGTCGCAAACCATGCACAGCCGGTCCACGGCCGGGTTCAGCGAGCACAGCCCGTTGGAGAGGGTCTCCGGCAGCATCGGGATGACCTTGCGCGGAAAGTATACGGAGGTGCCGCGCTCGCGTGCCTCCAGGTCCAGCGCCCCGCCGGCCGGCACGTAAGCCGACACGTCTGCGATCGCCACGATGACCCGCCAGCCCGAACCGTCGGGCTCGCACCAGACAGCGTCGTCGAAGTCCTTGGCATCCGCGCCGTCGATGGTCACCAGCGGCAATTCCCGCAGGTCCTCGCGGTTGCGCTTGACCGACGGCCGCACGCGGTCCCCCCAGGCCTCCGCCTCCGCCACCGCCTCGTCCGGCCAGCGGAACGGCAGGTTGTGGGCGCGCATCGCGATCTCGGTCTCCACCCCCGGCGCGCCACCCTCGCCCAGGTTCTCGATGACCCGCCCGATCGGCTGGGTGTCGCGGCTCGGCGGTTCCGTCAACTCGACGACCACGATGTCGCCCGGCTTGACGCCTTTCGCGCCGGCCGGCGGGATGGCGACGCTCTGGCTGAAACGCCGGTTGTCCGGTATGACGAAGCCGATGCCGCTCTCGCGGACGTAACGGCCGACGATCTCCGTGGTGTTGCGCGCCAGCACCTCGACCAGCTTGCCTTCCGACCGGCCACGCTCGTCTGTGCGCGCGATACGCACCGCGACCTTGTCGCCGTGCATCGCCTCGCGCATCTCGCGCGGCGGGAGGTAGATGTCGTCGCCGCCCGCGTCGGGCGTCACGAAGCCGTAGCCGTCGCGATGACCGGTGACAACCCCCGTCACCAGGCCGATGTGCGCGACCAGGCAGTAGTGGCCGCGCCGGTTGGCGATGATCTGGCCGTCGCGGATCATGGCCCGCAGCCGGTTGCCCAGCGCGTTGCGAACCTCGGCGTCATCGATCCCGAGCGCGTCAAACAGCGCCGTCGGCTCGAGCGGCCGGCCGGCGGCCTCGAGCGCTGCGAGAATCTGCTCGCGAGAGGGAATCGAGACGCGGTGGCGCGCCCCGTCGGACTCGCCACGGCGCGCCTTCACAGACGTGCCGCCGCGCCTTCCGGAATGTTTCATGTCAGCCCCTGAAAGCCATGGTTAGGAAACGGCGCGGGAATGTCCCGGCCGCGTTGACAAGGATACACGTCGGCCGTATTCTGCGCGTCCCGTTCGGGCAGGGTCCTCCTGCCTGTGCCTCGTGCCGAGGTGGCGGAATTGGTAGACGCGCTGGCTTCAGGTGCCAGTGGGGGTAACCCCGTGGAGGTTCAAGTCCTCTCCTCGGCACCATCTCTTACTAAGCGTTGAATCTGGCGGCTCCTCCAGTCGAGGCCCGGCTTTCAGAACGCCATGCCTCCTCCTCGCCCACCGCTCTCACCACGGAACCGATGCGGGCTTCGGCAAACATGTCGTATTCCAGGTCCACGCCGTGGACGCCCACCCCCGCGCCGAACTCCAGGCGGTCGGCCGTCCATACTGGAATGCCCCTATTCAAATATATTCACAGAATCTTTTTACTATGCACATTCCCGCCGCCATCTAGCGGCAGATTGTTCGCACCCCCGGGCTGCGAAGCAAAAACTCAGCAGGAGTTCAGCCATGCGTTATTTCATTGCCCTGGCCGCGCTTGCGCTGCTCGTCGGAGTGGCGATGTCCATTGGCGCCCAGTCCACGGGATCAGGCTCGGCCACGCCCGGCGCGTTCCAGGTTGAGTCGGATTGGGAACTTGGTGAAGGCAACCTGGCCTTCAAGAACCTGCCGCACTACAAGTCATACCTTGCGAACCACGACGATTCGCAGATGACCGAATACGGCGGCTCGGTGCCGCACCAGAAGCATAACGATTACGATCCGCTGCCGAAGGGCTACAAGCACGCGCAGCCCTACTTGAAGAACCTGTGGCTGGGCTACCCGTTCAGCTATGAATATGACCGCGCACGGGGGCATGTCTATGCGATCGAGGACATGCTTTCGATCGACCGGATCAACCGCTACAGCGAGCAGGCCGGCCTGCCGACGACCTGCTTCAACTGCAAGACCAACACGATGCCGCAGCTCCTGCAGGAGTATGGCGACGCGCTCTGGTCCATGAACCTGCATGATTTCCGGGAACGGCATGACTACGAGCGCCACAGCATAGGCTGCACGAACTGCCACGATCCTGACGACTACATGCGCCTGGTCATCACCAGCGTGCCGCTGGACGAGACACTCAAGCGACAGGGCAAGGACTGGCGCAACGCCTCGCGTGACGAGATGCGTTCGCTGGTATGCGCGCAGTGCCACGTGGAGTACTACTTCGAGACCCGCGACCACGGCGTGGCGGCGAAGCCCCACTTTCCCTGGGACTACGGTATGAATGCTGAGGACATGTATCGCTTCAAGGCCGATGGCCAGCCGGAGCGCGACGGTTTCAAGGGACAGTTCTCAGACTGGATACACGCGGTGTCGAAGACGCCGATGATCAAGGTCCAGCACCCGGAATACGAAATGTTCCATGACAGCGTGCACGCCCAGGCCGGCGTGAGCTGCGCGGACTGCCACATGCCGCGCATCACGAGTGGCGCGGTCCGGATCACCTCGCACCACTGGACCTCGCCGCTGAAGACCGACGAGTCCATCCAGGCTGCTTGCGGCACCTGTCATACGGACAGGTCGCCCGCCGATCTGCGCGAGCGTACCGAGTACAACCAGGCGCGTGTCTGGAAACAGCTGAACATCGCGCAGGAGAAGTCGGTCCGGGCGCATGAGGCCGTGCGCCGGGCGATGGAGACGCCGGGTGTGGACGAGAAGTTGCTGGCGGATGCGCGCGAAATGGTTCGCAAGGGCCAGTGGTTCTGGGACTACGTCTCCGCAGAGAACAGCGCCGGCGCTCATAACCCGGTCAAGGCGCTGGACACGCTTGCTTCTTCCCAGCAGTACAGCGACGAGGCCGTGCAGCTCGCGATCCGCGCCTCGAATTATGCGATCGCGGCCGCCATGGACAAGCCGATCGAGGAACTGGTGCCGCCCATCCGCGAGCACAGCCGCAAGCTGCAGCAGAGCCAGGCGCACTTGGACTCGCATCCGTGGCTGAAGTACCTGCCGCTGATGCCGGAAGCCGAGCTCATCTGGCACGGCAACAAGCGAGTCAACTGAGTATCGCCGGCGGACCTCGCGTCCGCCGGGACTTCACCAGGCCCAACCTGGAGACTTGGAAAATGAACAAACTCTGGATCGTCGTGATCGTCGTGGCGCTGCTGCTGCTGACTTTTGGCGGCGTGGCCGGTCACCAGATGACCAAGGGCGATGCGTTCTGCAGCTCTTGCCATGCCTACGAGCGCGCCTCATGGGATCATGGCATGCATCCGGATGTCGGCTGTCTCGAGTGCCATACCGGCGGCTTTATGCGGGACAAGGCGCAAGGCGCGCGCAAGATATTCCTGGTGTTCACCGGCAGGGTGAACCCGCACCACGACAGGCTGGCCAGCTATCCGGACAAGACGATGAACAACTGCGTCGGCTGCCACCTCACCGAGGAGGTCGCGGACCAGCATCCCTTCTTCGTGTCGCGCCATTCCGAGTACATGCAGGCGGCGCAGTTCTGCGTCTCATGTCACGAGGCGGGTCACGTGGAACGGATTCGCGAGCAACGCTACTTCAGCGTGCGCCGCGCCGACTAGAGGAATGGGACACGGCTCACTGGAGCCGTGTCCCGTTCAGTCGAACGGATTGCGCAGGACGATCGTTTCCGCGCGATCAGGCCCCGTCGAGATGATGTCGATGGGCACGCCAACCACTTCCTGCAACCGGTCCAGATACGCGCGCGCGTTCTCCGGCAACGCCTCATAACGCGTGATGCCGACGGTGGAGCTCTTCCAGCCGGGCACATCCTCGTAGACCGGCTCGCAGTCAGCATACTGATCCGCCGCCATTGGCGGCGTCTCCACGACCCGACCGCCGACGCGATATCCGACGCAAATGCGGATCGTATCGATGGCATCGAGTACGTCGAGCTTGGTGATGCACAGACCGGAGACGCTGTTCAGCGAGATGGAGCGTCGCAACGCGACGGCGTCGAACCATCCGCAACGGCGGGCACGCCCCGTCACCGACCCGAACTCGTGGCCGACGCGAGCGAGGTGCTCGCCCATCTCGTCGAACAACTCGGTGGGAAACGGGCCCGCCCCCACGCGCGTCGTATAGGCCTTGACGATGCCCAGCACGTAATCGATCGACCTCGGCCCAACGCCCGAGCCCGTGCATGCGCCACCGGCGGTCGTGTTCGACGACGTCACGAACGGATAGGTACCTTGGTCGATGTCGAGCAATGCACCCTGCGCGCCCTCGAACAGGACGTTCTGGCCGTCCTTGCGATAGCCGTCCAGCAGCGCGACCACATCGGCGACGAGCGGCTGGATGCGCTCGCCGAGCGCCAGCAGATGTTCGAGAGTTTGCTGGAAATCGACGGTCTCGCGCCCGAAATAGCGCTGCAGCACGAAGTTGTGGAAGTCCAGCACCTCGCCGAGTTTCGCAGCGAAACGCTCGCGATGCGCGAGGTCCGAGACGCGCAGCGCGCGCCGCGCGACCTTGTCTTCATATGCCGGCCCGATACCGCGCCCGGTGGTGCCGATCGCGGCCGCCCCCTTGGCATGCTCGCGCGCCAGGTCCAGCGCTACGTGGGAAGGAATGATCAGCGGGCAGGCCGGGCTGATGCGCACGCGCTCGGTGACCGGGACGCCGCGCGCGATCAGCTCATCCATTTCGCCGAGCAGCGCATCAGGCGACAGCACGACGCCGTTACCGATGAGGCAGGCCACGCCGTCGCGCAGGATGCCTGACGGCAGCAGGCGTACGATGGTCTTCTTGCCTTCGATGACCAGGGTATGGCCCGCGTTGTGACCCCCCTGGAAACGCACGACAGCCGCCACCCGGTCGGTGAGGAGATCGACGATCTTGCCCTTGCCTTCGTCACCCCACTGGGTGCCGATGACGACTACATTTTTCCCCACGCTCGAGTTCCTCCCCCCGCTCGATCAGGCACGCACGAACCACAACAGCAACAGGCCCGCGATCATGCTTACGAGACCCGCAAGTCGGAGCTTGTCGTCCGGCATCTGCGCCAACATCGCCATCGTGCGGCGCGAGCCGCGCGGGTTGGCGAACGGCAGCAAACCCTCTAAGACCAACAGCAGCGCGACGGCCGACAGCAAGTCAGTCCAGTTCATCGCGCCAAGGTGCCTGTCAGCGAGCTCGGCCGCCCATCGGATCCTTCAGATAGCGGAAGAACTCACCGTCGGGCTCGATGACCAGCACGTCGTCGCCGCGACCTATGGCGGTCCTGTAGGCCTGCATGCTGCGCCAGAAATCGTAAAAGCCACGATCGCGGCCGAAAGCTTCGGCATAGATGTCGGCGGCGCGCGCGTCACCGGCGCCGCGGATGCGCTGCGCGTCGCGCTGCGCCTCCGCGATAAGCACCGTCCGCTGCCGGTCGGCATCTGCACGAATGCGTTCCGCGGTTTCTGCACCCTCCGCGCGCAGCTGCGAGGCGACTCGAGCGCGCTCCTGGCGCATCCTGTTGAACACGCTCTCGCTGACATCGGGCGGCAGGTCGAGGGTCTTGACGCGCACGTCGACGATTTCGATGCCCAGCTCGCGCGCCGTGAGTCCGGCGGTGCCCATCAGATCTTCGATGACCTCGCGCCGGTCAGCGGTCACGACCTCCTGCAAGGTCTGGCGCGCGAATTGCGCCCGCAGGCCGTCCTTGATGATTTCGAGCAAGCGGCTGGTGGCGAGTTGCTCGTCACCCGCCGTAGCACGGAAATACTGGCCGACATCGGTGATCCGCCACTTGACGTAGAAGTCCACGCGGAGGTTCTTCTTCTCTGCCGTCAGGAAGGGCTCGTTGGGGTTATTGCGCGTCAGGACGCGATTGTCGAACTTCCTCACGGTGTTTACGAAAGGCACCTTGAAGTGGAGTCCCGGCTCGAAGTCGAGCCTGACGATCTCGCCGAAACGCAACTTGATGGCGTGCTCGCGCTCATCCACGATGAATACCGACATGGACAGCCCGAGAGCTGCCACGGCGAGGACCAGCAACGCATAAGTGGCACGTGGGCTCATCAGCGGGTCCCCCTTGCACGAAGTTCCTCAGCCGGCGGCTGGCGCTCGGTCTGGCGCGGCGACGTAACCTGGCCCAGATCCGCGGGATCCCCCATCCGGGGAGATTGCCCGCTCGAACGCTTGATCAGTTCGTCGATTGGCAGATAAAGCAGCGTACCGCTCCCCTGTGCATCGAGGAGCACCTTGCTTGCGCCGCCGAGCACCTGCTCGATGGTCTCAAAATACAGGCGCTGGCGGGTAACCTCCGGCGCCCGCTGGTATTCGGTCAGCAGCGCCAGGAAGCGATCCGTCTCGCCCTCGGCCTCTGCGATGACCTGCTCGCGGTAGGCTTCAGCGCTCTGTACCAGGCGTGCAGAATTACCACGAGCGCGCGGCACCACGTCGTTGGCATAGGCCTCGGCCTCGAGCGCGAGCCGCTCGCGATCCTCGCGTGCCTTGATGGCATCCTGGACGGCGGCCTCGACCTGTGAAGGGAAGTTGGAATCCTCCAGGTTCACGGAGGTGATCTCTATGCCCGCCCCGTAGGAATCCAGGGTGGCCTGGATGATGTCACGCGTGCGTGCCGCAACCTCGGCACGACCCTCCGTCAGGACGAAGTCGAGCGTGCTCCTGCCGACCACTTCGCGGATAGCCGTCTCCGTGACCTCACCGAGCGTCTCCTCGGGGGAACGAACGTTGAACAGAAATGCACGCGCGTCAGTCCGACGGAACTGCACTCGCAGATCGACACTGACGATGTTCTCGTCGGCCGTCAGCATGCGGGTCGAGTGCGTGAACGAACCGACCTGGGCGACATTGACTTTCTCGACGCGCTGTATTGGGTAGGGAATGTGCCAGTGCAGGCCCGGCATCGTGATCTCGTGGAACGCGCCGAACTGGAGCACGACGCCGCGCTCGGCCTCATCGACCTGGTAGAAGCCCGACAGAGCCCAGAGGACCACTGCCGCCGCACCGATCAGGCCAAGGCCCGCACCTGCGACGGCCGCGCCGCCCGAGCCGCCGGAGCCACCAGAGCCGCCGCCGCGCCCGCCGAAGATGCCGGAGATCTTGCGCTGCAGATCACGCACGACCTTGTCCAGGTCCGGCGGACCTTCTTTGCGGCCACCGGAGTTCCACGGATTGCCGCCCTTGCCAGGTTCATTCCAAGCCATGATGTTCCTTAAGTTCTCTTGCCGCGCGATGGCGACCCTGCGGCTTGCCGCCTTCAGGACGCCGTGCGCGATTGTATGGATGCCCCGAGCCCCTCACAAGGACGGGGCTGGATGCGACGCTCATTCAGGCCAGTATCGCGGCAGAACCGTTCCAGCGCCACCTTCGGCGCCTCTACATTGATGTTCCAGCCACCTGCTTCGTCTTCCGATTCGTCCCGGACCATGTCGGCATCGTACAGTTTCGCCCGCATCCGCGCTTCCGATGCATCCAGGTGGACCATGCCCGACACCTGGCCCTTGCCAAAATGCTCTCGCAGCGCCTCGACGAGCGACTCCACGCCGTCGCCGCTGCGTGCCGAAAGGCGCACGGCGCGAACCAGACCGCTTTCGTCCCGAACGAGGCCGGAAAGTTCACCACCGAGGTCGATCTTGTTATACACGAGGAGCTGCGGGACACCGTCGGCGCCGATCTCCTCCAGCACCCGGTTGACGTGGCCGATGCGCTCGTCCCGCAGCGGATCGGCGATGTCCACGACATGCACCAGCAGTGCCGCATCGCGTACTTCCTTCAGGGTCGAACGGAACGCAGCCACCAGGTCATGCGGCAGGTCGCGCACGAATCCGACCGTATCGGCCAGCACGACATCGAGGCCCGGCGCCAGCTGCAATCCGCGGAGCGTCGGATCCAGCGTGGCGAACAGCTTGTCGGCCGCGTACACCTGCGATTCGGTAAGCGTGTTGAACAGCGTCGACTTGCCGGCATTCGTGTAGCCCACCAGCGCCACGGTCGGCACCTCTGCCTTGCGCCGCGTCCGGCGTCCCTGCTCGCGCTGCTTGTCCACCCGCTCGAGCCTGCGCGTCAGCATGCGAATCCGGTTGGCGAGCAGGCGCCGATCGGTTTCCAGCTGGGTTTCGCCCGGCCCGCGCAAGCCGATGCCGCCCTTCTGCCGCTCCAGGTGGGTCCAGCCCCTTACCAGCCGGGTGGACAGGTGCCGCAGTTGCGCGAGCTCGACCTGCAGCTTGCCTTCAAAGCTGCGGGCGCGCTGGGCGAAGATATCGAGGATCAGCCCGGTACGATCGAGCACGCGACAGGACAACGCCTTCTCAAGGTTGCGCTCCTGGCTGGGGGACAAGCCGTGATTGAAAAGCACGAGGTCGGCCCCGGTCGCCCCAATGATCTCGCCGAGCTCTTCGACTTTGCCCGAGCCAATGAAATACCGGGAATCCGGCGCCACGCGCGACGCTGTCAGGCGCCCTGCAACGCTCGCACCGGCCGAAACGGCCAAGCGCTCGAGTTCCTCGAGTTCCTCTTCGGATGGACGGGCGCCGAACCCGATCTGGACCAGAATGGCACGCTCACCGTGCCCCGGACGTTCGAACAACAGGCCCTCCCGGTCCCGAACTCAGTCTTCCACGCCGTCGACGAACGCTTCGTCTCCGGTCGTGATCCGGACGTTTCGCGCCGGCACGACGGTAGAGATCGCATGCTTGTAAACCATCTGGCTCACACTGTTCTTCAACAACACGACAAACTGGTCGAAAGACTCGATTTGACCCTGCAGCTTGATGCCGTTCACCAGGTAGATTGAAACTGGCACCTTTTCCCTGCGCAGAGCATTGAGGAACGGGTCTTGCAGTGACTGTCCTCTCGCCATTGAATGAACTCTCCCTTTCCGGGCCATTATTATTCCGGGAGTTCCCTCCACCGGTCGGACAAGAGCAGGCCCGCGCCCATGCGCCCGATACGGAAGTTTATCACATCAGGCCGAATGCCCGGGGTGGTGCTCCGCCAGCCAGTCAAGGGTTATACGCCGCCATTCCTCAACCCCCGCGAGCCAGGCCAACCCGGGCTCGGCGCGCAGCCAGGTCATCTGCCGCTTTGCGAGGCGCCGGGTTGCGGTGATGGCATCCCGGACGGCTTCGTCGAGACTGCATGCACCCTCCAGGTGGGCCCATAGCTGCCGGTAACCGACCGCGCGAATGGAAGGCAGTCCGGGATGCAGGTCCCCGCGGTCGTGGAGCCGTTCCACCTCTGCGAGAAGGCCCGCCGCCATCATGCCGTGGAAGCGGCTTTCGATGGCCTGGTGCAACAGCGGACGGGAAGCGGGCGCCAGGCCGAGCTTGAGAAAATGCCAGCCCTCCGGGGCGGCTGCCCCGCACGCCTGCAGCTGCGAAAGCGCGATGCCGCTGAGGTGCCAGACTTCCAGCGCACGCTGGATTCGCTGGGAGTCGCCCGGCCGAATCTTCTCCGCCGCCACCGGATCGACGCGCGCCAGCTCAGCATGGAGGGCCGGCCAGCCGCTGCGAGCCGCCCGCGCATCCAGTGCCGCGCGCAGTGCGGGATCGGCCTCCGGCAGCTCGGCCAGGCCCCGCTGCAGGGCGCGGAAATACAGCATCGTGCCGCCGACGAGTAGCGGCACGCGGCCACGCTCCCGCACCGCAGCCATCGCCGCCAGCGCATCCCGGCGGAACCTGCCGGCCGAGTAAGCCTCGCCCGGATCCAGCAGGTCAACAAGGTGGTGGGGCACCTCGGCGCGCAGCGCCGCTGACGGCTTCGCGGTGCCGATATCCATGTCGCGGTACACGAGCGCCGAGTCGACGCTGATGATCTCTGCCGGCAGCGTGCGAGCCAGCGTCATCGCGAGCCCGGTCTTGCCAGATGCCGTGGGCCCCATCAGCAGGATCGCCGGTGACCTGGTCACGCGATCCCCGTCAGCGTCCGCGCAGGAAGAGCTTGTCCAGCTCCGGCAGGCTGAGCTTGGTCCAGGTCGGCCTGCCGTGATTGCACTGGTCGGCGCGCTCGGTGCGTTCCATGTCGCGCAACAGGGCGTTCATCTCGGCCAGGGTCAGTTGGCGATGGGCACGCACGGCCCCGTGGCAGGCCATCGTGCCCAGCACCTGGTTGATACGTTCCTCGAGGCGCCGGGTGCTGCCCTGCTCCGCCAGGTCCGAGAGGATGTCGCGCAGCAAGGCCTCCGCATCGGCCGCGGCGAGCAGCGCGGGCAGCTGGCGGATCACGAGCACGTCGGGACCCCGCCGATCGAGGTCGAAGCCAAGCGCCGCCAGCTCTTCGGTAAATGACTCCGCGAGCTCGGCCTCGGCCACAGCGACGCGCACGCTCAGCGGCACCAGCAGCGGCTGCCCCGCGGCGCCGGTGCCCGACAACGACCCCTTCAGGCGCTCGTAGAGCACACGCTCGTGTGCCGCGTGCATGTCCACGATCACGAGCCCATCGCGATTCTGGGCAAGGATGTAGATCCCGCCGAGCTGACCCAACGCGAAACCCAGCGGGAGCATCTCGTCGCGCGCCGTCGCATCTGGCGCCGCGATTGCGTGATCCGTAAAGGCTGGCCATGAGGATTGCAGTGGTGCGGCGTCCGCTACCGCGAGGGGGATGGCGTCCTGCCGGGACGGGCCACTCCAGGCGCCCGGCTGCAGCTCGGAACCGAAACGCGGCGTGGCGGGCGGCGGGGTATCGCCGCCCGCAGCCGGACGCGTGCCGGCGAGGGCGCGTTCCACGACCTGGTATAGGAATCCGTGGATGCTGCGCGCATCGCGAAAACGCACTTCGTGCTTGCTGGGATGCGCGTTCACATCGACCAGCGCGGGGTCCATCTCGAGATAGAGCAGGTAGGCCGGGTGGCGGCCATGAAACAGCACATCTGCAAACGCCTGGCGCAAGGCATGCGTCACGAGGCGGTCGCGGATCATTCGCCCGTTGACGAAGAAATACTGCAGGTCGGGCTGGGACCGTGAGAATGTCGGCAGCCCGAGCCAGCCGGACAGCCGCAGGCCGGCCGCGGCATGCTCGATTTCCATGGCGTGGGCGGCAAACGCCTCGCCGCAAACCTCAGCGACGCGCCTCATCCGCGCACCGGCATCGGCCGCCGGGCGCAGGTCGAACAACTGCCGCCCTTCGCGCACCAGGCTGAAGCCGGTATCGAACGAAGACAGCGCAAGCCGGCGGGCTGCGCGCTCCAGGTGCGAGAACTCGGTCCGCTCGCTGCGCATGAAACGGCGCCGCGCCGGCGTGTTGAAAAACAGGTCGCGCACGACGATGGTCGTGCCCGCCGGATGGGCGGCCGGCGCGGGCGCCGTAAGCCGTCCGCCATCGGACTCGACCTTCCAGGCGGCGTCCTCGTCACGCGCCCTGGAGGTCAGCGAGAGTCGCGAGACCGAAGCGATGCTCGGCAGCGCTTCGCCACGAAAACCGAGTGTGCCGACACGCTCGAGGTCCTCGAGGCTGGCGATCTTGCTGGTGGCGTGGCGCGACAGCGCGAGGGCCAACTCGTCCCTCGGGATGCCGCAGCCGTTGTCGCGCACCAGGCATTGCCTCAGCCCGCCACCCTCGATCTCGAGCTCGATGCGTGTCGCGCCTGCGTCCAGGCTGTTCTCGACCAGTTCCTTGAGCACGGAAGCCGGGCGCTCGACCACCTCGCCGGCGGCGATCTGGTCGATGAGCTGCGGGGGGAGCTGGCGGATCGGCATGAGCCGCTTAGGATAACAAAGGGCTGCCGGCCAAGGGGGAACATGCCCGCATGCGCGGGGCCTCTGCCGGCCGGCGGATCGGTCAGCCGCCGGGGATGGTCAACACCTGCCCCACGCGGATGTTGTCGTCCTTGAGCCCGTTGTGCCGTCGCAGCACAGGCACGCTCACGTTGTAGCGGCTCGCAATGCCCGACAAGGTATCGCCGCGCGCGATCACGATCTCACGCGGCGTGCCGCGGCCGGAGCCGCGGTTTCGCGCCACCCACGTCCCAGGCGGAGGATTGACATAGAAGTATTCGCGCACGCCGGACATCAAGGCCGAGGCCAGCTGCGACTGGTAGCGTGCCTCCCGCAGCCGCTGTTCCTCCTCAAAATTCGAGATGAACGCCGTCTCCACGAGGATCGAGGGAATGTCAGGCGCCTTCAGCACCACGAAGCCGGCCTGCTGAACCGAGTGCTTATGCAGGCGATTAACCGCCCCCAGCCGCTTGAGGACGAAATCCCCGACCTCCAGGCTCGCACCGATCGAGGCGTTCTGGGACAGATCCAGCAGAACCGAGGCCAGCATGTCGTCCTTGTCGTCGAGACTCACCCCGCCGACGAGATCGGCCGCATTCTCGCGCGCGGCCAGCCAGCGCGCAGCCTCGTCGGTCGCGCCCTTGGGCGACAACACGTAGACCGAGGAACCGCGTGCATTCGGATTTTTGAAGGCGTCTGCGTGTACGGAGATGAACAGGTCCGCCTGGTGCATGCGGGCCTTGGCCACCCGCTGTTGCAGGCTCAGGAAGTAGTCCCCGTCCCGGGTGAGCACCGCACGCATGCCCGGCTCGCGATCGATCTGCTCCGCCAGTCGCCGCGCCACCGCGAGCACGACATCCTTCTCGCGCGTGCCACGCCGCCCGACGGCTCCGGGGTCTTCCCCGCCATGCCCGGGATCGATGGCGATCACGAGGTCGCGACTGCCCTCGTCGGCCCGTACCAAGGGCACTTGAGCCCGGGCTCGTTTGGCATCGAGCTCGATGATCAGGCGATGGCCGTAGCCACCCTCAGGGCGAACCAGGAAACTGCGCGGGGTCGCGGCGCCGGCCAGATCCAGCACGATTCGAACCTCGCCGTCAGACCGGTTGGCGCCGCGCACGGACCGCACGAGCCCCACCCCGGCGGGCAGGCTCCGGGCAGCAAGATCCATGCGTGCCGCCTTGAGGTCGATGACGACGCGGCTCGGATTCTCGAGCGTGAAGAGCGCGTGGCTTGCGGGACTGGAGAGATCGAGCACGACCCGAGTCGTGTCCGGGCCGGCCCAGAGCCGCACGTCGCGCACCTGCACCTGGGCCCACGCGGTCGATACCGGCAGGAGCAGGAGCAAAAACAAGCCGGTGAGGATATTCCTTGGCATTTCCAACAGTTTGGTTGGATTTCGGGAACCAACTTTAACCACATTCCCGGCTTGCTGGCAATATCCACTGAAGAAACAATCAGCTGGAGAGGAAACCTTTGGGCTTTTGTCAGGTAGGGCGCGCGCCTTGCTCCCAGGCTCCGACAGCCCTGACCACGTCTCGCCCCTGGCTCGTCAGGGCTGCGCACGCCGCCCTCCTGGAGTCCCCGTCGTAATCGAGGCGGATGCGCAGATCTGCCTTCGGGAGTCGGTCGCCCCCCCGCTCTGCCCATTCGACCAGGACGAGGCTACCCGGTGCGAGCATGTCCACCAGCCCCAGGTAATCCAGCTCGGCGGGGTCGGCCAGCCGGTACAGGTCGAGGTGGATTACGTTGCAGCCTGCAAGTTCGTAGGGCTCCAGAAGCGTGAACGTCGGGCTGCGCACTCGCCCGTCGTGCCCGAGACCACGCAGCAGGCCGCGCGCCAGGGTGGTCTTGCCGGCCCCGAGCGGGCCCTCGAGGTGGACCACGACCGGCGCCCCGGCGCAAGCGCGCGCAAGCGGCCCGGCCAGTGCCTGGCCCAGCCGCTCGGTGTCGATCGCGTCAGCGAGGCGGATCGGCATCGGCAGGGTTCACCCAGGGACGGAGCGCTTCGAGCAGGTCACCCGCCGCGAGGCCACGTTCGCCGCGTGCCGCCGCATCATCCCCGGCGAGCGCGTGAACAAGCACCCCGGCGCATGCGGCACGCTCGAGATCACCCAGTTGGGCAGCAAGCCCGGCAATGACCCCGGTCAGCACATCGCCCATGCCCCCGCTCGCCATGCCTGGATTGCCGCGGTCGCAGAGCCATAGCGAGTCGCTTGCCCCGCAGACCAGGGTGCCAGCGCCTTTCAAAACCACGACACCGCCATAGCGGGTGCGCAGGGCCCGCGCGGCCGCTGGGCGGTCTGCCTCGACGGCCCCGGCGTCGCTCCCGAGCAATCGGCCGGCCTCGCCCGGGTGCGGCGTCAGGACCCAGCGATCAGAGCGGCGCGGGGCTTCGGATAACAGGTTCAGCGCGTCGGCATCCAGCACGCAGGGCAAGCCCGACTCCAGCGCCGCCTCCAGCAGGCGACGACCCCAGACCGACCGCCCGAGGCCCGGTCCAGCGGCGATCACCGTCGCGCGCGCCAGCAGGGAATCCAGCGCATCTGGCCCATCGACGCCGCGACACATGAGCTCCGGCCGGGCGGCGATGACCGCGCAGACATGCTCGGGCCGGGTGGCGACGCTCACGAGCCCGGCGCCGGCGCGCAATGCCGCCTCGGCGGCCAGCCTGGCGGCGCCGCCCATGCCGCGGTCCCCGCCGATGACCAGCACGTGGCCGAAGCGCCCCTTGTGCGCATCGCGCGGCCGGCGCGACAGCCAGCTCCCAAGCATCGCCGTCCCGATGCGGCGCGCGGCCGGATCCATGCCCCTGTCCAGACCCGCGGGCACGCCGAGTCCGGCGAACACCACGTGACCTGAAAGCGCGGGCCCCCGACCGGTAAACAAGCCCAGTTTCAAGCCGATGAAACACACCGTCAGGTCCGCGCGGATGGCCTCGCCCATCACGCGCCCCGTATCGGCATGCAGGCCGCTCGGCAGGTCCAGCGCCAGCACCGGCCTGGCGCTGGCGTTGATCGATTCCACGGCTGCGCGGAATGCGCCGCCAAGCTCCCTGTCCAGCCCGGTGCCGAGCAGCGCATCCACTATGGGGCCATCGCCGCCGGGGTCGCCGTCGCCGTCCCACAAGCTGATCTCGCCGCCATCGCGGCGGAAGTCGGCGCAGGCAAGCGCCGCGTCGCCGCGCAGCCGCTCCGGCTCGACGAGAGCCAGCGCGTGCACGACAAGACCCGCCCGCCGCGCCAGGCGCGCGACGACATAGCCATCGCCGCCATTGTTGCCCGCGCCGCATGCCACGGTGACCGCGCGAGCCGCCGGCCAGCGTCGCAATAGCGCATCGAGCGCGCCCGCACCGGCGCGCTCCATCAGCTCGCGACCCGCGATCCCATGTTCCTCGATCGCACGCCGGTCGAGCTCGCGCACCTGCGCTGCGGTCCACAATTCGCGGGGCATCGATGCCATGGCCGGCATTATACTGCCGCCCACGGAGAGTCTTGCCCGATGAACGAGAATGATGTGCCGGTCGCGCCACCAGCCGCGCTGCCCGATCTCACCGCGCTGGCGCGCGGCATTCACACGTGGGGACAGGAACTCGGCTTTGGCGCGCTGGGCATCGCGCGCGCCTCATTGCCCGAGGACGAGGCCTGGCTGAAGCGCTGGCTGGCGCTCGGGCGTCATGGCGAAATGGCCTGGATGGCGCGCCACGGCACGCGCCGCAGCCGCCCGGCCGAGCTGGTGCCGGGCACCCTGACGGTGGTCGCGGCACGCATGGACTACCTCCCGCCCGGGAGCGCTGCGCCAGAGGGCGTGCTCGCCGATCCGGCGCTCGGCTACATCTCGCGTTACGCGCTGGGGCGGGACTACCACAAGGTGCTGCGGACGCGCTTGCAGCACCTTGCGGACCGCATCGGCGCCGCCGTGGGACCGTTTGGCTACCGGGTGTTTACCGATAGCGCACCCGTCCTGGAAAAGGCCCTGGCGCGCGATGCGGGCCTAGGCTGGATCGGCAAGCACACCAACCTCCTGTCACGGGATGCGGGCAGCTGGTTCTTCCTCGGCGAGATCTACACCGACCTGCCGCTGCCAACCGACACTGCCCCGACCGCACACTGCGGCAGCTGCACGGCCTGTATCGATGCGTGTCCGACCGGGGCCATCGTCGCGCCATACGAACTCGACGCGCGCCTGTGCATCTCCTACCTCACGATCGAACATCCCGGCGCCATCCCGGAGCCACTGCGATCCGCCTTCGGCAACAGGATCTACGGCTGCGACGACTGCCAGCTCGTGTGCCCATGGAATCGCGATGCCCAGGTGGCGCAGCTGGAGGACTTCCGTGCGCGGCACGCGCTGGACGCGCCCTCGCTGAGCGCTCTGTTCAGCTGGTCCGAGAACGAGTTTCTCGCGCGCACCGCGGGCTCGGCGATCCGGCGCATCGGGCATGAGCGCTGGCTCAGGAACGTCGCGATTGCGCTTGGCAACGCAGCGCCCGACCCCGCGGCGCGCAAGGCGCTGATGGGCCGCACCGATGACCCGTCGAGCCTGGTGCGCGAGCATGTCCGCTGGGCGCTGGAACGCCACGCGTGTTTTGCCGCCGATTGAGTTTGGCAATACCAGGACAGAGAATTGCGACCCAGGTCGTTGGCCGGTCCCGCAGCAATGCACAAGGATGAGCGTTCCATGAGCGATTTGAGCCCGCTTCCCGGGAGAGCACCCACGGTGGATTTCGTCGACGCCCCTGACATGCGGCACTTTCTCTCGGGATTGCTGCTGTTCAACGGCGTGGACATCCGCGCAGTCGGGCCGTTTCTCGCCCGCACCCATCGCATGGACATCAAGTCGGGCGAGACCCTGCTGTCGCCCGCGACGCGCAACTCTCGCGTGTTCGTGATCCTCTCCGGAGCGCTGGAGGTCAGGCTCGAATCCGCCGAGAGTCCGCCGCTGACCCTGCTCCAGCCGGGGCATTGCGCCGGCGAGATGTCGATCATCGAGGACAAGGACCCGTCCGCCTGGGTGGTGGCCGCGCGCGACTCGCACCTCATAGTGATCGAGCAGGAAATCCTCTGGCGGATGATCAACGTGTCGCACGCATTCGCGCGTAACTTGCTGGTGATCCTGTCATCCCGGGTACGCTCGGATAACCAGGTCATCCTTGATAGCGTCGGCGTGCTGCGCGAGTTCGAACGGCACGCCATCACGGACGCATTGACGGACCTGCACAACCGCCACTGGCTGGACAACATGTTCCGGCGCCGCCTCGATCGCTGCATCAAGGAGAAAACGCCCGCCTCGATGGTCATGGTCGACGTGGACCGGTTCAAGCAGTTCAATGACCGTTACGGCCACGTCGCCGGTGATCGGGCGCTGCGGCTCGTCGCGGAGATCCTGCGCAATCACTTCCGTCCCGGCGACATGGTGGCGCGTTTCGGCGGTGATGAGTTCAGCATCCTGCTGCCGGGTGCCGACATCGAGGCCGCTCGCGGCTGTGCGGAACGCGCACGCTGGGCAGTCATGAGGGCGACCGACACCGACGCCGCCGCGCCGGACATCACGCTCTCGGCGGGCGTCGCGGGCGCGGAGCCCGGCGACACGCTGGAGACGCTCCTGGCCCGTGCGGACGATGCGCTGTATCGCGCCAAGCTTGGCGGTCGAAATCGGGTGGAGACCTAGGTCCGTCAGGCGGCCTGGACGGGAATGGCGTTGCGGGTCCGCGTAACGCGATTCGTCTCGTCGGGATAGACGAGGCGCGGCTTGTGCGCGGCCGCGCCGTTCACGGAAATGATCCTGGAGCCCGCCCCGGCCCGGATGGCTTAGGTCGTGAACCGCTCGCCGCCGGTGACGTTGTAGATCTGGATCTGCACGTACTCGAGGATGCCCGCCAGTTCGAAGAGATCCGAGTCGATCGCGCACGAGCCCTCGTAATCCAGCTCTGCGTGAGTCACGCAGGCCCGGTGCAGCTTGGCCTTGAGCAAAGTCAGCTGCATCGGTCCCCCACTCCCGCGCCGTACTCTCCGCGCGCCGCTCATGTGGTGTGCATGAACAATCCTGACCGCCGCTGCCCCGGGCCTTGGTCTAGAACTCGACCACAAGGTTGTCGATCAGGCGTGCCCGGCCCAGCCGGGCGGCCGCAAGTACGACCAGTTGCCGGTCCCCGGGTTCCGGCCGCTCCAGTCCATCCCGCCGGCGGATCTCAAGATACTCAGGCCCAAGCCCCGCCGACCGGATGTTGTCCATGCCGGCCTGCTGTAATGCAACAAAATCGCGCCTGCCCGCGGCCAGGCCCTGCGCGACCGCCTGGAGGGTCGCGTACAACGCCGGCGCCGTTGCCCGCTCCTCCGGGCCCAGGTAACGGTTTCGCGAGCTCATGGCGAGCCCGTCGGCCTCCCGCCGCGTGGGCACCCCGAGAATCTCGACCGGGAAACACAACTCGATTGCCATGCGCCGAATCACGGCAAGCTGCTGGAAGTCCTTCTCGCCGAACGTTGCCAGGTGCGGCTGCACCAGGTTGAACAGCTTGGACACCACGGTTGCGACGCCGGAAAAGTGGCCCGGCCGCGAGGCACCGCAAAGGATCCCGGACAGCCCCGGCACCTCGACCCGGGTCGTGCCGTCGCGGCCATGCGGGTACATCGTCTCCTCGCCCGGGGCAAACACCAGGTCACAGTGCTCGCCCGCCAGCCGCTCGAGATCCTCCGCGAGCGTGCGCGGATACGAGGCAAAATCCTCGCCTGGACCAAATTGCAGCGGATTCACGAAGATGCTGACCACGACGCGATCCGTGCGCGCCGCTGCCGCGCGCACGAGGTCGAGGTGTCCGGCATGCAGGTTGCCCATCGTGGGCACGAAGCCGACCCGCAGGCCCTCGCGCCGCCAACTCTCCAGCCGCGCCCGCAGCTCGCCGGGCTCCGCGGTCACAACGGGGCCACTCACGAGAAGCAATGCTCCGGCGCGGGATAGCTGCCGTCCTTGACCGCGGCGACATACAGCGACAGGGCCCCAAGCACACCGTCCGCGTCCGCGAGGAAATCGCGCGCGAAGCGCGGCTTGCGGCCGGGGGTCACAGCGAGGATGTCATAGAGCACGAGGATCTGCCCATCGACGTCGGGACCGGCGCCGATCCCGACCACCGGCACCGACAGGGACGCCGCGATGGCCTTGCCCAGCGACGACGGCACACACTCCAGCAGGACGATATCCGCCCCCGCCTCCTGCAGCGCATGCGCATCCGCAAGCATCTGCTGGGCAGCCTGCTGCTCGCGTCCTTGCACCTTGAAGCCGCCGAGCTTGTGGATGGACTGGGGCGTCAGGCCGATGTGGGCACACACGGGGATATCACGCGAGGCCAGGAACTCGACGGTACGCACCTGCAGCGCTCCCCCCTCGAGCTTCACCATGGCCGCGCCGCCGTCCTGCATCAGGCGCACGGCATTGGCAAACGCGGGTTCCGGGAGCGAGTAGCTGCCGAAGGGCATGTCGGCCACCAGGAAGGCCCGCCGCACGCCGCGTCGCACGCAGCGCGTGTGGTAGACCATGTCGGCCATCGTGACCGGGACCGTCGTGTCGTGGCCCTGGATCACCATCCCCAGGGAATCGCCGACGAGCACGAGGTCCGTGCCCGCCTCGTCCTCCGTCGCGGCAAAACTGGCGTCGTAGGCCGTCAGGCACGCGATCTTTTCGCCGCTCGCCTTCATGCGCCTTAGGCTGTCGAGGGTCACCGGCTTCTCGGCCCGCGCCCGGTCCTGGAGATGGCTGTACATCGTCATGTTGCAATCCCCTCTGGGGCAGGCGGGCCAGCATGGCCAAGTCGCGCCCAAACATCAATCCGCGTCGTCGAAGGGCACCGGGTTGTAGTACTGGCGCCCGCCCTCCATCGCCTGGATGCGATTCAGCAAGTCACGGTAGTCCTCTTCGCGTCGCACGGGATCGATCAGGGCCGCGTTGACGATCAGCAGCGGCCCCGCGTCGTAGCGGTGGAAAAAGTCCATGTAGGCCGCGGAGAGGCGTCGCAGGTAGTCCGGACGGACGGCCTGCTCATAGGCGATGCCGCGCCGCTGGACCCGTTCCACGAGGACCTCGACCGGCGCCTGCAGGTAGACCACGAGATCCGGCGTCGGGGCGTCAAGCGCGAGGCCCTGGTACACCTGGTCATAAAGGCGGTACTCCTCGTCCGGCAGGGTCAGGCGCGCGAAAATCCGGTCCTTCTCGAGCAGGAAGTCCGCGACGCGCCCGCTCGCAAACAGGTCGGCCTGGCGCATCTCCTGGGCCTGGCGCGCGCGCTGGAACAGGAAATGCAGCTGCGTGGGCAATGCGTTGGCGACCGGGTCGCGATAAAAGCGCTCGAGAAACGGGTTCTCCTCGGCGCGCTCGAGGACCAGGTCGAACTCGAGGGTTTCGGCGAGGCGGTGCGCAAGCGAGGTCTTCCCGACGCCGATCGGGCCCTCGATGGCGATGTAACGCAAGGTGCGCGCCATCAACCCTCCAGCCTGGCGAGTCCGCCGCCATCCGTCGTGGCGGCCAGCAGGGCGATGCGCGCGCCACCCGGGATGCGCAACCCGGGCGCAACCTCCAGCAACGGGATGAGCACGAATGGACGCTCGGCCAGGCCCGGGTGCGGCAGGGTCAAGGTCTCGCTCTCGAGCCGTGTATCGCCGTAGATCAGCAGATCGAGATCCAGCATGCGCGGCCCCCATCGCGGGCCACCGCGCAGCCGGCCCTGCGCGTCCTCGATCGCCTGCAGCGCGCGCAACAGCTCCTCCGCCGACAGTGTGGTCAGCAGACCCGCGACGGCATTGACAAAATCCGGCTGATCCACCGGGCCCATCGGCGGATTGCGGTACAGGGCGGAGCTGGCGACCAGGCGCGTGCCCGGCAGGCTTGCCAGCGCCGCCAGCGCAATGCGTACCTGGCGCGCGGGATCGCCCAGATTGCTGCCAAGCCCGACATAGGCCGGCACCATGGCATCAATCGCCATGCTCAGCCGGCGCCGCCGCCGGGCTTGCGCCGCCGTGGCCCGCGTCGCCGCCGCGGCTTCGAGGCCGGCGCCGCGCCCGGGCCCGCTGCGTCGGCCGGAGCCGCAGTTTCGCCATCCTCGGGCCGCGAACGTCGGCTGCCCGACTCCACAGCGACGATGCGGGCGTCCTCATCCATCACCTGCAGCCCGGTCCAGAACTCCGCCAGCGCCGGATCGCCGTCGCCGACGCGCGCCCGCAGGCAAAGAAAATCGTAGGCCGCACGGAACCTGGGATGGGCCAGCATGCCCACGACGCGGCGGCCACGGGTTTTTTGCAGGCGCAGCTGCATGACCATCATTTCCTTCATCGGCGTGGTGATGCGCCTGGGGATCGAAACGGAACACTGCTGGGCGTCCACGACCTCGTCGGCGGCCAGCAGGAGCGCCTGGAGCGGCGATTCGCCCGCGGCCTCGAACTGTGCAGCGCGCTGGCGCACGGGTCCCCACAACAACACGCTGAACAGGAAGACCGGCGTCACGGGCTCGTCTGCGGCGACCCGCTGATCGGTGTTGGCGAGGGACTCCAGCAACAGGGCGCGGTAGGGGTCGCCGGCCTCGCTGTCGAGCAGCTGGTCCACGGCGGGAAACAGCTGGCCGAACTGGCCGTAGCGTCGCAGCAGTTCGTAGGAAGGCACTGCATAGCCTCCGAGGAACAGCTTGAGAACCTCATCGAACAGGCGCGCTGGCGGCACGGACTCGAGCAGCAAGGCGAGCGTACGCAAGGGCGCCTCGGTAGCCGGCTCGACCTTGAATCCCAGCTTCGCGGCGAAACGCACCGCGCGAAGCAAACGCACCGGGTCCTCCCGATAGCGCGCATCGGGCTCCCCGATCAGCCGCAGCACCCCGGCGCGGATGTCATCAACTCCGCCGGCGTAATCCCAGATGGAAAAGTCGGCGATGTTGTAATAGAGCGAGTTGGCGGTGAAATCCCGGCGCCAGATGTCATCGTCGATGGTGCCATAGCGATTGTCGCGCAGGATGCGGCCTTCTTCGTCTTTCAGAAGCAGCGACTCGTCGTCGGCATCGGCTTCATCTTCCGAGGCGCGAAAAGTCGCGACCTCGACGATATCCCTGCCGAAATAGACGTGCGCCAGGCGGAAACGCCGGCCGATCAGGCGGCAATTGCGAAACAGGCGCCGAACATCGTCGGGATGGGCGTCGGTCGCGATGTCGAAATCTTTCGGCTCGCGCCCGAGCAACAGGTCCCTGACCCCGCCACCCACGAGGAAGGCCTGGTAACCGGCATCGCGCAGCCGGTACATGACCTTGAGGGCGTTCTGGGAGATTTGGGCCCGGGAAACATTGTGCTCGGGCCGGGGAATGATCGTGGGCCGCGTTACCGTGCCTGTCACCGAGCTGACCAATCCGTATCTGCCTGTGTGAGTTAAGCCCGCAAGTCTACCACGCAGGTTCGCCATGGGAGCGGCGCGTGAGGTCACTGGGCATTGAGTCAGGCCGCGGGGGCCAGTAGAATGCCGGGCCTCGCCGCGATTCTTCTCCCGCGGCGGGCCCGAAACGCTCCGTTCGTCTAGTGGTTAGGACGCTGGCCTCTCACGCCGGTAACAGGGGTTCGAATCCCCTACGGAGCGCCACTTTCGCCGTCGCCGCGCGTGCGGCCGTCCTTGACAGGGCCGGCGCGGCCGCGACAGGCTCCCACCGATGAATGAGCCCCCCATCGCCGTACTCGCGGGCGCGACCGGTGCCGTCGGCAGCCGGCTGCTGGACCTCCTGTTGGCCCGCAAAGACGGCACCCGCGTGCTCACTGTCGGGCGCCGGGCGCCGCCTGGATCGCACCCGCGCCTGGAGCACCTCGAGGCCTCGCTGGACGAGTTCACCTCGGTGCTGCGGGACCGCCGCAGCACCGAGGCCTTCTGCTGCCTGGGCACCACCATCAAGCAGGCCGGCAGCCGTGCCGCGTTCCGCGCCGTGGACCTCGACGGCGTGGTGGCATTCGCCCGCGCGGCACGCGCCTCGGGCGCACGGTTCTTCGGCCTGGTCTCTTCGGCCGGCGCCAATCCGCTCGCGAGCAATTTCTACCTGCGAACCAAGGGCGAGGCCGAGGCGGCGGTAGAGGCCCTGAACTTCATGAGCCTGGCGATCCTCCAGCCCGGCCTGCTGCGCGGTGAGCGGGCGGAGCACCGGACCGCGGAACGGCTCGGCCAGCTCGCCGCGCCATGGTTCGATCGGCTGCTGGTCGGCGGCCTGGCGCGCTACCGCAGCGTCCCCATCCGCGCGGTCGCCGGCGCGCTGGATGCCGCCGCGCGCCTGCACAGCAGCGGGATCCGCCGCCTGGGCCCCGCCGCGATCGAGGCCTTGGCCGGTGACCCCTAGCGCCGCGGGGCGCGCCCCCGGCCTCGCCCGCCGGCTGGCTGCCTGCCTCTACGACGGCCTGGTGCTGTTCGCAGTGCTGATGGTCGCTGGCGCCGCCTGGGTCGCGCTCACGCGCGCGGCCGCGCCGCCCGGCGACTGGCCGTTTCGCGCCTACCTGCTGGCCGTTGCAGCGCTCTTCTTTGGCGGCTTCTGGCGCCGGGGAGAAACGCTCGGCATGCGCGCCTGGAAGCTCAGGGTGGTCGCGGCCGATGGCCGGCCACCCGGCTGGGACCGCGCGCTGATGCGCTTCGCCACCGCCCTGCTCTCCTGGGCGGCGCTCGGGCTGGGCTTCCTGTGGGTGCTGGTGGATCGCGAGCGGCTCGCCTGGCACGACCACTTGTCGGGTACGCGCCTGGTCATGCGCGAGACAGACCGCGAGCCGGGCTAACGGATGCGCGACATGCCGAACAGCGCCGCGCCGGCGATCACCGCGACCGGCATCCACGCAGTCAGCCAGATGGGCGCGCCGTAGACCTGCGCGCCATCGGCGAGCGCCCCCTTGCCGAGGATATAGAGAATTCCGATCAGGAAACCGACCACGAAGCGCGCGCTGTTGCCACCGGACCGCAGCGGGCCGAACACGAACGGCAGCGCCAGCAACAGCATCGCGGGCACGGCGGCGACGTTCGCGATCCTTTGCCACATCGCCATTTCGTAACGGCCCGCCTGCAGGTCGTTGGCCTCGAGGTAGCGAATGTATTCCTGCAGCATGGGGATACTCATGCTGTTGGTGTCGATTACCGATACAGCCATCACCGAGGGATCGATGCCGGTCATCAGCTCGACGACAGGCAGTTCTTCGGTCTCGATCCGTTCGCGGAAATGCGTGAGCCGGACGTCCTCGAGACGCCACCTGCGATCATGGCCAACTTCCGCGCGTCGCGCGAGGGCGACGGAATCGAGCCGCCCCGCCTCGTCGAACCGGTAAACGTAGACGCCGCCCAGGCGCTCCAGGCTCTCGACCTGCAGGATGTTAAAGACCCGCTCGCCGTCCCGCAGCCAGCTGCCCGACAGGCCCGACAAGCTCGAGCGATCCCGCTTGAGCTCATCCGCATACTCGTCCGCAAAACGCTCCGCCGAAGGCATGACGAACTCCCCGACGGCCGCCGCCGCGGCCGCGAACAGGGTGCCGGCCAGCAGCATCGAGTAGCCGAGCCGGCCCAGCCCCACCCCTGCCGCGCGCACGGCGACCAGCTCGCTGTGCTTGGCCAGCGCGCCCAGACCCATCATGCCGCCGAGCAAGGCCGCGATGGGAAAGACGTCGAAGGCGTTGCGCGGCAACTGCAACAAGACGATCAGGAAGGCGTCAGGAATCTGGAAATTACCCCGCCCCACGTCCTGCAGCTGCGTCGTGAGACTGATGAATCCGACCAGGACCAGCAGGACGACCATGACGAGCAGGGTCGCGCGCGCCGCCGCCAGGGCGAGGTAGCGGTCGAGAGTATTCACCTCGCCCTCCAGAGGCCGCGCAGGCGCCATGCCCCGCCGGACTGCAAGTACAGCATCAGCAGGCCGACGCACAACAACACGCCATGCGCCCACCACAACCCGAGCCATCCCGGCACATGCCCATCCTCGATCAGCTTGCGGCCCACGCCGAGCATGTTGCTGTACAGGACGAAGACGAGGATTGCGAAGCCGAGCCGCCCGTAACGGCCCGATCGCGGCGCCGTGCGCCCAAGGGGCACCGCGAGCAGGGTCAGCACCAACAAAGATGCGGGCGCAGACAATCGCCAGTGCAGTTCCGCGCTGTCTTCCGGGTTGCCCGTGCCGAGCAAGGCGAACGTGGACATCTGCCGGCGCTGCTGCGCCGGATCGGCGCGCTGCGGAATCGGCAGCGGGATGCCGTGCTCCTGGAAGCGCGCCGTGCGGAACTCCGGGCTGCCGGGGCGCCCGGTGTAGCGGATGCCGTCGTAGAGCACGAGGTAATTCTCGTTGCGTTCCAGCGAGACGCGTTGTTCCGCGCGGGCCGCCGTCACGACCTCGACATTTTCCTCGGTGCGTTGCTGGATGAAAATCCCGGTGAGCTGGCCCGCCGCGTTGCGATCGCGCGCATAGAACACCAGCCTCCCCGCCGAGGCGCTGCGAAAACGGCCAGGTTCCAGGGCGGTCAGCTGCACCTGCCGCGCGCCCTCCAGGCGAATCTCGGCGGACATGCGGGCCGCCCACGGCGCAGTGTTGAACGAGAGCACCGCGAGGCCGCTGCCTACCACCACGGCCGCCCAGAGCAGCGGTCGCAGCAGTCGCCCGGCGCCGACGCCGCAGGCGTTGAGCGCAGTCATCTCGCTGTCCCGGTAGAGCCGCCCCATCGTCAGCATGACCGCGAAAAAGAATGCCGCGGGCACCATCAGGCTGAGGTACTCAATGCTCGTCAAGCCCATCAGCTTGAGCACCGCATCGCGCGGAATGCGGTCCGCCGCCGCCCTTGCAAGGCCGCGTGCAAACTGGTCCCCGAGCAGGATCAGCATCAGCACGGCCGTGACGCCGATGAAAGTGCGGAAGATCTCACGCAGCAGATAGCGGTCTATGATGCCGGACACAAGGCGCGCAGTTTCAGCCTGCCTCCTAATCAATTAAACTCCGGCATCTTACCGCGTCCGCCTCCACAGGGGCGGCACCAAGGGGAGTGACAGATGGACTTTGTTGCAAAGACCGGCACGGCGGCGACGCTGCGGACCGATTGCGCAATCGTGGGCGTTTACAAGGGCGGCCGCCTGTCGCGGGCGGCGCAGGACATCGACGCGGTCGCTGGCAAGCTGATCGCCGGGCTGGTCAAGAGCGGCGACTTCGTCGGCAAGCCTGCCGAAACCCTGCTGGTGCACAACCCGAGCGGGATTGGCGCCCGGCGCCTCATGCTGGTCGGCCTCGGGGAAGCCGGCAAGCTGGACCTGAAAGGCTGGCGCAAGGCGCATGGCGCGGCTGTCCGCGCGCTGCTCGGCACGGGGGCCCGCGACGCCTGCAGCTTGCTCTCGACCGAGGACGTGGCCGGCGCGGAGATTTACTTGCTGGCCCGGCATGCCGCCGAGGCGGCGGAAGAAGCGGCGTACCGCTTCGACGAATTGAAGTCGCAGCTCGAGGATCCGCTGCCGAGGCTGGCCAAGGTCATGCTCTGGGCCCCGGACCGCAAGGCCCAGTCCGCGGCCACGCTCGGCTTCCGGCACGGCCAGGCCATCGCGGCGGGCCAGGCGCTCGCCCGCAGGCTCGGCAATCTGCCGGGGAACATCTGCACGCCCGCATACCTCGCCGACGAGGCGCGCAAGCTGGCGACCGGCAGCAACGTACTCAAGGTCTCCGTTCTCGAACAGGCCCAGATGAAAAAGCTCGGCATGAATGCGCTGCTGTCGGTAGCCCAGGGCAGCCGCCAGCCACCGAAGCTGATCGTCATGGAGTGGCGCGGCGGACCGAAACAGAAGGCTCCCATCGCACTGGTGGGCAAGGGCATCACCTTCGATACCGGCGGCGTCTCGCTCAAGCCGCCGCCCGCGATGGACGAGATGAAGTTCGACATGTGCGGTGCGGCGAGCGTCATCGGCACCATGGCGACGATCGTCCGGCTCGAGCTGCCCATCAATGTCGTCGCGCTCGTGCCCGCCGCCGAGAACATGCCGGACGGCCTGGCGAGTCGCCCGGGCGACATCGTGAAGACCATGTCGGGACAGACGGTGGAAATCCTGAATACGGACGCGGAGGGGCGGCTGATCCTGTGCGATGCGCTGACTTACGTGCGGCGCTTCAAGCCGGCCACGGTGATCGACGTCGCGACGCTCACGGGCGCCTGCGTCATCGCCCTCGGGTATCACCTGAGCGGCCTCATGAGTAACGACGAAGCCCTCGCCCGCGAGTTGCTGCACGCAGGCATCGATGCCGAGGACCGGGCGTGGCACCTGCCCATCGGCGAGGAATACGACGAGGGCCTGAAGAGCAACTTCGCTGACTTCGCCAACGTCGCGGGCCGCGAAGGCGGCGCCATCACGGCTGCGTGCTTCCTCGCGCGCTTCACCCATGGTCTGAAGTGGGCCCACCTGGATGTGGCCGGCACGGCCTGGAAGACCGGCCGCGCCAAGGGCGCAACCGGCCGGCCGGTGCCGCTGCTCGCGCAGTTCCTGATGAGCCGGGCCGGCGTCGCCTGAGGGCTGCGCCCGCCGATCTGGATGACGCGCGTTGATTTCTATGTGCTCGAGGATAACGCCGAGCAGGCGCGGGAGCGCTTCGCGTGCCGGCTGGCAGAGAAAGCCTGGCGGCTGAAGCATACCGTTTACCTGCATGCTGCCACGCCCGTTGCGGCCCAGCGCCTCGACGAGCTCATGTGGACCTGGAGCGACCGCAGTTTCCTGCCGCACGTGCTGGCCGCACCCGACCTCGACCCTGCACTTGCGGCCGCCACGCCAGTCCGGATCGGCGCCGGGGACGAGCCTGGATTCGAGGCGCAGATCCTGGTCAACCTCGACCACGCGGTGCCGCTGTTTTTCAGCCGGTTCGACCGGGTGGCGGAGATCGTCGGGGGCAGTGACGAGGAGCACGCCCTCGCCCGGGAACGTTTCCGGTTCTATCGTGATCGCGGCTATTCGCTCGAGACACATCGGATCGGGAGTGCTTCGAAATGAAGAAAAAAGCCGGCGAAATACCCACTCCGGTCCCCGTGCTGGTCAAACAGGCGGCCGAGGAATCCAACGACGGCCCGCCGGTGCTGAAGGCGATCGCAGTTCCGGCGCCGCGCCACCTTTCCGATCATGAGCTCGCGGCGCTCAAGGCCGAGCTGGTGGCCGTCGCATGGGAAATCGTGCTTGACCTGCTGCATTCCGCGGTGCGCGAAGTCGAGGCGGCGCTGTTCGAGCAGGTCTCCGCCCGGCTCCGCGACGAACTTCCCGAGATTGTCGAGCGCGCGCTGCGCAATCACCTGCGCACCTGAATAGGATTGCTTTACCCGATGCAGAAGACCTATAACCCCGAGGACATCGAGGGCGAGATTTACGCGGACTGGGAGCGGCTCGGCTGCTTCGCGCCAGCCGGCCGCGGGGAACCGTACTGCATCATGCTGCCGCCGCCGAACGTCACGGGCACGCTGCACATGGGCCATGCCTTCCAGGACACCATCATGGATGCGTTGACCCGGCTCCACCGGATGCGCGGCCGCAACACGCTGTGGCAACCTGGCACCGATCACGCGGGCATCGCGACCCAGATGGTCGTCGAGCGCCAGCTCAACGCCGCAGGCCAGAACCGGCGCGATCTCGGCCGCGAGGCCTTCGTCGACCGTGTCTGGCAGTGGAAGAAGGAATCCGGCGACACGATCGAGCGGCAGCTCAAGCGCCTCGGCGCGTCGGTGGACTGGTCGCGCCACAAGTTCACCATGGACCCCGAGCTGTCGCGCGCCGTCACGCATGCCTTCGTCAGCCTCCACGAGGAAGGCCTGATCTACCGCGGCAAGCGCCTGGTCAACTGGGACCCGGTATTGCACACCGCCCTCTCCGACCTTGAGGTCGTCACCGAGGAAGAACTCGGCAAGCTGTGGCACTTCCGCTATCCGCTGGCTGATGGAGACGGCGCGCTGGTCGTCGCCACGACCCGCCCGGAGACGATGCTCGGCGACACGGCCGTCGCCGTGCATCCCGATGATCCGCGCTACGCGGCGCTGGTCGGCCGGGAGGTCATCCTGCCGATCGCAGGGCGGCGCATTCCGATCATCGCGGACGACTACGTCGACCCGGAGTTCGGCAGCGGCTGCGTCAAGATCACCCCCGGCCACGACTTCAACGACTACGAGATCGGCCGGCGACACGGGCTCGAGATGATCAACGTGCTCGACGACGACGCCTCGCTGAACGCCTCGATGCCGGAGGCCTACCGCGGGCTCGACCGCTTTCTTGCGCGGGAACGCATCGTCGCCGAGATGAAATCGCTCGGCCTGCTGGAGCGCATCCAGGAGCACCGCATGTTCGTGCCGCGCGGCGACCGCAGCGGCGCCGTGCTGGAGCCTTACCTCACCGACCAGTGGTACGTGAAGGTCGCGCCGCTCGCCGGCCCGGCGATCGAAGCCGTCGAGAGCGGCCGGGTGCGCTTCGTGCCGGAGAACTGGTCGAAGACCTACTTTGAATGGCTGCGCAACATCCAGGACTGGTGCATCAGCCGCCAGCTCTGGTGGGGCCACCGCATCCCGGCCTGGTACGACCCCGAAGGCGGCGTCCACGTCGGCGCCGACGAGGCCGATGCCCGGCGCCGCTCCAGACTGCCGGACGAAGTCCCGCTGCGCCAGGACGAGGACGTGCTCGACACCTGGTTTTCCTCGGCGCTGTGGCCGTTCAGCACGCTTGGCTGGCCCGAGCGCACGCCCGCGCTCGCCACCTGGTATCCCGGCAACGTGCTGGTCACCGGCTTCGACATCATTTTCTTCTGGGTGGCGCGGATGATCATGATGGGTATGAAGTTCATGGACGACGTGCCATTCCGCGAGGTCTACATCCACGGCCTCGTGCGCGACGGTGAAGGCCAGAAGATGTCGAAGTCCAAGGGCAACGTGCTCGACCCGCTCGACCTGATCGACGGGGTGGACCTCGAGACGCTCATTGCAAAGCGCACGACAGGGATGATGCAGCCCCAACTGAAGGCGCATATCGAGCAGGCCACGCGCAAGGAGTTTCCGGCGGGCATTCCCGCATTCGGCACCGACGCGCTGCGCTTCACCTTTGCCTCGCTCGCGACGACCGGGCGCGACGTGCGGCTCGACCTCGGCCGCGTCGAGGGCTACCGCAACTTCTGCAACAAGCTCTGGAACGCATCCCGCTTCGCGCTCATGAATACCGAGGGCGAGGACTGCGGGCCCGAGGGCGAGATGCACTTCGGGCTCGCCGATCGCTGGATCCGCTCGCGTATCAGCGAGGCCACCCGCGTCGCGCTGGAGTCCTTCGAGGCCTACCGGCTCGATCTCGCGGCCCAGGCCATCTACGAGTTCACCTGGCACGAGTTCTGCGACTGGTACCTTGAACTCGTGAAGCCCGTGCTGAATTCGGAGCACGCCTCGGCAGCCGAGAAGCGCGGCACGCGCCGCACGCTTGCCGAGCTGCTCGAAGCCCTGTTGCGCCTGCTGCACCCGCTGATGCCATTCGTCACGGAGGCGCTCTGGCGCCGCGCCGCGCCCGTCGCCGGAATCGCGGGTGAGACCATCATGCGGCAACCCTACCCCGAGCCGACTGCGTGGGCGCGTGACGAGGCCGCGGAGGCGGAGATGGCCTGGGTGCAGGCTTTCATTCTCGGCGTGCGCCAGGTGCGCGGGGAAATGAACATCGCTCCCGGCAAGCCCCTCGCGGTGCTGTTGCAGGACGCCTCCGGCCGTGACCTTGCATGGCTGCAGGCCAACCAGCAGCTCCTGCTGCGCCTGGCCCGCCTGGACGCCATCGAGGTGCTGGCGAAGGATGCGCCCGCCCCGCCCGCCGCGACCGTCCTGCTGGGGGAGACGAAACTGCTGGTGCCCATGGCCGGCCTGATCGATGCGGCCGCCGAGATCGCGCGCCTCGAGAAGCAACGCGCGAAGCTGCAGGCGGATCTCGCCAAGACCCGCGCGAAACTCGACAAGCCGTCGTTCGTGGATAATGCGCCGGCAGAGGTGGTCGAGAAGGAGCGCCGCCGCGCGGATGAACTGGGAGGCGCAATCGTGAATATTGAGCAGCAGCTGGATCGTGTCCGTGCACTCGCCTGAGACGTCTGGCGTGCGTGCGCCGCTCCCGGCAGAAGACATGGCGCAGCTCGGCCAGGCGCTGGCGATGCTCGACAAGATCATCCTCGGCAAGACGCGGCAGCTGCGCCTCTGCGTCACCTGCCTGCTGGCCGGCGGCCATCTCCTGATCGAGGACATCCCCGGCGTGGGCAAGACCACGCTCGCGCACGGCATCGCCCGCGCGCTCGGGCTGTCCTACCAGCGCATCCAGTTCACCAGCGACCTGTTGCCCGCCGATATCGTCGGCGTATCGATCTATGAACGGGATTCGGGCAAGTTCCGTTTCCACCCGGGACCCGTGTTCGCGCAGCTCGTCCTGGCGGACGAGGTGAACCGGGCCACGCCCAAGGCCCAGAGCGCGCTGCTCGAGGCGATGGAAGAGCGGCAGGTCACCGTCGATGGCGTGAGCCATCTCCTCCCGGAGCCGTTTTTCGTCGTCGCGACCCAGAACCCCGAGGACCAGGTGGGCACGTTCCCGCTGCCGGAATCGCAGCTGGACCGTTTCCTGATGCGCATCCGGCTCGGCTACCCGGAACGCGCGCTGGAGCGTGAACTGCTGCGCGGGGAGGACCGCCGCGAGCTGATGACCCGGATGGGCCCCGCGGCCGAGCCCGGCGTGCTGCTGCGCCTGCGCCACGAGGTCAGCCGCGTGCATGTCTCAGAAGCCCTGCTCGACTACGTCCAGGCGCTGGTCGCCTGGAGCCGTGAACGACCCGGCTTCGGCGCCGGCCTGTCACCGCGCGCCGCCATCGCCCTGCTGCGCAGCGCGCGCGCCTGGGCGCTGCTGGACGGCCGCAAGTCCGTGATCCCGGAGGACGTCCAGGCCGTGACGCCGGCCGTGGTAGGCCATCGCCTGGGGGCGGACGGAGACGTGGGCGGCTCCGATGCCGGAGAGCGCCTTGTCGCCGCGGTACCGATCCCCTGAAGTCGCCGCGCCTGCCCATCCGGGCACGGCGCCCGTCGGGCGCCTGAGAGCCTACGCGCGCGACTGGGCCCGCAGCCGCCAGGGGCCGGACGGCGACCCCGTTGTGCTGCACCGGCGCCGCATCTATATCCTGCCGACCGCGCTGGGTCTCGGCTTCGCCGCCAGCCTGTTCGGCATGCTGCTCGCGGCGATGAACTACAACAACAACATGGGCTTTGCCCTGACTTTCCTGCTGGCGGGGCTTGGCCTGGTCACGATGCACTGGTGCCACCAGAACCTGAGCGGCGTGATCGCGCGCGGATTTCGCCTCCACCCAAGCTTCGCCGGGCAACCAGCGCGACTCGAGGTCTCGCTGCAGAATGCCGGCCGCGGCCCGCGACATGACCTGCAGGCGGCGTGCCTCGAGCAGCGCTCGGAGCACCTCGACCTCGAACCGGAACAGGTGGGCGCACTGTATCTCGACCTGCCGACGGAGCGGCGGGGACGCCTCGTCATCAGCCGGATCGGCGTGCATACGATCTTCCCATTCGGGCTGTTCCGCGCCTGGGCCTGGATCCACCCGGACTGCGCCGGCCTGGTCTACCCGGCGCCAGCGGAGCACGCGCCCGCGCCCCCGAGCGGCGGCCCAGAGGATGCGGAGGGACACTGGGACGAGCACCGCGGCGAGGATGACTTCGCCGGCCTGCGCGGATTCCGCACGGGTGACTCGCCGCGCCGGATCGCCTGGAAGGCCGCGGCGCGAGGCGATGAGCTGCCCGTGAAGCAGTTCTCCGGCAGCGCGCGCGGCAGCGCCTGGCTCGACTGGGACAGCCTGCCGGCGCTGGCACCGGAAGCACGCCTGTCGGTGCTGTGCCGCTGGGTGCTGGACGCCCATGCCGGCGGCGGCGCCTTCGGCCTGCGGATCCCCGGCGGCGAGATTCCGCCCGCGATCGGTCCCGGGCAGCGTGATCGTTGCCTGGCCGCACTGGCGCTCTATCCCGGCGGCGAGGGCCCGGCCGGTGTCTGACCCGGCCGCCCTGCGCCTCGGCTGGATGCTGGGCGCGCTTGGCCTGGCGCTGGCCCCGTCCGTGCCCCGGCTGCCGCCGTGGATCCTCGGGGCCTTCGCGATCGCGGCCCTCTGGCGGATCGCCGCGCAGCATTACGGCTGGCGCCTGCCCCCGCGCCTGCTGCGCTTCGGGCTCTCGGTGAGCTGCGTGCTGGGCGTGCTGTTGACCTACCGCACCTTCAACGGGCTCGAGGCCGGCGGCGGCCTGCTGGTCGTCATGGGCGCCATGAAACTGCTCGAGACCCGCCAACGCCGCGACATCCAGGTGCTCGCCTTCATAGGGTTCTTCATCGTGCTGATGCAGCTGCTGCACGATCAGCCGCCCTGGAGCCTGCCGTGGCTGGTGCTCACCGTGACCGCCATCAGTCTCGCCCTGCTGCAGGGCGTGCGCGGAGGGCCGCCCCTGCCCTGGCGCACCGCAAGCGGGCTGGTGCTGCGCATGCTTGCCTTCGCGGTGCCGGTCGCGCTGGTGCTGTTCCTGCTCTTTCCGCGCGTGCCCGGCCCTTTCTGGGCACTGCCCGCGCACTCCAACGCCGGGATGACCGGGCTGTCGGACGAGATGTCGCCCGGGACGATCTCGCAGCTCATCCAGTCGGACGAGGTTGCATTCCGCGTCGCCTTCAGGGGCCGGATCCCGCCGCCCGCCGCGCGATACTGGCGCGGCCCCGTGCTGGAGCGCTTCGACGGCTGGACCTGGCGCGACCTCGATCGCCTGCCGCTCCTGAACCCGCGCGTCGAGCTGCGCGGCCCGCGCTATCGCTACCGCATCACCCTCGAAGCCCATGGCCGAGCATGGCTGCTGGCGCTGGACTACCCATCGGCCTGGTCCGACCGCGAGGCGCTCCTGACCAACGAATTCCAGCTCGTGGCGCGCAAGCCGGTCGACAGCGTGCGCGCGCTGGACATCGAGTCGTGGCCGGAAGCGATTCCCGAGCCCGACCTGAACCCCATGATGCGCGCGGTCAACCTGCAGCTGCCGGAGGGCCGCAACCCGCGCACCGCAACGCTGGCCAGGCAGCTGCGCGCGGCGGCGGCGTCGGACGCGGACTTCATCGACGCGGCGCTGGCGCATTTCCGCGCCGAGCCCTTCGTCTACACGCTGCGGCCGCCCGCCCTCGGCGGCGGTCACCCGGTCGACGAGTTCATGTTCCGCACCCGGCGGGGATTCTGCGAGCACTATGCCTCGGCGTTCACGATGCTGGCGCGCGCGGCGGGCGTTCCTGCGCGGGTCGTCACCGGCTACCAGGGCGGCGAGATCAACACGATCAGCGGCAGGCTGGTCGTGCGGCAATCAGAGGCGCACGCATGGTCCGAGGTGTGGCTGGAGGGGCGCGGCTGGACCCGCGTGGACCCCACCGGCGCCGTCGCGCCGGACCGGATCGAGCTCAGCCTGGGCGATGCATTGCCGGCCGGCGAGAGCGTGCCAGGCTCAGAATTGAGGAGCCTGCGGGGCTTGCGCGAACTGCTCATGAGCTGGGACGCGCTCAACAGCGCCTGGACGGACTGGGTGCTGGGTTACGGCCCGGAGCGACAGCTCGCCCTGCTCGCCCGGCTCGGGATGCCCGGCTCGGACTGGCGGACGCTGGTGATTGGACTGGTCGTGCTGGTCGCGGGAATCATGCTCGCCTTGACGCTGTGGCTGGCGATGCGCTCGCGCACGCCGCCGGCGCCTGCGGCGCTGCGACTCTATCGAGAGTTCTGTCGCCGCCTCGAGCGGGCAGGTCTGGCCCGGGCGCCGCACGAGGGCCCGCGGGACTTCGCGCAGCGCGTTGCCGCGGAACGTCCGCCGCTGGCCCGGGGAGTCGCGCAGATCACCCGGCTCTACACCGCGCTGCGCTACGAGCCAGCCTCGGCGGACGACGCCCTGCTGGCTGCGCTCAGGCGCGAAGTACGCGCCTTCAGACCCTGACCCGGCCACCCGGGGCGTTGCTGCTCACGCCGCAAGGTGGTCCCGCGTGGGCATGAAGCGGATCTCCGGCCAGCGCTCGCGCGTCAGCTCGAGGTTGACCCGCGACGGCGCGATGTAGACCAGCGCCTCCGAGTGGTCCAGGGCGAGGTTGTCCGCCGCCTTGTTGCGGAACTCGTCGAGACGCCTGGCGTCGTCGCAGTAGACCCAGCGCGCGGTCGCCACGTTGACCTGCTCAAAGCGGCATTCCACCCCGTACTCCTCCTTCAGGCGCCACGCGACCACGTCGAACTGCAGCGGCCCGACGGCCCCGAGCACGACGTCGTTGTTGCGCAGCGGCCGGAACAGCTGGGTCGCGCCTTCCTCGCAGAGCTGGTCCAGCCCCTTGTGCAAGGCCTTGGCACGGAGCGGATCGCCGAGGACGGCGCGGCGGAACATCTCGGGCGCGAAGTTCGGGATGCCCGTGAAGGTCAACTCCTCGCCCTCGGTGAACGTGTCGCCGATGTTGATCGTGCCGTGGTTGTGCAGGCCCAGGATGTCGCCGGCCCAGGCTTCCTCGGCGCGCTCGCGATCCGCCGCCATGAAGGTCAGCGCATCCGCGACGCGCACGTCGCGCCCGATGCGGACGTGCCTGAGCTTCATGCCGCGAATGTAGCGGCCGGAGCAGATACGGAAAAATGCGATGCGGTCGCGGTGCGCCGGATCCATGTTCGCCTGGATCTTGAAGACGAAGCCCGTGAGCGCGGGCTCGCCGGCCTGGACCTCCCGGGTCGTGGTGGCGCGCGGGGCTGGCGGGGGCGCCCACTCGATGAAGCCGTCGAGCAGTTCGCGCACACCGAAATTGCTGATCGCCGAGCCGAAGAAGACCGGAGTCTGGACGCCGGCGAGATAGGCGTCCCGATCGAAGTCGTCGCAGGCCTCCCGCACAAGCTCGACTTCCTCGCGAAACGCGTCGAGCTGGTCGCCAAGCAGCCCGCGCGCAGCTTCCGAGCCGAGGCCCTCGATCACTTTCGTCTCGCCCGCCGCGCCGCGCGCGGCCGGGGTGTAAATGTAAATCCGGTCCTGCAGCAGGTGATACACACCGCGGAATTCCCGCCCCATGCCGATAGGCCAGGTCACCGGCGTGCAGCGAATCGCGAGCACCCGCTCGATCTCGTCGAGCAACTCCAGTGGCTCGCGGCCATCCCGGTCCAGCTTGTTGATGAAGCTGATGATCGGCGTAGTGCGGAGCCGGCAGACTTCCATCAGCTTGATGGTCCGCTCCTCGACGCCTTTCGCCGCGTCGATGACCATCAGCGCTGAATCCACGGCGGTCAGGGTGCGGTAGGTGTCCTCGGAGAAGTCGGCGTGGCCGGGCGTATCGAGCAGGTTCACGATCCGGTCGCGGTAGGGAAACTGCATCACTGACGACGTCACGGAAATCCCGCGCTGCTGCTCCAGCGCCATCCAGTCCGAAGTCGCATGGCGGTCCGACTTGCGGCCCTTGACCGAGCCGGCCATCTGGATCGCGCCGCCAAACAGCAACAGCTTCTCGGTCAGCGTCGTCTTGCCGGCATCGGGATGAGAAATGATGGCGAAGGTCCGGCGCTTCGCGATCTCGGGGGGTAGTGCAGTCATGGAATTCGGGGCGCTGGCGCGCAATGCAAGTGGCAAGGCGCGGCATTCTAGCAGGAAGGCAGGCCCTCAGAGGGAGCAGGCAAACACGAGCGCGTCCTCCCGCCCCGCGGCAGCGCGGTAGTAGTTGCGCCGCACGCCGATACGCGCGAAGCCCGCGCGTCGATACAGCGCGATCGCGCTGAGGTTCGAGGGACGCACCTCGAGATAGAGCACGCGCACGCCCTCGCGGGTCGCGCGACGCATGAGGTGATCGAGCATGAGCCTGCCCATGCCGCGACCGCGAACAGCGTCATCAAGGCAGAGATTCAGCAGGTGCGCCTCGTCCCCGCCGAGCGACATGATGGCGTAGCCGACCACCTCGTCGCCCTCCTCGAGGATCTCGCAGACATAGGGCACGCGCAGGCAGTCGATGAATATGCCCTTGGTCCACGGGTAGCCATAAGCACGCCGCTCGATCGCCCAGACCGCATTGAGATCCTCGTCCCGCATGGGCCGGATGTGCGGCGGCCAGCTTTCCAGCGCGGCGCTCATCGGTCTCTAGGTCGCGGCGTGCGCGGCCAGCACGAGATCGCGCCACGCATCGGCCTTCGCCTCCGGGCGGCGCAGCAGGTAGGCCGGATGCCAGGTCACGACCAGTGGGATGTCCGTCGTGCCGTAGCGGTGCACGCGCCCCCGCAGCCGACCGACGGGGCTGTCAGACGCCAGCAGACGCTGGGCCGCGACCCGGCCGACGGCAAGAATGATCCTTGGCGCCAGCAGCTCGATCTGCCGGTCGAGGTAGGGAGCGCAGCTGGCCGCCTCTTCGGGGCGCGGATCGCGGTTCTCCGGCGGACGGCATTTCACGACATTGGCGATGTAGACCTGGTTGCGCTGGTAACCCAGCGCCGCCAGCATCGCGTCGAGCAACTTGCCTGCCCGGCCGACGAACGGCTCGCCGCGTCGATCCTCCTCGGCGCCCGGCGCCTCGCCGATGATGAGCCAGTCCGCGTTGCGGCTGCCCACCCCGAACACGGTGCGCGTGCGACCGGCATGCAAAGCACACCGGGTGCAGTTGCTGACTCGCCCCTCGAGCGCCTCCCAGCTCAAGGCGCCGATCTCATCCGGGGAATCCGCCGGTCCGGCGACAGGCGGCGCGGCCACCACCCCGGCAGGCGCCAGCAGGGGACAGGGCGCGCCAGGGAGGGCACGGTCCGTTCGACGCGACCACGCCGGGATGCCCATGGCGTCGAGACAGGCCATCCGCCGCGCATCCACCTCAGTCTTCTCCCGGCGTCTCTTCGTCCCGGACGGCGCGGCGGCGGCGCTTGTACGTCCGCCACCCGGCCAGGGCGGGGGCCGAGATCGCGTAGCTGAAAAACAGCAGGAACAGCACCGTCGGCGGGTTAAGGCTGATGAGGATGAAGACCGCCGGGATCAGCAGGACGTAGCCGAACGGGATGCGCCCGCCGAGGTTGAAGTCCTTGCCGCTGAAGTAGGCAAAGCGGCTGACCATCAGGGCGCCGGCCATCGTGGTGATCGTCAGTCCGACAATCATCGCGAACACGCCCGAGGCCTCCAGCACGGTGCCGATCCAGACGAGCGCGGCGACCAGCGCGGCCGCCGACGGGCTGGGCAGCCCCTCGAAGAATCGCTTGTCGACGGCAGAGACGAGGCGCGAGTTGTAGCGCGCCAGCCTGAGCGCGGCGGCCACGGCGTAGAAGAACGCAACCAGCCAGCCGAGCTTGCCCCACAGCCAGCCGAGTTCCGCCAGCTGCGCGGCGCCCCACACATAGAACACCAGGGAGGGGGCCAGTCCGAAAGACACCATGTCGGCCAGGCTGTCGTACTGCTTGCCGAACTCGCTCTCGGTGCTGGTCATGCGCGCGACGCGCCCGTCGAGCCCATCGAGCACCATGGCGACGTAAATCGCAATGGCCGCCGTGACGAAATTGCCGTCCATCGCCGCGATCACGGCCAGGAAACCCGCAAACAGCCCTCCCGTGGTGATCAGGTTGGGCAACAGGTAAACGCCCTTGCGCGGCGGACGGGAGTTCTCCATGTCATTTGCTTCGGTCATGCTGTCGATCATTTACGCACGTCGCCCATGCGATTTCCAGCGGCTAGACCTGCCTGAGCCAGGGCATCAGGGCGCGCAGCCGCTGCCCGACTTGTTCGATCGGATGCGCCTCGCCAGCCGCGCGCCAGGCCGCAAGCGTCGGCGCCCCGGCGCCCATCTCGCGGTCGAGCTCGACGGCGAACCGACCGTCGCGGATCTCGGCCAGAATTTCCCGCAACTCGCGGCGGCTCTCCGGGCCGATGACCCGCGGGCCGCGGGTTGCGTCGCCAAACGCCGCCGTGCTCGAAATCGAGCGGCGCATCCCGGCGATCCCCCGGCTCTGCACCAGGTCGGCGATCAGCTGCACCTCGTGCAGGCAGCAGAAATAGGCCAGTTCTTCCGGATAGCCCGACTCGGCGAGGGTCTCAAAGGCGGCGGTGATCAGTTGCCCCAGGCCACCGCAAAGCACGGCCTGCTCGGCAAACAGGTCGGTCTCGGTCTCCGCCGCGAACGTCGTCTCGAACACGGCGGCGCGCGCATGCCCGTTGGCCGCGGCGTACGCACCGGCCACCGCCGCGGCGCGGCCGCTGGCGTCTTGGTGTACAGCGAGCAGGGCCGGCACGCCGCGACCGAGTTCGTACTGGCGGCGCACCTGCTCGCCGATGCCGAGCGGCGCCACCAGCACGACATCCAGGTCCTTGCGGGGTATCAGCCGCCCGTAGTGGATGTTGTAGCCATGCGCGAACAACAACGCGCTGCCCGGCTTTAGCGCGGGGGCAAGGACGTCCTCATACAGGCGCGGCTGGGCCTCATCCGGAACCAGCATCACGCAGACGTCGCAGCCGGCCGCGGCCACGTCCGGCGCGACGACCTCCATTCCCGCGAGTTCGCAATCCGCGCGGCGGGATGAGCCGGGCCGCAGTCCGACCACCAGCTCGACGCCCGAGTCCCTGAGATTGAGGGCCTGCGCCCGCCCCTGCGCGCCGAAGCCGAGCACTGCGACGCGGCGTCCCTCCAGCGCGCCGGGATCGAGCCGCTGCTGGTTCAATGCCTCCATCAAGACTGTCCCTCCACCTGCCAACTGTACCGCCGGCCTGAGCGGCCGCTAGAATGCGGGGTTGATGCCCGGAATTCGGGCTCCGCGTGAACCCACCAGAAAAGGCCTGCAAGATGCGCCTGTCCGAGTATTCGCTCAACACTCTAAAGGAAGTCCCGGCCGGCGCCGAAATCGTCAGCCACCAGCTGATGCTGAGGGCCGGGCTGATCCGTCAGCTGGCCGCCGGCCTGTACACGTGGCTCCCGCTCGGCGTGCGCGTGCTGCGCAAGGTCGAGGCCATCGTGCGCGAGGAAATGAACCGCGCCGGAGCCCAGGAGGTGCTGATGCCGATGGTGCAGCCCGCCGAGTTGTGGCGCGAATCGCTGCGCTGGGACGCGTTCGGGCCGGAGCTGCTGCGCCTCAAGGACCGCCACCAGCGGGATTTCTGCCTCGGGCCGACGCACGAGGAAGTCATCACTGACCTCGCCCGGCGCGAGCTGAAGAGTTATCGGCAGTTGCCGGTCAACTGGTACCAGATCCAGTCCAAGTTCCGCGACGAGATCCGGCCGCGCTTCGGCGTCATGCGGGCCCGTGAATTCATCATGAAGGATGCTTATTCCTTCCACCTCGACGAGGCCTGCCTGGGCCGCACCTATGCGCGCATGCACGCGGCCTACGCGCGTGTTTGCAGCCGGCTCGGCCTCGCGTTCCGGGCCGTCGAGGCGGACACCGGCAGCATCGGCGGCAGCCTGTCGCACGAGTTCCACGTGCTGGCGGACTCGGGCGAGGACGCGATCGCCTTCTCCGATGGCTCGGACTACGCGGCCAATGTCGAGCTCGCGCCCGCCCTGCCGCCGGCCGAGCCGCGCGCCGCGCCGGGCCGCGCGCTGGAGCGCGTCGCGACGCCCGCGGTGCGCACCATCGCGGAGCTGACGCAGTTTCTCGGCGTCGCGCCGGCGCAGTGCCTCAAGACCCTGGTGGTGCTCGGCGAGGACGGCGGCGCCGTCGCGCTGGTGATCCGCGGCGATCATGAGCTCAACGCGGTGAAGGCCGAGAAACTGCCGGGCGTCGCCGTACCGCTGCGCATGGCGGGGCCCGAGGCCGTGCGCGCCGCGACCGGCTGCGAGCCCGGCTTCGTCGGCCCCGTCGGGCTGGAGCTGAAGGGCTATGTGGATCATGCCGCCCTCGCGACGGCTGATTTCGTCTGCGGCGCCAACGAGGCCGACGCCCACCTGGTCGGCGTCAACTGGGGACGCGACCTGCCGGAACCCGAGGCCGCCGACCTGCGCAATGTGCAGCCGGGCGATCCGAGCCCTGACGGCAAGGGCCGGCTGAACATCGCCCGCGGCATCGAGGTCGGACACATTTTCCAGCTCGGCCGCAAGTACAGCGAAACGATGGGTGCCCTGGTGCTGGACGCGGACGGCCGGGAACAATCCATGGTGATGGGCTGCTACGGCATCGGCGTGACGCGCCTCGTGGCGGCGGCGATCGAGCAGAATTTCGACGCCCGGGGGATCGTGTGGCCCGAGCCGATCGCGCCTTTCCAGGTCGCGCTCGTGCCGATGAACATGCACAAGAGCGAGGCGGTGCGCGCGGTGGTGGAGCCGCTGTACCAGGCGCTGCTCGCCGCCGGCGTCGAGGTGCTGCTCGACGATCGGGACGTGCGCCCCGGCGTCAAGTTCGCCGACATCGAGCTGCTCGGCATACCGCACCGGGTCGTCATCGGCGACCGCGGCCTCGCGGAGGGCACGCTCGAGTATCGGGCCCGGCGCGCGGAGGAGACCGAGGCCCTGCCGCTGGCGGGGGCCGCGGAGGCGCTGGCCACGCGGGTGCGCGCAGGGATCGCTCGCCACTCGCCATGAGCCGCGCGCTCCTGGCCACACTGCTGCTGTTGCTGGCGGCGTCCGCACCGGCATCGGTGCAGGGCGCTCCGGACAACGTCGACCCGGAACTGCGCCGCGTGCTGCGCGAGGCCGTCGATACCGCCGACAGCTTCGCGGACCGCTTCGACGCGGAAGTCTGGCTCACGGACATGTCACGACGGCTCGAGCGCCAGCTGCCCGACACCGCGGAGCGCATGCTGATCCTGCGCCTCGTGCACCGCTACGCGGCGATGTTCGATCTGCCGCCGGAACTGGTGCTCGCGGTCATCGATGTGGAAAGCAATTTCGACCGCTATGCGATCTCCTGGGCGGGCGCGCTTGGACTCATGCAGGTCATGCCGTTCTGGCGCAACGAGATCGGCCGGCCCGACGACGACCTGCACGATATCAGGACCAACTTGCTGTACGGTTGCCGAATCCTGGCCTACTACCTGGAGAAGGAAAAAGGCGATCGCCGCGCGGCGCTGGCGCGCTACAACGGGAGCCGCGGGCAGCGCTGGTACCCGGACCGGGTCTTCGATCGCCTGAGCTCAAAGTGGTACCAGTACTGAAACGTGCGGCGGACGCCGCCCGGCCTCAACCGGTCGAAAACGTCGCAGGTGGCGGGTCCGGGACCGCGACTGCGGCAGCGGCCACGCGCTCGACGCGCGCCGCCGGCGGGCCGACCTCGAGCCAGGCGCACAGGGCCTCGACCTGCGCGCGGGGGCCGACCGCGAACACCTCGACGGTGCCGTCATCCAGATTTAGCGCGTGGCCAACGAGCCCGAGTTCACGCGCCCGCCGCGCCGTGCTGCCACGGAAGAACACGCCCTGTACCCTGCCGGAGACGATGCAGCGACATGCCGCCTGCGCGCTCGACACCCGCGCCTCAGTCCCCGCCCGACCGCGTCGCCTCGAGCGCCTCCGCAGCCCGCCTGCGTGCCTCGCGGGCGTCCTGGCGGGCGCTGGCGTAAGCTTCCCGCTGAAGTTTTCTCTCCGCGCTGGTGAGCAGCCGCCTGGCGTCGCTGAGCATCTCCGGCGCGTGGGCGGCGGCACCGGCCTCCTCGGCTGCCTGGATGGCCTGGCGAGCGTCGCTCATCTCCTGCACTGGCGCGCTGACGCACGCCGCGAGCAACACCATCGCGGCGACCGCAACACAGCGCGTCGCCAGGCGGGTCCCGGCACGGACATCGGTCATTCGCGAGTCCACTCTTGTGACCACCATAAGGAAGTGAAACTAGCAGCCGCCGCTTCAAGCCGTCAAGCAGAGGCTGGCGGCGGCGGAAACGGAAAAATGGAGTTAAATCATGGCAGTGACGATTTTTCATAATCCTCGTTGTTCGAAGTCGAGACAAGCCCTCGCCTTGCTGGAGGCGCGCGGCATCCACCCGACGATCGTGGAATACCTGAAAGCTCCGCCCGACCGGGACACCATCGCCGGGGTGCTGCGCAAGCTCGGGATGCCGGCACGTGCGCTGCTGCGCCTCAAGGAGCCGGAGTACGCGGCGCTCGGCCTCGGCAATCCGGACGTGTCGGATGACGCGCTGCTCGACGCGATGGCGGCACACCCCAGGCTGATCGAGCGGCCGATCGTGGTGGTCGGCAGGCGGGCGCGCATCGGCCGGCCGCCCGAGGCTGTGCTCGAGCTCCTGCCGTGACGCGCGTACTCGTCCTGTACTACTCACGTCACGGCAGCACCGCGGCCCTTGCGCGCCAGGTTGCGCGCGGCGTCGGCACGGTGAGCGGCGCCGAGGCCTTGCTGCGGACGGTCCCGCCAGTCTCGCCTGCGACCGAGACGACGCTTCCGCCGGTGCCGGACGAAGGTGCGCCGTACGTCTCGCTGGACGACCTCCGGGACTGCGACGCCCTTGCCCTGGGGAGCCCGACGCGCTTCGGCAACATGGCCGCGCCGCTGAAGCATTTCCTCGATGGGACGAGCGAGTTATGGCTTGACGGCTCGCTGTCCGGCAAGCCTGCCGGGGTGTTCACCTCGACCTCAACCCAGCACGGCGGGCAGGAAACGACCTTGCTGAGCATGATGCTGCCGCTGCTGCACCACGGGATGCTGCTGCTCGGCCTGCCCTACACGCTGCAAGCGCTGACGGACACCCGCGACGGCGGCTCGCCCTACGGCGCTTCGCATGTCGCAACGCCGGCTGCCGGCAGCGAGCTCAGCGAGCATGAAAAAACCCTGGCACGCGCGCTCGGGCGGCGGCTCGCGCATGCCGCCGGGGCCCTGGCAACGCGCCGCGGTGAGCTCCGTTGAGAGCCGCCGAACTGCCGCGCATCACCGCCACGGCTGCGCTGGCCGCCGTGGCGCTGCTGATCGTGGCCTGGCTGGGACCGGCCGCGACCCGCTCGGGTCCGCTGGCCATGGCCGCGGTGGCGACGCTGCTGCTGCCGCTCGCGCTGGGCCTGCGCGGACTCCTCGCCGCGCGGCTGCGCACCGGTCGCTGGCTGAGCCTGGTGCTGCCCTTCTACTGCGCAGGTTTCCTGGTCAGCGCGGTCGGCAACCCCGGCGCGCGCGGCTGGGTCACGGCCGGCGCGTTTTTCGCCGCGCTTGGGTTCGCGGCAGTGCTCAGCTGGGTCAAGCGAGCCGGTCGGCCGGCGCCGCCTCGATGACGGACTTGACGAACGGCAGGGTCAGGCGCTTGCCGGCGGCCAGCGAGGCCACATCGAGCGTATCCAGCCACCCGCAGAGCGCGCGCATGTCGCGCGGCAAGCGCCGCATCAGGTAGCGGGCCGCATCGCCCGACAGGTCGAGCCCGCGGTGCGCGGCGCGGCGCCGCAGGGCCGCGATTCGGTCTTCATCACTCAGCGGCGCAAGGCGGAAAACACCGCCCCAGGCCAGGCGCGATTGCAGGTCGGGCAGAGCGAACTGCGTCGCCGCCGGCCCGGCGCCCGCGCTGACGACGAGGCAGCCGCCCCGTTCCCAGAGCTGGTTGAACAACGCAAATGCCGCAAGCTCCCAGTCGCGCCGGCCCGCGAGGCGGTCGATGTCATCGATGCAGACCAGGGACCTGTCCTGCCAGCCCTCGAGCACATCCGGCCCGGCGGCCAGCAGGTCCGCGACAGGCAGGTAGGCGGCGGCGGCGTTCGCGGCGCAGGCGGCCTGCAGCAGGTGGCTCTTCCCGCTGCCCTCGGGGCCCCAGAGCCACACGGCCGGGCCGGCCGCGGCCGGGTCTGCGAGCAGGGCGACGACCGCACCGTTCGGACCGGGCTCGAACGTATCGAAGACCGCGAAGTCCCGCAGCCGGACGGCGAGCGGCAGCTGGCGCATCAGACCCCCGCGGTGCGCGCGCGGGCCGTCCAGCGGATGATGTAGTCAAATCCGCTGACGACGGTCGTGGCGAGCACGATCCAGCCGAGCCCGATCGTCACGCCCCGGCCGGGCAGCCCGAATACCAGCCAGGACAGGGTCATCAGCACGTAGAGCAGCTGCAGCACCGAGTTCAGCTTGCTGATGATGCTCGGCTCCGCAACGAAGTCGCCCACGCGCCACTGGTACAGCCCGGCGCCGATCACGATGGCAAGATCGCGCGCCACCACGGCCACGAGCAGCCACCCGGGCACATAGCCGACCACCCACAAGGTGACGAAGGAAGCGACCAGCAGGAGCTTGTCGGCCGCCGGGTCGAGCAGCCCGCCGAGGCGGCTCTGCCAGGAAAACCGCTTGGCGAGAAAACCATCGAGCCCGTCGGTGAGTCCCGCGACCAGGAACAGGAGCAGCGCCACCAGGTAGCTGCCCTCCAGGATCGCCCACACGACGGGGATGGTCAGCACCATCCTCATGATGCACAGCAGGTTGGGAATGTCCCTGGCTTTCACCTGGCCACACGATAGCTGAGCGGGCGCGTCCCGTCCGGGCGCAGGAAACCGCCGAGGCGCACGGCCTCATCGAGCGTCTCCGGCTGCCCACGCAACGCCAACCTGAATACCATCTCGTCGCCCTCGACCGTCTCCACGCCGAGCGATTCGACCGCGGTCAGGCTACCGAGAAAACTGCTGATGCGCCCGTAATCCTCGATCGACTCCAGCCCGGAGACCGTGAGACGCACCGTGCGGGTTTCGCCCGAGGATACGACCGCGAATCGGGCCGCGAAGAGATCAGAGAGGCGCCCCACACTCGCGGCGACGTCACCGGTCCAGCGCTCGACGTTATCCCCCGCAAACAACATCCAGCGGCCGCGGTCCGGCTCGTCGGTGGACAGTCGCCCCACGAGGACCGCATCGACGCCGTAACGCTCCGAGGCCGCGCGGATGGAATCCTCAAAGCCGCCCCAGACCTCCGAGAACGAGGCCTGGGTGCGGTCCTCCGCATCCATCAGCGGAAAGACCATCGGCACGCCGCGAATCCGCGCAGCCTCGAGGACCGCCGCGCGAAGCGCGGCTTCCTCTTCGAATTCATCGCCGGAAGCCACCACGAAGCGCTTGCCGCCGCCCGCATCCACGGCGATCCAGAGCAGCGTGCTCGGGCGTTCCGCCCCCCATACGGGCTGGCCGAGCCTTGCCAGCTCCCGCTCCAGCGCGGCGCCATCGAAGGATGCCCAGAGGCGGTTCGGCGCCGGCTGGCGAAACTGCTGCGCATAAGCGGCGGCGTTCCCGAGCAGCGGCTGCACCTCCGCGCGCTCGGTCACGTCGCGGCGACCCGTGACGCGGACCAGTACCTGGCCGAGGGCGGCGCGGAAGCCTTCCGAACGGTCGGTCTCGAAGGCGGCCTCGGCTTCATAGAGCCCGTCCACGCGGGCGGCCTCCGCTGGGGCGGCCAGCAGGCAAAATACCAGACCGACGCCCAGCGCCGGCCAGAATCTCGAGCGAATCAATTCGGCCACGTTCCGGGTTATCCTGCCTCAGGTCGAACGGTCGGATAAAATACCACGCTACCGCCCCGCAGGGCCGCTAACTGGATGCATTCCCGATGAAGGACGCCTCACCGCTGACGTACAAGGACGCCGGCGTAGACATCGATGCCGGCAACGCGCTGGTTGAGCGGATCAAGCCTTTCGTCGCCGCGACACGCAGGCCGGGCGTTTTGTCCGGCATCGGCGGTTTCGGCGGGCTCTTCGAGGTGCCGCCCGGCTACCGGCGCCCCGTGCTCGTCGCCGGCACCGACGGCGTGGGCACCAAGCTCAAGCTCGCGATCGAGACCGGGCGGCACGGGGGCGTGGGCATCGACCTGGTCGCGATGTGCGCCAACGACGTGATCGTGCAGGGCGCAGAGCCGCTGTTCTTCCTCGACTACTACGCCACCGGCAAGCTCGACGTGGACGAGGCCGCCGCCGTCATCGAGGGCATCGCGGCGGGCTGTCGCCAGGCCGGCGCCGCGCTGCTCGGCGGCGAAACCGCCGAACTGCCCGGCTTCTACGCGGGCAGGGACTACGACCTCGCGGGCTTCTGCGTCGGAATCGTGGAGTACGACCGCATCATCGACGGCAGCCGCGTCGCCGCCGGCGACGTCATCGTCGGCATCGCCTCCTCCGGCCTGCACTCGAACGGGTATTCGCTGGCGCGCAAGGTGCTCGAGCGCAGTGGCGCTTCGCACGACATGCCGCTCGACGGCGCGCCGCTGATCGAGCGGCTGCTGGCGCCGACGCGTATCTACGTCAAGCCGCTGCTGGCCCTGCTGGGAGCGGTCGAGGTCCATGCGCTGGCGCACATCACGGGGGGCGGACTGCCAGAGAACCTGCCGCGCGTCCTGCCTGAAGGCTTGATGGCGACCATCGACCGCGGCAGCTGGCGCCGGCCGGCCGTGTTCGACTGGCTGCAGTCCGAAGGCGGGATTCCCGACGCGGAGCTCTACCGGACCTTCAACTGCGGCCTGGGGATGGCGGTCGTGCTCCCTGCACCGGCGGCGGAGACCGCCATCGCGCTGCTCGCGGAGCACGGCGAACATGCCTGGATCGCGGGCCGAATCGAGGCCGGGGAACGCCGGGTGGTGCTCGCCGGATGAACCGGCCGCCGTTGCCCGTCGCGGTGCTGGTATCGGGCTTCGGCAGCAACTTGCAGGCCCTCCTCGACGCCACTGCCGCAGGCCGGTTGAGCGTCGACTTTCGCCTGGTGGCGTCCGATCGGCCCGATGCACACGGCCTGGAGCGCGCGCGCTGCGCGGGAATTCCCACCGCGGCCCTGCCCCCGGCGGAGTTCCCCGAGCGGCAGGCTTGGAACGCGGCGCTGGACGCGCTGTTGCAGGACTCGGGCGCGCGCCTGGTCGTGCTGGCCGGCTTCATGCGCGTACTCGGGCCGGAGCTCGTGCGTGCGTGGCGGGGGCGCATGCTGAATGTTCATCCTTCGCTGCTGCCGCTCCATCGCGGCTTGCACACCCACCGGCGGGCGCTGGCGGCCGCTGATCGCATGCACGGCGCCAGCATTCACTTCGTGACGGAAGAGCTCGACGGCGGCCCGGTCATCCTCCAGGCGCGCGTCCCGATCCTCGACGGCGATGACGAAGCGCGGCTCACGCAAAGGGTGCAGGCGCGGGAGCACGAAGTGTATCCGCGCGTGGTGGGCTGGATCGGAACGGGCCGGCTCGAGTGGCGCGCGGACGGCCCGTGGCTCGACGGGCGCCGCCTCACCCGGCCGGTGGTCGTCTAGCCCTCGGGCCCGGGGGCGCGCCAACAAGCATCGCCGCTCGCCGGGGCGGCTAGGCCTTCGGCAGCGTGACGCCCCGCTGTCCCTGGTACTTGCCGCCGCGATCCGCGTAGGAGACCTCGCATTCCTCGTCGGACTCCAGGAACAGCATCTGCGCGACGCCCTCGTTGGCGTAGATCTTGGCCGGCAGCGGCGTCGTGTTCGAGAATTCCAGCGTGACGTGCCCTTCCCACTCGGGCTCGAGCGGCGTCACGTTGACGATGATCCCGCAGCGCGCGTACGTGCTCTTGCCGAGGCAGATCGTGAGCACCTGGCGCGGGATGCGGAAGTACTCCACGGTGCGCGCCAGCGCGAAGGAATTCGGCGGGATGATGCAGACGTCGCCGCGCACGTCCACGAAACTCGATGCATCGAACGCCTTCGGGTCGACGACCGCCGAATTGATGTTGGTGAAGATCTTGAAATCCGGCGCGCAGCGGACGTCGTAGCCATAGCTCGAAGTGCCGTAGCTGACGACCTTGCGCCCGTCGACGGTCCGCACCTGGGCTGGCTCGAAAGGCTCGATCATTCCGTGTGACTCCGCCATGCGGCGGATCCAGCGATCCGACTTGATGCTCACCTAGTCGTCCTCGAAGCTGATCGTCGGGAACTTCGCGCCCGGCAGTGAGCCGCCGGCCGCAAGGCGGGAAGCCATGCGCCGCGCGATGTCCAGGTAGGCGCGCGCAGCGGGCCCTTCCGGGTCGGCGACGACCGAGGGCTGGCCCGCATCGGCTTCCTCGCGAATGTGGATATCGAGCGGCAGGTTGCCGAGCAGCGGGACGCCGTATTGCTCAGCCATGCGCTCGCCGCCGCCGGAACCGAAGATCGGCTCCTGGTGGCCGCAATTGGAGCACACGTGCAGGCTCATGTTCTCGACGATGCCGAGCACCGGCACCTTGACTTTCTCGAACATCCTGAGCCCCTTGCGGGCGTCGAGGAGCGCGATGTCCTGCGGCGTGGTGACGATCACCGCGCCGCTGACGGGCACGCGCTGCGACAGGGTCAGCTGGATATCCCCCGTGCCGGGCGGCATGTCGACGATCAGGTAATCGAGGTCACCCCAGTTGGTCTCGCCGAGCAGCTGCTGCAGTGCCTGGGTGACCATCGGCCCGCGCCAGATCATGGGCTGGTCCTCGTCGATCAGGAAACCGATCGACATGCAGGCTATGCCGAAGGCTTCCAGCGGATGGATGCGCTTGCCATCGGAGGTCGTTGGGCGCCGGCCAGAGAGCCCCAGCATGCGCGGCTGGCTCGGGCCGTAGATGTCGGCATCGAGGATGCCCACCTTGGCGCCCTCGGAGGCCAGCGCAAGGGCCAGGTTCACGGCGGTGGTGGACTTGCCCACGCCGCCTTTGCCCGAAGCAACGGCGACGATATTGCGGATCCCGGCCAGCGGCGACAGGCCCGGTTGCACCGAGCGCGCCTCCACGTCCCACTGGACCTCGACCTTGACCCTCGATACGCCCGGCAACCCACCGAGCAGCTTGCCCCACTCGGCCTCGAGCTCGCGCTCATAGCGATCCGCGGGGAAGCCGAAGCGCAGGGTGATCCTGAGCACCCCGTCCTCGAGGACGATGGCCGCCACCGCCCCCGCCGAGACCAGGTCCTGCTCGATCACAGGGTCAATCCGCTCTGCCAGCAGGGCGCGCGCGCGATCTACGGTTGCCTCGGTCATACCACTCCCCGGGGGTTGGATGTGAGCTGCGTGAAGGCCGGCATTGTAGCCCAGCCGACGCAGCCGGGCAGCCATGCTTGGACGGGAATCGGCCGGGCGTGTAATTTAGGGCGGCTGGCAGGAGATTGAGGGGGCCAGTTTGCGCGCGTCCGGTGGACGAGCGCGCGCCACCAGAGCTTAAAATTGAAAGTCAAGGGACTCTGCAAGGACCATGCAGCCATTACGACTGCGGCAACAAAGCGTGCCTGCCCGTCTCGACCCGGTGGAAAGCGCCATCGGGAAGGGGTTCGCGTGCATCAAGGAGCTGGGCTGAAGCCATGAAGCTGTTCGGCAACATGATCGCTGAACGGCTGGTTGCCGGCATTCACACGCCCTCGGACCTGGAGTCTTCGTCGGGAAAGAAGACCGTGGCGCGCCTGCGCAAGATCGGCGGACCGGCCTTGCGAAAGGTTGTCTCCGAGCTGGAAACCGCGAACAGGGAGCGGGTCCAGGCCCTGTCTCGCGTTCTCGGCACGCTGATATCCGCCCGTACCCTCCCCGATGCGATCGAGGCGATTGCCACGGCGAATGCCCGCGGACTGCAGGGGCTGGTCTGGGCCCTCTCGAACAGCAGGGACTACAATCCGAACCACCTGCTCGCCAGCCTCGCCGACGAAAGCCTGCCGCGAGCGGCCCTGCTCGAGATCCTGTCCGCCCAGAAGGACCGGCTGGAGGTGCGCCTGCTGCTCAACCGCGCCTACCAGGCGGAAACCACGGAAAAAGCCGCACTGTTCAAGCTGATCGGAGAGGCCGCGAACGAAAGCAACCTGCCGGAGCTGATCAGCCGCCTGTCCGGCAAAGACGTCGGGGCAAAGGTTCACATCATAGAGATCCTCTCGCGCTTCGATCGGCCCGACGTGCTGCATGCACTCGAGAGGGAACTGTCCAGCGACAACAAGCTCGTCCGCCAGACGGCGCTTGGCGCGCTCGGCAACATGAGCGGCGTGGTGGATATCGCGCGGCTTTGCGCGCTGCTGCGCGATCCCGACCTGAACGTGCAGAACCGCGCCGTCGAGGTGATCATCAGGCGCCGGCATCCAGAGACCTTCCAGCACCTGGTCGAGGTGCTCAGGGACGAGTCTGATTTTGCCCGCCGGGCCGCCGTCGAGGTGCTCAACGAGATCGGTGACCAGGAGTCGATCAAGGACCTGCTCAGCGCCCTCAGCGACGACGACTGGTGGGTGCGGGCACGCGCCACGGACGCGCTGGCGCGCATCGGCGGGCCACGGGTAATCGACGCAGTGCTGAAACTGATTACCGATAAGGACGAAAGCGTGCGGCGCGCGGCGGTTGAGATCCTCAACACCACCAAGGACGAGCGCGCCGTCCAGCATCTCATCACGGCGACCACCGACGACGACTGGTGGGTGAGCGAACGTGCGGCGGACGCGCTCGGCGAGATCGGCGACATGCGCGCCGTGCCCGCGCTCATCAAGATGCTTGCGGCGGAGCCGCGCTCGATCCCCGCAGCGGTGCGCTCGCTGGGCAAGCTTGCGGGCAAGGATGCCATCCCGCACCTGAAACCCCTGCTCGAGCACAAGGACAAGCAGGTCCGGATCGAGGTCATGAAAACGCTTGCGGAGATCGCCGACCCATCTGCGGCGGATTCGCTTATCGCGCGGATCGCCCGGGAGAGCACCTCGCAGGATCCCTCGATCAGCGAGGCCGCGGCCGCCGCCGTGCAGCGCCTTGGCGAGCGCATCGGCACCTCCACCGGCTCGCTCACCGCCGCCACGGCTGCTGGCGTCGGCGGCGGCGGCGGCGGTGCCGGCGAGTCGACCCTCGGTGACGGGAAGGACTGGCGTGAACTGCTGAAGGCGGCGGCGCAATATGCCCAGACGCTCGACATCACGAAACTGGAGCCGGGCGACACGATCGAGGGCCGCTACAAGTACATCAAGAAGATCGGCAAGGGCGCCTTCGGCACCGTGCTGCTGGTCGAGGACCTGGTCGTGGACGAGCGCCTCGTGCTCAAGTTCCTCAACCCCGGCGTGTCCTCCGACGAGGAGATGATGAAGCGTTTCATCCACGAGCTGCGTTACTCGCGCAAGATCACGCACAAGAACATCATCCGGATCTACGACTTCATTGCGCTCGGCGGCCTGTATGCGATCTCGATGGAGTATTTTGCGTCCCACCCGTTGTCCGATGAACTCAAGGACGAAAAGCCCCTGCCCATGGAGGTTGCGCTCCAGTACGGCACCGATATCGCGATCGGCATGCAGGTCGCGCACCAGGCCGGAATCGTGCATCGCGACCTGAAGCCCGCCAACGTGCTGATCGACGACAACCGGCTCGTCAAGGTCGTGGACTTCGGCGTGGCCGCCGCCGGCGCCAGCGGAGACACCCAGCTGACCCGCACCGGCTATGTGATAGGCTCGCCCAAGTACATGGCGCCCGAGCAGATCCTCGGCAAGAAGGTGGATGAAAAGGCCGACGTGTACAGCCTCGGCGTGATCCTCTACGAGATGCTGACCGGATTCCCGCCGTATACTCGCGGGGACCACATGTCGGTCATGTACCAGCACGTCCAGGGCAAGGCCAAGAAAGCGCATGAGCTCAACCCTAACGTTCCTCGCGAACTGTCGGCTCTCGTCGCCCGCTGCATGTCCGTGGACAAGAGCAAGCGCTATGCATCGATGGATGAACTGCGTGCCGCGCTGCTGCCCTTCCGTGGAACGGGGAACTAGAAGCTGGCCAGGATAGACGCATTCCTGCAGCTCGCGATGGCGCAGGGCTGCTCCGACATACACCTCGCCGTCGGCGTGCCGCCGATGTTGCGCTTGCGCGGCGACCTGCTGCCGATCAAGTTCCGCAATCTCTCGCCGCACGAGCTCGAGAGCTACGTCAACGAGATCCTGACCCCGGCGCAACAGGGTGTTTTCCGCCAGGGGCACGACCTCGACTTCTCGTATGTCAGCGGTGACGGCGGCCGCTTCCGGGTGAACATCTTTCGGAAGGACGGCGGGCCTGGCGCGGTGTTTCGCTTCATTCCCGCGGAGGTTCCCACGCTGGAGTCGCTCGGGCTGCCGCCGATCGTCCGGCAGCTGTGCGATTACCAGCAGGGCATGGTGCTGGTCACCGGCGCTACCGGCACCGGCAAGTCCACGACCCTGGCCGCGATGATCGACTTCCTGAACTCGACGCGGAAGATGAACATCATCAGCCTGGAGGACCCGATCGAGTTCGTGCACGGCTGCAAGAACTCCCAGGTCGTCCAGCGCGAGCTCGGCACCCACCTGAGGAGTTTCGCGGCGGGCGTGCGTGCCGCGCTGCGCGAGGATCCTGACGTGATCCTGGTCGGCGAGCTGCGCGATGCCGATACCATCAGCATGGCCATGACCGCGGCGGAAACCGGGCACCTCGTGCTCGGCACCTTGCATACCACCGGCGCCGTGAAGAGTATCGACAGGATCATCGATGCCCTGCCGGCGCAGCAGCGGGAGCAGACCAAGAGCTTCCTGTCGCACAGCCTCGTCGCGGTAATCACCCAGGTGCTGGTGAAAACCGTGGACGGCCGGAACAGGAAAGCCATTCACGAGATCATGGTGCAGAACAAGGCGATTTCCCGGCTCATCATGAGCGACCAGACTCACCTCATCCCGTCGCAGCTGCAGACCGGCAAGGAGTCCGGCATGCAGCTGATGGACCAGGCCCTGCTCGAGGCGATCCAGCGGCGCGAGATCGACCCCGATGACGCCTACCGGTTCACGACCGACAAGCGACAGTTCGCGCGCTTCGTCACCGATACCGGGATGTTGCCGAAACTGGATCTCGCGGAATGAGCACTCAGAAGCCCACGGCCGCGCACACGCACGCCCCGCTGATCAGCCGGCTGTTGCACGCGCTGGTGGAGCGCGGCGGCTCCGACCTCCACCTGATCGCAGGCAACCCGCCGCGGGTGCGCGTCCACGGCGACCTGCTGATGCTCGAGCCGACGCCGCTGAATGCCGAGGAGCTGTCGGGCAATCTGCAGGCCATCGCACCCGTCGCGGCCGCAGCGGCTTTCGACCGTGACGACCAGGCCGATTTCGCGTATTCCATCGAGGGCCTGGCGCGCTTCCGGGTCAACGTGTTCCGGCACCTCGGCGGCATGGGCGCCGTGATGCGCGCGATCCCGTCCGAGGCTGCCAGCATCGACTCGCTGAAGCTGCCCGACGTGGTGCGCAGCCTCTGCCAGCATCGCCAGGGGATGATTCTCGTCACCGGCAAGACCGGCTCGGGCAAGTCCACGACGCTCGCCGCGATGATCGACGAGATCAACCGGACCCGCAAAGGTCACATCATCACCATCGAGGACCCGATCGAGTTCCTGCACCAGCGGCATGGCTGCCTGATCAGCCAGCGCGAGGTGGGCACGCACACCACGAGCTTTTCCGAGGCCCTGCACTCCGCCCTGCGCGAGGACCCGGATGTGGTCCTCGTGGGCGAGTTGCGGGATCTCGAGACGATGGGCACGGCCATCACGGCGGCGGAAATGGGCATCCTGGTGATGGGCACCTTGCACACCAACGGCGCGGCGGCGACCGTGGACCGGATCGTGCACGCTTTCCCGTCCGAGAAGCAGCCGCACGTGCGCACGATGTTGTCCACATCCCTGCGCGGCGTGATCTCGCAGCAACTCTGCCGGCGCAAGACGGGCCACGGCCGGGTGGCCGCCCTGGAAATCCTCGTCAATACCTCCGCCGTGTCCAACCTGCTCCGCCAGGGCAAGCTCGACCAGCTCGAGACGGCGATGCAGTCCGGCTCCAGCGTAGGAATGCGGACCATGGACTCCGCCCTCCAGGAATTGCTGGACCGGCGCTTCATCACGGCGCGCGAGGCCTACGAATGCGCCTCCTCCAAGGACCGTTTCCGCAAGCTGGCGGAACAGTCTGGCTGAACGCGCGGCCACACGGGGGCCGAATCTCCGGATATGGCATAATTTCGGGCTTGTCGTCCCCGGCGGAGGGGTCCCCGCGGTTGCGACCACCGCCCCCCCTGCGCCGAGCTCCAGCACCGTTGACACCGCGACCCGGCGGGAAGTGACCATGAGCGATCGCCGCGAAATCCTCGTCACCAGTGCCCTGCCCTACGCCAACGGGCCACTGCATCTCGGCCACCTGGTCGAGTACATCCAGACCGACATCTGGGTGCGCTTCCAGCGCATGCGCGGCCACCACTGCATTTACGTCTGCGCCAGCGACGCCCACGGCACCCCGATCATGCTCAAGGCCCGCCAGGACGGTATCGCGCCCGAGGACCTGATCCGGGAGGTCCACGCCAGCCAGCTCGAGGACTTCGCCGGCTTCCACGTGGAGTTCGACAACTACCACACGACGCACTCGCCGGAAAACCGCGCGGTGGTCGAGGAGATCTTCCACGCGCTGGAAGCCGGCGGGCACATCGAGACCCGCACCATCCGCCAGTCCTTCGACGAGCAGGAGGGCATGTTCCTCCCGGATCGCTTCGTGCGCGGCACCTGCCCGCGCTGCGGCGCCGCCGACCAGTATGGCGACAGCTGCGAAGTCTGTGGCGCGACCTATCGTCCGTCCGAGCTGCTGGACGCCGTCTCTGTCCTCTCCGGCACCCGTCCGGTCGAGCGCGAATCGGAGCACCTGTTCTTCAAGCTCGGCGACTTCGAGCCGATGCTCAAGCGCTGGATGGCCGAGGGCCGGCTGCACGAGAGCATGCGCAACAAGCTCGACGAGTGGTTCGAAGCAGGCCTGCAGGACTGGGACATCAGCCGCGACGCGCCCTATTTCGGCTTCGAGATCCCGGGCCGCCCCGGCAAATACTTCTACGTCTGGCTGGACGCGCCGATCGGCTACATCGCGAGCTTCCGCCAGCTCTGCGACCGGCGTCCGGACCTCGACTTCGACGCCTGGTGGCGTGCCGGCAGCGACAAGGAGCTATACCACTTCATCGGCAAGGACATCGTCTACTTCCATTCGCTGTTCTGGCCGGCGGTGCTGCACGGTGCCGGCTTCCGCACTCCCACCGCGGTGTTCGCGCACGGCTTCCTGACGGTCAACGGCGAGAAGATGTCGAAGTCTCGCGGCACCTTCATCCGCGCCCGCACCTGGCTCGAGCACCTCGACCCGGAAGCGCTGCGCTATTACTACGCGGCGAAGCTGGGCGCCGGCGCCGAGGACATCGACCTGAACCTGGAGGATTTCATCCAGCGGGTGAACTCCGACCTGGTCGGCAAGCTGGTCAACATCGCCAGCCGCTGCGCGGGCTTCATTCACCGGGTTGCCGGCGGGCGCCTCGCCGCGTCCCTGCCGGATGCGGGACTGCACAAGGAGTTCTCGGTGGCCGGGCCGGAGATCGCACAACACTTCGAGGACCGCCGTTACAGCCAGGTAATCCGCCAGGTCATGGCCCTGGCGGACCGCGCCAACCAGTACATCGACCGCGAGAAGCCCTGGATCATGGCGCGCGAGCCCGGGCGCGAGCGGGACGTCCAGGCGGTCTGCACCCAGGGACTGAATGCTTTCCGCAGCCTGGTCACCTGGCTGAAGCCGGTGCTGCCGCATCTCGCGGCCGAGGCCGAGGCCTTCCTGCGCTGTCCGCCGCTGACCTGGGAGGACGCCGCCACGCCGCTGCTGGACCACGAAATCGGCCCGTTCGAGCCGCTCATGCAGCGGGTGGATCCGGTGGCCGTGCAGGCGCTGCTGGACGCATCGCGGGACAGCCTTGAAAAGAAGCCCGTCCCCGCGCAGCCGGCGAGCCTTGCCGGCGACGCGACAGCGGCTGACGGCCCGCCCGAGATCGGCATCGAGGACTTCATGAAGGTGGACCTGCGGGTTGCGCGCATCCTCGCGGCCGACTACGTCGATGGCGCCGACAAGCTGCTGAAACTGACGCTCGATCTCGGCAATGGCCGCCGCCAGGTCTTTTCGGGCATCCGTTCCGCCTACCGTGCCGAAGACCTGCCCGGAAGGCTCACGGTCGTCGTTGCGAACCTCAAGCCAAGGAAGATGCGGTTCGGCCTGTCCGAGGGCATGTTGCTGGCGGCTTCGGGCGGCGACGGGATCTTCCTGGTCGCGCCGGACGAAGGCGCAGAGCCCGGCATGCGGGTAACCTGAACTGGCGCACAACCGGACCAGGCGGGTATGAAAGAACTGGGACTCATCCTTGTGGCCACGGTGCTCGTGAATAACTTCGTGCTGGTGAAGTTTCTCGGGCTGTGCCCGTTCATGGGCGTGTCCCGCAAGCTCGAGACCGCCGCGGGCATGGCGCTGGCGACCACTTTCGTCCTGACGCTCTCGTCGGTCTGCAGCTACCTCGTGCAGGAATGGCTGCTTGCGCCGCTGGGCCTCGAGTACCTGCGCACCATAGCCTTTATCCTGGTGATCGCCGGGGTGGTGCAATTCACCGAGATGGTGGTGCACAAGACCAGCCCCCTGCTGTACCAGGTGCTCGGCATCTACCTGCCATTGATCACCACCAATTGCGCGGTGCTCGGCGTCGCGCTGCTGAATGTGCAGGAGAGCCACAGCTTTCTCGAGTCCTTCGTGTACGGCTTTGGCGCCGCGATCGGTTTCTCGCTGGTCCTCGTGCTGTTTGCCGGCGTGCGCGAGCGGGTGGCGGCTGCCGATGTGCCGGTCGCCTTCCGCGGCGCCTCGATCGCGCTCGTGACCGCCGGGCTGATGTCGCTGGCGTTCATGGGTTTCGCCGGGCTCGTGCGGGGCTGACGGGAGGCGCGATGGTAACCGCGGTCATCGTCATCGCCGGCCTGGCTGCGTTGTTCGGGCTCGCGCTCGGCTTCGCGGCAGTGCGCTTCCGCACCGAGGGCGATCCGGTGGTCGATCGCATCGACTCGCTCCTGCCCCAGACCCAGTGCGGCCAGTGCAGCTTCGCAGGCTGCCGCCCCTATGCCGAGGCCATCGCCGGCGGCCAGGCGGACATCAACCGCTGCCCGCCCGGCGGCGAGGCGACGATCCGAGCGCTCGCTGATCTCCTGGAGCGCGACCCGAAGCCGCTCGACCCGGAAAGCGGCGTACTCAAGCCGCGCACGGTCGCGGTGATCGACGAACCGCTGTGCATCGGCTGCACGCTGTGCATCCAGGCCTGCCCGGTGGACGCGATCCTCGGCGCGGGCAAGCAGATGCACACCGTCATCACCAGCGAATGCACCGGCTGTGAGCTGTGCGTGGCGCCGTGCCCGGTGGACTGCATCGAGATGGTCGAGGAACCGGTCACGCTGAAAACCTGGAAATGGCCGAAGCCCGGCGAACTGGCGCAAGCGGCGGAGCGCCGGTGAGCGAGGCGCGCCTCTGGCGTTTCCATGGCGGCCTGAAACTGGATGCGCGGACCGCGCGTCCCGCCGCCGAGTCGTTGGGTGTCGTGCCGGTACCGCGACACCTGGTGCTGCCCCTCTCCCAGCATGTCGGCCAGCCCGCGGAGCCGGTGGTGGCCATCGGCGAGCGCGTGCTCATGGGCCAGCCGATCGCGCGGCCAAGCGGCTACATCGGCGCGAAAGTGCACGCCTCGAGCTCCGGCACGGTGGTCGAGATCGCGGATCGCCCCGTCCCGCACCCGAGCGGCCTGTCCGCGCCCTGCATCGTCATCGAGACCGACGGGCTGGATGAAGCCTGGCGCGGCTACGAGCCCCTGCCCGCCTACAGCGAACTGACGTCGAACGACCTGCGCGCACGCGTGCGCGCCGCGGGCGTGGTCGGCCTCGGGGGCGCCGCGTTCCCGACCGCCGTGAAACTCGGCGCCGGCTCGGGCCTGAAGCTGCTGATCCTGAATGCCGCCGAGTGCGAACCCTACATCTGCTGTGATGAATTGCTGCTCAGGGAGCGGCCCGAGGAAGTTCTGACGGGGGCGCAGGTGCTCCTGCGGGCACTCGGCATCGATCGCTGCTGTATCGCGATCGAGGAAGACAAGCCGCGCGCGAAAAGCGCGCTCGAGGCGGCAATCGCGGCGGCCGGCGAGACCCGCGTCACGGTGGTCTCCGTGCCCGCGCTGTACCCGGAGGGCGGCGAGCGCCAGCTGATCAAGGTCCTGACCGGCGAGGAAGTGCCCGCGCGCGGCGTACCGCCGGACATCGGCTACTTGTGCCAGAACGTGGGCACGGCCGTGGCCGTGGCACGGGCCGTGCTGCACGGCGAGCCGCTGGTGTCGCGCATCGTCACCGTCACCGGCGACGGCGTCGCGCGGCCGCGCAACCTGGAGGTGCGCCTCGGCACCCCGATCGCGGCGCTGGTCGAGGCCTGCGGCGGCTACACGGACCGGGCGTCACACCTGCTCATGGGCGGTGCGATGATGGGCTTCCCGCTGGCCGACGATTCACTGCCCGTCATCAAGGGCACGAACTGCATCGTGGTGGCCTCCCGCGAGGAGATTCGCCCCCGCGCCGCGGCGATGCCTTGCATCCGCTGCGGCGAGTGCGCCGAGGTCTGCCCCGCCCAGCTCCTGCCCCAGCAGCTGTACTGGCACGCGCGCTCAGGAGAACTCGACCGTCTCGACGAGTACCACCTGTTCGACTGCATCGAGTGCGGCTGTTGCGACGTGGCCTGCCCGAGCCAGCTGCCGTTGACGCAGTATTTCCGCTTCGCCAAGACGGAGCTGTGGGCGCGCGATCGCGACCGCGCGCGCTCCGACCTCGCGCGGGAGCGCTTCGAGGCACGCCGCGAGCGCATCGAGGCCGAGCAGGAGGCGCGCCGCCTGCGCCTGGAGGAAAAGACTCGCGCCGCCGAGCGGACGCGCGGCGACGAGGGCGCGCGCAAGGCCATGATCGACGAGGTCCTCGAGCGCGTGCAGGCGCGGCAGGACGAAAACGACCCGGATGAGCCGGGCCGATGAGGTTCGAGCTGACCGCACCGCCGCACGTCCGGCCCGCGACGAGCGTGACGCGGGTGATGGGCGAGGTGCTGCTCGCGCTGGTGCCGGCGACCATCGCCTGGGTCTGGTTCTTCGGCCCCGGCATCCTCTACAACATGGCGGTAGCCGCCGCGGTGGCGGTGGCCTGCGAGGCCGGCGCCCTCGCCCTGCGCGGGCGCCCGGTGGCGCCTCAGCTGCTCGACCTGAGCGCGCTCGTCACCGCCGTGCTGCTTGCCTTCTGCCTGCCGCCCTTGACCCCCTGGTGGATCACGGCTACGGGCGCAGCATTTGCACTCCTGTTCGCCAAGCAGCTTTACGGCGGTCTCGGTTACAACCCCTTTAACCCCGCGATGGCCGGCTACGTCGTGCTGCTGATTTCCTTTCCGGAACCCATGACGCGCTGGCTGCCGCCGCTGGGCGACACGCTGGGGCTCGCCGCGGCGTCGCTCGATCCATGGCAGACACTGCGCTTCACGCTCACGGGCATGCTGCCCGAGGGCCTGTCCTGGGATGCCATCAGCGGCGCGACCCCGCTCGACGACCTGCGGACGCAGCTGTCGATCGCGCGCACCGTCGAGGAAGTGCGCGCCGGCCAGCTTTACGGCAGCCTGGGCGCGCGCGGCTGGGAGTGGACCGCCAACTGGATCGCCCTCGGCGGCGTGTACCTGCTGTGGCGCAAGATCATCCGCTGGCAGATCCCGGTCGCGGTGATCCTCGGCGTCTGCGTGCCGGCGACATTGTTCTGGCTGCTCGACCCGAGCGGCCATCCGCCGCCGACCTTCCACCTGTTCAGCGGCGCCACGATCCTGTGCGCCTTCTTCATCGCCACCGACCCGGTCTCCGCGGCCACCAGCCGCTCCGGACGACTGATCTACGGCTTCGGCATCGGCGTGCTGATATTCGTCATCCGCAGCTGGGGCGGCTACCCGGACGGCGTCGCCTTCGCGGTGCTGCTTATGAACATGGCGGTGCCCGCGATCGACCACTTCACGCGCCCCCGCACCTACGGTCATGCGGGCTGAAGTCGCCCGCAGCATGCTGCGCGGCGCCGGCATCCTCGCCGGCTTCGCCGTATTCGGCGCGCTGCTCGTGGCCATCACCTGGGAATCCACCGCGGAGCGCATCGCTGCAAACGAGCGCGCCTTCCTGTTGCGCACCCTGGCCGACGTGCTGCCCGCGGGCGCCTATGACAATGCGGTCCACGAGGACTTCATCACCGTGACGGACGCGGCGCTCCTGGGGACGCGCGCGCCGATCACGGTGTACCGGGCGCGGCTGCGCAACCGGCCCGTCGCGGTGGTCATGACCCCGGTCGCGCCCGGCGGCTACAACGGTCCGATCCGGTTGCTCGTCGGCATCCTCGCCGACGGCACGGTGAGCGGCGTGCGCGTGGTCTCGCACCGCGAGACGCCCGGCCTCGGCGACAGGATCGAGGTGGAACGCGACGACTGGATCCTGGACTTCGACGGCCGCTCGCTCGGCCAGCCGCCGCGCGAGCGCTGGGCCGTGCGCCGGGACGAAGGGGTATTTGACCAGTTCACCGGCGCCACCATCACTGCACGGGCGGTCGTCTCGGCGGTGCGCGACGCGCTGATATACTTTGAGACGCATCGCGACGCGCTGTTCGCCGCCCCGGCCGGCGCCGCGGAACTGCCGTTGCCGCTTCCCGCAGACGACGAGGGCACAGAATGAGCGGACGTGTCGCGGAGGTCATCAAGACAGGCCTCTGGACCAATAATGCGGGCCTCGTCCAGCTGCTCGGGCTCTGCCCGCTGCTGGCCGTGAGCACGAGCTTCATCAACGGGCTCGGGCTCGGGCTCGCCACCACCCTCGTGCTCGTGGCCTCGAACCTGACGGTCTCCGTGATCCGCGAGTTCGTCCGGCCCGAGATTCGCATCCCCGTGTTCGTGCTGGTGATCGCCTCTTTCGTCACGGCGGTGGAACTCGCCATGAACGCCTGGTTTCACGAGCTGTTCCGCATCCTCGGCATCTTCATCCCGCTGATCGTCACCAATTGCGCGATCATCGGCCGCGCCGAGGCCTTCGCCTCGCGCCAGCCGCCGGGATTGGCCGCCCTGGACGGGCTTGCAATGGGCACGGGCTTCACTGGCGTCCTGGTCACGCTCGGCGCCGCGCGCGAACTGATCGGCCAGGGCACCCTGTTCGCCGGCGCCCACATGATGTTCGGCGAGGGGGCGCGCGCCATCGAGCTGCAGCTGCTGGACGGCGGCTTCCTGCTCGCGCTCCTGCCGCCCGGCGCATTCCTCGGGCTGGGGTTGATGGTGGCAGCAAAGAACCTGGTCGATGCCCGCCTGCAGCGCCGTCGCAGCGCGGCCCCGGCCGCCTCGGCCGATGCGGCCGGCGAGCCGGCCTGAGCGATCGCCGCGCGATGAACAACGCCAAGCGCCACGAGCTTTACCAGCGCCTCCGCGACGCCAACCCCGCGCCCACCACCGAGCTCGAATATCGGACCCCGTTTGAGCTGCTGGTGGCCGTGGTGCTGTCGGCGCAGGCGACAGACAAGGGGGTCAACAAGGCGACGGCGAAGCTTTTTCCGGTGGCGAGCACGCCGGCTACGCTCCTCGCGCTGGGCGAGGACGGGCTGAAGGAATACATCAGCTCGATCGGCCTCTATAACGCCAAGGCGAAGAATGTCATCGCGCTGTGCCGGATCCTGCTCGATTCCCATGGCGGCGAGGTACCGCGCGATCGGGCCGCCCTCGAGGCGCTGCCGGGCGTGGGCAGGAAGACTGCGAACGTGGTGTTGAACACGGCCTTCGGCGAGCCGCTGATCGCGGTGGATACCCACATTTTCCGCGTGGCCAACCGCACCGGGCTCGCGCCTGGCAAGACGGTCCGGGCGGTCGAGGACCGGCTCGCGCGCGTCACCCCCGCCGGATTCATGCAGGATGCCCACCACTGGCTGATCCTGCATGGCCGCTATGTCTGCAAGGCGCGCAAGCCCGACTGCCCGACATGCATCATCGCCGACCTGTGCGACTACCGCGCCAAGACGCCCGGCGAGCCGCCTGCCCGTCCGTTGACCCGTCCCGTCGCCCGGGGCCGCCCGCGCCGTGCTGCTGCCAAGTGACCGCGATGGCCTCAGGGCCTTCTATGTTGAGGCCTGGCGCAAGCGCTGCGCGGGCCTGCCGGCCGAGCCGCTGGAGCACCAGGTCGCGGACGTCATTGCGCAGCACCCCGAGTACCACGCACTGCTCGAGCGGGGCGAGGACGTGCTGGAGCAAGACTGGACCCCGGAGCACGGCGAGACCAACCCGTTTCTGCACATGGGCCTGCACCTCGGCCTCCGCGAGCAAGTCGCGACGGACCGCCCGTCGGGCATTGCGGAACTCCACCGCAAGCTCTGTGCAAGACTGGGGCAGCACGAGGCGGAGCACCGCATGGCGGAATGCCTCGCGGAGGCGCTGTGGCGGGCGCAACGAAACAATTGCCTGCCTGACGAGGTCTGGTACATGGAGGCGTTGCGGCGGCTCGACTAGTGAATGACGGGCCCGCAGAGGCGCGGTCCCGCAGAGGCGCAGAGGGTTGGATATGCAGAATGATTATCCGGTGAGCGGGGTCGGGCTGGGGCTTCGGCGCAGCATGATGGACGAGCTCATGGCGGAACCGCCGTGGGACGTGGACTTCATGGAGATCGCGCCGGAGAACTGGATCGGCGTCGGCGGCGCGCTTGGACGGAAGTTCTGCTGGTTCACCGACCGCTTCCCATTCACGGCGCATGGTCTGTCGCTGTCGCTGGGCGGGCCGGCGCCACTCGACGAGTACTTCCTCGAGCGAGCGCGGGGCTTCCTCGACGCGCACGGCATCCGCTTCTACACCGAGCACCTGTCTTACACGAGCGACGACGGCCAGCTCTACGACCTGATGCCCATCCCCTTCACCGAGGAGGCCGTGCGCCACGTCGCGGGACGCATCCGGCGCGCGACGGAGATTCTCGAGCGGCCCATCGCCGTGGAGAACGTCTCCTACTACGCCGCGCCGGGGCGCGAGATGGACGAGATCCGCTTCCTCAACGCGGTGCTCGAGGAGGCCGACTGCGGCCTGCTGCTGGACGTCAACAACATCTACGTGAACGCCATCAACCACGGCTACGACGCGGACGAGTTCCTGGCCGCGCTGCCTGGCGAGCGGGTCGTCTACATGCACGTCGCCGGGCACTATGTCGAGGCCGAGGACCTGCGCGTCGATACCCACGGCGCGGACGTCGCCGACCCGGTGTGGGCACTGCTGGAGCGGGCCTACGCGCGTTTCGGCGCGGTCCCGACGCTGCTCGAGCGCGACTTCAACATCCCGCCCATGGCTGCACTCAGGCGCGAGCTCGAGATCATCCGCGGCCTGCAGGAGAAGCACGCGGCCGGGTCCGCGAAGGTGCGCGACGCCCATGGCTGAGGGGGAGCGCCTGCGCCGTGCGCAATTCGAGTTCGCGGCTCATATCCGCGATCCCGAGCACGCGCCGGCTCCGGCCGGCATCGAGGATCGCCGCATGGCGATCTACCGGGAGCTGTTCTTCAACAACGTCCGCGACCTGCTGGGGCGCAGCTTCCCGGTGCTGAAGAAGCTGCTTGGCGAGGAGGCCTGGAGCGCAATGGTGCGCGACTGGCTGGTGCGCCACCGGGCGCAGACCCCGCTGTTCCTCGAGCTGCCGCAGGAATTCCTGCATTACCTGCTCGAGGAGCGCGCGCCGGGCGACGAGGAGCCGCCGTTTCTCGCGGAGCTCGCTCATTACGAGTGGGTGGAGCTGGCGCTGTCCATCGACGAACGCGAGCCGGAACTGCCCGGGGTTGATGCCGACGGCGACCTCCTGGAGGGGCGCCCCGTGCTTTCCCCGCTCGCCTGGTCGCTGGTGTATGCGTGGCCGGTGCATCGTATCTCGCCGGATTTCCGGCCCACGGAAGCGCCCGCGGAACCGACCCGCCTGGTCGTCTACCGCGACCGTCGTGACCGGGTCGGCTTTCTCGAGATCAACCTGGTCACGGCGCGCCTGCTCGAGTTGCTGGGCGAAGACCCTGCGCCAGGGCGTACAGGGCGTGCCTGCCTGCTGCAGATCGCGGCTGAGCTCTCGCACCCGGAGCCGGACACGGTCGTGGCCGGCGGCGCGGCGATCCTGGCGGAGCTGCGCGCGTGCGACGTGCTGCTCGGCACGCTTGCAGCCACCGACTGACCCAAGGGCCACTCGGGCGCAGCGCGCGGCGGCTTCTGCCAGAATGCCGCCATGACCGCACCGCCGCCCGATCGGGAACCGCTGCGCGTTCTCTGGATCACGTCCCATACCGGCACGCCGGACAGCGTGCGGCCGGACGTCGAGCTCGCGCGCGGCCTCGTGGCCGCCGGCATCGACATCAGGGTCATCGCGCCTGAGGATTCGCACTGCGCTGCCGCGGTCGAGCGGGCCGGACTGCCGCTGGTCGCGACACTGCCCAGGCGCTCGCTCAAGAGCGGGGTCGGCCCATGGCTTAGGGACGGCTGCCAACGCGAGCGCATCGAGCTGGTCCACATGTTCGACCGCCTCGCGGTCGCCGCCGCCCTGCCCCAGCTGCGCGAGCTGCCGCTGGCCATGCTGATGCGGCACGACCGCACCGGCGGCGTGCAGCGCTGGAATCCGGTGGCGCGCCTTACGCAGCTGAACCCGCGGATCGATTGCGTCGCATGCACCTCGGACGCGGCTCGGGAGGAACTCGCCCGGCGACGGGATCCCGCCAGCGTCGTCACCATCCATCCCGGCCACGAGCTCGCCTGGTGCCAGGCGCCGCCGGCCTCACTGGAGGAGTTTGGCGTGCCACGAGGCGCCTTCCCCGTGGCCGTCGTCGCGAACTACCGTCCGCGCAAGGGGATCGAGTACGTCGTGGAGGCGGCCCAGTGGCTGCCTGCCGGAGCGCCGATCCATTTCCTGCTCGTCGGCGCCGGGCTCGAGAACCGGACCGTGCTGGAGCGCATCGCCAGGAGTCCGTTGCGGCGCAACTTCCACGTGCTGGGCCACCGGGACGACGCAGCGCGCATCACGGCCGCCTGCGCCGTTGCCGTGCGCGGCGCGCTCGGGCGCGAAGGCATCCCGCAGACGATCATCGAGTCCATGGCCTGCGGCGTCCCCCCGGTCATCACGGACGTGGGCGGCGCCCGGGAGCTCGTTGCTCAGGGCGAGTCCGGCATCATCGTCCGGCGTCGCAGCGCGCGGGCGATCGGCGAGGCGCTGGCCTGGCTGTACGAGCACCCGGCCGAACGCAGGGCGATGGGCCAGGCGGCCCGCGCGCGCATCGCCGCCCACTTCACGCTGCAGCACGCCTTGGAAAAACACCTTGTGCTGTATCGGGCGCTATCCGCGCGCCGCGACGAGACCCGTCCCGACGAGCGTCTATAATGCCAACGCCTGAGCCGCCACGGAGCCCCGGAAACGCCATGGAAGACGTTCCTTCATGACCAAGGTCCGCCACCAGGCCGGGGCAGGCACGGCGAAGGAGCGCCTGTTCAGCATCATCTTCCGCTCGGACACGCGGGCCGGCATGCTGTTCGACGTCGCGCTGATCGTCGCCATCCTCATCAGCGTGGCCGTCGTCATGCTGTCGACGGTGAACGAGTTCGAAGCCAGCTTCGGCCGCACTTTCTATCTCATCGAGTGGTTCTTCACGTTCCTGTTCACGATCGAGTACGGGCTGCGCCTGTACTGCGTGCGCAACCGCGCGGGGTATGCAAAGAGTTTCTTCGGCATCGTCGACCTGCTCTCCGTGCTGCCGACCTACCTCGGGCTGATCCTCACTGGGGCGGCGCCGATGCTGGTCATCCGCGTGCTGCGCATTCTCAGGCTGTTCCGGATCATGCACATGGACCGCTATGTCGGAGAAGCCAATATTCTCCTCGAAGTATTCTCAGAAAGTTGGCGTAAAACGCTGATTTTTGTATATACAGTGATCACGCTCGTGGTCATTTTCGGTACCCTGATGCACTTCATCGAGGGCGACCAGGGCGGCTTCACCAGCATCCCGCAGAGCATGTATTGGGCGATCGTCACGCTCACCACTGTCGGCTACGGGGACATCATCCCCCTGACGCCCGCCGGCAAGGTGATCGCCTCCATGATCATGATCACGGGCTACGGCATCATCGCCGTGCCGATGGGGATTTACTTCTCGGAGTTCACCCAGGCGAGCAAGCGCCGCAAGAACAAGCGGGCGTGCCCATCATGCAAGCTCAAGGGGCACGAGGCGGACGCGGTCCATTGCCGCGCCTGCGGCACAGCGCTGGACGGCGGGTAAAAAAAACAGGGCGGCCGATCCGGCCGCCCTGGCAGTGTCAACGAAGATTACTTGGTCGTAGCGCAGGCCTTGTTGGACGGCCCGCTTTCCTTGATCACGTCGCCGCAGGCGTTGACGGCCATAACGACGTAGCAGTACTGAGTCTTCTGCTTCAGCTGACGGTCGGTGTAGCTGGTGGTACCGGCCGGCACCGTCGCGACGGACTGCAGTTTGCCCGACTGGTCGTAGTAGACGTTGTAGCCGGTCAGCAGCGTATCCACCCCAGTCCAGGACAGCGGCACCGAGCGGTTGCCGCCAGATTGCGCGGCGAGGCCCGCCGGCGTCGCTGGCGCGTCGCAGGTCGTGCCGCCACCGCCGTTACCGCCACCGCCACCACTCGAACCCACGCTCGCCTGCGCCATCAGCACCGGGGCTGCGCCGGGAGCATTGCGGTTATGCACCCAGAGATTCCAGATGGTGTCACCCCAGGCGCGCAACCGGGTGAAGAAGGGGTCGGTCTGGGCGA
>Ga0209498_1000011_pt1 | contig 104802 bp, 104 predicted proteins | sample WalLakDeSediment_FD_184131 | JGI IMG/M metagenome (GOLD analysis project Ga0209498, IMG submission 184131) | Lake sediment microbial communities from Walker lake, Nevada to study Microbial Dark Matter (Phase II) - Walker Lake 11/02/13 Deep... | ecosystem: Environmental > Aquatic > Freshwater >... | reverse complement strand
AAAACAACTCTTATTGATGGCTGTGGCCATGTTCATCAGCTTGCCCATTTGGGCACAGGCCGACGCCCTTTTGGGCATCTGGCTTACGGAAGAAAAAAACTCACAGGTTGAAATCACCAAAACCTCCAACGGACAGTTTGTTGGGCGCATTGTATGGCTAAATGAACCGCTCAATGAAGACGGAAAGCCAAAAACAGACAAGGAAAACCCCAACGCCAGCCAGAGAAACCAGCGCCTGCTGGGACTACAGATACTGAAGGGTTTTACCTACGATGCCAATAAGAAGGAATGGACGGGCGGCACCATTTACGACCCCGACAACGGCAAAACTTACAGCGCCTTTATGAAGCTGGATGGCAACAATACCATGGTGCTCAGAGGCTATGTAATGGGCATGCGCATGCTGGGCCGCAACTCTACCTGGACGCGCGAAAGTGCCAAGCGCCAATAGCATTCTGATTTAAAGAAATCTATAGGGGCTGTCTGAAAAACCCGGTATCCTTGGTGATTCCTTGCCGTTTCTTTATGTCCGGAGTTTCGGACTTGCGCATAAGAATAAAAAATATTGCACAAAGAAACCCATTGAAGAACCCTGTATCCACAATGGGCTTTTTAGACAGTCTTTTTTTGTCCAAAAACGAACAACTCCGTTCGATGGCGAACAAAAAAAAAGGCATCCAAATCCGGGCTCTGAAATCCCAGAGTCTGTAATGTGTTAATAATTAAATACATTAAGAAAAAAGGCATGTTTATTGTTTTGGATACCGGTAACCTAAAAAAAATTATTATGAAAAAAATCAGTCTGATTTTTCTGCTGGCTTGCTTGCCCTTTACCCTGGCAGCACAATCACAAAACGAAGAAAATGCCATTAAAAAGGTAATACAAGAAGCCTACATTGATGGACTCCAAAACCTGGGCGACATTCAGACCATTCGCAACGGTTTTCATCCTGATTTTGAAATGCTGGTTTACCGCAATGGCCAAATGTCAAAACTCCCCATCGGCACTTGGATCGAACGCATTGAACAGCGCAAGGCCAACCCCACCACAACGCCACCCAACATTACCGGAAAGTTTATTGATGTGGAAATTACAGGCACGGTGGCCATGGTAAAACTCGAACTCCATCGCGACGGAAAACGCATCTTTACCGACTACATCTCATTATACAAATTTGAGAATGGCTGGAAAATAGTAAGCAAGGTTTATTATCAGCATTAGAAAACGAGGAGGCTATAGGGAAAGTTTCAGAATTTCTTTTTCAAGGATATCCACCGCATCGATAACGTAAGTGGTACATTTCCTTTTGTAGGCCAAATCTTCTGAAGCCTCTTTGCGGCCTTCTTCCGTGCCCAGATCAAGTCCAAGCAATTTACGGCAGGTGGTTTCATGGTGCTTCTTTCGGAACGATTTTACAAAAGCACCGATCAATTCAATGCTCAGTTCTTTCGAGGCATTGTCGCCCACCCGGTATTTTCCATAAAGGTAGCTTATCACCATCATGCCCCCGGTCAGGGCGCCGCAAGTTTCCTGCATACGACCCATGCCCGAGCCAAAACCCGATGAGATCCGCAGCAAATCCTGATCATTCAATCCAATATCGGCATTGAAGGCCAGCAACACCGCCTGCGCGCAATTATGGCCTTCCAAAAAGGCCGCCTCTGCTTTTTTTTGTCTTTCTGTCATGGCAATGGTATTGTAATGAGCAAAGGTAAAAGGTAAAGAGAATTATTACACACTTTTCTGAAAAATCCAGCAGCACAAAATGCAAATGAGGCAACCGACCGCTTTCGCGTTTGGTCGCCTCATTGCGGGAGGGATATTGGAGGTATTATTGGGAGGTATCTTTTTTTTGAATGCCTGATTAAAATATATAGCGAATGGAGATGGCCCCGCCATCAGCCCAGAAGCCACTGTATCCCACAAAGTTCCAGGCTGGTTTCCAGTCAATACTTAAATTGAAGGGTAATTCAGTAAAGTTATATTCCAGTCCAAGGATAAAGTCTATCCCTGCTACGGTATAACTTCTACCTGGCTCGCCCCACTGGCGGGGTCCGTATTTATAGGTATAATCGCCATCCCAGAATCCAACATGGGCGCCAAGGCCATAATACCAGTTTAGGCGGTCAACATCAAAAGCACGCCTGTGAATTTCGTAAAGACCTGTTAATTCCACGCCCCTCCACCTGGAGGAAATAAGACCCTCTATTGCGGCATTGCTGCTGATAAAATGCTTTATGGTCAGACCGTTGGAAAGACCGCCGCGCAGACCAATGCCTGTGTTGTAGTCTTGTGCCTGGCCAAATGAAACCAGAAACAATGCCAATAAAGAGGTTAAAATTATTTTTTTCATAATAAGGTATTAGTTAATGCGTATTTGCAAAATGGGATATTGTTTTGCTTCTGGATTTTCCAGGGAGCTAGCAAATTCAATGGTCTTTTGGATGGTTTGATCTGGCTTTTTATTTGGTAGATTTTGATTCGGGACCAAGGATCATGATTTTATTCACCGATCCCTTTTCTTCCCTCTTAGCGGCCTTGGCGGCACGCTTCTCCTTCAGGCTTTTCACCGGGGCTTTCTTACCCGATTTTTCCTTTCCTTCCCTTTCGTGTGACATGGTTTTGTTATTTAATGTATATTAATACTGTTCTTTGTATTATTGGTTTTTTTTAAGCACTCTTCGTCCGGCAACATAGGGAATCAGTAATGCAAAGAGTGCCAAAACCAACACTAAATGAAATGTGCCACCCGCGTTGTATCCCAGTGTGCCAACAGCCCATACTATAAGTAGGATGGCTGTAATAATATACAATGCAGTTCTCATGGCAAGCCCAATTTAGATCTCAGCAAAGTTGGGCAGTAAACCGAGAAGAAGCGTTACACTTTAATGAAAAAGACTTACATATTTCACAGGTTTTCGAGGTTTTTCCTGCGCTTTTTCTTTAACTGCTTATAGAAGGAAGGGGTGAGTCCGGTAATTTTCCTAAACTGGTTAGAAAGGTGGGCAACGCTGCTGTATTGCATCCTGTATGAGATCTCGGTAAGGTTCAGCTCATCGTAAAGCAGCAACTCCTTAACCTTCTCAATCCGGTGCATAATAATAAACTGTTGCAGGGTCATGCCCTTAACCTCAGAAAAAAGATTGGAAAGGTAGGTGTAATTATAACCAACCTTTTCGCTGATGTAGTCAGAATAGTTAACCTTAGGGAGTTCTTCGGAAAAGTGGATCATTTCTATGACCACATTTTTGATTTGCTCAATCAGGATGCTTTTATGATCATCCAGTAATTCCAGTCCTGATTTATGCAGACTTTCCTTAAGCACATCATGCTGTTCCTGCGAAATATCTTCTTGGGTTTCAACCACGCCAAGGTCAATCGAGAAATACCTGATTCCAAGTTTGTGAAGCTCTTCCATGACCACCATCTTGCACCGAAGGCTGACCATAAATTTGATAAAGAGTTTCATCTTTACAGTATTTGTTTTTCACAGGTTAGATGGAATTCGCACGTTGAATATTCTCCTGTGAGTTAACGATCTTCTCATGCAAATTTCACAAGTTGAAAATGTCAGGAAAGATACAAAGAAAAATCCACTCTTTCTATATTCAATGTCATTCCATGGCGTTTAAAAACCACTTATGGCATCCTTTTGGTCAATGCCCTGGAAACATATAAAAGGCGTGAATAATGTAACTCTTTGGGAAAGTTGTGTAACATAATAAGGGCCCGGCCGAGCTACCTTTGTTCAAATGATAAATCCCTTAAATTATGAAAAAGTTTAGATTGAGTTTAGGAATGATTCTGATGGCCACTGTAATTTTTGCAGGTTGCTCGTCGATGAATAAAACACAAAAAGGAGCTGTAGCGGGAACCGCGGCAGGTGGCGCCATGGGTGCCGTAATTGGCAAGGCCTCTGGCAATACCGCCATGGGGGCAATTATCGGCGCTGCCGTTGGAGGTACCGCTGGTGCCGTTATTGGCAACCAAATGGACAAACAGGCTGAAGAAATCGCAAAAAACGTTCCCGATGCCAAGGTGCTTCGCGTTGGCGAAGGTATCGTTGTAGAGTTCAGCAGTGCCGTATTATTCGGATTTGACAAGTCGGACCTGTCGTATGATGCAAAAACCAGCCTTGATAAACTGGTAAAAGTACTGGACAGTTATCCTGATACGGATATTGAAATTCAGGGGCATACCGACAGCAAAGGCAGTTTAACCTATAATCAGGCATTGTCTGAGAGACGCGCTTCGGCCGTTTCGGGTTATCTGATTTCAAAAAACGTTTCCGTCAGCCGCTTAACGGTAGTTGGATATGGCGAAAATTTACCGAAATATCTGAATGATACCGAAGAGGGCCGTGCTCAAAACCGCAGGGTCGAATTCGTGATTACTGCCAATGATAAAATGCGCGCTGATGCTGAAGCAGCTGCAGCAGCAAACCAATAAAATTACTCACCTAAACAAAAACAATAAAATGAAAAACAAAATCTTTTCAATTGCAATAATTCTTATGCTTACCGCTTCTTTAGCCATTGCTCAAAGACCCGGAGGCCAAAGAACCGCGTTCGGTGTACTGGGGGGTGTAAACTTTCAGACTCTGAGTGGTAAGAATTTCGCCGGGGATAAACTTGAAAATGATTTGATCATTGGTTATCATGCCGGATTAAATATTCAGATACCCATTGCACCTGAGTTCTATTTCCAACCAGGCGTGCTGTTTTCAACCAAGGGCGCTAAGATCGTTAACGACCCAATGACAAGGACAATAAACCTGTCGTATATTGAAGTTCCCCTGAATTTGGTTTATAAAGGATTGCTGGGGAATGGTTATGTTATGGTGGGTATTGGCCCCTACGTTGGTTACGCTTTTAAAGGCACGGATAAATTTGAAGTCGGCTCTATTTCTTACGAGAATGATATTGAATTCGTAAATGTGGTAGATGCCTCTAATGATCTTTTAGGCAGTTATTTTAAAGCACTCGATGCAGGCGCAAATATTTTTGCCGGATACGAGCTGGCCGGCGGTTTATTCTTTCAACTTAACACCCAATTGGGGTTACTGAAAATTAATCCTGAAGATAACAGATTGCCTGATGATAACAAAAGAGAGTATAAAAACACTGGTTACGGTGTGTCACTTGGATACCGGTTTTAACAGATAGAAATAAAATATATAGCCAGTATTAATTTCAGGGGCTGTCTTTCAGGTGGTAAAACACCTTTTAGGCAGCCCCTTTATTTATGGGGTGTTTTGAAGCTTGTAATGTCAACAACCGACAACTGGCATTTTGGCTCTACGCCGATTACGATGCCTTCCATATGAACAAGGCAAAGTGATTTATTGTCATATCCAAGTTTCACCTCACAGGTTTGCTTTGCTTTACATTTAAAAACTTTGCTAAAGAATTGATTAAAAACCGGTTTGGAATCATCGGAAACAAAAAGTTTAAAGTTGCTTCCCAGCAAACTGAAACGTTTCTCATCAAGTATTTCAGCAGCAGTAAAATTCAAGTCGCTTATTGTACCGTCGGGCTCAAGGGTAAAAAAACCTACCGGGGCCAGGTCAAACAAAAGCGTATATTTTTTCAGCGCCACTTCTGCGGTTTCAATGGCCAGGCGCAACTCTTCATTCTGCATTTCCAGTTCAATCTGATGCACCTGTAATTCATGAAGTATTTTTTTGGCGTCAACCTCCAAATTATCCTGGGCTAATTTTTCTTTTTTCAGTCGGAGAATTTCTTCGGCCTTCTTTCGCAAAATCCGGGGGTTCGTATAATCATGATCTTCAATTACCATGGCTTTGTTATTTAAGGGTTCATTATTTGTATTCTTTAAACAGGATAGGCTGCAGACTTATGGTTTTTTATTTCTAATGAAAATCATTATTCCATCTGGGTTTTTCCGGTTGTAGCGTACTAATTTAACTTCACACTCAACCAAGGCCTTGTTACCTCCGTCATTTTGTAACAGAACCTGCATAGTTCCTCCCTCCGGTCCCGTCAACATCTTCTGCAATTCAGCTTCAGTCCTTTTCCTTTCTGGCTCGGCCACACACAATTTTATCCAGTTTTGGCTTATAGCATCTTCACGATTGATGCCAAGAAATTTTTCGGCCAAGGGGTTCAGTTCCATTATGGTCAAACCGGCAGATAAAATAAAAACAGGATCATCACAACCATTTAACAACAAACGTTCAATCTGTTTTGTTTCATTGCATTCTTCTTCCATCTTCTTTAGTTCTGATATGTTGATAAAGGTAATGACCAGGCCATCAATCCGGTCTTCGAAAGTCCGGTATGGCATTATTCGAACGGAAAACCATTGTCCATCTTTTCCGGGGATCTGTTTTTCAATTAAGACCAGGGTGTCTAAAACCTCAAGAGCATCCTCTGCCATTTCAGGATAATAAATATCGGAGACCTGGTCCGTGATGGGACGTCCGATATCACTTTTTATCAATTTAAAAATCTTGGTTGCCTGGATGGTATAACGACGGATGCTCAACTCCTTGTCGAGAAACAAAGTAGCAATATCGGTGCTGTTGAGCAGGTTTTTCATGTCATTATCCAGGCGCGAATAGTCATCTACCTTGGCTTGCAGCTCTGCATTAACGGTTTGAAGCTCTTCATTGAGGCTTTGCATCTCCTCTTTTGAGCTGGTAAGCTCCTCATTGGTTGATTGCAGCTCCTCATTGGCCGATTGCAGCTCTTCGTTGGCCGATTTGAGCTCCTCCTGAGAGGCCTGCATTTCTTCCATAGTACTCTGCATCGTTTCCAGGGTGCTCTGAAGCTCCTTTTCAAGCGCTGCTTCCCTTATGCTGTTCAGAGATCCCTTTGTAGTCTTTGCCTTCATTTTTAAGTCGTGAACTTCGGCAATATCGGAAAAAATTATCATTACCATATTCCTTAATGGTTCTGGTTTGTCAATCCATTGTATGGTAATATTTAACTTTTGCTTACCCCCGTTGGTGCCCACCTGCTGGTTTCGCAATAAAACGGTTCCTTTTTTTCTAATAGCCTGGTTAAATGCCATCGGAAACTCATTTCGCAAGCCTTCATGCAGCATGGCAAACACATTCATGTTTGCTTTTCCGGCTAAAGGTTCAAGGTATTTGCCTGTGCGGCCCGAAATATAAACAATATCTCCATCTTCATTTACCAGCAAACCCGGAGGCGAAAAATGCTGAAGAAGCAGCTGATCGACAAGTTCTTCAATATTCCGGCCAGGAATAGAGGCGGGTTGTTTTTCAACATGCTCGGCTTTGTTGCGCGAAAAGGAGGAAGGGAAGTTGAACAAATCAGGCAACAATGCATCGGGCGATCGTTGATAAATTTTTAGAAAAGAATCAACAGGTTTAAAAAGATGGCTGCTGGCACCCAGTGATTCTGAACTGCCCAGAAGCATTATCCCTGTAGTATTCAAACTATAAAAGAAAAGCTTCATTACCTTGACTTGCAATTCGGGATCCAAATAAATCAGCAGGTTTCGGCACGAAATTATATCAATCTTTGTAAATGGCGGATGCATGATAATATTATGCTGGGCAAATACTACCATCTCCCTTATTTCAGTGTTAACATGGTAACCCTCATCTGCTTTAACAAAAAACCGGTTTAGTCTCTCGGGAGACACATCCGCAGAAATGTTTTCAGGGTAAAGACCTCTTCTGGCAACTTCAATGGAATCCTGATCGAGGTCGGTGGCAAATATCTGCAGGGAAATGTTAAGGCGAGGCTTGATATTCTCCAGAACCTCCTTAAAAATAATTGCCAGGGAGTAGGCTTCTTCTCCTGAAGAGCAGCCTGCCACCCATGCCCTTAGCGTTGCGCCGGCATTTTGCCTGAGCATCATTTCAGGAAAAACACTTCCTTCAAGCTTTTCCCAAACTTTTTTGTCGCGAAAGAAACTTGTAACCCCAATGAGCAGTTCCTTGAAAAGAATTTCTACTTCTTTGGGGTTTCCTTGCAGAAAGGTGACGTAAGAAGATATCTTGTCAATTTTATGAACCCCCATGCGCCTTTCGATACGGCGGTAGAGCGTACTTTTTTTATACAACGAAAAGTCGTTGCCGGTAAAGGTTCGTAAAAGAATGATAATTTTTTCGAGGGCACTTTTATCTTTAATTTCTGTTTCGGGGAAGATTTTTACCAGCGGAAGGAGTTTTTGAATCTCAAGTAGTTTTTCGGGCAATTTGTTGGCCGGAGCCACAATATCAACCAAAACGGATTCAATAGCATTTCGGGGCATACTGTCGAATTTGGCCGTTTCAGGGTCCTGAACCAATACAATACCATTTTTCTCTTTTATGGCCCTGAGCCCGATGCTTCCATCAGAGCCCATGCCCGAGAGGATAACAGCAATACCAAGTTCCTGGCGGTCATCGGCAAGTGAGCGCATGAAAAAATCGATTGGGAGCCGCATACCCCTTGCTTCCATGGGCTCAAACAGGTATAGGGTACCATTTAAAATCGACATGCTCTTGTTGGGGGGAATGACATAAACACAGTTTGGTTTTACAACCATGCCGTCTTTTACCTGGGAAACCTTCATTTTAGAAATGCGCTGCAATAACTCAGGCAGCATGCCCTTTTGGGTAGGATCTAAATGTTGTATTACCACATAAGCTATACCACTGTTTTCGGGCACATTGGCCAGAAATTGCTCCAGGGCTTCCAGGCCACCGGCCGAAGCTCCGATTCCGGCAATGGGAAATAGTTTTGTTTTGGGAAGGCTTTTAGACCCCTTTTCAGAGGCCGTTTGTTTTGATTCGGGCCGGTTTATTGTTGATTTTGCCATTTGTTGCGCGCTGAATTAGAAATCGAAAATGTGCCACTCCATGCTGCGCTGGTTCTGTGGCCCTGCATCTTGCTCCCTTCTGGTGTTTATTTAGTGGGAAGAGTCCCTTATGCAAGTTTAATCAAAAGCCCCCAAAAAACCGCTCTCCCCTCCACATATTTCAATAAAAAATTTCAGGGCTTATAATAGGTCAGGGCTTCGGGCATAAATTGCTTTAGTTTCCTCATTCTTGTATTATCAGAAGGGTGGGTGCTCAGGAACTCTGGCGGACTTCCCCCGCCTGCTGCTGACATCCTTTCCCAGAATGGGATGGCCTCTCGCGGGTCATAACCAGCCATAGCAGCAAATATCAGCCCGTATTTATCAGCTTCCGTTTCCTGCTGCCTCGACCAGGGCAACATGGCACCTACGGTGCTTCCAATGCCATACGACATTAAAAACAGCTCTTGCGTTTGCTGGGGTTGCTGAGCCAATGCAACCTGCAGTGCCACCCCTCCCAATTGCTGAACCATGGCCTGGCTCATCCTTTCATTACCATGTTTGGCAACGGCATGGGCAATCTCATGGCCCATAACAATAGCCAGCGCTGTTTCATTCTGGGTTATCGGCAATAAGCCGGTGTAAACAGCTACTTTTCCGCCAGGCATGCACCAGGCATTGATCACATCTTTTTCGTCAATCGTACTAAACTGCCAGTTATATCCTTCGAGTATGGCCTCCATACCTTGCTTGTTATAATAGGCCGTAACGGCGCTGGCAATGCGTGATCCAACGCGCGTTACCATGGCAGCACTTGAGTTGCTGCCCGGGTTCAGAACCTTATGTTCGTTTAAAAAGGTTTGGTATTGGTCAACAGCCATTAATTGCATCTCTGATTCGCTGACTAAATTCAGCTGTTTTCGACCAGTTACAAGGTTTAAGGCACAGCCTGCCAGCAGGAAGGTGATGACAAGAAAATAGGATATCTTTTTCATGATGCTTTTGTTTTTTTGCTGACCCTGGCTTTTTCCCCTGCTCACAAATCCTTTAATAAAGAAAACCCTGATCAGGTCTGAAATTAAAAAAACCCTGAAACAAATGTTGCTCCAGGGTTTTGAGAACTAATTTAGAATCTGTTGGTGGTCAACACCACCATTGGACCCGGGTATTGAGTGTTTTCGTTTTCTTCGGCAGTAATAAAAATCCTGATGGGCTTAAATGATGAAACCGTTTCAAATGATGCCTTTAAGTTATTTGAAATTACTATGCCCCCAATATTCCTCGCCTGGCCCCTGTCTGTTTCCAGCCATACCACATAACTGTTCTTGGGTGGTTGTAATCTGTTAACATCAGCCAGGTTTGTTACTTCAATCTGAATTACGTAATTATTGTTTTTATCACTTTTTACAGCTATCTGGCCTTCTGCGGCCGGAACAACAGAGGAGGTGAGAAAGGAAATCTTTTTGGTGCATGAACTCATTGAAAAGGCCATTATGGCCAACATACCCAACAAAAACATTGTTTTTGTCAGAAAATTAGTTTCTGTTGTTATCATTTCGCTCAATTTTTTTTATTAAATAATCAACACGATGTCCTGTAATGATCCTGGAAATTTCTGTTTTCGCCTTGTCAAGCATCGCCAGTATTTCTACATACCGCACCTCGCCCGCTGCCTGGTAAACCAGTGGCTCAAAACTTGCATAACCTAAAAATTCCTGCCTTGAGTCAGCATCCTCATTCGTCAGGCTTCCATTTGTTCCAAACTTTTCCATTCTGTCTTATTTTAAAGTGGTGAAATCGTTTTCACAACACAAAGGTTAAGCTTTTTGATTCTGAAAACGTTACACCTTTTCCATTTAGAATTACATAAGTCACGGGTTTCATTTTTGCTCAAATTACCGCATGGATAATGTAGCGAAGTTCTGCACTTGTCTTTCCCAGTTTATGAGCCAGCTGCTCAATCATTACTGCTTCCTTGCCATCGTAATAGTGCAAATCTTCATCGGTAATATCAGGGAACTTTTGCTTGAGCTTTTTTTTTCTCTCATTCCAGGATCTTGTGGTATTTGGGTGCATAACGTCTGGATTGGTTTGAAGGAAATTGAAACGCTTACAATTGAATATTACTGAGCGAATCGAAGAGTCCAAATGACTTTAACAGCCAAATGATGACAACGATAACCACAACCACATTCAGAATCGTTTTTATTTTACGATCCATAGGGATGAAGTTGTTGACCAGCCATAAAAGGAGGCCAGCGCCAATCAATACAACTAAAACGGTAAGTAACGACATGAGAATAGGGTTTAGGGTTTATTCAAAGTTAAGGCACCAGGCTGCTTAAAATGTTACGAAAATTCGAGAAAATATTACATAAATCACACATTGAGGTCTAAAGAACCGGGCTTGATTTATGGTTTAGCTGGGTTGTTTAAGGGGATGGTATCCCTTACTGCCTCTTTTAACAAAGAATCAACCCTGGCTTTTTCATCTTCCCTGGCTTTTCTTCTGAAATATGCCCTGAAAAAGAAATTTTGCTTGAGTGCCTCCATATTTTCATCGAGACCCTGCGAGCTTTTTTTCAGGTTAATCATGGTCTGATCCATGTTCCTTGCCATGGTAGTATCTTGGATTAGCCTGCCAAGAGTTCCCTCTCCACTGTTAATACGCACCATGATTTCTCCCAGTTGTTGAGAAGCAATTTCAGTTTTTGCTGCAGTTTGCTGCAAACTCTCCATAAATGCATAAACGTTTGTTTTGGTCGTTTCTATGGTTTCATCGAGCCCAGCCGAACTTTTCTTGAAGTTTCCAATGGTCTGACTGATGTTTTCTGCAATGGTTGAATCTGAAATTAACCTGCCCATGGCGCCTTGTCCGCTATTTATATTTATCATAATTTCAGCAAGTTCCAGGGTGATAATTTCTACGTTTTCAGCAGTTGCATTCAAACTGGCCATAATGGCATCGGTTTCAATCGGTTCTTTCGATACAATATGTTGTCCATCTCTGGCCATGGGTGCTTCATTGCTGCCCTGGGTAATAATTAAAATGCGGTCGCCAATAATGCCTGAAGATCCTATTCCCGCCTGACTATCTGCTTTAATAAATGCCTGGACATTTTTCCTGATAAGCATGTCGACCTGCACTGTTGAGTCATTAATGATCATTATGTTATCAATAATGCCAACGTTTATTCCAGAGAACCTGACATTGTTTCCCACTTGCAAGCCGCTTATGTTATAAAAACTTGTTGTAACCTTAAAAACAGGGCTAAAAAGATTCTTTTGCTTGCCGATGAAAAAAATGGCAATAACAAAAATGATCAAGCCAATAAAAATAAAAAGCCCAAGCTTGACTTTGAAATTTTGAGTTTGTGTATCCATGACAGTATTGAGTTAAATTATTTCCTGGAACAATCCATTACTTGAAAAAAGACTTGATAAAACCATCCGTTGAATTTTCAAAATCTTCAAGTTTCCCTTCAAGATAAACCTCACCGTTATGCAGCATAATCATTCGATCGGCAGTAGCGCGGGCGCATTCAATATCGTGTGTAATTATGAGTGATGAGGTTTTGTATTTCTTTTGAACTTTATTTATGAGTTCACTGATTTCATCTGAGGTAAGGGGGTCGAGCCCAGTGGTTGGTTCGTCATACAACATAATCAAAGGATCAACTACAACGGTGCGTGCAAGGCTTACCCGCTTTCGCATTCCACCCGAAAGCTGGGAAGGCATTTTATCTAACGCGTCTGCCAGTCCCACATTCTCAAGCGCTTCTTCCACTTTTTCATTCATTTCCTTTTTTGTAAGGTTCTTTCTAATTCTTTTCAAGGGAAATTCAAGGTTTTCCCTAATGGTCATCGAATCATACAGGGCACCGCTCTGAAAAAGAAACCCAATTTTCTTACGCAACTCGGCCAACTCCTTTCTGCCCAGCTCATTTACATTTTCGCCAAGCACTTTTATGGTTCCTGCGTCGGGTGTTAACAAGCGCACAATGCATTTTATCAGGACAGATTTTCCCGAGCCTGACTTTCCGAGCACCACCAGGTTTTCGCCATTATAGAGCTTAAGCGACAAGTTATCCAACACTTTCTCATTTTCAAAACCAATGCTTAGGCTTTCTATTTCAACAACCTCTTTGGGTGTTTTAATAACTACATTAACAAGGGGTTCAAAATCAGTCATCTCCTTCATTTTATCGGGTTTAGAGCATATCAGTAATTTGCACTGCCACCAGGTCAATAATAATTACAAGCAGCGAAGAAAGCACCACGGCCGAGTTGGCCGCTTTGCCCACGCTTTCAGTACCGCGTCCTGCAGTATATCCCTTATAGCATCCTACAAACCCAATGGCGGCACCAAAAAAGAACGTTTTAATAACGGCGGGAAACAAGTCAAGAAAATCAATGACGCTGAAAGCCTGGGAGAAGAATAATACAAAAGTTACGTCGCCTTTAATATTTGCTCCGGCCCAGCTTCCCAAAATGCCCAGGGCATCGGCATACAAAACCAAAATGGGTATCATTAAAGTGGCTGCCAACACCCTGGTTACTACCAAAAATCGCATTGGGTTGGTCGATGATACCTCCATGGCATCAATCTGTTCAGTAACCTTCATTGAGCCCAGTTCGGCTCCCATGCCCGATCCAATCTTTCCTGCGCAGATGAGGGCCGTAATAACCGGGCCCATTTCCCTGATTATGGATAAGGCAACCATGCCGGGAAGCATGGAAACGGCACCGAAAGAGGCCAGGGCAGGTCGCGATTGTATGGTTATCACCAAACCAATGATCAGGCCGGTTACCGAAATAAGCGGCAGGGTTTTATAACCGATAAGATAACACTGGCGAAAGAATTCCTTAAATTCAAAATCGCGCGAAAAAGCTTCCCGGGTGGTGCGCCACAAAAACAAGAAGAAATCAGCGATATCTGAAAAGAAAACATTTGCTATCCTGGTTTGCTCAAATGTTCTCTCCCCCAACTTTTGGGCATGTTTCTTTACATCCCTGATCTTTGGGATATTCCGTAACACCGGACCAATGATTTTCACCATAACACATCAAGATTAATCCAAATCGGTTTTTTCATGCCGTGGTTTGTTAACTGCTGCCTGGCCGCTGATCACAGCAGCATATTATGTGTATTTAAAAAACCGGAAAGCCAGCTTAATTTTTAGCTGCGCCATCCGGTCATTTTCATGGAGCAATTAAGGGCAGTATGTCCTGCCCAAGTCAAGGCTTATCAGCGGCTGGCTTTTTTTTGTGAAAAAGACGTTCCAGTAAAACATGCCCATAGGATGCAATATCAGCAGGATGCCTGGCAATTAAGTTTGTTACGCCAAATTGCAAGGCAATGCCCAGCATCCTTTTCAAAATATTTTTTGAAGCGCCAAAAACAACTCTTTTCGAGAAGTAACCGGTGGCTAAACCCGCAACAGCTCCAGCAATATTTGTCATCATAAAGGGCGAAGACGATATTTCCTGAACGGCGCTTTTTAGCATATTTACAGGCTTTAAACTTTCAAAGGTGTTGTTAAACTGCGCCCTTAATAATTGCCCCTTTACTTCCTGATCGGCTTCCAGAAAACGAATGGCATTTTTTATGTCAGCAGCTGAAGTTATGTTTTCCATATAGTTTTATTTAAACATCAACTTAATGATGTAGTTTTGGAAATGCTTCTTCAGCCATTTATGCATGAAAAAGTGCAAAACAAATGCTACTAGCCCATAAAAGCCGGCCACAATAAAAAATCCAAGAAATACTTTTCCAAGCATTTCGCCAAGCCAGAATGCCAGTCCAAGATTCAGCAATAGCAAAAATGATGCTATTACCACAAAAACAATAGCATTGGGAAAAAAAGAAGAAGCAACATCCGAAGCCTTATCCAGGGCTTTAAGTTTTATCAATTCAAAACTGGTAACACCATAATCAACTACTTTTTCGTAAAGCGACTCAATCAGTTTTGCATTTTCTTCCATGCCATCCTCCCAGTGTTTCTTTAAGTTTGTTTAAAGGTCTGCTCCAGCTTTATGCTTTTGGGCATAATCTGCAACATCCTCTTTTACTTTGTCAAATTTCTCGGTAATATTATCCCGAAAATCATTGAACTTTTTTTTCATTGATCCGGCATAATCCTCACCCTTATGAGAAATTTTTTCTCTGGTAACTTTGCCCTTTTCGGGAGCAAATAAAATGCCTAACAAAGCCCCGGCCGAAACGCCGGCCAATACGCCTAACAATACTTTTCCTGCACTCATTTTTTTGTTTTTAAGTTTAATAATTCTTGTTTTCAGAGAATCTTTCTGCCTTGTATTACCTTAAGCAAAATGGCTATTATGGCAATTATCAGCAGAATGTGTATAATACCTCCAGCCTGAAAGCCCACAAAACCGACAGCCCAGGCAATTATCAATATTACTGCGATGACGTAGAGTAAATTTCCCATGATGATAATTTTTAAAATTAATGTTTAATGCCTCCAAAAGAGGTCAAAATGCTTGCAAAGCCTTTTCAGGGTTTACTTTTTCGGCCCGAGCAAAAGAATGCCCCCGCCAACAACCATAACTGCCACCCCGACAAGTGGCGACCAGGAAACCCTGTTCGTTTTATCGCGTGAGATCTGGATCTCGCCAATGTCGACAACCTTTTCACGGGTAATGAATTTGAAACCCGTGAAAAGAGTGATCATAAGTCCAATGACCAAAACGATTAAGCCTATCTTTTTCATCTGTTCATTATTTGTTTTTAAAGGTTCTCGCCAAAGGCGAGAGAATTCGCATGATTGAACATATGCGTAAGTGCGAACGAAGTTCTCATGCTTACTTCATAAGGTCTTACAGTAGAATGATAAGAAGCACTATTACAAGAATTAAGGCACCAACCGACAGATAAACACCTCCGCCACTTAAGGTAAGGGTTTTGTCAATCTGGCGGACTTCTTTGCGAAGTTCTCTCTTTTCAGCGGAGGTCATGTCTGACTTGTCCATCTCATTTATTTCTTCGAGCCGGGCAAGTAAAGCTTCTGATTCTGCTGCAAGGGCTTCATCAGTATCAACCGTTTCAATAGCAGCAGTAGTAACAGGGTCATCTCCCGGACCTGCTTTTACCTGGGTTGGAATAAGAAAAATCAACAGCAAGGCTGTTGCAATGTAAAATGCCAACTTTTTCATGTTTGTATGGGTTTGGATGCCCGCTGCTGGCGAGCTCAGTTGGGAAGGGTTTTCCACATAGTAAATGTAGTGCCTCGATAGAGAAAATATGTTACACCCTGTTGGATAAGTCTTACATATTTCACAGATAATCGGGCTTTTTCCGGAACAAATTATTAAAAAAGTTGTTAATTGAAAAAAAACAAAATGGAACCAAAGAACTATCTCATTGTAGGCGGCACCTCAGGTATTGGTGCGTCTATTGCCAAGACTCTTGCCGGGGAAGGTCATCATTTGTTTATCGTTTCGCGCAGCGAAGCTACCAATTTGCCCAAAGGGGCAAGACATTTTCAGGCCGACATCCTTGACCCTCAAATTGATCTTGCCGGCTTTCTTCCCGAAATGCTTCACGGCATGGCCTATTGCCCGGGCAGCATTAACCTGCGCTCATTCAAAGCCCTTAAGCCGGCCGATTTTGAGGAAGCGTTCCGCATCAATGTTTCGGGTGCAATAACCACCATCAAGGCAGCCCTGCGACCCATGCAAAAAGCGGGGCAAGCATCGGTGGTGCTTTTCTCGACCGTGGCCGTGCAAACCGGGCTGCCATTCCATGCCTCCATTGCTGCATCGAAAGGAGCCATAGAAGGCCTTACACGCTCGCTGGCGGCCGAATTTGCTCCCGGCATACGTTTCAACGCCATTGCCCCTTCGCTCACCGACACGCCCCTGGCCGCACGCCTGCTCAACGACGACGTCAAACGCGAAGGCGCCGCCCAGCGAAACCCCATGAAACGCTTCGGTAAACCGGAAGACATGGCCGAAACCGCCGCATTTCTTCTTTCCGAAAAAGCCTCATGGATCACAGGGCAGGTTTTACATGTGGATGGAGGATACGGATCCCTCAAGGTTTGATTTGCGCCAAATAAAAAATCTGCCTGAATAGTGGTAGTTTTGCAATTAAACAGCAGAACATAATGAGACCCTATATTCTGGCCGAGACCAACTGGCATGCCCTGAAAGAGGTGAAAATTGAACTGGCCATACTGCCATGGGGTGCCACCGAGGCGCATAATTTTCACCTGCCCTACTCCACCGACAACATTGAGTCGGATTTGATTTCAGCTGAAGCGGCCAGACTTGCCTGGGAAAAGGGCGAAAAAGTGATGGTGCTTCCTACCATTCCCTATGGCGTCAATACCGGCCAGCGCGACATATTCCTGGATATCAGCATCAACCCAAGCACCCAACTGGCCATACTTTCAGATATTGTGGACGGGCTTAACCACCAGGGAATCTTCAAACTACTGATCCTGAACAGCCATGGCGGCAACGATTTCAAACCCATTATCCGTGAACTGGGCGTAAAATACCCCAAAATGTTTCTGAGCGTAGCGAACTGGTATCAACACCCTTGCATTAAAGATCACTTTGAAAACCCCGGCGACCATGCCGGCGAAATGGAAACCAGCCTGATGCTGTACCTGCGCCCTGATCTGGTTTTGCCCAAAGAAAATTGGGGCGAAGGCAAGGAAAAAAAGAACAAGATCAGCGCCTTCCGGGAAGGTTGGGCATGGACCGAGAGAAAATGGCCGCTGATTACAAAAGATACTGGAGTGGGTAACCCCAAATTTGCTACCAGAGGAAAAGGGGAGAAATACTTCACAGACCTTACCACAAAAATTGGCGAGCTGTTAGTTGAAATCTGCAACACCAGTCCGGAAAAAATGTACGTATAAGCAATTTTACCTGCTGAGAAAGAAAATTGTTCGTTTTTTACGAATACTTGTCCGTAAACGGACAAGAATCAATGCAGTCACATTGATCATTATTGCATAATCGGTTGATTTAATTGAATGTACTTAAATTGGTATAAATTTCGATCTGCCAGGTTTATTTATTTTCCAACAAACCTGAAATTTCAAAAAAAATGCAATGAAAAAACTTATAAAGGGCATTTTCTGGATTTTTGTCGGTCTGTTATTGGTGGTTTCGGGGCTGGCAATCTTTATTTGGATAAAAAGCCCCGGAAAGACAGACCCGTTTACCGGCACTGACGGCAAGCCGATTGAAGGCAGTATTGCGGCAATTGAAAAGATAAGCCTTGGCGGTTTTGATCAGTACCTGATCATTCGGGGAGCTGACACTAGCAAACCTGTAATGCTATTTCTGCATGGCGGACCGGGAAGCCCCGAGTATGCCTTTATGAAAGCGTATAATCCTTTTCTGGAAAACGATTTTGTAATGGTTTATTGGGAGCAGCGCGGGGCAGGGAAATCCTGGTCAAAAAATATTCCGCCCGAAAGCATGACCCTTAAGCAGATGATCTCCGATACCCGCGAACTGAGTAAATATCTGGCAGCACGGTTCGGAAAAGAAAAAATTTACCTTATGGGTCACTCGTGGGGTTCTTTTCTTGGCATCCTGACCGCCTGGCAGCAACCGGAACTTTTTCATGCCTATTTTGGCATAGGGCAAGTATGCGACCAATACCGGGGCGAACTGGTTTCTTATGAATGGGTAAAAGAGCAGGCCCTGAAAAACAATGACCGAAAAGCCATCAAAACACTGGAAGGCCTTAGTTTTCCTGATTCGCAGACGGGTAGCGATGCCTGGAAAGCATTCCTTATGCCGGAGCGAAAATATGTTATGCGCTATGGCGGTGGGGTTACACGCGAAATGAGAGGAATGGGCCCACTCGTTAAAATGCTGCTCACAACAAAGGAATACACTTTCAGTGATAAAATGAATTTTATGAAGGGAAGCATGTTTTCCCTTGAGCATCTTTGGCTGGATGTGGTCAATACAAACCTCTTTAACACAATTGACAGCATGCAGGTGCCGGTTTACATTTTTCAGGGCGTGTATGATTATCAGACGCCCTATATTGTGGCCAGGGATTTTTACGAACAGCTAAAGGCGCCTCACAAAAAATTTTTCACCTTCGAAAATTCTGCCCACAGTCCGGTTTTGGAAGAGGTGGAGCGCTTTAACGGGCTCATTAAAAGGATTGTAAATGAACAGCTAGTGCAATAATGGCCCTTTTCAAATCTATCTCGCCTGTTACCGTTTTGTAAAACATTAAAAACTTAAAAGATGAGAACATTCCTGTCTTTATTCCTCTGCATTTTAATCGCTTCAAATACATTTGGTCAGGACAAAAACAATCCACCTCAAACCAAAATAATGACCCTGGGGGTTTTCCACTTTGCATATCCAAACCTGGATGCAGTAAAGACCGATGAAAAAGACCAGATATCAGTGCTTGATGAGCCATACCAATCGGAAATCATAGCCATTGCAAAGGCGCTGAAGGAATTTAACCCCACCATCATTGCCGTTGAAAGCACCCCTGACAACCAGTCATTACAAGATTCCCTTCTTGGGTTATACCAGCAGGGTTTGCGGACGCTCAGGCGAAACGAAATTGAGCAACTGGGGTTCAGGCTGGTAAAGGAACTGGACCTTGAAAAAGTTTGGTGCGTAGATGATCCGGGCAGGCATTATTCCAACATAGAAGAAATTTTTAATGACAAGACCCGGCTTGAAAAATTTGAGAGGTACTACTTCGAAAATCAGACATCGGAATACCTGCCAACGATTCCTGACACCAGGATAAGCAGCATTATTGATGAGCTTTTCGGGAGGAACCAACCGGAATGGATCAGGGAGCGGCTTTCTATTTATTTGTTGCATCCTTTCAAATATGAAGAACAGGAAGGTGATTTTACTGGTGTCGACTTTGAAACGGGAAGGTGGTATAACCGCAACCTGAGGATTCTCAGAAATATTCAGAGAATCCCGCAAAGCCCCAATGACCGTATTTTACTAATTGTTGGAAGTGAACACCTGAACCTGCTGAATATTTTCTTTGACATATCACGGGAGTATGAGCTCATTTCACCCCTGCCCTACCTTGAAAAAGCAAAAGAACATTCCAGGGGTTTGTAATCGTTTAGGGGTCATGAAAAATTGAGGTTTCGCGGACAGAATAATATTGCCTTCCTTTTAATTGTAAACAAGTTGTAAAACCTAATTTTCCTGAGGTAAAAATATTTTTAAAAAATAATGTCAAATATTTTTGACATTATGTAAAATTATTTTAACTTTGCGTCGTGTTATCTTTACACCAAGTTAAATAAACCTTACAAAAATTTAGGCCATGGACATAAAAGAAAAAAGAATTCTCGTTTCACTGATTGGTTCAGTGCTCGTTTTCCTTTTTTACGCACTGTATGTGTATAATAAGCACATTGCAGGCAGCCCCGAAATAATCAATGACTTCCAATTTTGGGGAAAGGCCTTTCTGTTTATGATTCCGGTTGCCATTGTGGCCCAGATCATCATTCATATTATTTTGGCCATCATTGCCAAAATTACCACCAACGAAGACCTTGACATCATTGATGATGAGCGTGACAAGCTGATAGAACTGAAATCAGTTAAAATATCACACTATATTTTCCTGGGCGGATTTATGACGGCCATGATTTGGCTTGCCATAGGTGCCCAACCAGGGTTAATGTTTATCCTTATATTCTCTTCTGGATTTATTGCAAGCACAGTAAGTGAAATGGCCAGACTTTACTACTACAGGAAAGGAATTAAATAATGGATAAGATCGTAATTAACAATAATATTCGCACTTTGCGCTTCATGGCCAATGAAATGACCCAGCAGGAACTTGCCGACAAAACGGGTGTTTCGCGACAAACTATTGTAGCCATTGAGAACGGTAAATATTTCCCGACCCTCGAACTCGCATTTCGTATTGCCCGTGTTTTCAATACGCCCCTTGAGGATGTTTTCACCATTGAGTTCATGCCTGATCCGAAAAGAACCAAGAAAAGCCAAAGTTAATCCCACAAAAAAATGCGGAGGCATGCCATGAAACACACAGAAAAATTTTGCCCCTACGAAAAGCTGGAAGGCGCAATGCTTTCTTCGCTTGAAAACTACTCAAATGTTTACCGGGGAAGCGGATATAAGTCTATGGTTACAACAAAGCTTTTTGAAAGAGCCAGGGAAATTGTACTGGAATACCTTGGGCTTACTAAGGCGGGATACCTGGTAATTTTTTGCACTTCCCGAAGGGCCCTGGCTCTAAAAGAACAATTGAAGCCGGGTAGCTTCAAAATGCTGTCAAGCAAAGAATTCGGGTTAACCCTTGGTGTTAGGGCCGTTGTTGTAAGGAAGAAAAATTTACCAAAAGGCAACCCTCTTGAGCCAGGCGGGGGAACCACCAAGCTTTATTCTCAAAATTGGGTTATTTGGGCTAATGCACCTGAGAAGTTTGAGGCCGGTACCCCTGCTATTATCAATATCATTGCTTTTGCAAAGGCACTGCTTTTAATAAGGGAGTGTGGCCCCGAATCATTTAAGGGGGATTCATTCACTCAGCTTACGGTTGGAGATATCCTTTATCAGGACGAGTTAAACGGGCTTTCAGGAAAGACTTTACTGGAGGAACTCAGGGAACGTATTATTGGTCGAAACGTTCAGGTTCCCACTGTTTTTGGGGAAACCCCCTATATTCACCTCGATAATAGCGCAAGCACACCGGCATTCGCTCCGGTTTGGGATGCTTTTCGGAAAACTTATCGCCAGTCAACAGAAATACAGCAGAAGGTCATACAGGAAGTTAAGGCCATATGCGCCGGCTTTCTTAACGCCCCACCCGAGGATTATGTTGTCATCTTTTCTTCCAATACCACCGAAGCAATAAATATCGTAGCCGAAAGTTCAGGTCTTGAACCTTTCGGGGAAGTTGAGCCTGTTATACTTAGTACAATCCTTGAGCACTCTTCCAATGACCTTCCCTGGCGACAGATAGCCGGCCACCAGCTCATTAGACTGCCTGTTGACATGGAAGGTTTTTTTGACATGAAGGTGCTGGACCGCATGCTCAAAGACTACAATAAGGAAAAACTGCACGGAAACAAGCGAATAAAGCTGGTAACAGCAAGCGGGGCTTCCAATGTGCTGGGTACATGTAACAATATTTCAGAAGTTAGCCGGATTGTTCATCAATATGGTGCACGACTCCTTGTAGATGCTGCCCAATTAATAGCTCATCGGAAGATTGATGTGAAATTAAATGACATAGACTTCCTTGTGTTCTCGGCCCATAAAGTATATGCTCCGTTTGGAACTGGGGCGCTGGTTGTAAAAAAAGGCCTGCTTCAATTTAACACCCGACAAATGGATATCATTCGCTCGTCGGGCGAGGAGAATGCCGGTGGAGTAGCCGCCATGGGAAAAGCCCTGATGCTTTTACAAAATGTAGGATTTAAGGCTATTGAATACGAAGAACAACTTCTCACACGCAAGGCCATTCTTGGGCTTGCACAAATACCAGGGCTTAAAATCCATGGTTTTACCGAACTCGAACATCAGCAATTTTCCCAAAGAATAGGCGTAATCAGCTTTGAAATAAAAAATAAAATCCCGGGTTTAGTTTCCAATAAGCTTGCCCTGAATGCCGGCATCGGGGTGCGATATGGGTGCCATTGTGCCCATTTGTTTATCAAACACATCCTTAACTTCACCCCACAGCAGGAAAAAATCCAACGCTTTGTGCTTCAAATGGTACCCAAACTTAAATTGCAGGGTGTTATCAGGGTCAGCTTCGGAATTGGCAACACGGAAAAGGATGTGGATACATTAATTTTGACCCTGAAAAATATTACTGGTAAAAACACCAGAATAGAGATTTACCCAACAAAACCAGTTCCTGCTTTTTCAAGAAAGTCAAAAGTCAAAAAAAATATTGCTGAACTAATTGAAATCCAAAGTCAAAAAATTTTCGTGTAATAAACTTTGGTTAACAAATATTCAATACCAAATACGTAAAAATACGGTTATCTAACATAAGAAAAATCGTAATTTCGAAGCCGTAAGAAACTCTTTTCAGGATAACCTAACCGGCCCGCCATTATGATAACCGATTTTCTGACCCGCCTTGGCGATATCATCGATTATGTAAACAACTACATCCAGTTTCTGCTGCTGGCCTTTGCCATTGCTGCCGGGCTGATTTTTTTCACCATCCCCTATATAAGGCCGCTGCGAAGGCTTTTGGGTCCTCTTGGGTTGAGATTTACCGAAATTACAAGTGTGTTATGGATTTGCTATGGCAGCCCACGCAAACTCATACGGGTATATATTGAACTGGCCATTTTCCATACGGGCGGGCAGCACCAAAACCGGCAATGGTGGCGCAAATTTCGTCGAAAATTTAAGCGCTTCCTCGACGACCAGGGCGATTCAGGACCCTACGTTGCGAAAATTGATACTTGCTTCGATGTGGCTTCCGCCAAGTTCAACGAACTGGTAGCCAATTATTTTGAATTCTTCAAGCAAAACAAGGCCAGCGATAAGTTTGCCATACCGGCCGATGAGCCGATTTCATTCATTATTCAAACCGAGATAAATGAAGGCTTTATTGTGCCCATAACCTTTATTACTGGTCTGAACGACCGCTATGATGAGGACTGGGAAAAGATCCTGGGAAACTATTTCACGGCCTTTGGCGATGAACAGCCACCTGAAACGGCTATCCTGCCAGAGGAACTTTATTTCACCTACAACTGGTTAATGTGGGGACCCAGCTACCAGATCAAATACACCCCGCAAAAAAACAAACTGATACAATATGGCTTTGGCGATGAGTCGAACTCAGTGAATATTGTTCTGAAAAATGACCAGGTTGGAAACAGCCTCTGGGAAAAGATTTGTCATGAGGGCGATGAAACACAGGGAAAGAAATTCGGTTATAATTGCATGATACGTGGCCGCCTGGTCGACACCTCAGAGTATTACAACTTCAAGCGCGATGAGATGGACCTGCGCGCCATGCCATTTCTAAAAAGGCTCTCGGCCGAATCGCTGGGCGTTTCTTTTCTAATGGAACTGGAGCATTATGAAGTAAAGCAAAGCCTGAAAGCCGACAATTATTTTTTCTCTGCTTACCTGTGGATCATGTTTGCATTGGTCGACCAAACCAATCCGGGGTTTACCCCAAGAAAAAGTGTCACCTTTTTTGAACACGCCAACCTGGCCGACACCACCAATTATCATTTTCTGGCAAATACCTTGGTGGAAAAATGTATAGGGCATTTTCAATACATCGCCTCCCACAAAGACTATAAAGTGAGAAAATACCAGCTTTGTCTTTCGATGAACACTTATATTGAAAGTCTTCTCCTGAAACGCCTGCACGAAATCAGAAAGGAAAATCCCATTGGCTGGTTCAGCACCAATCTGTCAACAGAAACGCCTTTCTCCATTAGTGAGATTCTCGACACTTTTGACAATTACTTTGTAAGCCAGGAATCAGAAGTTGAGGTTGTAGGTGTGCAGGCAGGCAACAAAGAAGGCATTCGTCATCTTTGTAACTTCTATGCCGACACCTATCTTTCGGAGTTCGAAAACCTGCCTTCGGCCCTTTCGCTCGACCGCATGTTTGCCCTTATGCGAAGGAAACCGGAGGAGTGCAACTTCCACGTTTCCCTGGCAATGAGTGCTGAGGGTGAAGTGATTGGTGGAGCAACATCATTATACATGCCCGAATCGCGTTGCGGCGTGATCGACAGTATTGCCGTGGGGCAAACCTTCCGGAACAATGGCACGGGTAAGCGCCTCATTAACCATTCGCTGCAAATGCTCAGACAGGATGCCCTTCAAAAGAACAGACGGGGTCTTCAGTTCCTGCTGGCGAGGGTACCGCACGAAAGTGATCAGCAAACCCTGAAGAAATTCAGATTCTGGGCGAACAACGGCTTTTTACACCTGCCCGAAAATACAAGGCTCAATCATCACGGTTGGGCCATACATATGCTTACCGACGAAACCCCAGCAAGTTTGCCAAAAACGGAAGTTGAAAAAGCAATTAGCGAATACGAACAGCTGGCATCAGAAACAATGATTTAATCAAAAAAATCAGAACAGATATTTCTGAGGCCTCCAATTTCCCGGGTCCTTCCAGATTTTTTGGCGAAGCAATTCGTAATACGCTTCGCTCCCACTTAACTGAACCTGATCATGGTCATCGAGCCATATCATCTGCCGTTCAAAGTCTTCATCACCGGCTGCTTCCCTGCTCTTGAAAACGGCAATGAGGAAGAACCTTTCGAGATGGGCTTTCACAAGGGCTGATGGGATGGCAACCAGCCCGGCTGCCCTCACATTAAAAGTGAGATTGACGCAAGGCTCCATGCCTGGGTTTAGCGGTGGCTGCACATAATTAAAGTTCAGCCGCTTGTAGCCCAGCCGGTCCCACCACTTCAGCCGTTCGCACTGGTCGATAAGCGCATTCAGGTTGTCAGAAAAATATTCTTCGGCGGTCATAAGTTCAGGGGCGTTCTGCTCACAAAAAAACAACACCTCACCTCCGCTGCAAAAATTACGGGCATAATCCTCGGCAAGTTTGAGCAAATGCGTGGCTATGCCAAGGCTTCGATATTCGGGTTTTACAAAAATGTAAATGATGTGGTTGGTGCCAGCAAAACCAAATTTTTGCTGAAGATCGGTAGACATGAGGTAGGTGCTGAAATCAACCCCCGCTATGATATGGCCATGTTTAGGCTCACGCAGATACAGCCAGGTTTCTTCATGCCGCCCGAAGCGTTCAATAGAAGCAAGATCGGTGTTTAGCTTAAGGGTGGCCTCAAAGCCTTCAAAAGTCTCCGTCTCATCGGGCAAGGTAAAAAACGAGGCATAAAATTCGTATAATTCAGGAAAGTCAGGATGACCCGGCCGGTTGATCATTTCAAGTTTCAGGGAATGTCGGAATAATGCCGGATCGCCAAACCTCTTAATCACATCGAGCCTCACTTCCTTTTGCCTGACTACGGCAGCAGCAACCGCCTTGTCATATTCCTGAATCAAAGATTGAACAATCATAAACCAAATTTGCCGGCAAGTTAGCAAAATATGAAATTGTTTTTTGGTTTTTCCTTGTAAATAGGCTAATTTTCAACATTCAATTCACTTTTTTTAAACGATTGATTCTGATGGACCTCACCTTTTACTTTCTGCTTTTTGTAACCCTGGTTGTTGTTATTTCCTTGGCCGTGATACTGGTTTCTCTCCCGAAAGGAAAAAGAGAAAGAGAAAAGCTGGAGTCACGCCTGGCCGAACTCTCACAAGCCATCGTGAGATTTGAGGCCGGGTTAAAGGAAGACTTCCGCATGAACCGCGAGGAGATCGCCAGCCTGACCCGCGATAACCGAAAGGAAATGAACGACAGTTTGAAAGACCTGCGCGACGAGCTTGCCAAAACACTGAAAGCACTGAACGATAGCAACCTGCAGCAGCTCAACCTCATCAACACCCAGGTGCAGGATAAGCTGAAGCTACTTAGCGAGCAGGCCAGGACCGACAATACTCAGATGCGCGAATCGCTCGAAAAAGTGATGAAAAATTTTCAGGAGTCATTCGACAAAAACGTTGAATCATTTAACAACCTGCAGCGAGAGAAGTTTGGCCAACTTGAGGACAAGCAAAACAAACTGATTGAGAGCACTGAGAAGAAACTGGAACAGATGCGCGAAACCGTTGACGAAAAGCTGCAGAAAACCCTCAACGAGCGCCTGGGGCAGTCGTTCGAACTGGTGGGCAGGCAGCTGGAGAGCGTTCAGAAAGGCCTTGGCGAAATGCAAACCCTTGCCCAGGATGTGGGTGGCCTGAAAAGGGTGCTTAGCAATGTGAAGGCCCGCGGCGGTATTGGCGAAGTGCAGCTGGCCATGCTGCTCGAACAGGTGCTGGCACCTGAACAATACGACTCAAATGTAAAGACCAAAAAGGGCTCGGCCGATGCCGTGGAGTTTGCCATCAAACTACCTGGGCGCGACGAAAGCCTCGATTCGGTTTACCTGCCCATCGATGCCAAGTTCCCCAAAGACGTGTATGAAAAAATGCTCGACGCTTATGACGTGGCCGACCCGGCAATGATTGAGGCGGCTAGCAAAACCCTTGAAAGCACCATCAAGAAAATGGCCCGCGACATTCACGACAAATACATTGACCCGCCCAACACCACCGATTTCGCCATTATGTTTTTGCCTTTCGAAGGCATTTATGCCGAGGTGGTGCGCCGTGCCAGCCTCCTGGAACAGCTGCAGCGCGAGTTCAAGGTGATCGTAACCGGACCAACCACCCTGGCTGCAATCCTCAACAGCCTGCAAATGGGTTTCCGCACACTGGCCATTCAGAAACGCAGCGGTGAAGTTTGGAAGATCCTTGGCGCCGTGAAGAAAGAGTTTGAAAACTTTGGCGGCATGCTCGAAAAGGCACAAAAAAATATTCAGACGGCCAGCAATCAGATCGACGAAGTAATGGGCAAGCGCACCCGGGCCATCCAACGAAAGCTAAAAAGTGTCGAAACCATTAGCAGCGCCGAAGCCAGCCTGATTTTGCCAGAAGTGAACCATATGGACGATGGCGATGAGGCCGAGGAGGATAACGGATAACACATTATATATCAAGCCACTTAAAGTGAAGTCATAATGCAGGAACCAACACCCCAGCCAATGAACCAAAACGTTTCTCAGCGCCTCGTATCGCTTGATGCCTTCCGCGGAATTACCATCGGAAGTATGATCATTGTAAACTATCCGGCCAATTGGGGTCAGGTGTATGCGCCCCTGCTGCACAAGCCCTGGCATGGCATCACACCCACCGACCTGATTTTTCCCTTTTTCCTTTTTATCGTGGGGGTGTCCATAGCCCTGGCCTATAACAAACAACTACAAAAAGGATTACCCCTTCCGGGAATTTACCGAAAGATCCTTTCCCGTGGGCTCAAGATTTTTGCCGTGGGCATTTTCCTGAGCCTATGGCCTTATTTCAACTTTGCCGAACTCAGGGTGGCCGGGGTGCTGCAACGCATTGCCCTGGTATTTGTGGCATGTGCATTTCTTTTTGTTGGAACCAAATGGAAAACGCAGGCCATCGTGGGAGCAACCATTCTGATTATTTACTGGCTGGCAATGATGTTCATTCCTACACCAGGTTACGGGCAGCCCATGCTAGAGCCGGGCGCCAACCTGGCCGCATGGATCGACAGCTATCTTTTGCCCGGCCGATTGTGGCAAGGCACTTGGGACCCCGAAGGACTGCTGAGCACCCTGCCCGCAATTGCCACCGGCATAACCGGCATGCTCGTAGGGAAGATCATCCTTAGCCCGCACAGCCATGAGAAAAAAGTGATTTGGATGTTTCTGGCCGGATTTTTTGCAACCATTATCGGCTATGTGTGGAGCCTGCACTTCCCGCTCAACAAGCCTATATGGACAAGCTCCTACGTAATGGTAACTTCAGGGCTTGCCAGTATGACCCTGGCTGCCTGCTACTACCTCATTGATATGGAGAAAAAAACATTTGGCACCAAGCCCTGGGTCATTCTCGGCACCAACGCCATTGCGGTTTACGTGCTGGCTGGGTTGCTGTCGCTCATCTTTTACCGCCTCGATTATGGCGGCCTCAGGCTCAGCCAGCATGCCTTTCAGTGGCTCACCGGCATGGGCATTGTACCAAAACTGGCAAGCCTAATGTACCCATTATTCTACCTAGGCATACTGTTTATTCCGGCAACTATTCTTTACCGCAAGAAAATCTTTATCAAACTTTAGCATATAAAAACCCAAGTCATGAAAAAACTGATCGCGCTGTTGCTTCCGGCCCTGCTGCTTTTCAATCTGCCAGGCTGTAAAAAAGACCTGGTCACTTCCGTGGAGTCCCCTTCCGGGGAAATTAAGATCGAGGTGTTTACACTGGCCGACGAGCAGGCCGCTTATACCGTGCAATACCAGGGAAAAATGGTCGTCGACACTTCTGGCCTCGCCTTTGAATTCCGCGATAACCCGCCCCTGAAAAACGGCCTGAAGATTACGAAAACCAAAACCCGCGAGTTCTCCCAAACATGGGAGATGCCCTGGGGCGAGCAGCGATATGTGCATAACCACTTCAATGAACTTACACTGGCTTTCGCCGAAAAGGATGGCCAGAAAAGACAGTTCGAGTTGATTTTCCGCATTTATGACGATGGCCTGGGCTTCCGCTTCGAATTCCCTGAACAGGAAAACATGGGCGAAGTGTTCATCACCGAAGAGCGCACACAGTTTAACCTTACCGGCGACCACAAGGTGTGGTGGACACCTGGCGACTGGGACATCTCCGAGCACCTTTACAGCACAACACTTTTTAGTGAGATTGATGCCCTTAGCAAACGCAGCCACCCCAACCTGGCTCAGACTTACATTCCTGTCAACGCCGTTAACACCCCGGTTACCATGAAAACCGCTGATGGGGTTTACCTGAGCTTTCATGAAGCTGCGCTGGTCAATTATTCCTCCATGACCCTTGCTGTTGACCCGGAAAACCTGAGCATGACCACCAACCTGGTGGGTTCATGGCGCGATTACAAAGTGGAGCAGAAAACCCCGTTCAGCACCCCTTGGCGAATGATTCAAGTGGCCGACTGCGCCGGCGATCTCATCGAATCAAAACTGATTCTTAATCTGAACGAACCCAATAAAATTGATGACACTTCCTGGCTCAAACCCATAAAGTACGTTGGAATATGGTGGGAAATGCACCTGGATCTCTCCACCTGGAATATGGCTTCTGGCCGACATGGTGCCACTACCGACAATGCCTTACGATACATCGACTTTGCAGCAGACAATGGCATTGATGCCGTTTTGGTGGAGGGCTGGAACACTGGCTGGGAGAACTGGATCGGCACTGCCAACCGCGAGGGTATTTATGATTTTGTTACCCCCTATCCCGACTATGACATTGAAGCAGTGGTTAGTTATGGCCGGGCACGCGGAGTCGACATTATCATGCACCACGAAACTTCCGCAGCCGTAACAACTTACGAGCAGCAACTCGACACCGCGTTTGCTTTTACCGAAAGCCTCGGCATCCATGCCGTAAAAACAGGGTATGTTGGCACTATTATCCCTGAAGGCGAATACCATCATAACCAGTTTATGGTAAATCATTATCAGAAAGTGATTGAAACGGCAGCCCGCCACAAGATAGCTGTCAATTCGCACGAAACGTCCATGGCTACGGGGCTCAGGCGCACCTGGCCCAATAAATTTGCCATGGAAAATTTGCGTGGTCAGGAGTTTAATGCCTGGGCCAGCGATGGCGGCAACCCGCCAGAACACCTGACCATTGTGCCTTTTACCCGCATGCTGGCAGGGCCCATCGATTACACTCCGGGCATTTTCAATATTAAGCTAGGCCCTACCAAGCCCGACAACCAGGTCAACACCACCCTGGCTCATCAGTTGGCATTGTATGTGGTCATTTACAGCCCCATCCAAATGGCCGCCGATTTACCCGAAAATTACGAAGGACAGCCGGCTTTTCAATTCATAAAAGATGTCGGTGTTGACTGGGAGCAAACCAAGGTGCTCGATGGCGAAATCGGCGAGTTTGTTACCATTGCCCGCGAAGAGCGTGAAACCGGCAACTGGTTTTTGGGCAGCATAACCAATCAAGAGGCCCGCAGCATCACGGTAAAAACCGACTTCCTGAAGCCAGGCATAACATACCTTGCCACGGTTTATGCCGATGCCCCTGAGGCACACTGGTATGATAACCCAACCGAATACCGAATGGAAGAAATGGAGGCGACCTCTGAAAGTATTGTGAGCCTGAACCTGGCACCCGGTGGCGGTGCAGCCATTAGTTTTATAAAAAAGAATTAAAATGAAAGGCGTTTTTAATATAACAAAAGAGTCTTTTTGTTTCTCAAAATGAGAAATAGCATTCTCACAAACGAAGCCAAATAATTAAAAAATTTCTTGTAACTTGTTGATTTAAAGCTTAAGTAGCAAAATTCAAAAGTGGCATTGCAATTGTTTTTGCATAGTTTTCAGAACACAACTCCTGTAAAGACAAACATTAAACTGAGCACTTATGAAGACAGCCAAACTTATTTTTATTGGAATTTTATCGTCAGCCATGTTTTTTCAGGGCTGTAAAACCTTGAACCGCACCCAGAAGGGTGCTGCCATTGGCACTGCTGCCGGCACTGCTGCCGGAGCCATAATTGGCCGTGCTTCGGGTAATACCGCTGCTGGCGCCGTGATCGGAGCTGCAGTAGGTGGCACCGCAGGCGCCATTATTGGCAACCAGATGGATAAGCAGGCCCAGGAGATACAGGAAGAAATTCCGGGCGTGAATGTGGAAAGAGTAGGGGAAGGTATCGTGGTTGAATTTACCAACGACATCCTTTTTGGTTTCGACAGCTTTGCGCTGACTGCCCCGGCAAAAGAAAACCTCGACAAGCTGGTAATCATCCTCAACAGGTATCCCGACACCGATATTGAAGTACACGGACACACCGACAGCCAGGGCGCTGCAAGCTACAACCAGACCCTCTCAGAACGCAGGGCCGGCTCCGTAGCCGACTACCTCATCACCAATGGAATTAGGGCCGTCCGCCTTACCATCATTGGCTTTGGCGAAGAGCAGCCAAAATACGCCAACGAAACTGCTGATGGCAGGGCCCAAAACCGCCGCGTAGAGTTTGCCATCACCGCCAACGAAAAAATGCGTGAAGCTGCTGAACGCGAAGCCGCCGGCAACTAACGACTTTGATTCAAAGTTTTCAAACCAGATTGTTAACACAAAATTCACAAGTAAATAAAAAATAAATGGCTAGTAGTAACTGTATTTCTCCTCCTGGCGGGCCTTTCTGCCCGGGCCCAGGGTGTTTCCTTCGGGCTCAGGGGAGGTTTCGACCTTCAGAATATTAATGGTAAAGACTATGATGGTAGCACCCTTGAAATGAGCATGGTTCCCCGGTTTAATGCCGGTTTGGTGCTCGAAATCCCCGTGGCCCCTGACTTCTTCTTCCAGCCCGGCCTGCTATACTCCAACAAGGGAGCCAAGGCAGATGAACTGTTCGGACTACAAGACCTTTCGCTCGATTACAACCTGGGGTACGGTATTACCGGTAAAGCAGAATATAACTTAAGCAATCTTTCCTACAACGAAGACATCGACTTTACCAGCGAATACGACGGATTGGTGCAATTAAACAAATTCAAGCCTTTCGACTTTGGTGCCAATGTTTTCTTTGGTTACGAATTGGCCGGAGGTCTTTCGTTACAGCTTAACACCCAGCTTGGTCTGGCCGAAATCAATGCTGAAAACACCTCAGTAAGCAGTGAAGCCAGCTTTAAAAACACCGGCTTTGGTATTTCGCTGGGATACAGGTTCTAAGATTATCATAAGCACTTAAACCAAAAAGCGTGGCAATAACGGCCGCGCTTTTTTTATTCCCTAAAAGGGGCAAAATTCCTTTTCCGGGTATCCGAAATTTATTAGTTTTACCCTTCCGGGAAAAATTATTGTGCCAGAATGAAAAGCTACCCTTCAGCCGCAGCATTGGCTTCACGCTTCATCAATCATACGGGTTGTCATATTTTCCTTACGGGAAAAGCGGGCACGGGTAAAACCACCTTTTTGCGCAAAATTGTGGAATACACCCACAAAAAATCCGTAGTAGCCGCCCCCACCGGCATTGCCGCCATAAATGCCGGGGGCGTAACCCTACATTCGCTTTTTCAGCTGCCGTTCGGGTCCTTCCTACCCTCGCTTCAGGGCGTCGACCACACCAGCCTCAGCACACAGATCAACACACCGCAGAGCCTTATTGGCAAAATACAGTTGCATGCCACCAAGCGCAACATGCTTAGGGAACTCGAACTGCTGATCATTGACGAGGTGAGCATGCTGCGGGCCGACCTGCTCGATGCCATCGACGCCATTTTGAGGCATGTACGCCGCAAAAGAGATATCCCTTTTGGGGGACTTCAAATCCTCTTTATCGGCGACCTGTGGCAACTGCCCCCTGTGGTGAAAAACGACGAATGGGAGCTGCTCAGGTGGCACTACTCTTCCATGCATTTTTTCGAGGCTAAGGCACTAAAACAGCAGCCCCCGCTTTATATTGAGCTGGAAAAAATTTACCGCCAGAGCGACCTGCGTTTCATTGAGCTGCTCAATAACCTGCGCAACAACCTACTCAGCACATCCGACATTGCCCTTCTCAACAGCCACTACCAGCCCGGATTCGACACCACTGAAAACGAAGGCTGGATATTTCTCACCACCCACAACCAGAAGGCCGACCAGATAAACCGCAAAGCCCTCGACAAAATCAAAGGGAAGACATACCGTTTCGATGCCAGGTTGGATGGCGACTTTAATGAATCGCAGTTTCCGGTCGAATATACTCTCGAGCTGAAAATTGGCGCCCAGGTCATGTTCATAAAAAATGACTACTCGGGCGAGCGACGCTACTTCAACGGAAAGATCGGCATCGTGGACGATATTAGCGACGACACGGTGGTGGTGCGCTTCACCGACGGTTCACCTTCCACAGAAGTGGAGCCTTACACCTGGGAAAACAAAAAGTTCAGCCTGAACCAGACCACCAACGAGATTGAAGAAAAGGTGGCTGGCAACTTTACCCACCTGCCGCTGAAGCTGGCCTGGGCCATCACCATTCATAAAAGCCAGGGCCTCACCTTCGACAAGGCGGTGATCGATGTATCGGGCGCCTTTGCTTCGGGGCAAACCTATGTGGCCCTGTCGCGCCTGCGCAGCCTCGACGGGCTGGTGCTTACGGCCCCATTTCCGGAAAGAAGTCCCGGGCTCGACCCCTCGCTGGTTAGCTTTGCAGGCAGCAGGCCCGGCAGCGAAACCCTAATGCAACGCCTCAACAGCGAAACCCACCTGTTCGTTGGAAGAGAGGTGCAACAAACTTTCGAGCTGGCACCGATGGCTTGGTTCTTTGAAGATTTCGTGAAAGGCTACAACAAGGACGAGAAGCGCTCGGCAAAACAGGCATTTCAGCACTTTGCTGCAGCCTGGCTTGAAGAAGTCAGAAACCTCAAGGAAGTAGCAGGCAAATTTCTAACTCAGCTCTCGCGACAGGGCGCCCTTTCGCAAAGAGATCAGTTTCCGCTATTGCATCAGCGCTTGCAAGCAGCTACAGATTATTTTGAGCCACTGCTGAAAGAACTGTCGGGGAAGATCTTTGAGCATATCAAGGAGGTAGGCGGCCAGAGTGGCATGAAAAAATACACAGCCGAACTCCGCGACCTTGAAAGCACGGTGTATGCCCGTTTGCAGGCCATGCACAAGGTGATTCTGCTGGTGAAATCGGTCATCGAAAACAATGAACTGACCAAAAGCCGCCTGAAAAACCGCGGCAGGCAACTTGAACGCGAGCTGATGGCCGCCGGGGCAGAACCCGAAAAGGGCAGCCGCGGCCGCAAAAAGAAAAGCAAACAACCTACTGAGAAAAAAGAGCCCAAACCCCACTCACGCGACATCACCTATGAACTTTTTTGCCAGGGACTGGGTGTGGAAGCCATTGCCCGCACACGCTCGCTAGCCGAATCGACCATCGAAGGCCACCTTGCCTGGTTTGTGGAGCAAGGAAAACTGGAAGCCTCCCGCTTTGTAGCATCCGAAAAAATAAAACAGATCATTGCCGCTTCAGAAGCTGTAAAAAGTTCCCGGCTGAGTGATATTATGGCCGTATTGGGCAGCGACTTCTCCTACAGCGAGGTCAGGTTTGCCCTGGCTCAAATGAACAGGGGAAAAACGGAAACCGAAAGAAAATAATGAAAGAAAATAAACCAGTTTATTGCAGGATTAAAGGGCAGTTTAATTTTTTTCGTAAATTGCTTATGAATACCCCTCCCGTAGTTTTTAGTTTTTTCTTTCACTAAAAAACATGCTATGGAAACACAAAACACTGCAGGGAGGAATCACTCCCAACCGCAAATCATTCAATTCTTCAGGGGATCGCTCACTTCAAGGATGCTGAGCTGGGTGCTGGTTTTTGCATTGCTGAACCTTACTGGTTGCAGGTATTATTACAAGGTAAGCCGGCCACAGGGGTCATTCCAGGATACCATTGAAACTTCGGTTTCTGATCAGAAAACCATCCTTATTATTGCCGGAGAAAACGTGTACGAATTATCACAGGCGGAAATCACCAACAGTGAAATTTCCGGGATAATAAAGCCTATGTATGGTTACTCAAGGCATATCCAAACAAAGCCCGATCGCCCCAACCGGTATGTTAAAGCCAGGGAATCGCACATTCTAAAAGAGGTTCAGATTTTTGTCAATGACTTTGAAAAGCCAGCCGACAACAGAGTTTCCATTCCATTGGAGCGAATACATAAAATTGAAATGTACGATCAGGATGTGGGAGCCACCGTAGGCTCCTGGATCATTGGTGGTGTGGGCCTTGTTACTGCCGGCTTTGCAGCCTTTTTTATTCTTCTGCTGATTTTTAAAGAATCCTGCCCGTTTATTTATGTGTTCGATGGTGAAGAATATGCCTTTGTGGGCGAAATTTACAGCGGGGCCATTCAACCCCAGCTCGAAAGGCACGATTACCTTCGATTACCATTACTGGATAAGCAAAGCGAGATCTTCCAAATGAAAATCTCCAATGAGATAAAAGAAATTCAGCACACCAACCTGCTCGAGCTTTGGGTTTTTGATCATGCTGCTGGCGTTGAAATTATTACCGATAAATATGGAACTTCACATACCCTTTCTGACTTGCAGCCCCCCCTTAGTGCAGTGAATTTTTCGGGCAAGGATATGCTGACTCTGGTCGCAAATAAAGACTCCCTTGTTTACATTGGTGAAAACCCCTTGGAGCAGCTCGATATTACCGATGGGCTGATTCTGGAGTTTGATAAACCCGCAGCTGCCGAAAATGCAAAACTGGTGATCAGGGCCAGGAACACTTTCCTGCTCGATTACAGCATGAAACGCTTTCAGTATCTTTTTGGCAATGCATACTACAACTGGCAGGAAAGGCAGCGAGCGGTGCCTGCCGAACAACTGACGCAATGGACCCTTGACCAGAACATTCCGCTTTCGGTGTATGTTGAGCGCAATAACGAGTGGGTGTTTGTTGACTATTACAATATTATCGGGCCCATGGCGCTCAAAGACGATGTGCTTTCTATTCCACTCGACCTTACTCCTGAAGAACCTCTGAGGGTAAAACTCGAATATGGCGCCTACCTGTGGGAGGTTAATTATGTGGGCATTGATTACTCTGACCAGGCGCAGATAACCAGGCATGTGGTGCCCCTGCAATCGGCCATCAACCAGCTGGGCGAAAATGTTGCTCCGCTGCTTGCTGCCGACGATAACCTGTATTACATCCAGCCCGAAATTGGCGATGAGGCCCTGGTGACGTTTGCCCTTCCTGCCATGACCCACGAAAGCCGCAGCATTATCCTGCATTCGAAAGGACACTACCAGGTGATCCGTGAGCCCAGTGGAAGACCCGACCGGCAGAATCTTGAGAGCTTTCGAGAGCCCGGGCAGTTTAACCGCTTCACTATAGAACATTTGCAGGCATTGGCAAGGGCCATCTCTGAATAAAGGCCAGGTATGAACAAACAACCCGTACTTTTCTGGGGAAAAAGGGCAGCATGGATTCGCCGGAAATTGCATTTCAACATATTGAAAATCATGCTGCGCGAGCACCAAAACCCGCTGAAAGCATTAAGCGCGCTAAAACACTTCATCGCCTTCAGGCGAAAACAGCAAGGGCAGAAACGAATTTTCAAGTTTGTGAAATCAGAAAACAGGTACTTCTGGTCGAGCGAAGTACCCGGTTTCCCCTCGCCAAGGCTGGCGCATGTGCTAAAAAGTGAACTGGCGCGACACCCGAACCTGCCGGGAGCAAACGGCAGCCCACCTTCCATGATTACCCTTATCTGGGGTATTACCAACCGCTGCCCGCTCAGCTGCAGCCATTGCTACGACTGGGAAAACATCGAAGCGAAAGACTATCTGAGCCTCGATCAGCTTTTTGAGGTGCTCCGCTGTATCGAAGGTGAAGGACTTAAGCACATTCAATTCAGCGGAGGCGAACCCCTGGCCCGCTTTAACGACCTGACAGAACTACTCAGGGAGGCATCCATACGGATGGATTGCTGGTTGCTTACTTCTGGCTTTGGCCTTACGGAAGAAAAGGCACAGGCTTTGAAAGAAGCCGGACTGCTTGGGGCCAACATCAGCCTTGACCACTGGGACGAGGCAAAGCACAATGCCTTCCGTCGCAACGACCACAGCTTCGATTGGGTGAAAAAAGCCGTGAAAAACTGCAGAGAAGCCGGGCTCATGGTCAGTCTATCGCTTTGCGCCACAAGGGAATTTGTCAGCAAAGAAAACCTTTTTGCCTATGCCCGCCTTGCCAGAGACTGGGGCGTGCATTTTATCCGCATCCTCGAGCCAAGGGCCGTGGGCAGCTTTGCTGGCAAAGAGGTACACCTGCCCGGGGAAAGCATTTCCATTATCAGTGCGTTTTTCAACCAGTTAAATGCTGATCCCAACTTTCGGCAATTTCCAATTGTGAATTACTTTGGTTACCACCAGCGCGAGATCGGCTGCCTGGGCGCAGGGAACCGTTACCTCTATATCGACGCCAATGCCGAGGTGCACGCCTGTCCGTTTTGTCGCGGAACCAAGGGAAACATCCTGGAGAAACCCTTCGCAGAAACCGTTACTGCCATCAGGCAAACGGGCTGCCACTTCTTTAAAAACCAGGAATAGGAATATCTTATCGAAAGAAATTAATTTTTGGCATGGTTTTTTGGCTAAAAGAGGAACCAATATTCACCCAACCCTATTTTTGCCATGCACGCCAAAAAAGTACCCCACAAAAACCTGGAACGGTTCAAGGGAACCTTTTTCCAGATCGGGCTGATCCTCAGCCTTGCATTCATTTTCTTTGCCTTTCAATGGAAGACATTTAACCGAAATGAAAAAATCCTCCTTCACGGGAGCGTTTTTATTCCGGATGTAGACCTGATACCGGTTACCATTCCCAAACCACCTCCCCCGCCACCCACGGATCTTGCCCAAATTGACATTGTAAAAAATGATGATCCCGTCGATGTACCGGAACTTGTCATTAATACAGGTACGGATATGCTTCTTGAAGTGCCTGTTTTGCAACAGTTACCACCAAAACAAGAAGAACCCGCTGACCCCTACCAAATTTTCATTGCTGTTGAAAGAATGCCCGAATTTCCCGGTGGAGGCAAGGCCCTTATTGAATATCTTTCAAAAAATGTTAAATACCCGCGTCTGGCCCAGGAAGCTGGCATCAGAGGAACCGTTTATGTAAGTTTTGTGGTTGAACCCGATGGAAGCATTAGCAATTTAAAAGTGTTGCGGGGAATTGGAGGAGGTTGCGACGAAGAAGCCATCAGGGTGTTCAGCACCATGCCCCGCTGGCAGCCCGGAATGCAATCGGGAAGGGCTGTTAGGGTTAGTTTCAGCGCAAGCATAACTTTCAGGTTGGAATAACAGCATCCCGGTTTTTTAAACCCCGGTCTAAAAGAATAAGACCGGGGTTTTCTTTTGGAATTTATATCTTTGCCCAGCCTCAATTAAAACAACACCCCCTAATCATGGACTGGAATACCTTTTATGAATTATTCCTGATCAACCTTCGGGAATCGTCGGTTTGGGAAATCATTGCCGTAGTTTTTGGCATTCTCAGCGTGTGGTTTGCCCGAAAGGCAAATATCCTGGTGTACCCAACAGGAATTGTCAGTACGGTCATTTATTTCTTCATCTGCTTTTTTGCCCAGCTTTACGCCGACATGGGCATCAATGTGTTTTATACCAGTATGAGTATTTACGGCTGGTATATGTGGACGCGCAAGGACGAGAATCAACGCGTGTTGCCCATTCGCTGGAATACAAAAAAGGAGCAGGCCCTTGGCATCCTCATGATTCCCGTATTGTACGTCATTATTCTGGGACTGATCTGGGCTTTTACCCGCAATGATCCTGATGGCTACATGCAAACCTACGTGCCATACGTTGACTCCTTCACTACCTCCATTTTCCTGATTGGCATGTGGTACATGGCCCGCAAAAAGATCGAAAACTGGATTTACTGGATCGCCGGAAACATAATCTCCATTCCCCTGTATTTCATCAAAGGGCTTGTATTCACCAGTTTCCAGTTTGTCATTTTCCTGATCATTGCCATTATGGGCCTGATTGAATGGAAGCGCATGTACGACGCCAGAAAAAATCAGTTGGTTTAAAGCACCTTCTCCAGCAAATACTGCATTATCGCCACATCGGCCGCAGCCCAGTCGAGCTGCAAAAGCTGTTCGCGGGTAAACCAGCCTGTACCGGCATGCTCATTGGCTGAATGGCCTTCCGTTTTGGGGCTGCACACAAAGGGAATCAGCTCTATAGAAAAGGAAGGATAATCATGGAAAAAGGAAGGCAATTTCTCTTCGATGCTTACCAGCATTTCAAGCTCTTCGGCAAGTTCGCGCAGGAGGCATTCTTCATCCGACTCGCCGGGCTCTACCTTGCCGCCCGGAAACTCCCACTTCAGCGCTTGCTGGGCTCCGGGCCCGCGCTGGGCAGCAAAGATCTTGTCGCCATCCTTAATAATGGCACAGGTAACCCTGATCATGCCAATTATTTTTTGTTGAAAAGGTTCATGGTGCGTTCAGCGCCCTGCATACCAAAGCTGACAACCATTTCGGAAGCAATTTTTATGCGGGGGTCAATGATCTCGCGCTCTTCGGGCTCCCATTTGCCCAACACATATTGCGACTGATAGCCCTTGGGATAGTCGGCCCCAATGCCAAAACGCAAACGGCCATACTGGTCGGTACCAATCATATCAATAATATGTGAAAGGCCGTTATGACCGCCCGCTCCGCCTTTTGCCTTCATGCGCAGTGTACCAAGCGGAAGCGCCACATCATCAACTACCACCAGCAGGTTTTCAAGCTCAACCTTTTGCTGCGTCACCCAGTAATGAATGGCTCGTCCACTCAGGTTCATATAGGTAGAAGGTTTTAGCAGAATAAAGGTGCGGCCCTTGAACTTGAATTCGGTCTTGTCGCCATAGCGGGCAGGGGCAAAAGCCACCTCTTTTTCCTTTGCCAGAAAGTCGAGGATCATAAACCCAACGTTGTGGCGTGTTTCGTGGTATTCGGGGCCAATGTTGCCAAGCCCGGCAATAAGGTACTTCATGCTAAAAACAGATTTTGAGGCATAGCCAAGCCATTCTAAAAACAGAATGTAAAAGTAAGCGAAAAGACGCTGTAATAAAAACTTAAAAAGGCACAAGGGGTTCGCCTTGTGCCTTTAATTTCCATAAATTGGAAAATTGAATTTATTCTTCAGCTGCCGGAGCAGGAGCTGCACCTTCGCCACCTTCTGTCTCTTCCTCATCATCGTCGCCAATAACAGCAACAACGCGGGTCGATTTAACCATTACGATAACAGAATTGGGTGAATCCATAAACTCAAGCTTGTCGGAAGAGAGCTGGCTTACTTTAAATGAATCACCAATTTCAAGTTTTGAAATGGAAACATCAATAGTATCGGGTAAATCGCCGGGTAAGCCTTTGGCTTTTACTTTGCGCAGTTTCATGTGAAGCTTGCCACCTTTCAAAATGCCGGGACTGACTCCTGAAAGTTTCACCGGAATCTCAACTTTAACCGGCTTGTCCTCAAATATTTGCAGAAAGTCTGCATGAAGGATGTCTTCGCTAACCGGGTGGAACTGAATGTCCTGCAAAATGACGGTAAAATTCTTGCCATCAATGTCAAGATCTACCAGGCATGCTTCGGGGGTATAAACCACATCTTTAAAAGCTTTCTCAGAAGCCGTAAACATGACCTGGTCTTTGCCTCCATACAATACACAAGGCACCAGGCCTTCGCGGCGCAGGCGCTTAGCATCTTTTTTCCCTACGTTCTCGCGCGGAGAACCGCTCACAGATACTTTTTTCATTTTCTCGAAAATAATTTGTTAAAAATAATGGGATAAAACTCCCAAAAAAATTGCCTGCAAAGATAACACTTTACAGGCAATTGGCTATGAATATTTTATAAAAACTTACAGCATGGTCGAGAACTCAAAATGAGAGCTGATAGACTGATGAGAATGCACCCGCTGAATAACGTCGGCAAATAGTTTCGAGGCGCTCAACACCGTAATCTTGGGCGATTCGCAGGTCAGCGGAATGGTGTCGGACACAATTACTTCATCAAACACGCTGTTATTGATCCTTTCGAGCGCCTTGCCGCTGAAGACCGGATGGGTACAAATAGCCCGCACGCTGGTTGCTCCGTTGTCCATCATCATTTGCCCGGCTTTGGTTATGGAACCGGCCGTATCGATAATATCATCGACCAGCACCACGTCCTTGCCCTTCACATCGCCAATAAGCATCATACGGTCCACTTCGTTGGGCTTAATGCGCTGCTTGTAGCATATCACAAGCTCGGAATTCATGAATTTGGCATAGGCTCCGGCACGCCTGGTACCTCCGGTGTCGGGCGAAGCCATAACCAGGTTTGGCAAGTTGAGCTTTTTGATATGGGGTACAAAAATGGCCGAGGCATACAAATGATCGACCGGCACATCAAAAAATCCCTGAATCTGATCGGCATGCAGGTCCATGGTAATAACCCTGCTCACTCCTGCGGCAGTAAGCAGGTTGGCCATAAGCTTGGCACCTATGGGCACGCGGGGCTTGTCTTTACGGTCTTGCCGGGCAAGGCCAAAATATGGAATGACGGCCACCACTTGGTTGGCCGAAGCACGGCGGGCTGCATCGATCATTAGCAACAGCTCCATCATGTTTTCGGCTGGCGGGAAAGTGCTCTGCACAATAAAAACGTCTTTTCCTCTCAGGGTTTCTTCAAACGAAGGTTGAAACTCACCGTCAGAGAACCGTGCAACAATCTCTTTTCCAAGCGGTATTCCGTAGTGTTCTGTAATTCTTTGGGCCAGATAACGAGATGCCGAACCAGAAAAAATTTTGACGACCGAGGACATAGCAGGCGGTTTTGTGGTGAGAAAATAATATTGGGTTCAGCAAAAATAGAAATAATATCAGACTTGGGCCTTTAAGCCTTCTATGATTTTGGGAATTTTTTTTGTGGGATTGAAAGTATTGGTTAAATTTGCACACCTGAAAAAACGCGCTGCAAGCCAGCTTAAGCCCGGGTGGCGGAATTGGTAGACGCGTTGGTCTCAAACACCAATGGTAGCAATACCGTGCCGGTTCGATCCCGGCCCCGGGTACAAAAAAGTCTCCTAACCCGGGAGGCTTTTTTTATTCGTTTTCCTCTTCGATTTTGCGTTGACGAAATACCAATGGAATTTGATGATCGAAAGGTGCACCGATCTCCATTAGCTGCCAGCCTTTGTCATAATTTTCGATTTTGCGTTTCAGCACAGACACACGATCACTCGTTGGGTCGTCCCCCTCCCACTCTACAATCTCAACACGGTATTTAAGTGTGCGCCTTTTGCCGTTGATGCGAACATCAATTTCAACATTTTGCTGCGCGTCAACCTCCGGAATTAGGATTACTATTTCTCTCATGGCAAAATTATTTCTTGAAAAAATATTTACCCAAATTATTTTTGACAAAAAACATACAAAAAATTATACCTTGTTAACAATCAAGCGTTTAAAAAACACCTTCAAAAAAAAGAAATATAGAATTGGCAAAAAACGAACGGCTTTGTTCATTTCCGGACGCACAGAAATTAGTATTGAAAACTGGCTTAGAGGCTGTCGGCCGGAGCAGGCCTTACAGAATCGATCATTCTTCCAGTGCGCTCAAGCAGCTCACGCCGCTCCTGATCGAGGCGAAGGGAGTCTTCCAGGCGCTGCTCTTCTCTTTGCTGAGCCGAAGGACCGCAGGCGGAAAAAGATACCAAAAAAGAAATGGTGAAAATAATGGCTGAAATCCTGAAAAACGATCTTGTCATGTAAACTGAGGGTTGAATGGTTTGAACAAACTTACAAAAATTACAAGATTTGCGAGCCAGAAATTTGCACGGAAGCGTTATTTTATGTAATTTTGATAAATATGAAACCTCAAAAACCCATCACCATGACACATGCATTGCCCCACTTGCCGTACAAACCAAATGCCCTTGAACCGGTCATTTCGGCAAAAACCATCGAGTTTCACTACGGAAAGCACCACCAAGCCTATGTAAACAACCTCAACAAGTTGCTTGCAGACAGTCCTTTCGAGAGCGCCAGTCTGGAGGAGATCATCAAAAAAGCCGAAGGGGGCATTTTTAATAACGCTGCCCAGGTATGGAACCACACCTTTTACTGGGAGACTTTTTCTCCGAAAGGTGGTGGAGAGCCCAAAGGCAAGCTGATGGAAACCATTGAAGACAATTTTGGAAGCTTCGCCAAGTTTAAGGAGGAGTTTTCGCAGGCCGCCGCTACCCTGTTTGGCTCGGGCTGGGCCTGGCTGGTAAAGAATGAGGCTGGCAAGCTCGAAATTGTGAAGGAAAGCAACGCCGGCAACCCCCTGCGCAGCAGCAAAAAGCCCCTGCTTACCTGCGATGTTTGGGAACACGCCTACTACCTTGACTACCAGAACCGCCGCCCCGACTACATAGAGTCGTTCTGGAAACTTATTGACTGGAATAAAGTGGAGAGCAGACTGTAGAAAAACCAAAAAAAGAGAGGGCCGCAATGGCCCTCTCTTTCCCACAATTTATAACCACAAAACTTAATACACTAAAAACCAATAGAACATTTTAGGTATAACTCTTTGCCTTGCCACAAAGGTAAACCAAAAGCCGTTTCTGCCTGATTTAAAAAAAGTTAAAGGGGTGTTAAATTGTGTTAAACCCCCTTATGCCATTTCTTTACGACTTACTTTTGTAATGAAACCAGGGCTTGGTCCCTGACGTAAAACTATTTGGTTATACCAATTTCTTTTCTGCACATTTGTTTTTCAGGCATGAAAAAAAGGTTTATCATTCTGCTTATTGTCGCCATTACGCTTTCGCTGCTTGGGCTGGTGGGTATTCAGATTTACTGGATAAAAAACGCCCTTTCAGTGAAGGAAATGAATTTCGACCGCGGGGTGGGAGAAGCCGTTAGCAAAGCCATTTACAAGTTCAACAAGATTGAAATGGCCCGCAAGCTTCTGCTGCAGCAGGAGAGGAACACCCAGATGAACAAGTATTACGAACTGCTCGACTCACTCAACCGCGAATATTACAATGCCATTGTAAACCCAGCTGGCCAGCAGGAAACCGGCGCAGATACCAACGCTTCATATATTCGTGAGTCGTTTCAGCTCAACCTCAGCGAGCACGAAAACGGCCAACAGATTCGAACGTTCGACACTTCATACGTTCGCGAGTCGGTGGCCGGCGGCAACCAGCCCGGCTACCTTCCCAACCAGGGCGCAAGCGTAACTGAAGACCCCCTACGGATGTTTTTCGAACGCAGTAAGTTTATCAACGACATGTTCGACGACATGTTTTCTAACAGGTTCTCCTTTCAGTTCTCGGGCGAAGAGGGCTTTGAAGTGCTTGACTCGCTGCTCAATGCCGAGCTCAGGAGTCAGGGCATTAAAACCGTGTACGACTTTGCCGTTTACAACCCTGCCTACAATGCCTTGGTGGCCGAAAAAACCGGCAAAAACACCCTGGCTCTGATGCAAAGTCAATACCAGTTCAACCTTTTTCCAAACGACATCTTTATCAACCCCGAATTCCTTCTGGTATACTTCCCCCAGCAGAAAAGCTACATTGTTTCGCAGATTAATACAATGCTGGCCACCTCTTCGCTGTTTATCCTGGTCATTATTTCCTCTTTTGCCTTTACCATTTTTACTGTTATCAGGCAAAAGAAGCTCTCGTTAATGAAGAACGACTTTATTAACAATATGACCCACGAGCTCAAAACACCCATTTCCACCATCTCGCTGGCTTGCCAGGCTTTAAAAGACCGGGAAATAAACAAATCGGAAGACCTTTACCAGAGCTATATCAGGATGATTGATGAGGAAAACCAGCGGCTTGGACTCATGACTGAAAAGGTGCTGCAAACCGCCATAATTGAAAAAGGCAAGCTGAGGCTCAACCGCACCGGGCTTGATGTGCACGACCTTGTTAATGAAGCGGTAAGGAAAATTAGCCTGCAAGTGGAGGCCAAGCACGGAAAAATTTCAACCAATCTCAAGGCCGATTATAGTTTTATTGAAGCAGATAAAGTACATTTAACAAATGTATTTGTAAATTTGCTTGATAATGCCAACAAGTATTCGCCCAGTGCCCCGCAAATTGAAGTAAGTACCGAAAATTCCAGCAGGGGCATACTGGTGCACATTAAAGACAACGGAATTGGCATTAGCCGCGCCAACCAGAAAAAGATTTTTGATAATCTTTACCGCGTTTCTACCGGCAATATTCACGACGTGAAGGGTTTCGGACTTGGCCTGAGCTATGTGAAAGCCATTGTGGAAAAGCACGGCGGGTATGTTTCGCTCGAAAGCGAACTCAGAAAAGGATCACGATTCAGCATTTTCATACCTTTCGGTTTTAACGGATACCAAAAAGACAATCAGGAGTTATCATAAAAAGCAACATGGAACAATCAAACATTAAGATCTTGCTGGCCGAAGACGATCCCAACCTGGGAACCATCCTGAAGGCCTACCTGGAAGCCAAGGGCTTCCCCACCCGCCTTTGTGTAAACGGCCAGGAAGCTTATGATGCATTCCTGAAAGAGGTTTTTCATTTTTGCATCCTAGATGTGATGATGCCCATTAAAGACGGGTTCACCCTCGCCAGGGAAATTCGCAAAGTCGACAAAAAGATCCCCATCCTTTTCCTTACGGCCAAAGCCATGCAGGAAGACATTATCGAAGGCCTCAAAATTGGGGCCGACGACTACATCACCAAGCCTTTCAGCATGGAAGAGTTGCTGCTCCGAATCAACGCCATATACCGCCGTACAAACCCCGAGCAAAGCGGCGACACCGACAAAACACTTTTCCAGGTCGGCAAATATGCGTTCGACTATTCGCGGCAAACACTTAAGTATGAAGACGGCGAGCATAAGCTTACCTCAAAGGAAGCCCAGCTTCTGAAGATGCTCTGCGACCGCACCAACGACGTGCTCGACCGCTCAGAGGCCCTCACCAAAATATGGCTCGACGACAACTACTTTAACGCCCGAAGCATGGACGTTTATATTGCCAAGCTAAGAAAATACCTGAAAGACGACCCAGAAGTGGAGCTCATCAACGTACACGGAAAGGGCTTTAAGCTGGTTGTGAACCAGGACGATTAGCCATTTTCGTTTTTTACAAAGGATTTTTTTCAAAGGCTTTCCTTTCATTCTTAAATTTCTTATATTAGCCCATAAAATGCTGGCACCAATCCCGGCATTTTATGTTTTATTTTGCATGCTATGGATGGAGAAAGGAAAATCTTTTCGCTCAGCGATCTCGCCCGCAGCCTGCGCTCTGTCATTGAGCGCAATTACTCGGGCACTTATTGGGTAAAGGCAGAGATTGCCAAGCTGAACCACTACCCTCGCAGCGGACACTGCTATCCCGACCTGGTGGAGAAAACCGGCGAGCAGGTGGTGGCACAGATGCGGGCAACCCTCTGGGCCGGCGATTACAAGCTAATAAACCAAAAGTTTATTGAAGTTACAGGCGAATCCCTCAGCGAAGGCATGGCCATTCTTTTCCAGACTAGTGTTACCTACCATCCGGTGTACGGCTTGTCGCTCCAGATTCAACAGATAGAGCCCTCATTCACGCTGGGACAAATGGCCTACGAAAAGCAAAAGACAATTGAGCGGCTCAGGGCCGAAGGCATTTTCGACCGCAACAAAACCCTCGAAATGCCCTTGCTGCCGCGCAGGCTAGCCGTGGTTTCGGTCGAAACAAGCAAGGGCTATCACGATTTTCTGAAGATACTGGCCGGATACCAGGACCGCTTTACCAACTGGCACAAGCTCTTTCCGGCTTTGCTGCAAGGCGATAAAGCCGTGGAAAGCCTCACGGCACAGCTCAGGCTGATTAAGAAAAAGGCACACCTTTTCGATATGGCAGCCATAATACGCGGTGGCGGCGGCGATGTGGGCCTCAATTGCTACGATCATTACACGCTTTCGCGCGAAATCGCCAACTTCCCCATTCCCGTTATTACCGGCATTGGCCACGCCACCAACGAAACCATTTCCGAAATGGTAGCCTGGCAAAACAAGGTAACTCCCACCGATGTGGCCTATTTCGTCGTAAGCCGCTTTGCCGAGTTCGACAGCCGTATCCAGGCTGCCTTAAGCGTTATTAGTACCCGATCGCAGCAAACATTAAGTTCCGAAAAACAGCGCCTGATGCGCTCGGCCGGCTATCTGAAATCCTTCTCAACCAAGGCCCTGCAAAAAGACAGAATGGTGCTGATCAGCCTGCTGAATGGGCTGCAAAACAGCGCTTCGAGATTTCTCGAAAAGGAAGGGAGAGAACTGGTATACTTGGATGCAAAAATCAATTTGTTGCGACCCGAGGCAATTCTGAAAAGGGGGTTTTCTATTACCCTCCTTAACGGGAAAAGTATAAAAAGTGAGAATGAGCTTAAACCCGGCGACCGGATTACCACCCGACTTATGCAAGGAAGCATCGAAAGTATTGTTCAGCCAAAAACCAGCGAAAATGAAGAATGAAATAACCTATTCAGAGGCCATTGAAGAACTGGAGGCCATTGTAAGCGAAATAGAGAACGAGGACATCTCGGTTGATGTACTCTCGGAAAAAGTAAAAAGGGCCTCCGTGCTAATCGGCATTTGCCGCAAAGCATTGAACACCACAGAGGAAGAGGTGAAAAAAATCCTGGAAGAACTCAATCAGGATAAAAACTAACAAGCCGGCTACTTGCCATGGAAAAAAACAATCCTTTTCTTTCATTTCGCCACAAGCAAAAGGCAGCTTTTGCCTTAAAAAAAATATGGAACCCCACATGGTTTCAGGGAAACCGCCAAAAGAAAAACTATTTCGAAGGCTGGTATTTCAAGTCAGTGAGTGAAGATGGCGGGCATTCCATGGCTTTTATTCCCGGAATATCAGTAAACGGAGCCGACAGCCACTCATTTGTGCAGGCCATTAATGGCAAAACCGGTCAGACGTGGTACTTCCGCTTTCCGCTCGAAGCCTTTAATTATTCCGGCAAAGGTTTCTCTGTTGCGATTGGTCCAAACTTTTTTTCAGAAAAGGGATTTGAACTCGAATTGCACAATGAAACCGGCTTTTTTAAGGGAAAATTGAATTTTGGAGAAACTGCCCGTTTTCCTGTATCGCTGCGCAGACCGGGCATTATGGGCTGGTACCGCTATGTGCCATTTATGGAGTGCTACCATGGCGTGGTTAGTCTTGATCACCCTGTCGATGGAAGCATCGAGAGCGCTGAAGGGATTTTTACTTTCAATAACGGCCGCGGCTATATCGAAAAAGACTGGGGCACCTCCATGCCCGAAGCATGGATCTGGATGCAGACCAACCATTTTGAGCAGACAGGTAATTCGTTTATGCTCAGTATTGCAAAAATTCCCTGGATCGGAAGTTCTTTCACCGGTTTTCTCGGGTTTTTTCTTCACCAGGGACATTTGTACCCCTTCGCTACCTATACCGGGGCAAAAGTTGTTAAAGTCGATCAAAGTGGTGATGGTTTAACCATAATGATAAAATCACGCAAATTTTCTCTTGAGATTACTGCAGAAAAGGGCGAAAAAGGCAGTTTGAAAGCGCCCGTTTCGGGCAATATGGAGCGTGTGATTCATGAAAGTATCGACGCATCCCTCCAAATAAAGCTTTTTGATGCCCGGGGAAAAATAATTTTTGCCGGAGCAGGCACCAATGCAGGCCTGGAACTAGCAGGCGAAACCAGCATTCTATCTCCCTGATCATTAGCCTTGTATTATTGGTAAATTATTCCGGGTAAACATTTGAATATCCCCGCTACCTTTGCTATCTTTGCAGGCTAATTTTAATTAAATCTAAATAAGGTTAAGGGCTTTTGCCAGATATGTTTTTCTGCCAAAAACCCTGAAAACCAGACAATAAAATATCATTTTGTTGATGGAAGACAAAAGCAACGATATCCTTGACGAAGTAACCGGCAGTGAATACAAGTATGGTTTTTATACTGACGTGGAGATGGAGCAAGCCCCAAAAGGGCTCACCGAAGACACCATCCGGTTTATTTCGGCAAAAAAGAACGAACCTGAATTTATGCTCGATATCAGGCTCAAGGCGTTTCGCCACTGGCAAACACTGAAGGAGCCCCGCTGGGCCCATGTCAAATATCAGCCCATCGATTACCAGGATATCATCTACTACTCGGCGCCCCTCAAAAAGCCCAAGCTGGAAAGCCTTAATGAGGTGGACCCTGAACTGCTCGAGACCTTCGAGAAGCTGGGTATCCCGCTCCAAGAACAAAAAATGCTGGCTGGCGTAGCAGTTGATGCTGTGATGGACAGCGTGTCGGTAGCCACCACCTTTCGTTCTACCCTGGCGGAAAAGGGCGTGATCTTTTGCTCGTTTAGCGAGGCTGTGCGCGAATATCCGGAGCTGATCAAAAAATATATGGGCACTGTGGTGCCTTATACCGACAACTTTTTTGCAGCCCTCAACACCGCTGTTTTTAGCGATGGATCATTCGTTTTTATTCCCAAAGGAGTAAGATGCCCTCTCGAACTTTCCACCTATTTCCGCATCAATGCGGCCAATACAGGGCAGTTCGAACGCACCCTTATTGTAGCCGAAGAGGGAAGCTATGTGAGCTATATGGAAGGCTGCACCGCCCCCATTCGCGACGAAAACCAGCTGCATGCCGCCATTGTGGAAATCATTGCCCATAAAGATTCAGAGGTGAAGTACGCTACCGTACAGAACTGGTGGCCCGGAGACAAGAATGGCAAGGGCGGGGTGTATAACTTTGTGACCAAGCGCGGCATTTGCGAAGGCGAAAACTCAAAAATCAGCTGGACACAGGTGGAGACCGGCTCAGCCATTACCTGGAAATACCCCAGCCTGATTTTGCGCGGCGACAACTCAACCGGCGAATTCTATTCCGTGGCTGTTACCAACAATCATCAGCAGGCCGATACCGGCACCAAAATGATTCACCTGGGCAAGAACACCCGCAGCACCATTATCAGCAAGGGTATTTCGGCAGGCTTCAGTAACAACAGCTACCGCGGACTGGTGAAAACAACCCGCAGGGCCGAAAATGCCCGAAATTTCTCGCAGTGCGACTCGCTGCTGCTGGGCGACAAATGCGGTGCGCATACTTTTCCCTACATTGAAGTGGGAAATAAATCGTCTATTGTGGAGCATGAGGCAACCACGAGTAAAATTTCTGAAGACCAGCTTTTCTATTGCCTGCAGCGCGGCATCGACATGGAAAGTGCCATTGGCCTGATTGTAAACGGCTACGCTAAAGAGGTACTCAGTAAGCTGCCCATGGAGTTTGCCGTAGAAGCTCAAAAACTGCTCTCAATAAGCCTGGAAGGCAGCGTAGGTTAATCAATTTGTAATCATTTTTTTGAAAATATTTACCATGTTAAGCATAAAAGATCTTTCAGTATCCATCAACGGAAAAACCATCCTGGATGGTTTCAACCTTGAAATAAAGGCAGGCGAGGTTCATGCCATTATGGGCCCCAACGGCACCGGGAAAAGCACCCTGGCTTCGGTTATTGCCGGCCGTGAAATGTTCGATGTAGACCGCGGTGAAATCACCTATCGCGGGCAGAACCTTTTTGATATGGCGCCTGAAATCAGGGCCCGCGAGGGCATCTTCCTCGGGTTTCAATATCCCGTGGAAATTCCAGGGGTAAGCATGGCCAGCTTTATGCGCACAGCCATTAATGAAAAAAGAAAACACCTTGGCCTGGACCCTATGAGCGGAGCGGAGTTTCTGAAGCTGATGGAAGAAAAGAAAAAACTGGTTGAAATCCACTCGAAACTTACCAACCGTTCGGTAAACGAAGGTTTCTCGGGTGGCGAAAAGAAGAAAAACGAGATATTTCAAATGGCCCTGCTCGAACCCAGGCTGGCCATACTCGACGAAACCGACTCAGGACTCGACATCGACGCATTGAAGGTGGTTGCCAACGGTGTGAACAAACTTCGTTCACCCGAAAACGCTACCATTATCATAACCCACTACCAGCGCTTGCTCGATTTTATTATTCCTGACTACGTGCACGTACTCTTTGACGGCCGCATTGTAAAAAGCGGAGACAAGAGCCTTGCCCTGGAACTTGAAAGCAAGGGCTACGAATGGGTAAAAAAAGAAGCCAATATGGCTGCAGCCCATTAATAGCGGTATTCGCAAGCTTTGTTTTTTCTAAAATGATTCAGGATAACATGACAACCAGTATAAATACCCTCCCGCTCAAGGACAGGCTTCTTTCGTTGTTTTACGAAAACCTGCCACATATCAAGGGGAACGCAACACCTGTCGCGAATCGACTGCGCGAACAGGCACTGGCAGCGTTTGAGCGCCAGGGATTTCCCAATCCCAAATTGGAAAACTGGCGATTCTCTGATATTAGCCTGTTGCTCGAAACCGACTTTGCCTTCGACTTCCGCAACCAAAGCCGGCCTTTCGACATCGAAAAGATCTTTACCTGCGATGTATACGATCTTGACACCTTCAGTGTTACCTTACTTAACGGCTGGTTTGTTTACAAAAACGCACCGCTTACCCGCCTTTCGAACGGAACCATTATCGGCAGCCTGGCAAAAGCCATGGAGGTTTACCCCGAAATCGTTGACAAATACCTTGGCAAGGCCGCTTTCGCGGAAAAATCGGGGTTGGTGGCACTCAACACCGCATTTATTCAGGATGGCCTCTTTGTGTATGTTCCCGAAGGCGTTACCGTGGAAAAACCTATTCAGCTGATCAATATCGTCGATTCGCAGGTGCCATTGCTGCTTCAGCCCCGGCATATGCTTATAGCCGAAAAGGGCGCCAATGTGACCCTGGTGCATTGCGATCACTCACTTACTCACAATGTAAGTCTGACAAACACCGTTATGGAAGTTTTTGCGCACCCCCAAGCGGTGGTCGACCATTACAAGATTCAGAACAAAGGGAGAAACTCGGCCCTATTTACCTCCACCTTTTTCCATTTGCAAAAAGCAAGCAAGGTTACCAGCAACATCATTACACTCAACGGTGGTTTTACCCGCAACAACCTAAATGTTACCCTACTGGAAACCGAAACCCACGCCGACCTTAACGGACTGTACCTTGTTGACCGAAACCAGCATGTCGACAACCAAGTGATTATCGATCATGCTGCCCAAGGCTGTTTCAGCAACCAGTTGTTCAAGGGCATACTCGACGACCAGGCGCGGGCCGTTTTCAGCGGGAAGATCATGGTGAGGCGCGAGGCTCAGCAAACCCTCGCTTACCAGAACAACAAAAACCTGCTGCTCACTAACGAAGCCAAGGTGAACACCCAGCCGCATCTCGAGATTTATGCCGACGATGTGAAGTGCAGCCATGGCGCCACCGTAGGCCAGCTCGACCCAAATGCCATGTTTTATCTCAGATCAAGGGGCATTAGTGAAAAAAACGCGCGCCAACTAATGATGCTGGCTTTTGCCGATGAGGTGGTTCAAAAAATCAACATTGAAGCTTTAAGGCAACGTATTGGCAATATGGTGGAAAAACGCCTAAAAGGCGAACTCTCCATTTGCGATCAGTGCGTACTGCACTGCAGCGACAAAGGTCACACCACCTTTAACATAGACATGAGTAAAATTTAACGGCATATGAGCTTCAACACTGAACAGCTGCGCAGGGAGTTTCCGGTACTGAACCAAACGGTAAACGGCAAACCCCTGGTATACTTCGACAATGCCGCAACTACCCAAAAACCAAAGGCTGTAGTGGAACGCCTGATGGACTATTACTACAAGGAAAACAGCAACATACACCGGGGGGCCCACTACCTGAGCCAGCAGGCCACCGAAGCTTACGAAAACGCCCGCGAAACCACCAGGTTATATCTGAATGCGGCCTACAGCCACGAAATAATCTTTTCTCGCGGCACCACCGAAGCCATCAACCTGGTAGCAAGTTCGTTCAGCAAAAAGTTCGTAAACCAAGGCGACGAGATACTGCTCTCGGCCATGGAACACCACTCCAACATTGTGCCCTGGCAAATGGCCTGTCAGGAGCGCGGCGCCATCCTAAAGGTAATCCCCATCAATGAAAAGGGCGAACTGCTCATGGAGGATTACGAAAAACTGCTCACCGACAAAACCCGCATTGTTGCCGTGACACATGTGAGCAACGCACTTGGAACCATAAATCCCGTAAAAGAAATGATTGCCATGGCCCATCAGAAAGGCATTCCGGTGCTGATCGACGGCGCCCAGGCCGTGCCACATATGAAAGTAGATGTGCAGGCACTCGACTGCGACTTCTATTGCTTCTCGGGGCATAAGCTTTACGGGCCAATGGGCGTGGGCGTGCTTTACGGCAAGGAAGAATGGCTGCAGCAAATGCCTCCTTACCAGGGCGGCGGAGAAATGATTAAGGAGGTGCGCTTCACCGGTACGACCTACAACGAACTGCCCTTTAAGTTCGAAGCAGGAACCCCAAATGTGGGCGACGTGCTCGGACTGGAGGCTGCCCTGAGGTTTGTGTCGTACCTGCGGCACGACGAAATATCGGCCCACGAAAACCAGCTTATGCAATATGCTGCAGAGCAATTGCAAACCCTCGAAAACATTCGCTTCATTGGCACAGCCGAGAAAAAAACCAGCGTAATATCATTTATTTTTAACGACATCCACCCTTACGACACCGGAATCATTCTTGACAAAATGGGCATAGCTGTCAGAACCGGCCACCACTGCGCACAGCCGGTAATGGACTTCTTCGAAGTGCCAGGAACAGTCAGGGTCTCCTTTGCCGTTTACAACACCCGCCAGGAAATAGATATGCTTGTCGAGGGCCTGAAGAAGGTCAGAACTCTTTTTGGTTAAAATTCCCCTTTCGGGGAAAAGGAATTTTTTTATCCACCCTTTTTTTTGCAACCATGTTTAACAGCGACCCAAAAGCCATTTATAAAAACCTTACCCTGGTTTACTGGTTATTATTCCTTACGATGGTAAGCTTTTTAATCATTGCCTCCCTGGTAGTAAGCAACATAGGCCCAATGATGGGCCAGGATCCCCTGATACATCAGATTCTTAAGCTGCTGGTGATCGGTTTTACCGTTGTAATCATACCCCTGGCACACAGTGTCCCGCAACGAATGATAAAAAAGATAGGGCCGGAAGCAACCCTGTCTGAAAAAATCGGCAAATATCAGCAGGCGCTTATCATCCGTTTTGCCCTTACAGAAGGGGTGGCTTTTTTCGCCATTGTCGCCTTCCTTTTTACGGGCGATAACGACCTGATATTGATTTTGGCTATCATATTGCTGTTCTTTGTTATCAGCAGGCCCAACAACTTCAAAACTTCGCACGACCTGGGCCTTACTGAACTCGAGAAGAAGCAAATGTTTGTTGAAACGGCAACATAAAATAATTTTGCAAAAAATCAGGATATGAATATCAAGGAAAAGGAGCAGGAAATCATTTCCGAATTTGAAATGTTCGATGATTGGATGGACAAGTACAACTACATTATCGAAACGGGTAAGTCAGTACCTGTCATTGATCCGCAATACAAGCAAGACCAGTTCCTGATCAAAGGGTGCCAGTCGCAGGTTTGGCTGCAGGCAGGCATGGAGGACGGCAAGGTGATTTTCAAAGCCGACAGCGATGCCCTCATTACCCGCGGCATTGTGGGGCTGCTTATCCAGGTACTCTCCGGCCAGCCACCGCAGGACATAGTGGATGCCGACCTGGCCTTTATCGATGCCATAGGCCTGAAAGAACACCTTTCGCCCACCCGCTCAAACGGGCTGGTAAACATGATCAAGCAAATGAAACTTTATGCCCTGGCTATTAACACAAAACAGCAGGGAAACCAATCGCAATAAAAATGGAAGAAAAAGGCAATTTCCTCGAAAGAGAAACAAAAATTGTGGATGCCATCAAAACCGTGTTTGACCCCGAAATTCCGGTTAATATTTATGATCTTGGGCTTATATACGAAATTACAGCCAAGGACGATGATACGGTTGACATTATCATGACCCTTACCAACCCCAACTGCCCGGTGGCCGACGAAATACCCCGCGACGTGAAAGAAGCCGTATTAGGAGTGGAAGGCGTTAACCAGGTTAATGTAAGTCTGGTTTTTGAGCCCGAGTGGAACAAGGATATGATTTCTGAAGCAGCCATGCTGGAGCTGGGCCTGCTATAAGGTCCGCCTTCTGCGCAATTTACCCTTAGGGTCGCCTCAAAATTCTTTTTTAGTATAAAAAAAGATTGTACTTTTGGCCACATAACCATCTGTACCAATTCATTCACCAAAAAATATTATTACTATGAATTTTCCTGAAGATTTACTGTACACCAAAGACCACGAATGGGTAAAGATTGAAGGCGAAAGCGCAACTGTGGGCATTACTGATTTCGCACAGAAAGAGCTTGGCGACATTGTTTATGTGGAAGTGGACACCGTGGGCGAAACCCTTGACAAAGAAGAAACCTTCGGGACCATTGAAGCGGTAAAAACAGTTTCCGACCTGTTTATGCCCCTTTCGGGTGAAGTGACCGATTTTAACGAAGAGCTCGAATCCACTCCTGATGTGGTAAACAAAGACCCTTACGGGGCTGGCTGGATTATTAAAATGAAACTGTCGGACACCACCGAAACAGAAGAGCTGTTAACCCCTGCTCAGTATAAGGAACTGGTTGGTGCATAGTGCTCCATACATGCTCCTTAATGGTAATCTAAAACAATGGCTTTCAGATATTTTCTTCCTGCAGTGGCGTGGGGACTGGTGATTCTTATCGCCATCAGCATGCCCCCGGGGAACATTCCGAAGTCCGGCATTTTTAGCATACCGCATTTCGACAAGTTTGTGCATTTTGCTCTTTTCACTGTTTTTGGATTGTTGTTTTCGTTCGGATTTTTCAAGCAAAGCAAGCAGGGAGTTTTTCACCTTCGGTTTGTGTTTTTCACGGTTCTGGCAGGAGTAATTTACGGAAGTTTAACGGAGATACTGCAACATTTTTATTTTACCGGCAGAGATGGTAACATTATCGATGTTTTGTTCAATCTTTTTGGAACAGTTTTTGGGGTTACATTATTCAGTTTCATTTTGAGAATCAGGCCCGGTTTTTTAAAATAAGTTTTGATTTAAGAAAGCGGGGACAATTTTTTCAAATTATTTGTATATTAGCAGTCGCTTTTAAAACAGTAAAATTTCACCTTTACAGGCGCCTGCCAAAAACCAGCAAACATATATGGAAGCAAAAAAAACACCGAAAGCTGACCTCGAAAACAAAAAGCGCATTTTTCTCCAGATTGGTCTGGCAATCGCGCTTGTTGGCGTTCTGGTAGCGTTCGAATGGAAAACCTACGAAAGGCCAGAGTACGACCTGGGTACCCTGGAAATGGACTTTATCGAGGAGGAAGACATTCCGATCACTCGCCAGGAAACCCCTCCCCCGCCTCCACCCCCGGAAGCATCTATGGAGCTGATCATTGTTGACGATGATGTGGAAATTGACGAAGATTTCATTGTCGATGTGGAAGCTACCATTACTACCGAGATTAGGGAATTTACTCCCGTGGTGGTGCAGCAGGAAGAAGAAATTGCGGAAGACGTGATCTTTACTGTGGTTGAAGACCAGCCTGGTTTCCCGGGCGGTGAAGAAGCACGTATCCGTTACCTTACCGACAACCTGCGCTACCCACAAATGGCCCGTGAAGCAGGCATTCAGGGTACCGTATTTGTAACCTTTGTGGTTGAGCGCGATGGCTCTGTTACCGACGTCCGCGTTTTGCGCGGTATCGGCGGTGGCTGCGACGAAGAAGCCGTGCGCGTGGTTCGCAACATGCCCCGCTGGAACCCCGGCCGTCAAAGAGGCCAGCCAGTAAGGGTGCAGTTCAACATGCCCATCCGCTTCGTTCTCAACTAAACGAAGGATTAAATAATCTTAAACGCTGCGCCTTGGCGCGGCGTTTTTTTTTACCCTAACTAATCCTGCTCCAAAAAAGTTTGTCGTGATACAAAGTGCGCAGGCGCTGCACTACCATGCGATGGGTGGGCTTCTCAAGGTGAGGGTCATCTTCGAGCAGCTCCCTTGCTTTGGCGCGGGCAAACTTCAGAATGGCTTCATCTTTTGCCAGATCGGCCATTTTCAGGTCGAGAATGCCGCTTTGCTGTGTGCCCTGAATGTCGCCGGGGCCACGAAGCTTCAGATCCATCTCGGCAATTTCAAAGCCATCGGTAGAGCGTACCATCACCTCAATACGCTTGCGGGCGTCGTTGCTGAGTTTGTGTCCGGTCATGAGTATGCAATAGCTCTGATCGGCACCGCGCCCAACCCGCCCACGGAGCTGATGCAACTGCGAAAGGCCGAAGCGCTCGGCACTTTCAATTACCATAACAGAGGCGTTGGGCACATCAATACCCACCTCTATCACGGTAGTGGCAACCATAATCTGCGTCTGACCCTTAACAAAGCGCTGCATTTCAAAATCCTTGTCGGCAGGCTTCATCTGCCCGTGCACTATGCTCACCGCATAATCAGGCAGCGGAAAATCTCGTACTATGCTTTCATAGCCATCGGTCAGGTCTTTAAGGTCCAGGGTTTCAGATTCCTTAATTAGCGGATACACCACATATATCTGCCTTCCCAGTTTAATCTGCTCGCGCATGAAGCCAAAAATCTTTAGGCGGTTGCTGTCGTACTGATGCAAAGTTTTGATGGCCTTGCGGCCGGGGGGCAGTTCATCGATCACCGACACATCCAGGTCGCCGTAAAGCGTCATAGCCAGAGTGCGTGGTATGGGTGTGGCAGTCATAACCAGGATGTGCGGGGGCACATGCCCTTTCGACCATAGTTTGGCGCGCTGAGCCACTCCGAAGCGATGCTGCTCGTCAATCACCACCATGCCAAGCTTGTCGAACTCAACAACATCTTCAATCAGGGCGTGGGTGCCGATAATGATCTGTAAATCACCATCCTTAAGAGCTTTTAAAACCTGACGACGCTTGGCCGAGCGGGTGGATCCGGTTAAAAGTCCGACCTTGATATTCAATGGATTAAGCAAACGTGAAATAGACTCAAAGTGCTGAAAGGCAAGAATTTCAGTAGGAGCCATCAGGCATGCCTGGAAGCCATTGTCGAGAGCTATCAGCATGGTCATTAGTGCTACCACGGTTTTGCCGCTGCCCACATCGCCTTGCAGCAAGCGGTTCATTTGCCTCCCCACAAGGGTATCGCTTCTGATTTCCTTCATAACCCGTTTCTGGGCTCCGGTTAGCTCAAAGCCCAGACAGGTGTTATAAAAACCGTTGAAGTAATCGCCGATTTGCCTAAAAATATGACCTCCGCTTTTTTCTGAACGCAGCAGTTTGTGTCTGAGCAGATTTAGCTGAATGTAGAACAACTCTTCGAACTTCAACCGGGCCACTGCCTTTTTTAGCGCAAGCGGATCGGGCGGAAAGTGAATATGTAACAGGGTGGTTTTGCGATCGGGTAGTTTTATTGTAGCCAGCATATCGGCAGGAAGGGTTTCCCTCACATGGTCGATGGCCAGGGGCAGCAGTGTGCGCATAAGCTTGCCGATGCCGCGGCTGTCGAGCCCCTGCGACTTCAGCTTTTCTGAAGAATTGTAAACCGGCTGCATGGCCGACTCCTGGTTTATGGCTCCGGGAGTTACGGGCTCCACTTCAGGATGCACAATATTGTAGCGCCTCCCAAACAGTGAAGGTTTGCCAAAAACGATATACTCTTCATTGGGTTTGAAGGCACTCTTCAGCCATTTTATTCCCTGAAACCAAACCAGCTCCATGGTGCCGGTATCATCGCGCAAGGTTGCCGTCATACGGGTGGCGCGCTTTTGGCCATGCAGCTCAACATCAACAATATATCCCCTGAGCTGCACATAAGGCAGGTCTTCGCTTACTTCGCTAACCTTGTAAAACTTGCTACGGTCCACATAACGGAAAGGGAAAAACTCAAGCAGGTCGCCAAAAGAAAAGATCTCGGCTTCCTTGCGAAGCAAGTCCCCTCGTTTAGGACCCACACCCTTTAGATACTCTATGGAGGTTTTGAGGTATTCCTGGCTCATAATTCCTTGCGATTGCACGTAAAATTAATAAATAGAGGCGGGGCGGCCATGATTCGTTGAAAAAAATCGGAAAATATGAATAAGTGTTTTGTATTTTTGAATACGTTTTCAATCTACGACTGCATGAAGATTCTTGTTTTTGGAGCCGGGGTAATTGGAACCACCTATGCCTGGCAAATGTGGGAAGCAGGCCACGATGTGAGCCTGCTGGTGCGAAAGCAGCGCCTGGTGCGATACAGCCATTCGGGTGTTACCATAACCTGCACGGATGTGCGCGGAAAGGAAAAGGAGTATAAAAAGACCGTTTTTCGTCCCAAAACCATCGACCGGCTGGATGGGAAAGAGGCCTTTGACCTGATCATTGTGGCAGTAAAAAATTACCAGCTTCATGATGCCGTTCCCTACATTGCCAAATTTGGCGGTCATGCTCCTATTCTGTTTCTGGGCCATTTGTGGAATGAATTTGCCATGATTGAAAAACATCTGCCCAAAGGGCGTTACTTTTTCGGCTTGCCTGCCATGGTGCTTGGCACACAAGCCCTTGGCGGGATAAATTGTTACCTGTTTGGCGACAACCATACCTTTCTGGGCGAGCCCAACGGAAAACTCAGCAAACGCATGCAGGATCTTGCTGCCATTTTAAAGAGCTCCGGGCTGCAGCCAAAGGTAGTGACTTCGATAGAGGCCCGGATCAGAGGACATTTTGCATGGCAGGCAGCCATGCTGGGTCCGGTTATCAAAGCAGGCAGCTTTAGGCTGTTTGCCGAAAACAATAAACTGATAGCCCAATCGATGCATGGCATAAAAGAAGTGTTGAGCTTTTCCCGCAAAAGCGGCTTAAAAGCGGACAGTATTTTTCCCTTTTGGATGCTGCAGATGCCTGTTTTTTTAGTGATTCCATTTTTGAAAAAATCACTCAACCCCACCATGCAGGCCGCCCTAGAAGCACAGCTTAAGTATGGGTTTGAGGAAATTAAAGTGCAGTTTCAGGAGTTAATAAAACTTGGTAAGAAAACAGGTGAAGACATGCCTTACCTAAAGTCGTTTGAGAAATATTTGCCTGAAGGCGAAAAAAAATACCTGCAACAGTAAAGGTTAAAGGCACTGTTTTTGCTCAAAGGAGTCATTAACGCAAAATTGCCAGTTTTTCCTTACTTTTATGTTGCAAAACTTGCATCCTCTTAATTATCGGAGAACTTAACCATGAATCAAATTATTTTATTAAAAACGCATTGATATGAAACGTCTTTTTATTTTCTTAACCGCATTTAGCCTTACGGCAGGCGTCGCCTTTGCTCAGGATGAGTTTCTGACCGGCCGCTCCGACCGCTTAATGATCGACCTTTTTACGGATATCTGGAGCAATGCCCCTGAAAACATGGAAATGAACACCATAAACCGAGGGATAAACATTACCATGATGCAGGAGTTTCGGCTGGGCAGCTCGCCCATTAGCTTTGCCACCGGCCTTGGTTTTGCAAGCCATAATCTTTACAGCGACCATTTTTATGATTATGTACCGATGTACTGGTCCTCAACTTACCCGCAACCAGGCACATACGATTTCTCTCCAATTGATGATTACTATGGAGAAGTAAAGAAAAACAAGCTAAGCCTCAACTATCTCAATATTCCCCTCGAGCTGAGGTATCGCAACAACAACCTGCCCCATACTTTCAGGATCACTGCTGGAGTGAGAGCCGGTTACCTGGTCAATGCCCACACCAAAACCCATATTAAAAATGATAACGGGGGGGTTGGAAGCAGTTCGCAAGAGGAATGGAAATACAAGGAACATAAACTGGGTAACATAGAAAATTTTCAGTTTGGCCTTAGCGGACGAATTGGCTACGGACGCATTAACTTGAACGCCTACTTGCCACTCACAAAAATTTTTAAGGATAACAGCGTGACTGACATGAAGCCCCTCTCGCTTGGCTTAACCTTTATTGTTTACTAAGCTCTGAGGTAGAGAAACAGTACCAGCATAACGCCCACGCCCATGGCATACCCTGCAAACACCTGGGGTAGGTCGTGGGCTTTTACTATTACACGCGCCGTACCCAGCATGCCGGAAAACAGGAAGGTAAGCATTAGCATCCAATAAATGTCGATCTGCAACAGCAGAGCAATGCTGATAAAGAAGCCAGTAAATCCACCCATGGAAACCATATGAATGCTGATCTTCCAGCGATAGGTAATGATCAGCGAAAGCAAAACCAGCATGGTAGCCCCGATAATGTAGAAATAAAGCAAGGAGGGCAAAGCTACCTTTCGAAGAAGATAATAGGTAAGGAAAAAATAAATTGCTGAAAGTAACAGTGGCAGCATGCGTTCGCTGCGGTCGTCGAGAGTAATGTCTTTAATAAAACCGGCCCTTTTAAGCAAGAGTATTGACAAAACAGGTGCAATAGCCGAATTGATGAAGACGATAAGCAAGATGAACTTCTTGGCCTGTCCGGGTATAGAATACGAGAGATAAGTATTCAGGTTAAACAGTATGATCAGCCCCAGGGTGGGAAGGATAAGCGGGTGCAGCAATGCAGAGAGCAGGCTGGCTATCCGATTTTCAGTTTTCATAAAAGTTCCTTTCGCAGCCTGGCCACAGGTATGTCGAGTTGCTCGCGGTATTTTGCCACCGTACGCCGTGCAATGTTGTAACCCCTTTCCTTTAAAATGGCTGCCAGCTCTTCGTCGGTAACCGGTTTTACCTTGTCCTCGGCCTCAATGCAATCCTGAAGAATCTTCTTCACCTCGCGCGTAGAAACTTCTTCGCCCGAATCATTCTGAAGTGATTCGGAGAAAAAGGTTTTCAGCAGGAACGTACCATAGGGAGATTGCACATATTTGCTGTTGGCCACCCTGGAAATGGTGGAAATATCAAGCTTAACAATTTCGGCAATATCTTTCAGAATCATTGGCCGAAGTTTTGTCTCATCACCCGTAAGGAAATACTCCTTCTGGTAGTTGAGAATAGCTTCCATGGTAACCAGCAGGGTATTTTGCCGCTGACGTATGGCATCGATAAACCAACGGGCGCTGTCGAGTTTTTGTTTTACAAACATCAACGCCTCTTTCTGCCTCTTGTCAGCCTTGCCTTTCGACTCGGCCATGGTTTCGAGCATTTCGGAGTAGGTACGATTTATGCGCAGATCGGGCGCATTGCGCGAGTTGAGTGAAAGTTCCATCACGCCATCGCTGACAGTGACATAAAAGTCAGGTACAATGTATTGCGAGGCCTTGCCCGATTCGCTCAGCGAATTGCCAGGTTTGGGGTTAAGTTTTAGAATTTCATCAATAGCATCCTTAAGCTCGTCATCACTGAAGTTATGCTTCTTCTGAATTTTGTCGAAATGCTTTCTTGTGAAGTCATTGAAGTTCTTTTCGAGCAGCAGTGTAGCATTTTTAACTTGGGGGGTCCGGGGCAACACCCTCCTGATCTGCAACAACAGGCACTCCTGCAGGTCTCGTGCACCAACGCCCGGCGGATCAAACTCCTGTATCACTCGCAACAGGCCGAGAATTTCCTTGAAGCTGCTTTGTATGTTCTGGTTAAAGGCCAAGTCGTCGATCAGCGAATGAATATCGCGCTGCAGATAGCCCGAGTCATCAATATTTCCGATAATGTGGGTGGCAATAAGCTGCTCGCGTTCGTTGAGTATGCGGAGGCCCAGCTGCGAAAGCAGTAACTCCTGAAAACTTGTGCCCGAAGCAAAGGGGATTTCCTTGCGTTCATCGTCGGCGCTGGTGTTGTTGGCGTTAAGGCGGTAGGAAGGAATTTCTTCGTCGTCGATGTAGTCGCTCAGGTCAAACTCGTCTTCCTGGTTGCGCTCAGGCTCTTCAGAAATTACTTCGTTGCCGGCCTCATCATAATCCTGCTCAAAATCATCATCAAACTGATCCTCGGTTTCTTCTACATCTTCGCGGCCCTCTTCCAGCGCAGGATTTTCTTCAATTTCCTGCTTTATTCGCTGCTCGAGCATAATGGTAGGTACCTGCAGAAGCTTCATAAGCTGTATCTGCTGAGGAGACAACTTTTGCAAAAGTTTTTGCTGAAGGTTCTGTTTGAGCATATTTAAACCTGCTTAATTATTGTTTAAAAAAACCTAACACCGGCAAACAGTATGTTTTTTTTCAAACGGTTTCCAAGTTAAAAAAAAAATACATGCCAATCTGTGTTGACTACTAAAATTCTGCATTTTGTGGTGTCCTGGGGAAGGGGATCACATCGCGGATGTTACCCATGCCTGTTACAAATAGCATAAGCCGCTCGAAGCCAAGGCCGAAGCCGCTATGCGGCGCGGTACCAAATTTGCGGGTTTCGAGATACCACCACACGTCCTCTTCGTGAATTCCCATTTCCTTAATGCGCCCGTAAAGCTTGTCGTAATTCTCTTCGCGCTGCGAGCCGCCAATGATTTCGCCAATCTTTGGAAACAATACGTCCATGGCGCGCACGGTCTTGTTGTCGTCGTTCAGCTTCATGTAAAAAGCCTTGATTTCCCTGGGATAATTGGTAAGAATAACGGGCTTCTTAAAGTGTTTTTCAACCAGGTAGCGCTCGTGCTCAGCCTGCAGGTCAACGCCCCAGCTAACGGGGAATTCGAACTTCTGGCCCGATGCAAGCAATATTTCAATGGCTTCGGTATAACTGAGGCGTTCGAACTTGTTCTCCACAACAAAATTAAGGCGCTCAAGCAGTTCCTTATCGTACATTTTCTGCAAAAACTCCAGGTCGTCGCTGCAGTTTTCTAACAAATAACCAATAAGGTACTTGAGGAAGTCCTCGGCCAGATCCATGTTATCCTTAATGTCGTAAAACGCCATTTCGGGTTCAATCATCCAAAATTCGGCCAGATGGCGGGTAGTATTTGAATTTTCTGCCCGGAAAGTAGGGCCGAAAGTGTAAATGCTTGAAAGGGCCAAAGCACCCAATTCGCCTTCAAGCTGACCCGAAACGGTGAGGTTGGTCTCCTTACCAAAAAAGTCTTCACTGTAATCGATGCTGCCGTCTTCCTTGCGCGGAGGGTTCTGCATATCAAGGGTGGTTACCCTGAACATAGCCCCTGCCCCTTCGGCATCAGAGCCGGTGATAATGGGTGTATGCAAGTAATAAAAGCCAATATCGTTGAAGTATTTGTGAATGGCAAAAGCAAGGGCATGACGAATGCGAAATATTGCCCCAAAAGTATTTGTACGAGGCCTTAAATGAGCAATCTCGCGCAAAAACTCCAGGGTGTGGCCTTTCTTTTGCAAGGGATACTTATCGGGGTCAGCCGAACCATAAAGTTCTATTTCAGAAGCATGAATCTCAATGCTTTGCCCCTGCCCCTGCGATTCCACAAGAATGCCATTGACCGAAATACACGAACCAGTGGTTACATACTTCAGCAGGTCATCGTTATTAAATACCTCGACATCAACAACTACCTGAATATTATGAATGATCGAACCATCGTTGAGGGCAATAAAATTCACATTTTTATTTCCCCTCTTGGTCCGAACCCAGCCTTTTACGTTTATTTTTTGGCCAATTAAATGGCTCACATCGCTTTTCAGTAAATCAAATACTCTTTGTCTTTTCAATTCTTCCATTGCTTTTTAAATAATTTTCCCGCAAGGGGGTACAATTTTGGCCTACAAAATTAACACAATTTTGCTATAACAGCCGCCCCGGCAAAATGCTTCAAAAGTATCACGAGATCACTGAAGTTTTTAAATAAGTTAAATAAAATGGCATGGAAGTCAATTTTTAAAATTTTTTATTAATATTGTGAAGCAAATTATTTCAGGATGAAAACCTCACCAAATCGCCACTTTATTTTTCACCTCTCGGCGGTTCCCTGGCCATAAGCCTTCCTTGCCGGTTCTCCGAAGAAACCAGCTGCTGCCTTATCTCTATTTGAATTCAACCAACCAAAACCAGCGTATATGAAAAAACCATTTCTTTTTCTGTTCATGCTGTTTCTGTTGCCAGTCTTTGTTTTCGGACAAAGAATTACCGTTACGGGTACCGTAACCTCGGTAATGGAAAACAACATTTCCCTGCCCGGTGTCACTGTGATGATAAAAAACACCACCCAAGGCACCACTGCCGACCTTAATGGGCAATACCGCCTGGAAACCAATGTAACCGACACCCTGGTATTTTCCTATGTTGGCATGGTTACCACCGAGGTGCCCATCAACGGTCGCAATATTATCAATGTAGGAATGGACCTCGATATTGCCCGGCTGGGTGAGGTTATTGTGGTGGGTTACGGCACCGAGTCGAGCCGCTTGGTGTCAGGATCGCTAGGCGTGGTAACAGATGCCGAAATTCGCGACGTGCCCCTGCGCACCATCGATGGGGTGTTGCAGGGTCGTTCGGCCGGGGTGCAGATAAGCCAGAACTCGGGCACACCAGGCTCGGCTACTACGGTCAGAATAAGAGGGAATAGTTCAATTACCGCCGGAAACCAGCCCCTCTATGTAATCGACGGCATCCCCATGATTACTGGCAACTATGGGCAAGTAGGCTTTTCCGGGCAGGGCATCAACGCCTTATCGGACATTAACCCCAACGATATTGAGTCGATCACTGTGCTGAAGGACGCTTCTGCGGCAGCCATTTATGGGGCACGGGCCACCAACGGTGTTATTCTGATTACCACCCGCCGGGGCAGCAAGCAGCGCACCAATATTAACTTCAATGCATCGACCGGCACGCAGGAGGTGATGAATGTGCAGGAAATGATCAATGCCGAACAATGGCACGAGTATCGCGGCACACAGCCTGAGGACCCTTCCAATCCTGTTGACGTTAACTGGCTCGATCAGGTGTTCAGGGTAGCACCCATGAGCAGCTACGAACTTTCGGCCAGCGGCGGCGACGGATCCACACAGTTTTTCATTTCAGGAAACTACTATAACCAGGAAGGCACTCTGCTGGGCACCGATTACCAGCGCCTGAATGGCCGCCTGAACCTCGACCACAAAATGAATGACCATGTGAGCCTGGGAGCAAGCTTCGGAGCCAGCTATTCGCTCAACAACCGTGTGGAGGGCGACCGTTCGCTCAACGGTGTTTTGCCCAACGCCCTGACCATGCCGCCCATTCACCCTATGTATGATGCCGACGGAGCATACAACGAGGATGGCCCCTATGCAAACCCGGTGGCCATTGGGAAGGAAGCCATAAACGAAGCACATTCCTTTAGGACCCTTGGAAATGCTTATGTTGATATCCGTTTCCTGAAAAATGTGACTTTCAGCACAAAATGGGGCTTCGACTACCTGAATCTGCGCGAACACAGCTTCGACCCGCCAACCACCCGCCAGGGCGCACGCTCAAACGGCATTGGCATAGCCGGACAAAACAACGTGGTGAACATCGTTTCAAACAACCTTCTCCGGTACAGCAACTCTTTTAACCGCATGCATAATGTGGAAGCCCTGGCAGGTTATTCGTTCGAGATTTTTCAGCGCCGAAACCAGTATGCCCGCGGAGTTGACTTCCCCGGGCCATTTTTCCAGTACATTGCCGAGGCTGCCACTATTACCTCTTCATATGCCCGGGCGGTGAACCGCGGAATGAATTCGTATTTCGGACAGTTTAAATACAACTACAACTACCGCTATATTGTTACCTTCAGCGGAAGGTACGACGGCTCAACCAAGTTTGGTGACAACAACAAATACGGCTTCTTCCCCGCTATGTCGCTGGCCTGGAGGGTCACTGAGGAATCGTTCTTTCAGCCGCTTACCAGTATTTTTGACGAGTTCAGGATGAGGGCAAGTTATGGCCTTACCGGCAACGACGGCATCCCCGATTTTGCTTACCTGAACCTTTACCGTGGGGGCACAAACTACCTGGGTAATGCCGGTATTGCACCTTCACAGTTGCCAAACCCCGACCTGAAGTGGGAAACTACCGCACAAATTAACGTGGGACTCGACCTGGCCGTGCTCAACGAGCGGGTAAGCCTGGCTGTGGATTACTATAACAATCGCACCAAAGACCTTCTTTTCGACAGGCCGGTGTCAATGAGCTCGGGATATTACTCCATAACCACCAATATTGGCGAGCTGGAAAATCGGGGCATTGAACTTTCGCTGACCACCATCAATGTGCAAACCAGCGATTTTGAATGGAACTCGCGCCTGAACCTCAGCCGCAACCGCAACAAGATTATTTCGCTTTACAAGGATCAGCCCCTCGACAACCTCGACCGCTACAGTCCGAGTATTGTAATGGTGGGTGAGCCTATGAGCATTTTCTTCGGATACCGGAGCCTGGGAGTGGACCCCTCTACCGGCGATATTGTTTTTGACGATGTGAACGGCGACGGGCTCATCAATGCCGAAGACCGTGTTAAGATTGGCGACCCCAACCCCAAACTTACCGGCGGTTTTACCAACAACATTATTTACAAGCAATTCGAGCTGAGCGTGTTCCTGCAGTTTTCCTATGGCAACGATATCTTTAATGGAAACCGTGTTTTTATTGAAGCCATGAAGGGATTGGACAACCAGAGCACTGCCATTTTGCGTCGCTGGCGAGAGCCCGGCGACCTGACCGATATTCCCCGGGCAACCGAAAACGACCCAAACAACAATAACCGCATTTCTTCGCGCTTTGTTGAGGATGGCTCCTACCTGAGGGTCAAAAACCTGACCTTTTCCTATATCCTGAGCCAGCAGGTGGCAGAACTCCTTAAAGTAAGAAGCGCCAGGGTTTATGTTTCGGCTCAGAACCTGCTTACGTTCACCAATTATTCGGGCATGGACCCGGAGGTAAACTACACCGGCGACAACAATCTGCTCAGGGGAACCGATTTCTTCACCTATCCCCAGGCCAGGACTTTTTCAGTTGGTTTAAATCTGGGATTATAAAAAATGGAACCTATGAAACGTTTATTAATCATAACCGCATTATTTCTGCTGACATTCTCGGCATGCGACGTGCTGAATGTCGACCCGAACCACTCCATCCCGGCCGATCTGGCAATTACTAATGCTGCCGAGGTGGAAAGGGGCATCATTGGCTGCTACGATGCCATGCAAAGTGGGGCATATTACGGCCTCGACTATTTTGTTTTCGGCGACCTGCTCGCCGACAACCTCAGGTTTTCGGGCGTAACCATCAGCTATGCCGAAATTAACAACAACAATATCCTTGCCGATAACGGCTTGGTGGAAGGCGTTTGGATCGCCATATACAACGTGCTGAACAGGGTAAACAACGTTACCGTTCAAGTCCCTGGTATTACGTCTATGAGCGAGGCCGAAAAAAACACCGCCCTTGCTGAGCTTTATTTTATCAGGGCCCTGGCCCACTACGATCTTATGCGTTTGTATGGGCCGGTTCCCATAAGAACAAAACCGTCCTCGGGAGACGAGGAAAGCCTCAACGTGCCAAGGGAAAGTCTGGAGGCAGTAATGCAACAGGTCAATACCGACCTCAACTTTGCTATTCAGCACATGCCCTCAGCAATAGTAAGGGGCAGGGCATCGAAGGCTGCCGCCCAGGGATTGAAGGCAAGAGTGGCACTGCATCAGTATTACCTTACCGACCAGGAATCTTTCCTGGAAACAGCTATTAACAATGCCACCGAGGTGATCAGCCATCCGAGCCTTGAACTGGAATCAGACTATAGCATCCTGTTCTCAGGAACAGCCAACCGCGAATCAATTTTCGAAATTGATTATAACGAGCAGGACTGGAACCGGATGGCCCAATATTTCTTTTATACCTCCCTTAGCGGGCGGTATGAGTTTGCTCCCACTGAGTTTTACCTGAATTCTTTTGCGGCCAGCGATGTTCGCAAAGACATTTCGATAAAATTTTATGGCGCCAACCCTTATGTTTACAAATACAACGACATTGAAACCGGCACCGACAATTTTTATGTGCTTCGCCTGGCAGAAATGCACCTGATCCGTGCCGAAGCCGAACTGCGGAAGTCTTCAAATCAAAACCTTGAGACAATACGGAGCGATATTAATAATATACGAGAAAGGGCTGGCCTCATACCAACCACGAGTTCCAACATTACGGCCTTGCTGCTTGAAGTAGAATCGCAGCGTCAGAAAGAATTTGCCTTTGAAGGGCACCGCTGGTTCGACCTGGTGCGCACCGGAAGGGCTGTTGAAGTGTTGCCAAATGTAAACAACGCCAACCAAACTCTTTTCCCCATTCCGCTGAATGAAATCCTGGCCAACGACAATCCGGGAATGTATCAGAACGAAGGATACTAATTGCTTAAACTGTAAAAAGAATGGCTATGCAAACAAAAAAAATAAATCCAATCGCTTTGTCAGTTTTGGCAGCTCTTACCTTCCTGGTTTTTGCCTGCCGCGACGATGGTTTTGACATACCCCAGGCCAGCACCCAGGCCATGTTTATATGGGAAGTGGATACACTGCGTGAAGGGGAGGCTATAACCGGCTTCGGGGTCCAGTTCATCAATCAATCCATCCTGGCCCAGTCTTTCCATTGGGATTTCGGCAACGAACAATCATCCTCAGAAGAGCATCCATATGTGGTCTATACTGGGTCGGGGCAGTTTTCCATCCGGCTCACCGTAACCAGTGCAACCAACCTGCATTACAACCGCCTTGAACGGATGGCTACCATCACGTTGGCCACAGGCGCACTTCCGCTGCCTTACATAGAAGACTTCAACTCTGGAGAAGAGATTCCCGAGATGATGACCATCTTGGATCTGGACGGGGACGGACTAACATGGTACTGGTCCAGCCTGGACGGAATCGGGCATATCCGGAGCCAGTCGTGGGATCCGGATGAAGGTGCGCTGACGCCCGACAACTGGGTAATAACGCCTCACCTGGAACTTGAAAGTCTGGAAGGTGAACAGAAAATCACACTGAACTACTGGGTAGGTGTCATGGCCAATACTCCAGCCTATCGCCGGGAGCATTACGGGGTATTCATCTCGGATGCGGGTCTGGATCCAATGGATTTCGAACTGTTGTTTGAGGAGACATTTACTGAAGACACACCGCGGCTGACACCACTTTTACGTAGCATTGACATTTCAGCCTACCAGGGCAGGTCCGTATTTATTGCCATCAGGCATTATAACGTGACCGACAAGGACCGCATGTTCCTGGATAAGATTGAGGTTTTCAAAACTGAATAATGCCTTTTATGCAAAAAAGCCAGTTTGCGGGCTGGCTTTTTTTTATTTTCGCATAACCAAAATATTGATCAGATATGAAAGCATTTCATTTTTTAATTGTGGCATTATTTTTCCTCACTGCCTGCCAGACCGGCCCGGCAGAGGAGCAGCAGCCCGGTATTACAGCCGAAGGCAGCTTATTTATCATTGGAGGAGGCAGCCGCCCCGACGCCATGGTTCAGCGTATGATTACCGAAGCAGGAGTTGACAGAGAAGGGTATGTGGTGATTTTGCCCATGTCGAGCTCAGAGCCCGATTCGGCCATTATTTGGTCGGGCGCGCAATTTCTTAAACAGGGCCTTGCAAATGTCATTGGTTTTAATTTCCCAGCAGGAGAAGAGCCCAAAGAAATCTGGATTGACTCGCTGCGAAATGCAAGGCTGATTTACATTAGCGGAGGCGATCAGAACCGTTTCATGACAATAGTGAAGGACACCCCTATTATGGAGGCCATTTTAAAGGCTTATGAGAATGGGGCCATGATAGCCGGCACCAGCGCAGGGGCCGCCGTAATGAGCGAAAAAATGATTACTGGAAACGAGCTGAAATACCCTGATTATCAATCAACCTTCCGAACCATTGAGGCCGAAAATATTGAGCTGGCACAAGGGCTGGGCCTGATCAACACGGCCATTATCGACCAGCATTTTGTATGGCGCAGCCGCCATAACCGCCTGCTTACTGCAGTAATTGAACATCCGGCCCTGGTCGGAATCGGAATCGACGAGTCAACCGCCATCCTGGTAAAGGGAGATTCGGCAGAAGTGGTGGGCGTTTCGCAGGTTATCGTTTACAGAAATCCGAACCAAAGTACCCGCAACCTTGGAGGAAAACTGGGAGCTGAAGCACTTGAGGTTGATGTGCTGCTGCCCGGCGACAAATTCAGGATAAGATAAAACTATAGCGCCATGCTTAAGAAAGTGCCCCATACCTACGTGATTGTGTTTGGCATTATCATTTTTGCCGCGGCCCTTACCTGGTTTATCCCACCCGGAAAATACATTGAAAGAATCGTGGAGCGGGACGGTGTGGAAAAAAAGGAGATAGTTTTCTTTTATGAAAAAGACCTGCCCGCCGAATTCCAGCCCGAAAAGCCTAGCCAGCCACAGACCTGGCAGGTTTTCTCGGCCCTTTTCAATGGCTTTGTGAAGCAATCGGGCATTATCATTTTCATTCTGATGATTGGCGGAGCCTTCTGGATCATGAACAAAACAAGGGCTATCGACGTGGGCATCTTTGCCTTTCTGAGGTTTACCCGTCTGCTCGAAACCCGCAACATTATGCACCGCAATGTGGTGGATAACGTGATCATCGTGCTTATAATGGTCATGTTCAGTCTTTTCGGGGCCATTTTTGGTATGAGTGAAGAAACCATCGCCTTTGTAATAATCCTTATTCCGCTGGCCATTTCCATGGGATACGACTCCATTACCGGGGTTTGCATGGTATACATTGCAGCCCACCTGGGCTTTGCTGGCGCCATTCTCAACCCCTTTACAATTGGCATTGCACAGGGTATTGCCGAGATTCCGCTCTTTTCGGGCCTGGGCTACAGAATTTTTTCTTGGATAGTGATCAACATTGTGGGCATTTTCTTTGTGCTGCGCTATGTGGCAAAGATTCGCAAAGATCCTTCCCGCTCCATTATGTACCAGGAAGACGCCTACTGGCGCAGCCGCGATGCAGGCCACATGGAAAGCATCGAATATTTTACTCCCCGGATGGCTTGGGTGGTATATGCTCTGATTCTGACCGCCTTTGTTGTGTTTTCCGTGCTTTACCCGGTCACGAAACTTCAGATCGGCAACACCCAGGTAACTATGGTAATCAACCCGGTGCTTACGACCATTTTTGCCCTGCTTGGTTTCTTATCACTGCGCAAATCGGTGCATTATTTCATTTTGCTGCTGCTAGGCTACACCATCATTTACCTCATTGTGGGTGTGATGGGCTATGGCTGGTACATTATGGAAATTGCCACCCTGTTTTTGGTGATGGGCATTGCCTCGGGCATGGCCTTTAACCGCTCGGCCGACCATATTGCAAAAGAATTTCTGGAAGGGGTGAAAGACATCCTCTCAGCCGCCATCATTGTGGGTCTGGCCAGGGGCATCATCGTTATTCTGGAGGACGGCGGCATTGTCGACTCTATCCTTTACGGGATGTCAAAGGCCATGGGCAATTTTGGCGATATTGCCTCCATCGGGGTAATGTATGTGATTCAGACCATCATCAACATCGTAATTCCATCCGGTTCGGCCAAAGCCGCCATCACCATGCCCATAATGGCGCCCTTCAGCGACCTGATAGGCATATCGCGTCAGGCCACGGTTATGGCTTTTCAGTTTGGCGATGGCTTTACCAATATGATTACTCCCACCTCTGGGGTGCTGATTGCAGTATTGGGGGTTGCCCGCATCCCCTACGATAAATGGGTGCGCTGGGTGTGGCCGCTTATTGTTACAATGATCATCCTGGGCTTTTTGTTGCTCATTCCAACCGTAACCATGCAATTAGGCGGTTTCTGATGGTTTATTCTATTTCAATGACCAAATAGCGTGAAGCACTCCAGAACTTGGCCGGATCTGAAATAACCAAATAGGTTACGTCATCTTCAACCCTGTACTCCCAGGTGCCTTCGGGGTGGGCGGTTATAAAAATGGGTTCACGACCTACCAAGGTGATTTCGCGGGTTTGTGTAATGTCGATACGGGTAAAATTGGAATGGTCGAAATCAGAGCGTAACTTGTTGGTTCGGCCTATGCCCAAAAACCCGCCTTCACGCGTGATGATGCCCCAATCGCGCAATTCGCGGCGCGAACCAATAGTGTAATAGGCCGTATTCATCTCCGAAATTTGTTCTTCAATGATCTGCCCACGCTGCCGGGCAATTTCCTGGAGGGTGTCGACCGCGGCTGCGAGGTAATCCACCCGAAGGTTCATGCGGCCAAGTTCTTCACGCAGCCCTTCGATCTCCACTTCCTTTTCAAGGATCTGCTCATTGAGCCGGGCAACCATCTTTTCAAACTCGGCCACTTTCACATTCGAATTGCGAATGTCGCGGTTGAGGCGGTTGATCAACTGGCGGTTCTTCTCCATTAGCTCCCCAATCAGGCGAATGTCTTCATTGATCTGCTCCATTTTATCGGTGCGACCTTCCAGATCGTTCTGTGTGCCCTGCGAAATAATATTTTCCCTTTCTTTGATAAGGGAAAGGTTTTCCTCAATCTGGTTCAGGGCACCAAAAAACTCATTAAAAGTGCCTTCATTGGAGCTAATTTGCTCCTTGAGTTCCAGATTCTCCTGCTGCAAACGCTCAACTTCTTCCTGGTTGTTCTGGCCACAGGAGGCAAAAAGCGCCGCAAAAACAGCCAGGGTTATGATCTTCTTCATAGGTTAAATTTTTTTGAAAAAAGCCCTTAGGGCAAAAGTGAAAATAAATAATGGAACTTAAGCCTGCAGCATCGGGTTTAACTTTCATTGTTCAAAAACCATACTGCTGCATAATCATCTGATTTAAGGATAATAAGATGATTTTTCGCAAAATTACCACCAAAATCTTTACTATTTGCAAAACCTTAAAAAAAGCATGAAAAACGAACCTTTTCAGTAGAACCGGGAGAAATGGGTTGGGGTTTTTTCAAAGACAATGGGACATGCTTTCCCACATACGCTGTGCGGTCAAGTCCCACGAGAATTTCTGGCGAACCAGGCGACCGTTTTCTATAAGGCCTAGGCGAATCGATTGGTCATTTACCACCTTTTGCATGGCTTGCGAAATGGCATTGACCGAATGGGGATCAACGAGGAGGGCAGCCTTGCCAGCCACCTCTGGCATGCTGGTTACATTGGATGAAATAACCGGCACATCGCATTTCATGGCTTCGATGATGGGTATGCCAAACCCCTCAAAAAACGACACAAGCAACAAGGCGCTAGCCGAAGCCACCACCCGGCTCAGCTGATCGTTGTATAAACGACCGGTAAAAACCACGTCTTCCTTATGATTCATTGAATCGAGCACTTTTTGCAGGCCATTGGTGCCAAACATGTGCTCTCCTACAATCATCAGCTTGTGGTTGCGGCTGTCGGTAGCTTTAAATGCTTCGAAAGCCAGCAGCATATTGTCGATGTTTTTTCGCTTATGAAGAGAACCTACATACAAGAAATAGGGATTTCCACCGGTATAGAGCTGCCGGGTTTCACGGGCAACGTCTTCGCTTACCGGCATAAACGTTTCATTTACCCCATTATAAACCACGTCAACCTGGGCTGCGGGATAGTTAAATGTTTTTACAATATCGGACTTTGAATACTCTGAAACCGTGGCTATGCGATGCGCCTTCTCGGCAAACTTTGGGAATCGCCACCGGTAATACTTGCTGCTGAGGAAAGGCAGATACCCGGGGTTGTGCATAAAATTCAGGTCGTGAAAAACCGGTATCTGACAACCCTTCCACGAAAGTGACAACAGCCCGTCAGGCGAAACAAAAAGGGCCGGATCGATTTTCTTTAAGTAGGCGGGCAAGGCCTTTTCGAAAAAAAGATAATAAAGCACCGGATGACGCGCCTGCGGAAAAAGCACAACGGGTTTAATGTTGTCGGCAAAAACAAATTGCTCATCAAATGTGCGGTCAAAAATAAAATGAAACTCCACCTCGGGATGAGCTAGAGCGATACGCTTGAAAGTCTGGTAGGTAAACCAGCCAATCCCTTCGAGCCTCCCGGGCAAAAGCAACCTGGTATTTATGGCAATCTTTAAACTCAAAACTCCGAATTTCTGAAAAACCCGCTTCTGCGCGCCCTGAGGCACTGTTTTGCGGCATATTGAAAATTTGCCTCAAAAATAGCGCTAACTTTGTTTGAAACAAAAAAATATTTTCAATTTCCTTCTATTTATGAAGCCCTTGGCACATTTAGCAATTACCCATTTATTTGTTAATTTTGGAGTAAGAAATTAAACTGGTTTTTTTACATAAAGCACTTAAACATGTCAGCAAATTTAATGAAGCATATTGAACCGGGGGTAATAACCGGTCGCGACGTACAGGAAATTTTCCGCATTGCCAAGGAGCATAATTTTGCCCTTCCGGCCGTAAATGTGATTGGCACCAACTCAGTAAATGCCGTGCTGGAAGTGGCACGCGATGTTAACTCTCCGGTCATTATCCAGTTTTCGAATGGCGGCGCCCACTTTTATGCCGGCAAGACCCTTTCGAACGAGAACCAGCGTGCCGCCATTGCAGGCGCCATTTCAGGTGCCAGGCACATAGAGCTTATGGCTAAGGAGTATGGGGTTAGGGTTATTTTGCATACCGACCACGCAGCAAAAAAGCTGCTGCCCTGGATTGATGGACTGCTCGATGCCAGTGAAGCAAACTTCAAGGCATTCGGAAAGCCCTTGTTTAGCTCCCACATGCTAGACCTCTCGGAAGACACGCTGGAAGAAAACATAGAAATAAGCCAGCACTACCTGAAAAGAATGAAGAAAATGGGCATGACCCTGGAAGTGGAGCTCGGCGTTACGGGCGGAGAAGAAGACGGGGTTGACAATACCGGCATTGAAAGCTCAAAACTTTATACCCAGCCCGAAGAAGTGGCCAAAATGTATAAGGCCCTGCTGGAAGTTTCAGACCAGTTTACCATTGCCGCATCGTTTGGTAACGTTCACGGTGTTTACAAGCCCGGCAACGTGAAGCTTGAGCCCGTTATTCTGAAAAAATCGCAGGAATACCTGCAAAAGCATTTTAATACCAGCGAAAAGGAAGTAAGCTTTGTTTTCCACGGAGGAAGTGGCTCGACCCGCGAAGAAATCCGCGAAGCCATCGGTTACGGTGTGGTTAAAATGAATATCGACACCGACACCCAATGGGCTTACTGGGAAGGCATTAAGAACTACTACAAGAAAAATGAGGGTTACCTGCAGGGCCAGATAGGCAATCCCGAAGGCGATGACAAACCCAACAAGAAGTTTTATGACCCACGGGCATGGCTACGCAAAGGCGAAGAAACCATGCGTGACCGCCTGAAACTGGCCTACGAAGACCTGAACTCGCTGAACCGAAACTAAAAGTTTTCTCCGAAAGGGGACAAAGAGAAGTTAGTCAAAGCCAGGGTAATTGATAATGTCAACCACAATGTAGGCAGCCTCATAATCCCTGGCTATTTTTTCAAGAAAACGGCGGGCATCAAGGCGAGTGCGAAAGTCGCCTACCCTCAGTTTGAAGTCGGGAGCATCGTACACAACATAGGATGCTACCCCGGGGTACTTAGCGTCAAAGTCTGCCTTGCGGCGTTGGGTACGCAACTTCGACTGGTTGCCTGAGTCGCTGTAAACCTGAACCCGGAAGCCGTTGATGCCACGCTCACGCGAGACCACTTCTTTGTGGGCACGCATTAGCTGCTCAATCTGCGGATCCTGCCGCACACTAACTTCAAGACTGGTGGTGTCGGCCGGAGCATAAAGGCCAGCCTGGGCATAAGTTGTTACCATCAGCAACAATAGCGATATGAAGGGAATTATTCTCATAAGAGATGCATTTCTTTTGTAAAAATACAAAATTTAGCATTTATCAAAATAAATGCCAGAAAAGCCACTTGCTAAAATTTCTTAATAGGCCCTGGCAAACACAACCCTGCAGGACGATGGCTTGCCCGAATATATGCATTTACCCTCTTCTTTCTGAGCGTCGAGAGGTATTAGGCGAATGGTAGCCTTGGTTTCTTCCTTGATCTTTTGTTCGGTTTCGGCTGTACCATCCCAATGTGCCTGTATAAAACCGCCCTTATTGTCGAGAATATCTACAAATTCTTCCCAAGTGTCGGCTTTGTAGGTACTTTGATCGCGGAAAGCAAGCGCCTTCTGGTAAAGGTTGCTTTGAATGGCTTCGAGCAAATGTTCAACCTTATTCTCAATATCAGCCATCTGGTAGATTTCTTTCTCGAGGGTATCACGCCTAGCAACCTCCACAGTTCCATTCTCCACATCGCGCGGGCCAATGGCTATTCGCACGGGCACGCCTTTGAATTCGTACTCGTTAAACTTCCAGCCGGGCTTATAAGTGTCGCGGTCATCCAGTTTTACTGAAATGCCTTTCTTTTCGAGCTGCTCCTTGATTTCGCGGGCCTTCTCAACTACCATGTTTTGCTGCTCCTCATTTTTGTAGATAGGCACAATGGCAACCTGAATTGGAGCCAGCTTGGGCGGGACAACCAGCCCATGGTCGTCGGAGTGAGCCATAATTAGTGCCCCCACCAGCCTGGTGGAAACGCCCCAAGAAGTGGCCCATACATATTCAAGTTTTCCTTCGGGACTGGCAAATTTTACATCGAAAGCTTTGGCAAAGTTTTGTCCAAGGAAATGCGATGTGCCGGCCTGCAAGGCCTTGCCATCCTGCATGAGGGCCTCAATACAATAAGTTTCTACCGCGCCAGCAAAGCGCTCATTTACCGACTTGGTTCCTTTAAGCACCGGGATAGCCATAAAGTTTTCCGCAAAATCGGCATAAACATCAAGCATGCGTTCGGTTTCTTCAATGGCTTCCTGCTTGGTAGCATGAGCGGTATGCCCCTCCTGCCATAGAAACTCGGCGGTGCGCAGAAACATGCGGGTGCGCATTTCCCAGCGAACCACATTGGCCCACTGGTTTAAAAGAATGGGAAGGTCGCGGTATGACTGCACCCAGTTGCGGTAGGTATCCCATATAATGGTTTCGGAAGTGGGCCTGATGATCAACTCTTCTTCCAGTTTAGCATCTTCATCAACTATGATACCATTGCCATTGGGGTCGTTTTTTAAGCGATAATGAGTTACCACGGCACATTCTTTGGCGAAACCTTCAACGTGTGCAGCTTCCTTACTAAAAAATGACTTTGGTATGAAGATTGGAAAGTAAGCGTTGGAGTGCCCGGTATCCTTGAACATCTTATCGAGCGCCGCCTGCATTTTTTCCCAAATGGCATAGCCATATGGTTTAATCACCATGCAGCCCCTAACGGCTGAGTTCTCGGCCAGTCCTGCCCGCTGAACAATGTCGTTGTACCATTTGGAATAATTCTCTTCGCGTGTTGAAAAATCTTTTGCCATGAAATCTTTTGGTATAATATTTGCAATTATTCTGTTGAATAAACCCGGCAAATTTAAGAAAAAACCACGATAATTGACTTAACTTCTTAACTTTGTCAATAACCACAAGCAAGGAGGAAACAGTTATGAAAGCAATTTTTAAAATTCTAATCGTCATGTCAGTAGTGCTGGCAGGTTGCTCATCAACCTATTACGCCTCTCAGACTTATGACGATATTTATTACATCCCGAGGGATGCCAGTGCGACTGCCACTACGCAGCAAGCCACCCCGGTAGATGTAACCGAACAAAGTGATTATTACCCTGAGACTAGCAATCAGTATTACGACAAACGGAGCGAAGGCAACGTTCATCAGGATGAATATTACGAGTATGCCCCTTCGGCTTCTGAAACCTATTACGATTCAGATGGTAACACTTACGTAAACAATTACCAATACGACGGGTATTACGATTATTCCTACTCGGCCCGTATTCGCAGGTTTCACCGTCCGGCTTCCCACTGGTCGTATTACGACCCCTACTACACCAATATGTACTGGTACACCTACGACCCCTTCTATTATGGTGTGAGCATTTACATGGGTTATGGCTCGATGGGCTTTTATTACCCGGGGTACATGATGTACAATCCTGGCTTTTACTGGTACTCACATTATTCGCCCTTCTATTCGTGGAGTTCTCCGTGGGGCTGGAATAGCTGGAACCGCTGGAATTACTGGGGTTTTGGCCACGGATACTACAGCCCATGGGGTTACAGTTACTGGTCAGGCTACCACGCCGGTTATTATTCTGGGTTTTACCATGGATACTACAGCAACCCTTATCAGTATCAGTATTACTACAACAGCCTTGACCGCAGCAACTATTACTATGGTCACCGCGATGCCAGTGGCGGTGCAGTTGCAGGCGGCACAGGCCGCGGAGAAGGCCGCCCGGCCTCTTTTGCCGAACGCTTTGAATCAAACCGCGACATAACCCGCACGCGTGGCACCCAAAACACCGACGACTTGCGCATGGAGGCCCGTCCAGAAAGGACTGAAAGTGCCCGTCCGGCCGGAGCCGCTGAAATAAGCCGCACGCCCTCTGTTGTTGAGCCAGCAAGAGATGCACGCGAAACCACTGCTCCTGCTGTGCGTCCCGAAAGACAAACTCCGACGGAGCGTCCAACAGAAGCCCGTCCGACCCAGCCTCAGGAGCGTCCTGCCGTTCGCCCGACTCCACAGCAGTCGCAGCCGCAACAGGCCCGTCCAACGCAGCAAACCCGTCCAACGGAGCAGCAGCAAACCCGTCCGGTGCAGCAGCAGCCTACCCGTACCCCGGAAGCCAGGCCACAGGCTCAGCCCGAAACCAGGCCTGCACCTGCCACCACGCAACCTGCCAGACCAACGCAGCCGCAGCGCACACCTTCCGACTACCAGGCTCCTTCGCGCAGCGAATACCAGCGCGACCAAATGCAGCGTTACGAAAGGCCCCAGCAGGCACCGGCAGGCAGCCAGCGCCAGGAAAACGATCCCAACTTCAACCGTCCGCGTACCTATACTTCGCCCAGCTATCAGCAGCCCAAAACTAACCAGGAATATAGCAGCCCGCAGTCGGGAAGGACACCTGCCACAGCAAGTCCCCAGCGCCAGCCACAGCAGCAGCCGACAAGGCCTTCGCCTCAACAGGTAAGGCCGCAAGCCAGGCCACAAAACCAACCGGCTCCCACACAACGAACTCAGCCCACAAGGCAAGAAAGAGGCCAGCCCTCCTATTCGCCTCCCGCACGCCAGCAGGCGCCGGCACGCACCGCTCCCGCACAAAGTTCACCCTCAAGAAACGTGAGCACGCCTTCAAGAAGCTCAGGTGGCAGCAGTTCTCCTGCAGTATCTTCTCCCTCCAGAAGCTCAGGTGGCAGTAGCGCCCCCGCAAGGAGCTCAGGTGGAGGATCATCTGAACGCAGTAGTAGCGGTGGTCGTCAACGCTAACGCATGCTGAATTAAATTTTCTCCTTGAATTAAATTACCTCCCGGCTAATTTTTGAAACCGTTTGGGCCGGGAGGTTTTTCAATCCCCTACCTAAAAATCTATACCATGAAAAGAATTGCTTTGGCCATAACAATCCTGTTAACTATCAGTTCTCAGGCATTCTCCCAAAACGAAAACGATGCCTTCAGGTATTCATTTATGAAACCTGGCGGAACAGCTCGCTTCACCAGTATGGGCGGAGCCTTTGGTGCCCTTGGCGGCGATTTTTCTAGCCTGAGCATAAACCCGGCAGGTCTGGGCGTTTTCCGCAGTTCCGAAATCACCCTCACCCCTACTGTTGATTACAGCTTGGTGGAGTCGGCCTATTATGGCACCACTATGGATGACATGAAATACAATTTTAACCTCAACAACCTGGGTGTGGTGTTCGCAATTCCCATTTCCAATCCCCTTGATCAGCCCGGCTGGAAGTCGGTTAATTTTGGCTTCGGCATAAACCGCCACAATAATTTCAATCAGCGCTGGATCGCCGAAGGCTTCAATCCCGAAAGTTCGCTCATGACCGATTTTCGCGATCAGGCCAACCGCGAAGGCAGTGTTCCGAACCTAGACGACTTTTCGACCGGCCTGGCCTGGGATACTTGGCTGCTCTACCAGGAAAACGGGCAGTTTATGGTTGACATGCCTAACGGAAAAGTGCTGCAGAGGCAAGAAACAAGCACTTCAGGATCCATTCGCGAATTTGTCCTTTCGATGGGTGCCAATTACAACGACCGCCTGTTTCTCGGAGCAACGGTAGGTTTGCCTTCGGTTCGTTACGAGGAGTCTTCCATTTTTGTGGAAACCGATCGCGACAACGAGAGCAGCGTTTTTAACTCCCTCACCTACACCAACAAATTCAACACCTCTGGTACAGGAGTAAATCTAAAGGTTGGCGCCATTTACCGTCTTTCCGACATCGTTCGCATTGGCGCAGCCTTGCATACTCCTACCTTCTACAAACTCGAGGATGAGTATTCCGCTACCATGCGCTCGTCGTTAAACCTTGAAGAATATGAAAACTATTCTTCCTCCCCCAACGGCTGGTTTAAATATGAACTGAATACCCCCATGAAAGCCATCGGTAGCCTTGGCTTGGTATTCGGCACAACCGGACTCATTAGCTTCGACTACGAATATGTGGACTACACACGCATGCGCCTGCGTAGCGACGATTATATGTTCTCGGCTGAGAACAGTGTTATTCGCGACAACTTTACCGCCCAGCACAACTTCAGGATGGGTGGAGAAGTAAGACTGGAGCCTCTGGTTATAAGAGGTGGGTATGCCTTTTACTCAAGCCCTTACAAAACGGGTGTTAACGACGGGCAGCAGTCAGTGGTTTCTGCCGGTATAGGCATACGCGAGCGCCATTACTTTGTTGATTTCGGCTATTCGCTTGCCTTATTCAATGAAGACTACTACCTCTACAGCGCGCAACTAGTCAGACCTGTTGAAAACAATTATTCTTTGAGCAGATTTATGCTCACCCTGGGTTTCAGATTTTAAAACCCAGACTGGAAAAGACACAAAAAAACGGGGCTTTCGGCCCCGTTTTTTTGTGGATCAATGTTGTTTACGATAGCGGTTCAACTGAACTCACAATGTCGCTGTCAACCAGAATTCGGCCACAATATTCGCACACAATAATTTTCTTGTGCAGGCGGATATCGAGCTGGCGCTGGGGCGGGATTTTGTTGAAACAGCCCCCGCATGCGTCGCGTTCAACCGGCACTACTGCCAGGCCGTTGCGGGCATTCTCGCGGATGCGCTGGTAGGCGGTAAGCAAGCGTCCTTCGATGGCTACTTTTTGTTTATCCGAGCTTTCGGCTAGCAGTTCTTCCTCCTTGCGGGTTTCGGCTACGATATCGTCCAGCTCATTCTTCTTGGCCTCCAGGTCGCCACGACGCTCTTCGAGTTCGGCATCAACCTGCTTTACTGTCTCTTCCTTCAGCTCCATAGCAGCTGCAAATTCACGAATTTTCTTTTCGGAAAGCTGCGCTTCAAGGGTCTGAAATTCAATCTCTTTAGAAAGGGAGTCGTATTCGCGGTTATTGCGAACATTCATTTGCTGCCCTTCGTATTTCTTGATAAGATCCTGGCTTTCACTGATTGAAACTTTCTTGCCTGTTATTTCGGCTTCAAGGTCTTTAAGGTCCTGACGAAACTTTTCAATACGGGTTTCCAGACCTTCGATCTCGTCTTCAAGGTCCTGCACTTCGAGGGGCAATTCCCCTCTGATGGCGCGGATCTTGTCGATCTGAGTGTCGATGGCTTGCAGGGTGAATAGTGCGGTAAGTTTTTTCTTTACCGTAAGTTCAACACTTTCTTCACTTGCCGACTCGGGAACAGCCACCGGCGAGCCTTCGGTGCCGGTACTTGGGTTGATTTGCCTGGGAACTTCCTCTTCGGTTTTTGAACTTTTAGCCATGGAATTTGGGGATCTGTTTTGTTAAAATGTATGCGTTAAAAATAATTTACAGGGTTGGTGTTTACCCCTGAAATTAGGAGTGCAAATTTACTAAAATTTTTATTAACAATGTCATACAATAATTCTTTGGTAAACTGCTCTGTTTCATAGTGCCCCGCATCTGCAATCAGAATGTTGCCTTCTGCTTCGAAAAACTGATGGTATTTCAGGTCGCCGGTTACGAAGGCCTGAGCACCTGCCTTCAGGGCGTCGCCCAGCAAAAAGCCACCGGCACCACCACAAAAGGCCACTTTCTTTATGGCTTGCCCTGTAAAGGCCGTATGCCTCAAGCAGGGGGTTTTCAGCTTTTTCTTCAGCATTTCAAGAAAATCATTTTCTGAAAGGGGTATTTCGAACTCGCCCACCATGCCTGAGCCGGTTTTCTCAAAAATATTTTCGAGGGGGTAAATATCGTATGCCACTTCCTCATAAGGGTGGCTTTTTATCAAGGCATTCACTACTTTTCGCTCCAGATAAGCCGGCAAAATGGTTTCAATTCTCACCTCCGGCTCAAAATGCAGCTCCTTTTTTCGGCCAACGTATGGATTGGCCTCCTGTCCGGCCCGGAAGGTGCCTTTACCCTCGAGGTTGAAACTGCAGCAATCGTAATCGCCAATATGACCTGCACCTGCTTCAAAAATGGCGTCTCTCACCTGGTCGGCATGCGATAGCGGACAAAAAGTGACCAGCTTTCGCAACTGTCCTTTCTGCGGCTGCAATATTCTGAGGTTTTTCAGGCCCATAACCTGACCCAGCCGGTGGTTTACGCCGAGTTCAACATTATCGAGGTTGGTATGCATAGACACTATGGCGATGTCGTGCTTTATTGCCTCAATAATTACTTTTTCGGTTGAATGCGAACCGGTAATTTTTTTGAGCCCTTTAAAAATAAGCGGATGATGCGAAATGATAAGGTCGCAGCCTTTTGAAATGGCCTCGCTCACCACCGAAGGCGTTACGTCGAGGCAAATCAGGCCATTGGCAACCTCCTTTTCGGGCGAACCGACCTGCAATCCGCTGTTATCGTAGGATTCTTGCAAAGCATCGGGAGCCACATGCTCAAAATATTCGAGAAGTTCCTTAAGAATCATGGCTTTGAAATAAAGTTTCTCCTCAAAGGTAAAAAATGTTAACTGAAATGCGCTTCCTGAAAAGACCCATGAAAGAAAAATCACTATAAATGTAGATTGGTTGTAAATATTTCTTACCTCAATGCCATAATAGCTTCTGCAAATTTTTTATGTAACCTGAAAGGAGAACCTGCGTATATAATTAATAACAAGGCGGTTATGATTGAAGCTAAACAAACATCTTTATTTTTCTGAGGCATGTCCCCTTTCGGCTTATTGCTATTGCCATTTTGCTTGATTTACGGATTCATTACATGGATTCGCAACAAGCTTTTTGACTGGGGACTTCTGCACTCAAAGAGTTACAGCATTCCTGTCATCAGCCTGGGCAACCTCAGCACAGGTGGCACAGGAAAAACCCCACATGTTGAATACCTGGTAAGATATCTCAGGGATAAGTACAATATTGCTGTTCTCAGCCGCGGTTATAAAAGAAAGACCAGGGGATTTCTGATTGCACGCCCGAACAATAGTGCTTTGGAAATAGGTGATGAGCCCCTTCAGATTTGCAAAAAGTTTCCTGATATTATAGTGGCTGTGCACGAGCGCCGCAGGAAGGGCATAAAAAAAATTATGGAAATGCATCCTGAGGTGAACCTGATCATTCTAGACGATGCTTATCAGCACCGTTTTGTGAAGCCGGGCCTCAACCTGCTGCTGACAGAATACTACAAGCCCTTTTTTAACAATTTTTTATTGCCATGCGGTAACCTGCGCGAGGCTAAAATCGGGGCAAAAAGGGCACACGCATTGATTGTGAGCAAGACACCACCAGTTTTTTCACCCCTCGACCGAAGTTATTTTCTGAAAAAACTGGAGAAATACAAACTTGAAAAGGTATTCTTTTCCACAGTGGAATACGGCCCGTGGGTGCCTCTTTTCCCAGACTGCCAAAAGGAACCTAAAGGGTACAAGACCATATTTTTGTATTCTGGCATTGCGAACACTTCGGCCATTGAGGAGCATTTGAAAAGAAACTGCCAGGACCTGATCGTGAGAAAGTTTCCTGACCATTATCAGTTTTCAGCCAACGATCTTGATAAATTAAGGCAGGAATACAAAGACACTTATGGCGGCTCCAAAGCCATTGTGGTTACCGAAAAGGATGCCATGCGCCTGCGGCAAAAAGAGTTGCAAAACAAGCTCAAAGGCCTCCCGGTGTTTTACATTCCAATAAAAGTGGTCTTCCACAATGGCGACCAGGAAGGGTTCGAAAAGCTGGTTGATGGTTTTCTGGCGGCTTACAAGCTTTTTGGCCACACCAAATAAAAAGCGAGCCCGGAAAACCCGGGCTCGCTTTTTACAATCCATTCACTGGTTTTGACTAAAAGGGCAGATCGTCCTCTACCGTTGGCACATCGCCGGTATTTGGCGGCTCTGAACTAGTTTTTGCGCCAGAATCCTGGCCATCGGGACGGGGCCCCACAAAAGTCATATTCTCGGCAAAGATCTCAGTAATATAGCGTTTCACGCCTTCCTTGTCATCGTATTGCCGGGTTTTAATACGGCCCTCAATGAATACTTTGCTGCCCTTGGAAAGATATTTTTCGGCCAGTTCAGCTTGTTTGCCCCAAAGAACAACGTTATGCCATTCAGTTTCTTCCACTGGATTACCATCTTTAGATTTGTAAAAGCGATTGGTTGCCAGGGCCAAGGTTGCTACTTTGTTCCCTCCTTCAAAGGAACGTACTTCAGGATCCTTCCCTAAATTTCCCATTAAAAGGACTTTGTTCAAACCTGCCATAACTTCTCTTTTTTGGTTAATAATTTGGTTGATTAGTTTTTTTGCATTCTGGAATTTGCAATTTAAAAAGTTTTTTTAAATTTTCCAAATATTTTACACAAGATTATCGAAAAAAAGGATGAGATTAACTCTTTTTGATCTTTGCATATTATTATATTATTATATTTTTTGCAGGAAGGAAAGGGTCAGCCTCGATTTTGGCATTTTTTCAAACTTTTGGTGATCGACCATTTGGAAAAAGCGGGTAAAAGCAACCGCTTTTTCGGGCCTAATCTTTATCTGAAAGAAACGGGCGTGAATATTCTGATGGGTTAGCAAATGGCGAAAAAACAAAGGTGAGCTTGTCATCACGAAATCGTGGCTGCCGGCAAACCATTCTTTCCACTCAGGCAGATTACCAACGGCCTCAGGCTTTAGCTCACCGCTAGTTTCGATCAGGGGAAGTTCGTAAAGGCTTTTCCAGATATCATTGTCGTTGCGCTGATTGACAAAAAACAGGCGACGGCCATCCAGGTTCTCGAAAAATATGTAGAAATAGTTAAAATGCCTGATGCGTGAAGCTTTGCGTGGTTTTTTTACAGGAAATTTTTCAACCTGCTGGTGTAAAAAGGCCAGGCATTCGCGGTTAAAGAGGCATTCGCTGCAAAGGGGTGCGGCTGGTTTGCACACGGTGGCGCCAAAGTCCATCATGGCCTGGTTAAAGGCACCCGGATCTTTTTGGTCGATCAGTTCGGAAGCCACTTCATCAAACACCTTTTTCCCACGGCCGGCATCAATCTTTTCATCAATGGCAAAAAGCCTTGCAAGCACCCTGTACACATTTCCGTCGAGGGCGGCCACCGGCTCATTGAAGGCAATAGAACTTATGGCAGCGGCGGTGTAAGGGCCCACACCCTTAACCTTTAGCCATTCCTGATAACTTTCAGGAAGTTTCCCGTTTCGCTGCTCCATGATGTCGCGAGCCGCCTGGTGCAAATTGCGGGCCCGGGAGTAATAGCCCAGCCCCTGCCAGAGCCTGAGCACTTCGTCGAGAGGCGCAGCTGCCAGGGAGGCCACACTAGGAAAGGCTTCCGTAAACCGGAAAAAATATGCCATACCTTGATCTACACGGGTTTGCTGAAGCAGGATCTCGGTAATCCATACAATATAGGGGTCCCTTGTTTGCCGCCAGGGAAGCGCGCGCCCATTTTGGGCATACCATTGTAAAAGACGGGAAGAAAATTCCATGGAATGAAGGCAAGCCTTTTTGTTAAATGTTAAAAATCACTTAATTGATGATGGTAAAAATAAATAATTTGTTTTCTGATAATGATAAAAAACTTATCTTTGCAACCCGATTAAAACAAAAACTTCGTAAAATTCTAATAACCAAAAAGTAATAGCAATGACAAAAGCTGAAATTGTTACCGAAATTGCCAATAAAACAGGAATTGAAAAAGTTGCGGTACAAGCAACCATCGAGGCTTTCATGGCCACCGTGAAAAATTCGCTGGTAAAAGGAGAAAACGTTTATTTAAGAGGATTTGGTAGCTTTATTATTAAAGAAAGAGCAGAAAAGACCGGCCGTAATATTTCGAGGAATACTACCATTATTATTCCCGCTCACAGTATCCCGTCTTTCAAGCCTGCCAAAGAATTCGTAAACGAAGTTAAAGAATCGGTAGTTGTTGTTAAATAACAATTATGTTCTTAACCCTGCCGGATTTTCGGTCAGGAAAATTTATTAACAAGGAGACCCATTATGCCAAGCGGAAAAAAGAGAAAAAGACATAAGATGGCAACCCATAAGCGTAAGAAGCGCCTGAGAAAAAACAGGCACAAGAAGAAGTAATACGCTTTTGGACAACAGTTGCTGATCTTTTTACCTGTAAATAAAATTACATAATACCTGCGCGGTATTATGTAATTTTATTTAAAAGAATCGGATTTTCCGGTTATGCTTCCTTCCTCATTCATTGATTTTCCATTGAATGAAAAAACATCATAAAGTATCCCTAAAGTGAACAAAGACTTAATTATTGACTCCAACGCTTCGGAAGTTGTTATGGCTCTGCAGGAGGAAAAGCTCCTGGTTGAGTTGCACAAAGAGCGCAAGAATAACAGCTTTTCGGTTGGCGACATTTACCTTGGGAAGGTCAAGAAGATCATTTCGGGGCTCAATGCCGCCTTTGTAGACGTGGGATACGAAAAGGATGCCTTTTTACATTACCTCGACCTGGGCAGCCAGGTCAACTCGCTGAACAAATACACCAAGCTTGCCATTGCCGGAAAAACCCGGGTGCTTCCCATGGAAAACTTCATTCTCGAAAAAGAGATCGAGAAAACCGGGAAGATCACCAGCGTGCTTACGACCAATCAGCCGGTGCTTGTTCAGATTGCAAAAGAACCCATTTCGACCAAGGGGCCGCGCATTACCAGCGAAATTTCGCTTGCCGGTCGCTATCTTGTGCTGGTACCTTTCTCCGACCGCATCTCCGTGTCGCAGAAAATACAAAGCAACGATGAAAAGAATCGCCTGAAAAGGCTGGTGCAGAGCATCAAACCCAAAAATTTTGGTGTAATTATCAGGACCAATTCTGAAGGCAAAATGGTGGCCGATCTGGATGCTGACCTCAATAACCTTGTTTCGAGGTGGTACAGCATTGCAGAGAAACTGTCGGCAGCCAAGCCCCCGCGCATTATCCTGGGCGAGCTCAACCGCTCCTCTGCCATGCTGCGCGATCTGCTCAACGAGTCGTTCAACAACATTCACGTAAACGACCCGCTGATGTTTGAAGAGCTCAGGGATTATATCAAAACCATTGCTCCCGAAAAGATCGATATTCTGAAACTTTACAAGGGCAAGGCGCCCATTTTCGAATATTTCGGTATCGAAAAACAAATCAAAAGCTCTTTCGGGAAAATTGTTAGCATTAAAAGCGGCTCATACCTGATTATTGAACACACCGAAGCCCTGCATGTTATTGATGTGAACAGCGGCCACCGCATGAACAGCGAGAACAGCCAGGAAGAGAATGCCCTTGATGTGAACCTGGAGGCCGCCGCCGAAATCGCCCGTCAGCTCAGGCTGCGCGACATGGGCGGTATTATCGTGGTCGACTTCATCGACATGGTGCAACCGGCAAACCGCCGCAAGCTCTACGAGAAGATGAAGGAAGAAATGAGCAAGGACCGGGCAAAACACAACATCCTCCCGCCCAGCAAATTTGGACTTGTTCAGATCACCCGGCAAAGAGTGCGTTCGGAGACCAATGTGGAAATTCTGGAAAAATGCCCCGCCTGCGAAGGAACCGGCAAAATTAAACCCAGCATTATCCTGATCGACGAGATCGAAAACAACCTGCGCTACCTTATCCAGGAGCAAAACGAAAAGTACCTCAGCATGAGGGTGCATCCATATATCGGCGCATTCCTCACCAAAGGCCTCTTTTCAAAACAAATGAAATGGTTCTTTAAATACAAGAAGTGGGTAAAAATTATTTCATCCTATTCGTATCACTCCCTCGAATACCGGTTTTTTAATAAACTGGACGACGAGATCAAGCTTTAAAGCTTGCTGATCAAAAGGCAGTGTGCATGCGTGCTTTCCCAGCGAAACCCGACATGCACACTGCTTTTATTTTTGGATGCAATGGCTTACCTTTGCACTCATCGAAAACCACCAAGGGCATGGATAGTAAGGCTGCTTCCGAAAGGATGCTATTTGAAGAATTGCTTGAAAAAGCCCGCCGCTTTTGTGCCTACCGCGACCGCTGCAAAAAAGAGACTGCCGACCGGCTTTACCAGCTCGGAGCAAGCCGGGACTTAACGGCAAAAATTCTCGACATCCTGCAAAAAGAAGGTTTTGTGGACGAACAGCGGTTTGCAAGTGCCTATGCAAGAGGAAAATTTGAACATAACCACTGGGGGCGCACACGCATTAAACAGGAACTCGCCTTCCGGCAAATGGATGAAAACACCATTGCTACAGCCCTGTTCGAGATTGATGAAAATAAATACCTGGAAGTGCTCAGCGAAATAGCCGCCAAGAAAATGAAAAGCCTGAAGGGACAACCCGATTTTGCCGCCAGGGGAAAAACCGCAGCACATTGTATCAGAAAAGGCTTTGAACCCGACTTGGTGTGGAAGGTGGTAAACAAATTGTAAACTTCACAAAAGAGATAAAACCATGATTTATTCTGAAAACATCAAAGAACTTGACAAAAGGCTTGAAGCCTTGAGGAGGTTCCTTTGACGTGGATAGCAAGATAAACCAGATACAGGAACTTCAAACCCAAAGCGAAGCTCCCGGTTTTTGGGACGACCCCAAAGAGGCCGAAAAAATCCTGAAACAAGGCAGCGAGCTAAAAAAGTGGACCAGCGCCTTTGAAAAGACCCAACAGGAACTTGACGACCTTAAGGTGCTTTTCGACTTCTTTGAAGCCGAAGAGGGCAATGAAGAGGACGTCGACAAGCAATACCAACTTACGCTGAAACATCTGGAAGACCTTGAGTTTAAAAAGATGCTGAGCAAGGAGGAAGACCACCTGAATGCCATTCTTAACATCAACTCCGGGGCAGGCGGCACAGAAAGTCAGGACTGGGCCGAAATGCTCATGCGCATGTACCTGCGCTGGGGCGAAAAGAACGATTTCAAGACCAAGGTGCTCGACCTGCAGGAGGGCGACGGCGCAGGCATTAAAAGTGCCTCCATTGAGTTTGAGGGAGAATATGCCTTCGGTTACCTGAAAGGAGAAAGCGGCGTACACCGCCTGGTGAGGCTGTCGCCCTTCGACTCGGCCAACCGCCGTCATACTTCCTTTGCCTCAGTATATGCCTATCCTGTTGTTGATGACAACATTGAAATAGAACTCAACCCGGCCGACCTGAGCTGGGACACCTTCCGCTCGAGCGGACCCGGCGGTCAGAACGTAAACAAAGTCGAAACGGCCGTTCGCCTCCACCATGCACCCAGCGGCATTGTGGTTGAATGCCAGGAAACCCGATCACAGGGGCAGAACCGCGAAAAAGCCATTACCATGCTAAAGTCGCAGCTATACGAAATTGAGCTGCGCAAGAAACGCGAAAAACTCGACGCCCTGGAAAGTACAAAGAAGAAAATTGAATGGGGCTCACAGATCCGGAATTACGTTTTTCATCCCTACAAATTAGTGAAAGACCTCCGAACTGGTGTCGAAACATCCAATGTGCAGCTGGTGATGGATGGCGAAATCGACGACTTCATCAAAGCCTTCCTCATCGAATTTGGTGAGTCGTAAACAAGGGCCAGAAAGCCCTCTTCTCCTGTAATGAGAAATAGTAAACATTTAATCTATTAACATTCCCGTAAGTCGAACAAACATAGACGATTACGGGTTTGTTTTTAAAACAATCGATTGATATTCAGCTGTTTATCATCCCGGTAAATAGGCAAAAAAACTACATTTAACTTATTCATTTTCCAGTCAAACAGTTAAACAAGATCGGTTAATAACTTTCGGCCATTGTTAATAACCTACCGTCGTTGCCAAAGGTTTTGTTTTTTATCTTCGCCCTTGAATCGCCTCTGAAATGCTAATCACAAGCATGTTTTTTTCATTCGAAAGGGGCGATTTTTCCACGTAATACGTTAAAAATCAATAGTTCCAATGGAGAATAAGCCTGCATTTGCGGAGAAACACCCCGAGACAGGACAGCAGAAGGAGGGTCAGAACTTATACAATCAGGTACTTGACCAGCGAAGCCGACCCGAAATCGGAGGCGAGCAAGCGGCGGCATCGGCCGGGGCCGGGCAGCCTTTCAAAAAGTATGCTTTTGAAGAAGCCCTGAAAAAGACCACCGAATATTTTAATGGCGACAGCCTGGCGGCAGGCGTTTGGGTAAATAAATATGCACTGAAGGATTCGGAAGGCAACCTTTATGAGCTTACACCGGAAGATATGCACTGGCGTATTGCACGCGAAATTGCACGCATAGAAAAAAACTACCCCAATCCGCTCGACGCTGAAACCATTTTTCAGGCATTGGACCGGTTTAAGTACATTGTGCCCCAGGGCAGCCCCATGGCTGGTATTGGCAACCCCTTTCAGATCGGTTCCTTATCGAATTGTTTTGTAATTGGTAATAAAGGAGATGCCGACTCCTATGGCGGCATTATGAAAGTTGATGAAGAGCAGGTGCAACTTATGAAGCGCCGTGGTGGCGTAGGTCATGACCTCTCGCACATCAGGCCCAAGGGAAGCCCCGTGAAGAACAGCGCCCTTACCTCCACCGGACTGGTGCCCTTCATGGAGCGTTATTCAAACTCAACCCGTGAGGTTGCACAGGATGGCCGCCGCGGCGCCCTCATGCTCACCGTCTCCGTAAAGCACCCGGATGCCGAAAGTTTTATCGATGCCAAGCTTGAGCAGGGCAAAGTAACCGGCGCAAACGTTTCGGTAAAAATTACCGACGAGTTTATGAAAGCTGTGGTAAGCCAGGAAGACTTTGTACAGCAATATCCCATAAGCAGCAGCGAGCCAAAGTACATTAAGCGCATCAACGCGGGCGACCTCTGGAAAAAGATCGTACACAACGCCTGGCGCTCGGCCGAGCCCGGCATCCTTTTCTGGGACACCATACTGCGCGAATCGGTACCCGATTGCTATGCCGACAAAGGCTTCCAGACCGTTTCGACCAACCCCTGCGGCGAAATTCCGCTATGCCCTTACGACAGCTGCCGCTTGCTGGCCATAAACCTTTACAGCTACGTAAAAAATCCTTTTACCAGCAAGGCCAGCTTCGATTTCACGCTGTTTAAAAGTCACGTGGCCCTGGCCCAGCGCATAATGGATGACATTATTGACCTGGAGCTGGAAAAAATTGACAGGATCATTGAAAAAATTGACAAGGACCCCGAGCTGGAAGAGGTAAAACGTGTGGAAAAAGACCTTTGGATGAAGATTCGCGAGAAGTGCATCGAAGGCCGCCGCACCGGAATCGGCATCACCGCCGAAGGTGATATGCTGGCTGCCCTTGGCTTCCGCTACGGCACTGAAGAAGCTTCCGATTTTTCCGTAAACGTGCACAAAACATTGGCCCTGGCTGCTTACCGCTCCTCCGTTGATCTGGCAGTCGATCGTGGCTCTTTCCCCGTTTACGACACCCTTTGCGAAGCCGGCAACCCCTTCATTCAGCGAATGAAGGAAGCCGATCCCAAATTGTATGCCGACATGGAAAAGCACGGCCGCCGCAACATTGCCCTGCTTACCATTGCACCCACCGGCAGCGTTTCCCTCCTTACCCAAACCACCTCTGGCATAGAGCCGGTATTTATGGTGGCTTACAAGCGCAGGCGCAAGGTAAACCCCAACGACAAGAACGTGAGGGTTGACTTCGTGGACGAAATTGGCGACCATTGGGAAGAATACAATGTATTCCACCACAAGTTTATCGATTGGATGCGCGCCAATGGCCACGACGAAGACAAGCTGGCCCACCTGAAGGAAAGTGAGCTGCAGGATGTCATCAGGCAGTCGCCCTTCTACAAGGCCACCGCCAATGATGTCGACTGGGTGGCCAAAGTGCATATGCAGGGTGCCGTGCAGAAGTGGGTCGACCACTCCATCAGCGTTACCGTAAACGTGCCCAACAATGCCAGCGAAGAGTTGGTGGGCAAAATTTACCTTACGGGATGGGAAAGCGGCTGCAAGGGCATTACCGTTTACCGCGACGGCTCACGATCGGGCGTGCTGGTAAAAGACAGCAAGAAAGAAAATAAGCAGGAGTTTAAGGAAACAAACGCCCCAAAACGCCCCAAAATTCTGGAGTGTGAGGTAGTGCGTTTCCACAACGACTCCGAAAAATGGATCGCCGTTGTGGGCATCCTCAACGATCGCCCCTACGAGATTTTTACTGGTAAAGCCGAAGGTTTTTATCTTCCCACTTACGTGGAAAAAGGCTGGGTGATTAAGAACCGTAATGAGGACGACGAAAAGCGTTATGACTTCCAGTTTCTGGACCGCGACGGGTACAAAGTGACCATCGAAGGCCTTTCACGCTCTTTCTACAAGGAATTCTGGAACTATGCCAAGTTAATTTCGGGCATTCTGCGCCATGGCATGCCCCTGCCATCGGTAGTCGATGTTATTGAAGACCTGAGTCTCGACAGCGACCACCTGCACACCTGGAAGAACGGGGTGGTGCGTGCCCTCAAGAAATTTATTCCTGATGGCACCCAGGCCCACGGAAGGGTATGCACCAAATGCAGCCAGGAAAGTGTTATTTACCAGGAAGGGTGCCTTATCTGCACCACCTGCGGCGAGAGCAAGTGCAGCTAAGCACTGGTTTCTGTCCAGCCATTAAGATGAACCCTGCTTTGCCTGAAATTGGTATTGCGGGGTTTTTCTTCAGCAGGAATTCCTATTGATACCAACGCAACCGGGATAATACTTTCAGGTATTCCGAGCAAGTCCTTTATAGCAGCAGAGCGCTCTTTGCGCGGATGCACCCCCAGCCATACCGCTCCCAGGCCTGCAGACTCCACTGCCAGTAGCAGATTTTGGGTGGCAGCGGAACATGCCTGCACAATGAAACTTTCTTCGTCCTCAAGGCCGGGGTCTCCGCAAACCAGAACGGCCATTGCGGCGCTGGCCAGCATTTTTCCATACGGATGCCGCCGGCTCAGTTCCTCCAGCAAATCCCTACGGTTAACAACCACGAAATGCCAGGGCTGGCGGTTGCGCGCCGTTGGCGCACTCATGGCGGCATCGAGCAGAAAATGAATGGTCTCATCGCTTATGGCAGGTCCGGCCTGATAAAGGCGAATGCTTCGGCGGTTAAAAATAATATCGGCTTTTGCGTTCATGGCTTAAATTTTTTGATATAAATCTACGAAAAGCAACGGCATTAAAAAAGCCCGGAAAGAATCCGGGCTTAAAATTTTTCAGTGAAAGCTTACTGAAGATAGATCCCCTCGCCCACCCCGATGGGGAGGTTGAGGCCAAACCACACAAACAGCAGCACCAGCCACATAATGAACAGAATCACGGCATAGGGAATGAGCAGCGAGACAATGGTTCCAATGCCAATGTTTTTGTTGTATTTGTGAATCCAGCCCAGCAGCAGCGGAAAGTAAACATACAATGGCGTAACACAGTTGGTGATGGAGTCGCCCACGCGGTACATGAGCTGCACAAAGGCAGGGCTGTAATTTAATTGATACAGCATGGGAATAAATACCGGGGCAAAGATGGCCCACTTGGCCGAGCCGCTTCCCAGAAAAATATTGAGCAAAGCTACAATGATCATAAACAGTGCAAACATTACCGGCCCGGTGAGACCGGAGGCCTTAAGCAGCTCGGCGCCGCGAATAGCCAGAATAGTGTCGAGATTGGACCAGTAGAACAGGTTTATAAACTGGGCAACTACCAGCATAAGTACGATATAGCCCGAAAGCTCCTTCATACCATGCTCCATGTGTTTAAGCACATCGTTGCTGTTTTTGATGGTACCGGTGGCCCTGCCGTAAAAATAACCAGGAATGGCGAACATGAAGAACAGAATTGGCACCAGACCCCTGAGGAATGGCGATGGCACCAGGCCACCGGTTTCGGGGTTTCGCAGGGGCGCACCTTCGGGCACTACTACCAGCAGCACCAGAATTACGTATATTAAAAGAGAAATGCCGGCATGCTTCATCCCCCTTCTTTCGGCGAGGCTGAGGGTAGGCCTTTCGACAAAATCAACCGTTTCGCCGGTAATGGCAAACTGGCTGGTGCGGGGTATGGTATACTTGCGCGCAATGAACGCACCGCCAAAGCCAAGCAAAAAGGTGGAGGCAATCATAAAGTACCAGTTTGCGGTGGCACTTACTTCGAGGCTTGGGTCGATGTGTTGGGTAATCTCGGTGCTGATGCCAGCCAGCAGCACATCAGTGCCGGCAATGAAGAAGTTGGCCGTAAAACCCGCCGTAGCGCCCGCGTAACCGGCTATAAGTCCAGCAATGGGGTTGAGCCCCATCTGCATAAAGATAAGCGCTGCAATGGGCGGAACAATCACGATACCGGCATCAGAGCCTATATTACCACAAGCACCAATAATGAAAATAACGGGGAGAACGATTTTTTTTGGAACGGAGAACGCCACCGTGCGAAGTGCAACTGCCAGCAGTCCGCTGCGCTCGGCAATAGAAACCCCCATAAGCATTACCAGCACCAGGCCAAAAGGCGCAAAATAGGCAAAGTTGCTTACCATATGCTCCACAAACCGCCTGAGGCCCTCGCCCGACATCAGGTTTTGTGCCTCTACCACACGACCCGAACCAGGATCAACAGCGCTGACACCCAGCCAGGCAGTTACCGCACTGGTTACCACAATTAGAATACATATCCAGACAAATATCCAAAAAGGGTGCGGCAGCTTGTTGCCCATGTCTTCAATCCAGCGCAGGAATCCTTTGGAACCCATCGCTTCAACCTGCCCTGCCGCTTTCTTGCCGGGGGACTGATCTGTGGTGTTGTTCTTTTTTTCAGCCATTGAATATTACGATTTAACAAAATTCAACATGAAAACAATGTAATCAATCAACCTATTTTTTTATAACTAATAGTAACCCAATGAATTGATTTTGCACGCAAAAATAGGAAAATTGCGGGCTTTGCCAACCGCTTTTCGTAACTTAAAACCTTTCTAAATAAGGAAAGCCCGGCCAAATGACCGGGCTTTTCGATATTAGGATGTTGAAAAAGACTAATCCTCGTCTTTTTCTTCTTCTTCGTAGGCTTTGAGCAGGGTGTCCTGCACGTCCATGGGCACCTGCTGGTATTCGGCAAACCTCATACCGTAGGTGGCACGTCCGCTGGTGAGCGAGCTCAGCGAAGTAGAATAGCGATTGAGTTCGGCCAGGGGAACCTTGGCCTTGATCTTCTGGTAGTGACCTTCGCTTTCCATACCCATAATGATGGCGCGGCGACCCTGAAGGTCGGTCATCACATCACCCATTTTCTCTTCGGGTACCATAACTTCCACATCGTAAATGGGCTCAAGAATCTTGGGCGCAGCATTTTTAAAGGCATCCTTAAATGCATGACGGCCGGCGAGTTTGAAAGAGATTTCGTTGGAGTCGACCGGGTGCATTTTACCATCATAAATATTTACGATGATATCGCGGGCATAGGAACCGGTAAGCGGGCCTTCTTCAATTTTTTCCATGATTCCCTTGAGGATGGCCGGCAGAAACCGTGCGTCGATGGCTCCACCAACAATACAGCTGTTGAAAACCAGCAAACCGCCCCAGGGGAGCTGATGCTCATCGCGGCCACGGATCGGAAACTCGGTTTGGTCGGGTTTGCCTTCGTAGTAGGGCTCTATCATCATGTGTACCTCACCAAACTGACCGGCACCACCCGACTGCTTTTTATGGCGGTAGGTTGCCTTGGCGTTCTTGGTAATGGTTTCGCGGTAAGGAATGCGGGGAGCCAGAAATTCGATACCCACCTTATTCAGGTTTTCGATCATCCATTTGGCTACGTTAAGGTGCATCTCGCCCTGGCCCGACAGGATAAGCTGCTTCAGCTCTTTGGAGTGCTCATATATCAGGGTGGGGTCAATGTTATTCATTTCCTTCAAAATACCGGCAAGCTTTTCTTCGTCGGCGGTATTTTTGGCTTTCACTGCCATGCGAATCTTGGGCTCGGGGAACACAATGGGCGATACCATCAGGCCCTGATTCTTGCCAGATGTCAGGGTATTATTGGTATGGGAATCCTTCAGCTTAATGGTAGCGGCAATATCGCCGGGCATTACCTTTTCTACCTTTTGGCGGTTCTTTCCGGCCACCACAAAAAGCTGCGAAAGCCTTTCCTTAGAATTGGTTTTTGAGTTTAGCAGGTCGATGGATTCGGTAATGGTGCCATCATACACCTTGAAGAAGGAGATCTCACCAAGGTGGGGTTCAACTGCTGTTTTGAACACAAAAGCCACGGGAGCGGCGGCAGGGTCGAATGTCAGGTCCTTGTCTTCGGCTGTTTTGGTGGAAGTCACTTCGCTGGGTGAGGGAAGGTTTTCCACAGCAAACTCCATAAAGCGGTTTACGCCCTGGTTATGCTTGGTGCAGACGCAGAACACCGGGAACATGGTGCGGGTGGCAATACCCTGGTTGATACCTTTGGCCAGTTCTTCTTCGGTAAGGCTGCCGTTTTCGAAGAATGCCTCCATAAGCGCTTCTTCGCTCTCGGCGGCAGCTTCAATAATGGCATTGTGATATTCTTCGGCCTTGTCATTTTCTTCAGCGGGCAGGTCGCTGATGGTGGGCTGGCCACCGCCAACGGGAAACTTGTAAAGCTTCATCTTCAATACGTCGACCACACTGTTGAAGCCATGGCCAGCATTTACAGGATACTGCGCCACAATAACCTTCTCGCCAAAATTGCTTTTCAGCTGACGCAGGGTCTCGTCGAAGTTAGCCTTTTCAGCTTCGAGCTGGTTTACCAGAAAAACAGAAGGTTTTTCGAGCCTGGAAATGTAACGCCAGGTAATTTCGGTACCTACCTCAACTCCGTTCTGCGAGTTGACCACCATAATGGCCGTGTCGGCCACCTTAAGGGCAGCAATCACTTCTCCGATAAAATCGTCGAAACCGGGGGTGTCGATGATATTGATCTTCTTTCCGGCAAATTCGGAATACATAACGGTTGAAAATACGGAAGCCTGACGCTCCAGTTCTATTTCGCGGTAGTCAGAAACCGAGTTCTTGTCGTCGACAGAACCCCTGCGGTTAATGACTCCGCCTTCAAAGAGCATGGCTTCAGCCAGGGTGGTTTTCCCCGATTTAGCGCCCCCGATCAGGGCGATGTTCTTAATTTCGTTTGTTTGATATACTTTCATAACAGCATCAACGGGTTAAAGCGTGTATAATGAACTTGATTGGTTTTCTAGTTTAAAAAGGTCGCCCGGCAAAAAAAATAAGGCCTGTGGCCATCATTTCATTTCCGGTAACCTGCCCCGAAAAAAGTGGCTAAAGTTAAAAAAAAACTGCATAGTAATGTTAACAATCCTTCAAAATTTTGGAACAGAATGTTTTAGATTTTGAAGGCCACCATTTTGACAAACTCCAGCAAACGCTCTTCTATATCTTCGCCGGTGATTTCGAGCAGGCGGTCGGTGCCAAATTTCTCTACAGTAAAGCTGGCCATTGCCGAACCAAAGATCAGTGCGTTTTTAAGGGTTTCGAAGGAGGTATCGTCCTTGCGGGCTATGTAACCCATAAAGCCGCCGGCAAAGGTGTCGCCTGCACCTGTCGGATCAAAAACATTCTCGAGCAGCATAGCCGGGGCAAAGAACACCTGTTTTTCGAAAAAAAGCAGGGCGCCGTGTTCGCCTTTCTTGACGATCAGGTACCTGGGGCCCATGGTCAGGATCTTTTTGGCAGCCTTCATTAACGAATGCTCGCCTGAGAGCTGGCGGGCTTCCTCATCGTTAATGGTGAGCACATCCACCATAGTAAGCACCTCCATCAGGTCGTCCCAGGCAATGTTCATCCAAAAGTTCATGGTATCCATTACAATGAGCTTCGGGCGTGTTTCCATCTGCTCAATCACCCTTTTTTGAATGGAAGGGGTAAGGTTGCCCAGCATCAGATACTTGCTGTTGCGGGCATGCTCCGGCACCACAGGATCGAAGTCGGCCAGCACGTTCAGGTCGGTAACCAGCGTGTCGCGGGTGTTCATGTCGAGGTGGTACTTGCCGGCCCAGAAAAAGGTTTTTCCGTCCTCTACCACTTTCAGGCCGGTGGTGTCGATGTTCTTTTCCCTGAAAAGGTCAAGATATTTTTTTGGAAAGTCGCCCCCTACCACCGATACAATGCTGATCTGGTCGGTAAGGTGGCTGGCGGCAAGGCCAATATAGGTCCCGGCACCGCCCAGAATCTTCCCTGTTTTCCCAAAAGGGGTTTCTACCTCGTCGAAAGCCACGGTGCCTACAATCAATAAACTCATAAATATCGCTTTTAAAAAACACTGCAAAGATAGGCTTTCTGGCGTAAATGACTGGATTGGGGCAGATTAAATTTGCGGCTTCAGGTTCAAAACCAAACAATTGGAAATCACCGCTGTTTAAATAAAAAACGAGATGCTATGTTAAGGAAAATGCTAAAAACCGATAGTTCGGCCCCCACCCTGCTTATCCGCCTGATGGTTGGCGTGGTATTCCTTTCGGAAGGCATACAGAAATTTCTTTATCCTGCTATACGCGGTGTGGGGCGCTTTGAAAGCATCGGCCTTCCCAACCCTGAGTTTCTGGGCAATTTTGTGGCAACCTTCGAGGTATTTGGTGGGCTGCTGGTTTTGATTGGCCTGTTTACCCGTTTTGCGGCCATACCGCTGCTGATTATCATGGGCGTGGCCATGTATACCACCAAGTTGCCCATGCTCTCGCTCGAAGGCTTCTGGCAAATGATGCATGCCTCGCGCACCGACTTTGCCATGACCCTGGGCTCGTTGTTTCTGCTGATCATGGGCGCAGGTGCGTTTTCCTTTGACAGGATGCTGATGAGGAGGAGGTAATTATTTTGTGTTCTTTGTTATTCAAAGAACCCACCCCGTCTAGCCTGAGGCTAGAGCGCCCCTCCTAACGATTCAACCTCACCGCCAATTCCGCCACGCGCCTGCCAAGGCCTTCGCCTTTTTGAAGAAACTGCGGGGCAATACCTTCTTCCTCCAAAAAGGGAGGCTCACCAATTATGGCCGAAGCGCCGAAGGGTCCGGTCCAGTCGGGCCCGCCCACCACGATCATGCCGAAGATCAGCATCGACTGCAAGATGTTCATTTGGGTAAGCTCCTCCCCCGCCGAAATGCCGCCGGCCGTGACAAAAGCAGCCCCGATCTTATTCTTAAGCGGCGCATCCTCAAATGGCCATGACGAAATAAATGCCTGCACCTCGGGCGCCACATTGGCATTATACACCGGACTGCCTACAATGATGGCGGCCGCTTCAAGCAAGTCTTCGGTAGTTGTCTCAGCAATGGACTTCAGCACCACCTTCACCCCCTCGACCTGCGCCGCACCCAAAGCCACGGCCTCAGCCATGCCTTGCGTATTGCCTGTTTTGCTGTGATAGGTTACAAGCACAATGGGCTGGGCGGTGGCGGTAAAAAACCCAAACAACAATGAAAAGCAGATAATCAGGCCCAAGTAAGATTTCATATTTTATGGAATTAAAAGTTAAAATGCTGCAGGAATGAAGCAAAGATACTTTTAAATAAAAACACTAAATTAGAAACAACTTTACATTTTGCAGTTTGGAAAAATATCGTGAAAAATACAGCCTTCCTTCTCCGCGCGCTTCCTGGTGGGACTATCGGCGCAATGCGGCCTATTTCATAACCATCAACACCCGAAAGGGATTGCATTTTTTCGGAGAGATTTCAAAAGAGAGAATGGTTTTGACAGATATTGGGGAGGTGGTGGAAAGGGAATGGAGAAAAATACCAGAGATGCGTCCTGACATGAATATTAAATTGGGGGTTTTTGTGGTTATGCCAAATCATTTTCACGGAATATTGATAATTGGACAAAATGAATTTAACACTTCAACATGGAGCAAAGACAGGTTGCATAGTAGAGACGCAGCAATATTGGGTTCGTAGAGACGTAGCACGCTACGTCTCTACATATATGCTAAAGAATGCAGATTTAAAATCACATACATTTAAGCTTAAAGTCATAAGAGATAATATTACCGGTGTTTGTATCCCATTCAATGGTATAGGTGGCAATTAATCTGGTTCCCATGTCACCTATAAGCCTCCAAACACTAAATTGGACCATAATATTTTCGTCGACATTGGCCCTGTAATACGTATATTGAGAAATAAACACTTCACGGTATTTCTCTCCGGTATAATCGGAGACATATTCTGAATTATGGCTAATTAGTTTTACCCAGGTGTTATTCGGGGAATTGTGAACCAGGTAAGAAAAGGACCACGGGCCAGAAATGACATCAACAATTCCTTCGCCACAATCCAAGATAAGGCCATATTCATAAGATTCAAAGTCGTAAATAGTTGTTTGTGCAAAAGCGCTTCCCGATACAAACAAAAATGCCATACTAATGGCAAAAAGCTTTAATGTTTTCATAATTCATAGGTTTTTGGTTAAACATAAGGTTCAGGTGCAATTTACGGGATAGCCTTATACCGGACATATCAATTATGTTGCAAAATATTTCAATTTTTTTCAAAAGCTTTAAAATTATTGACATTTTGAAGAAACCCGGGAAATGGAATGTTTTGCAGCGAGGAAAAAATGCGGGGTTCGTTGGAAAGCTGCACAGGTTGGGCAAATAGAGACATAGCATGCTACGTATTTTCATGTGCAAAATCAGCCCCTGATGTAGAAAAGTATCCCTGAGAATAAAAACCCTGTTTCAAATGAAAGGGTGAAATCAATTAACACCAATGCCGTTTGAACTGGATTTTCTTCACCTGCCTGGTGGGTTGCCCAAAGTGTATTATGATCTGTCAGGCTGATATTATCAAGATATTAAAAAACGGTGTAAATTCGCTCCGATAATTTGGTGCAAAAACCCGCTCCGTGGAAAACCTTACCGAAAAAATTAGTCCTTGGTTTATTGCAGTGGTGATCCTGTTCATCGCTGGTGAAGCCCTTTACAGTTACCGGAACAAAAAAAGTCTGTACGATGCCAGAGACACCTTGACAAGCATTTCTCTGGGTGTATTGGGGGTAGTGACACGCCTGGGCCTCAAATCCCTGAACCTGTTATTGTGGTTTGCCGTCTGGTCCATCGCACCATTTACCATCGAAACTACCTTATTCTCACTGATTGTCCTGTTCTTTCTGAATGAGTTGATCTACTATTGGTTCCATCGCTGGAGTCACGAAGTACCTTTTTTGTGGGCAACGCACGTGAACCATCACTCTTCCTACAAGATGAACTTTGCGGTGGCCGCACGCACCCCGTTTATGAATGCGGTATATCACATTCTCTTTTGGCTTCCGCTTGCCTTTTTGGGTTTTCACCCGGTGGCAATCCTGCTGGTAGAAACCCTGAGCTTCTTTTTCGCCTTCATCCAGCACACCACCATTATTCCCAAGCTGGGTATCCTGGAATGGTTTTTCAACACCCCCTCGCATCATAGGGTGCACCATGCCTCCAATCCGGAATACATCGACAAGAACTATGGCAACGTGCTGATAGTTTACGACAGGCTTTTCGGCACCTTTACCGAGGAGGATGCCGTGCCGGTTTATGGCCTGACAAAAAACCCTGTGGATCGCCGTTTGCTGAACATGATCTTTCACGGGTGGAAGGATTTTTTCAGCAGGGAAAGAAGCTGACCAGGCCACGGGCAATTGTGCCTGACAGGGACAGCGTACAGTTAGAACAAGAAAAGATCAACCCCAACCCACCAATTTTACATAAACCTCCCCTTTTTTCATACGGATTGCATTTCGGATTGTATTTTTTCATACATTTGAATACATGTAGGGTCACTGAATATCAGTATCATGACCTTTGGAGGAGGAAACGAACAGGAGTTTATCGGCAAACTCACACAAATTACCCTCGATCATTTGTCAGACGAAAATTTCGGGGGTAAGGAGCTTGCTGTTGCCCTGGGGATGAGCTGGTCTACCCTCAACCGAAAGGTGCAATCCGCATGCGGCAAACACATCAGCGAGTTTATTCGTGAGATCCGCCTGAAAAAAGCATTGGAGCTTTTGCAGCAAAACACTGCCACTGCAGCCGAGGTGGCATACAAGGTGGGCTTTGGCAGCCCAGCCTATTTCAACAAATGCTTTAGTGATTACTATGGCTTCCCGCCCGGTGAGGTAAAGAAAAAAATGGCCGAAGGCACCCTGCCAATAGTTGAGGAAGCCCAAACAGCAGAAGGCATTCCTGAAGCAGAAACAGCAACCCAATCATTGTCCGGCAGGTTCAAAAAACCATCCCTGCTTGCCGCATACGCTCTAATGGCCTTGCTGGTCATTGCTTTTGCCTTTATCTACCTTGCCCGAAAGAGTGATTTACGCAATCAACCTGCCGGTGAAAAAATATCCATTGCGGTGATGCCGTTTCAGAACCTGACAAATGATGCCTCCAAGAATTTTTGGGAAATTATGATTCAGGACAACCTGATCAACTCCCTGTCGAACGAAATAGATCTGAAGGTCAGGCAAACCCAAACCGTCAACTCCCTGCTTGAAAGCAATGACCTTGCAAATTATGCTTCTCTTACCACCACCCTTGCCCGCAGTATTTCACAAAAACTCGATGCCAACGTATTCTTACAGGGAAGCATTAACCAGATTGGAGCAACAACCAGGCTCAATGCAAAACTGATAGACTCAAAAACAGAAGAGGTGTTTCAATCCTTTCAATTGGATGGCAAGCCCGAGAACATCATTCAACTGGCCGATTCACTCACCCTATTGGTTAAGAACTTCCTGGTTGTTAATTTGCTAAAAAAAGAATTTCCTCCTTACTTTCAAAGAAACTTAGCGGATATTAACAGATCCATTCATCCCGAAGCTTTCAGGTATTATGTTGAAGGAACAAATTCTTTTGCAAAAATGGATTTTTCCCAGGCAAGGGAAATGTATTTTAAAGCGCTTGAAATTGACTCAAATTTTATTCGCGCAATATCTTATTTGACAGGTACTTATGGCAATCAGGGGCTTTTTGAAGATGCCAAGAAATGGTGCAAAATATTGTATGAAAAAAAGAGTTTAGGTTCACGGATCGAGAATTTATCGATAGAAGCTAATTATGCAACATATTTCGGGACTCCGGCTGATGTCATAAAATATAACAAAATGATCCTTGAAATAGATGATCAAATCTCTTTAGTTTACTATATGATCGGCCTTAATTACATTAAATTAGGTCAATATGAAAATGCCATTCCTGAATTGGAAAAAAACCTGGAATTACAAAAAAAGTGGGGGGGCAAGCCAAAATGGGCTCCCGGTTATTATGTTCTGGGCGAAGCCTACCATAAAACCGGGCAATACAGGAAAGAGCAACGGCTCTATAAACAAGCAGAAAAGGATTTCCCGAATGATCCTCTTATCATTCGCTTTCAGGCCATCCTGGCCCTGGCCCGGGGTAAGACAAAACAGGCAAAT